>Ga0326734_1000485_pt1 | contig 11010 bp, 10 predicted proteins | sample 15_GP2_1315_FD_207944 | JGI IMG/M metagenome (GOLD analysis project Ga0326734, IMG submission 207944) | Glacier ice microbial communities from Ngari, Tibet, China - 15_GP2_131.5 | ecosystem: Environmental > Aquatic > Freshwater > Ice > Glacier | place: China: Ngari, Tibet | collected 2018-07-18
GTGATCCACGTAGTCGAGCGGCAGTCGCTGGCCGACCAGGTCAAGCTGCTGCTGCGCAACGACCAGTGGCTGATCCTGTGCGGCGTTTGCATTACCGGCACCGTCGGCTACGTGGTGCGCGGCTCGGTCGCCATCTACTACGCCAAGTACTACCTCGGCGCCGACACCGCCACCGTGTCGGCCTTCCTCTCGATCGGCGTGGCGGCGGCAATCCTGTCGATGATCGCTTCGACCTGGGTCACCAAGTTCTATTGCAAGGTCAAGCTGTTTCGCAACACCCAACTGGCGGTGGCGGCGATCAGCGTGCTGATCTACGTGGTGGTCAAGCCGGGCGACATCATGCTGGCGTTCGTCCTGTATTTCATCTTGTCGTTCGTGGTCGACCTGCACGCGCCGGTGTTCTGGTCGGCGATCGCCGAAACCATCGATTACGGCCAGGTCAAGACCGGCAAACGCGTCTCCGGCTTTGCCTTCGGCGGCATTTCGGTGTGCCAGAAGGCCGGCATGGCGGTCGCCGGCGCGATGGTCGGCATCTTGCTGACGTATTTCAACTACCAGCCGAACCAGACACAGACGCCGCAGGCGCTGGCGGGCATCGCCATGATGCTGTCGGTGATTCCCGGCTTCTTCCATTTCGTCATGGGCATGCTGATGTTCAAATACCGCATCAGCGATACCTACTATACGACCGTGACGGACGACATGCGCACCCTTGGCTACGTCGCCAGCTAAGCTGAAAAACGACCCATGGAACAACTTCTCACACCGCTGATCGCGCAGCGCGCCGATCCCCATATCGTGCGCCACAGCGACGGCCATTACTATTTCACCGCATCGGTACCGCAATATGACCGCATCGAACTGCGCCGCGCCAAGACCATCGCCGGGCTGGCCGACGCTATGCCGGTGGACGTCTGGCGCAAGCCCGACAGCGGCCCGCACAGCGAACTCGTATGGGCGCCAGAACTGCACTTCAACCAGGGCGCCTGGTACGTCTACTTCGCCGCGGCGCCCAGCCGCGAGATCAAGTTCGAGCTGTTCCAGCACCGCATGTACGCGATCCGCAACACCAGCGCCAATCCGCTCGACGGCGGGTGGGAGTTCATGGGCCCGGTCGACACCGGCATCGACACCTTCTGCCTCGACGCCACCACCTTCACCCACAAGGGGCAGTTGTACTACCTATGGGCGCAGAAGGACAAGGCGATCGCCGGCAACTCGAACCTGTACATCGCGCCGATGAAGACGCCGTGGCAGATCGACGGCAAACCGATTATGCTGAGCAAGCCGGAATTCGACTGGGAGACGCGCGGCTTTTCCGTCAACGAAGGGCCGTCGGTGCTGCAGAGAAACGGCAAGGTGTTCATCAGCTATTCGGCCAGTGCCACCGACGAGAACTACGCAATGGGTCTGCTGTGGGCCGACGATGACGCCGACCTGCTCGAGCCGGTGTCGTGGACCAAGCTGGCGCGGCCGGTGCTGCAAACCTGCTACGAGCACGGCGTCTACGGTCCGGGCCACAACAGCTTCACCCGGGCCGAAGATGGTGATACCGTGTTACTTGTCTACCACGCGCGCACCTATACCGAAATCGTCGGCGATCCGCTGTGGAATCCGGACCGCCACATTTTCGTCAAACGTCTGCGCTGGGACGAGCAGGGCATGCCGCTGTTCGGCCGCCCGTCGATCGATTGAAGATGGAGGCAAGCATGAACGACAAGGTCGTCAAGTCGCCGTTCGGCCAACTGGCCGACGGCGCCAAGGTCAGCCTGTACACCTTGGTCAATGCCCACGGCATGGTGGTTAAAATTACCGATTTCGGCGCCATCATTACCGAACTGCACGCACCGGACCGCGCCGGCGTGCTGGCCGACGTGGTGCTCGGCTTCGACATGCTGGCGCCTTACGTGGCGCCGAATCCGTACTTCGGCGCCACCATCGGCCGTTACGGCAACCGCATCGCCGACGGCCGCTTCGAGCTCGACGGCGAAATTTTTCAGTTGGACGTCAACGACGGCGCCAACCACCTGCACGGCGGCTCGCGCGGCTTCCACACCGTCCTGTGGCAGGCGACGCCGGACCAGGAAGGCCTGACGCTGACCTACCGCAGCGCCGACGGCGAGCAGGGCTACCCGGGCAACCTCGACGTCACGCTGCGCTACGAGCTGACCGACGACAACGAACTGCTGATGCGCTGCTCGGCCGTGACGGACCGTGCCACGCCGGTCAACCTGACCCAGCACAGCTATTTCAACCTGGCTGGCGGCGGCGACATTCTCGCCCATGAACTGACGATCCACGCCGATTCCTTCACGCCGATCGACGCCGCGCTGATCCCGACCGGGGCGCTGGCGCCGGTGGCCGGCACCCCATTCGACTTCCGCTCGCCGCGCCCGATCGGCGAACGCATCGCCCAGCCGGACAAGCAGCTGCGCCAACGCGCCGGCTACGATCACAATTTCGTGCTCGACAAGCAGGGCGGGCGCATGACGCTGGCCGCGCGGGTGCGCGAGCCGGTGACCGGCCGCATCCTCGAGTTGTACACCGAAGAGCCCGGGCTGCAGTTTTACAGCGGCAATTTCCTCGATGGCAGCCTGTCCGGCAAGGGGCGCAGTATCGACTATCGCAGCGGCTTCTGCCTGGAGCCGCAGCATTTTCCCGATTCGCCGAACCAGCCTGAGTTTCCAAGTACCATACTGCGGCCGGGCGAACGGTACATGACCGAATCGCGTTTCAAGTTTTCAGTGGAGAACCACGCATGATGCAATTGGTGGTCGATGGCGAGAACGAACTGGGCGAATGCGTCCTTTGGTGCGAACGTACCGGCCGCTTGCTGTGGACCGACATTCCGGCGGCGACGCTGTGGGCGCACACGCCGGCCACCGGCGACACGCGCAGCTGGGCGATGCCGCAAAAGCTCGCCTCGTTCGCATTCACCGGAGACGACGACCGCCTGCTGCTGGGCCTGGCGAGCGGCCTGGCGTTTTTCACCTTTTCCGGCGCTGCAGTCACGCATATCTGCGACGTCGAGCCGGACTTGGCGGCCACCCGCATCAACGACGGCCGCTGCGACCGCCAGGGCCGTTTCGTGTTCGGCATGTTTAACCAGAAGCACAGCCCACGCGAGGCGATCGGCAGCTTTTATCGGCTCAATTGCGACCTGTCGCTCGAGCGTCTGCCACTCGGGCCGGTGGCGATTGCCAACAGCATCTGCTTCAGCCCGGACGGCGCCATCATGTACTACTGCGACTCGCTCACCAAGGTGATCCGCTGCTGCGATTATGGCGACCAGGTGGGCGAGTCGCGCGTGTTCGCCGACCTGACCGGCGAGACGGGCGAGCCGGATGGCTCGACCATCGATGCCGAGGGCTACCTGTGGAACGCGCGCTGGGGCGCCGGCCGCTTGGTTCGCTACGCACCGGATGGATCGGTCGAGCGGGTGCTGATGCTCGACGCGCCGCAGCCGACCTGCGTCGCCTTTGGCGGTCCGTTGCTCGACAAGGTGTATGCGACCAGCGCGCGCCAGTGGCTGTCCGACGCCGAAGTAGCGGCAGCGCCAAAGTCCGGTGGCGTCTTTACGCTCGCCACCGATGTCATTGGCCTGCCCGAGCAACGCTTCCTGGGCTAAGTCCGTGCTCCTGATAACGATTTCGATATCGATATCGCGAAAAAATTGATTGGAAAGATATTCCTCCAGCTTTTAGTATGACTTATCGCTGGCCTGGGCCACCAATAAGTCCCCGGCGCCAAGAAAATTCTGGAGGAATGGATGTCTGAGATCAAAAAAACGAAGCTGCGTTTGGCCGAATGGTTCGGCTCGCAAGACAAGAACGGTTTCATGTACCGCAGTTGGATGAAAAACCAGGGCATTCCCGATCATGAGTTCCAAGGCAAGCCGATCATCGGCATCTGCAACACCTGGTCTGAACTGACTCCTTGCAACGCCCACTTCCGCAAACTGGCCGAACACGTCAAGCGCGGCATCTTCGAAGCCGGCGGCTTCCCGGTCGAGTTCCCGGTATTTTCCAACGGCGAATCGAACCTGCGCCCGACCGCCATGCTCACGCGTAACCTGGCCAGCATGGACGTCGAAGAATCGATCCGCGGCAACCCGATGGACGCCGTCGTGCTGCTGGTCGGCTGCGACAAGACCACCCCGGCGCTGCTGATGGGCGCGGCCAGCGTCGACCTGCCGACCATCGTCGTCAGCGGCGGCCCGATGCTCAACGGTAAGTTGAACGGCAAGAACATCGGCTCCGGCACTGCCGTCTGGCAGCTGCATGAACAGATGAAGGGCGGCCAGATCAGCATGCACGATTTCCTCTCGGCCGAAGCGGGCCATTCGCGCTCGGCCGGCACCTGCAACACGATGGGCACGGCGTCGACCATGGCCTGCATTGCCGAGGCGCTCGGCACCTCGCTGCCGCACAACGCCGCTATTCCCGCGGTCGACGCGCGCCGCTATGTGCTGGCCCACATGTCGGGCATCCGCATCGTCGAGATGGTGCACGAAGACCTGCGTCTGTCGAAAATCCTGACCCGTGAAAATTTCGAGAATGCGATCCGGGTGAATGCGGCGATCGGCGGCTCGACCAACGCGGTGATCCACCTGAAGGCCATCGCCGGCCGCATCGGCGTGCCGCTGGAGCTGGAAGACTGGACCCGCATCGGCCGCGGCACTCCGACCATCGTCGACCTGCTGCCGTCGGGCCGCTACCTGATGGAAGAGTTCTACTACGCCGGCGGCCTGCCTGGCGCCATCCGCCGCATGGGCGAGGGCGGCCTGCTGCCGCACAAGGACGCGCTCACCGTCAACGGCAAGACGCTGTGGGAAAACTGCATCGACGCGCCGATCTACGACGACGAGGTGATCCGCAAGCTGGACACGCCGTTGATCGCGGACGGCGGCATCTGCATCCTGCGCGGTAACCTGGCGCCGCGCGGCGCGGTGCTGAAACCGTCGGCCGCCTCGCCGCACCTGATGAAGCATCGCGGCCGTGCCGTCGTGTTCGAGGACTTCGCCCACTACAAGGAGCGCATCCTCGATCCCGACCTCGACGTCGACGCCAACTCGATCCTGCTGATGAAGAACTGTGGCCCGAAAGGCTACCCCGGCATGGCCGAAGTAGGCAACATGGGCCTGCCGCCAAAGCTGCTGGCGCAGGGCGTGACCGACATGGTGCGCATCTCGGACGCGCGCATGAGCGGCACCGCCTACGGCACCGTGGTGCTGCACGTGGCGCCGGAAGCGATGGCGGGCGGGCCGCTCGGCATCGTGCGCGACGGCGACTACATCGAGCTCGATTGCCACGCCGGCAGTCTTCACCTGGACATCGGCGACGCCGAGATGACGGAGCGGCTGGCGCTGCGCGCCAAATTGCAGGAAGCGGCGAAAGGCGCCGGCATGAAAGGCGGCTATCAGGCTTTATATATCGATCACGTGCTGCAGGCCGACGAAGGCTGCGACTTCGACTTCCTGGTCGGCTGCCGCGGATCGGCCGTGCCGAAGCATTCACACTAATTAGAATATCTGGAGACCCCATGCTGCTTGTACAATTTCTGAACGCCGCCGGCCAGCGCCGCGTCGGCATCCTGCAACACGATACCATCCGCGAAATCGACGGCGTCGAATCGACCCTGGCGCTGGCTCAGGCGGCGATCGCCGCGCAAACCGGGCTTGAGCAACTGGCCGCCTCCAAATCCGGCGCGCAGACCCACGCGTACGCCGACGTCGTCGCCGGTGGCCGCCTTCTGGCGCCGCTCGACCATCCGGACCCGGCGCACTGCTACGTCACCGGCACCGGCCTGACCCACCTCGGCAGCGCCGACACGCGCGATTCGATGCACAAGAAGTTGTACCAGCAGGACGGCGGCGAGATGGACGCGCTGTCGGACAGCATGAAGATGTTCCGCATGGGCGTCGAAGGCGGCAGGCCGGCGGCGGCTTTGGTGTCGCGCCGGAATGGTTCTACAAGGGCGACGGCTCGATCGTGCGCGCCAGCGGCCAGCCGCTCGAGATGCCCGAGTTTTCGCTCGACGGCGGCGAAGAGCCGGAGATCGCCGGCCTGTACGTGATCGGCGCCGATGGCCAGCCTTACCGGGTCGGTTACGCGATCGGCAACGAGTTTTCCGACCACGTCACCGAGCGCCAGAACTACCTCTACCTTGCGCACTCGAAGCTGCGCGCCTGCAGCTTCGGCCCCGCGCTGCTGGTCGGCGAACTGCCGGCGCACGTGCAGGGCCATTCGCGCGTGGTCGGCACCGATGGCAAGGTGCGCTGGGAAAAGGCCTTCGTCAGCGGCGAGCAGAACATGTCGCACACGATCGAGAACCTCGAGCACCACCACTTCAAGTACGCGCTTTTCAAGCGCCCTGGCGACGTCCACGTGCACTTCTTCGGCACCGCCACGCTCAGCTTCGCCGACGGCATCTTGGTGCAGCCGGGCGAGACGTTCGAGATCGAAGCGGACGCCTTCGGACCGCCGCTGCGCAACCGGCTGGCGATTGTCGAATCCACGAGTGCGAAAGTGAAGACCTTATGAACATTACCGGTAAAGCCCTGATCGGCGGCGTCAGCGAGCGCGGCAACGGCGCCAACTTCAAGGCCGTCGACCCGGCCCTGCGCGCACCACTCGAGCCGGCCTTTTACATGGTCGATGCAGCCCAGATCGACCGCGCCTGCAACCTCGCACGCGACGCCTTCGACGCTTTTCGCAACACCAGCGACGAGCAGCGCGCCACCTTCCTCGACACCGTCGCCGACCAGGTGATCGCCATCGGCGACGAATTGATCGTGCGGGCGATGGCCGAATCCGGCCTGCCGCGCGCGCGGCTCGAGGGCGAACGTGGCCGCACGGTCGGCCAGCTGCGCCTGTTCGCCGCCTTGCTGCGCGAAGGCTCGTGGCGCGACGTGCGCATCGACAGCGCGCTGCCGGAGCGGGTGCCGCCGCGGCCTGACATGCGGTTGCGCCTGATCGGCGTCGGCCCGGTCGCCGTGTTCGCCGCCAGTAATTTTCCGTTGGCGTTTTCGGTGGCCGGCGGCGACACCGCCTCCGCCTTCGCGGCCGGCTGCCCGGTGGTGCTGAAGGCGCACTCGGCGCATCCGGGCACCTCCGAACTGGTCGCTCGCGCGGTGGTGAAAGCGGTGGCGCTGTGCCAGCTGCCGGCCGGCGTGTTTGCACTGCTGACCGGCACCGGCAATGGCATCGGCCAGGCGTTGGTGGCCCATCCGGCGATCCAGGCGGTCGGTTTTACCGGCTCGCGTTCCGGCGGCCAAGCCTTGATGGCGGTGGCTGCGGCGCGGCCGCAGCCGATTCCCGTGTATGCCGAAATGAGCTCGATCAACCCGGTGTTTTTGCTGCCGGGCGCGCTGGACCGGCGCGCCGAAGAAATCGGCGCCGGCTTCGCCGCATCGCTGACGATGGGCGTCGGCCAATTCTGCACCAATCCCGGGCTGGTACTGGCGATCGACGGCGAACAGTTCGACCGCTTCGCCGCCAGCGCCGCCAGGGCGCTCGACGCCACCGAAGCGGCTACCATGCTGACGGCCGGCATCGCGGCAAGCTACCAGGGCGGTGTGCAGCGGCTCGCCGCGCACGACGCCGTCATCACGCTGGCGCACACCGCGCACGGCGAAGGCAAGGGCGGCGCCGCGCTGTTCAAGACCAGCGGCGCGGCCTTCCTGGCGCAGCACGCGCTGCATGGCGAAGTGTTCGGCCCGGCGTCGCTGCTGGTCGCCTGCAAGGACGCCGATGAGGCGCGCCTGGTCGCCGAAAGCCTCGAAGGCCAGCTGACGGCGACCATCCAGATGGAAGCAGGCGACATGGACGAGGCGCGCAAGCTGCTCACGGTCCTCGAACGCAAGGTCGGGCGCATCCTCGTCAACGGTTTCCCGACCGGCGTCGAAGTGTCGACCGCGATGGTGCACGGCGGCCCGTTCCCGGCGACCTCGGACGGGCGCAGCACGTCGGTGGGTACGGCGGCGATCAACCGCTTCCTGCGCCCGGTGTGCTACCAGAACATGCCGCAGGCGCTGCTGCCCGAGGTGCTGCGCGACCATAATCCTGCCGGCACATGGCGGCGGCGTGACGGCTCGCTCGGCAAAGCGTAATCATTAGCGCTATCACCACACTACAAGAGCAGACGGAGACAGCATGAAACAGTTGGCCAACTATGGCAGCCTGCGTGGCAAGCGGGTATTTGTGACCGGCGGCGGCACCGGCATCGGCGAGGCCATCGTGGCCGCCTTTGCCGGGCAGGGCGCCGTCGTCGGGTTCGTCGACATCGCGCGCGAGGCGAGCGATGTCCTGTGCGCGCGCTTGGCGCAGGCCGGCCTGCCGGCGCCGCAGTTCCGCCACTGCGACATCACCGATATCGCCGCGCTGCAAGCGACGATGGCCGAACTGGCCGCCGAGCTGGGCGACTTTGACGTACTGGTCAACAATGCCGCCAACGACCAGCGTCACGACATCGCCGACGTCTCGCTCGACTACTGGAACGAGCGCATCGCGGTCAACCAGCGGCCGATGTTCTTCACCTGCCAGGCGGTAGTGGCAGGCATGCGCAAGAAGGGCGGCGGCGCGATCATCAACTTCAGTTCGATGTCGTGGCACGTCAAGGGCAGCGGCTACCCGGTGTACGCCACCACCAAGGCAGCGGTGATCGGCCTGACGCGCAGCCTCGCGCGCGACCTCGGCAAGGACGGCATCCGCGTCAACACGGTCACGCCTGGCTGGGTGATGACGCAGCGCCAGGTCGAGCTGTGGGTGAACGACGCCGCCAGGGTCGAGATCGCCAAGGCGCAGTGCCTGCCAGGCGAACTGATGCCGGACGACATCGCATCGATGGTGCTGTTCCTCGCCGCCGACGACAGTGCGATGTGCACCGGGCAAGAATTCATCGTCGACGCCGGCTGGGTCTGATCAATTCAAAATGGGGTCAGACCCCATTGAAATTAAATGGGGTCAGACCCCATTGAAATTCGGTCCGGGCACGATTTCTACCTATTTAAAACGGGTCTGACCCCTTTTTTATAAAAGGCAGGTTTGACCTCCGACGCGCCTCTGCAGCGCATGGGATTCGCATGCTCATCACGTTCAAACATACCGTCGCGGTGTTGGCCGCGAGCGCCTTTGCGGCGCCCGCGCTGACCAGCCCCGACCATCACATCAAGGTGCGCGTGGCCGTCACGCCGCAGCAGAGTTCGATATCCGCGCCGCATGGCGGCTTCGTCGCAATATTTAAATAACTAAAAAACACCAGGAGACAGCAATGCACGCACTCAAACACACCGTCCTCGCACTGGCCTTCGCCGCCGCGCCGGCCTTCGCGCAGGTCAGCGTGACAATCGACGCTGCGCATCCGGGCGCGGTGATCAACAAGAACGTCTACGGCCAGTTCGCCGAACACCTTGGCACCGGCATCTACGAGGGCATGTGGGTCGGCCCCGGCTCGAAGATCCCCAATACCAAAGGCTGGCGCAACGACGTTGTGGGCGCCCTGAAGGACCTGCACGTGCCGCTGGTGCGCTGGCCGGGCGGCTGCTTCGCCGACGAATACCACTGGAGGGACGGCACCGGCCCGCGCGCCAAGCGCCCGGTCAAGGTCAATACCAATTGGGGCGGCGTGGAAGAGAGCAACGCGGTCGGCACCCACGAATTCTTCGACCTGGTCGAGATGCTGGGCGCCGACGCCTACGTCAACGGCAACCTCGGCTCCGGCACGCCGCAGGAGATGTCGGAGTGGGTCGAGTACATGACCTCCGACAGCAAGTCGACGCTGGCAAACCTGCGCCGCAAGAACGGCCGCGAGAAGCCGTTCAAGCTGGCGTATTTCGGCATCGGCAACGAGGCCTGGGGCTGCGGCGGTAACATGACGCCTGAGTATTACACCGGCATGTACAAGCACTTCAAGAGCTTCCTGAAGGCGCCTGAAGCGACGCGGCCGAAATTCATCGCCAGCGGCGGCAACGACAACGACACCAAATGGACCGATGTGATCAGCCGCGATGCCGCGCACGAAACCGATGGCATCAGCTTCCATTACTATACGATCCCGACCGGCAAATGGGAGGTCAAGGGCGCCGCCACCGGCTTCGACGAGGCGCAGTGGATAGCGACGCTGGCAAACACGCTGAAGATCGATGGCATGATCACGAATAACGTGGCGAAGCTCGACAAGAATGACCCGGACAAGAAGATCGGACTGTTCGTCGACGAATGGGGCACCTGGTACGACGTCGAGAAGGGTACCAACGCCGGCTTCCTGTTCCAGCAAAATACGATGCGCGATGCGGTGGTGGCGGCCCTCAACTTCAACATCTTTCACGCCCACGCCGAGCGCGTGCGGATGACCAATATCGCGCAGATGGTCAACGTGCTGCAGGCGATGATCATCACCGACAAGGACAAGATGATCCTGACGCCGACCTATCACGCGTACCAGATGTACGTACCGTTCCAGGATGCGACGTCGCTGCCGGTGGCGCTGGCGAATAACGTGCCGTACAGGGTCGGAGGCGTCAGCATCCCGGGCGTCAGCGCCTCCGCCGCGCGCGGCAAGGACGGCAAGCTGTGGCTCGCGCTGGTTAACACCAACCCGGGCCAGCCGGTCGATGTCGCCCTCGACGTCGGCGGCCGGCACATCGCCGCGGTCAACGGCCAACTGCTGACGGCCGCCGCGATGGATGCCCACAACACGTTCCAGCAAGCGACGACGGTCAAGCCGGTGCCGTTCAGCGCCCGCGCCGCCGGCGGCAAGTTGAGCGTTAAGCTGCCGGCCAAAGCGGTGGTCGTGGTGGCGGTCGAGGTGCAACCATGAGGCTCACTGTGCTTGCGCTGGCCGTCTCGATCAGCCTGGCGGCTTGCGGCGGCGGCAGCAGCGGCAGCGCGGTCACCCCGGCGCCGGCGCCCGTGCCGACGCCATCCCCAGCCCCGGCGCCGACCCAAACGGCAGTCACGTTCACCAACGTTTCGGTGCACGATCCGGCCGTCATCAAGGTCGACGCCACCT
>Ga0326734_1000486_pt1 | contig 11006 bp, 10 predicted proteins | sample 15_GP2_1315_FD_207944 | JGI IMG/M metagenome (GOLD analysis project Ga0326734, IMG submission 207944) | Glacier ice microbial communities from Ngari, Tibet, China - 15_GP2_131.5 | ecosystem: Environmental > Aquatic > Freshwater > Ice > Glacier | place: China: Ngari, Tibet | collected 2018-07-18
ACATCGTGATTTCAAAGCCAAAGCGCATGTCGCTGGCAGATGGTTTTTCCCATTTCATACGATTTCTCCTAGGTGTTGGTTGAACAAAGGGCAGATGCTGTACCTTCAATTTGGCTGCAGGTACGCGGGCAGTGTGCAAGCATCCACCGTGCGGCGCATCGCCAAAGTATGGATTCAGCCCTCATGATTTTCATGAGCTTCATGAGCTTCATGAGCTTCATGAGTTTGCGACCGGATCCAATGTCGCTAGCATCGACCCATGGACATTCACGACTTTCCCGCCCCACCGTTGCAGCCTTTGCCAGCGCCAGTCAGCGATTGGCTGGAAGTCGGGGACGGGCATCGTCTTTACTTTGAGCAATGCGGCTCAGTTGCGGGCTTGCCGGTGGTGTATTTGCACGGCGGTCCTGGCGGGGCTTGCTCGCCCCGTTATCGCGATTTATTTGACTTGACCGATTGCCGCCTCACGCTGTTTGACCAGCGCGGCTGCGGCCGCAGCGAGCCCAGGGGGGCGCTGCATGCCAATACCAGCGCACATTTGGTGGCTGACATCGAACAGCTGCGCCAGCGGCTGGGCATTGCGCGCTGGCTGGTCACCGCGGGTTCCTGGGGGGCCGGGCTGGCGCTGGCCTATGCGGCTGCGCACCCGTCGGCTTGCCTGGGCCTGGTGCTGCGCGGTGTGTTTTTGGGGCGGACATCAGACCTTGACTGGTTTTTTCAGCAGGCCAGCCAACTTTTGCCCGACGCGTGGGAGGCGCTGGCGCATCAAGCACCGCCGGCAGCGCGCGGCGATTTGCTGGCCTGGCTGCATGCGGGCCTGCATGGCGACCAGCCGCAGGTTGCCCTGGCGCGCGCGCTTGCCTGGGATGCCTGGGAGTCGTCCATGTCGCAACACTGCAGCGCAGCGCCCCGGCCGGAGCCAGTACCTGCCGAAGACGCCGCGGCGCTGCTGGACAAGTACCGGCTGCAAAGCCAGTACCTGACGAACGGCTGCTTTTGGGGCGACGCCCCGTTGCTGGCGCGGGTGCCAGCGCTGGCCAGGGTGCCGACAGCTATCTTGCATGGCCGGGAGGACTGGATTTGCCGCCCCGAAGCCGCCTGGGCGTTGCACATGAGCTTGCCCAACAGCCGTTTGCAGTGGCTGCACGGTTGCGGGCACAGTCCGTTTGAGGCGGCCATGGCGCAGGCGCTGCGCCAGGCGGTTTCGCACTTTGCCAGGCACGGCAGCTTTGCCAGCTGGGCAGAGGATTTTTCGAACAGGAACGCGCCATGAGCCTGCGGCTGCAAATCAACCTGATCATCACCGCGCTGATGCTGGTTTTTGGTTCCGTGCTGGTTGGGTTGCAAATCGACAACACGCGGCGCAGTGTTCATGAAGAAGTGACGGGTGCCAATGTGGTGGCTTCGCAATTGCTGTCTCCACTGAAATGGGGTAACGACGCCAGCGGGCTGGTGGGCATGACCGACTACCTGAGCCGCGTGGGCCGCCTGCGCGCTAATGAAATCGCTTTATATGGCCAGCAAGGCGAGCTGATTTACCGCTCGCCGCCGTCCCTCTACAAAATCGGGCGAGAAGCGCCGCTGTGGTATGCCCGCCTGGTGTCTTCGCCGCTGACCCCGAAAAATATCATGCTGCCCAATGGGCGCATTGAGCTGAAGGCCGATCCTTCACGAGCCACGCTCGACGGCTGGGACGATTTGCGGCCCCTGCTGCTCATGGTTTTTGCAGGATTTATTTTTGGCACTGCGCTGGTGCATGCCCTGATTGGGCGGGCCACCAGGCCTTTGAGGCAGGTGGTGGACGGCCTGCGGCGCATGGAGCAGGGCGCTTACGACACGCGGCTGCCCGCCCTGTCGGGGCGTGAAGGGCAGCAAATCAGCCACGCTTTCAATGCCATGGCCCAGTCGGTGCAGGGCGCTGCGCTGGCCAGACAGCAAGCGCGCGAAGCGACCGAGGCCCTGGCCGAAAATCGCGAACTCACACAGCTCATCCAAACGCGCATCGAGCAGGAGCGTGGCGCCATTGCACGCGAGCTGCATGATGAACTGGGTCAGCAGGTCACTGCCATCAAAAGCGCCGGCCTGGCCATTGCGCGCAGGGCGATCGGAAACGATGCGCTGATCGAGCGCTCGGCGCGGCTGGTGATGGACTGTGCTGATCAAATCTACGACGGCGTGCACCGGCTGATCTCACAGTTGCGCCCGCTGGCCCTGGACCGTTTTGGCCTGCACGATGCGCTGCAGGACATGCTGGGCGACTGGCGCGTTTACCACCCCGACATGGGCCTGACGTTCACCACCAGCGGCGGGCTAGAAGATCTTGACAACGCGCTGGCCACGGCGGTTTACCGAATCGTGCAGGAAGCCGTCAACAACGCTTTGCGCCATGCGCAGGCCAGTTGTATTGATGTCAGCGTGACGGCGACGGATACCCATCTGCAGCTCGATGTGGTGGACAACGGACGCGGCCGGCTGAAAAATTTGCAAGCTACTGACCATTTTGGTGTGTTGGGCATGCGCGAACGAGCCCAGGCGCTGGGGGGAAGTTTTGAGCTTACGCAGGTTGAGCCCAGCGGCGTGCGCATTCGGGTGCGCCTGCCCGTGAAACGTCCCGTTAAACATCAACAGGAAGTAAATTCTCAATGATCTTGAAAGTCATGCTGGTTGATGACCATGCCGTGGTGCGTACCGGCTTCAAACTGTTGCTGCAAGCCTGCAATGACATTGAAGTGGTCGCCGAGGCCGACAGCGGCGAGGCGGCTTGCCAAATGTATGAAAGCGTAGCGCCCGACGTGGTGGTGATGGACATTGCCATGGCTGGCATGGGCGGCATTGAAGCCATCAAACGCCTGCTGGCCAAAAATTCCCGCGCCCGCATCCTGGCCCTGTCGGCCCATGAAGATACCAGCCACCCCAAACGTGCACTGCAGGCCGGCGCGCTGGGCTACCTTTCCAAGCGCAGCGCTCCCGAGGTGCTGATTGACGCCATCCGCCTGATTGCCCAAGGGCAACGCTACTTGGACGCGCAAATCGCGCAGCGCATGGCGGTGCAGGACATTACGGGCAAGCAAGGGCCGATGGAAAAGCTTTCAGCGCGCGAGTTTGAGGTGTTCATGCAGCTGGCGCACGGGCAGTCGGTGGCCCAAATTTCAGTAGCGCTTGCCCTGTCAAGTTCCACGGTGGGTACGCACCTTTACAACATCAAGCAAAAACTCAGGCTGGTCAACCAGGCGGAAATGGCTTTGCTAGCGGTGCGGCATGGGTTGATTGATGTGGCTGCTGGCTGACGCGGCGCGCTGCTCAATCACGCCTGTTTTGAGGTCATATTGGCTTTTAGCCCAATGAATGCGGGCGTGATGAGCTATTTAATCAATAGCAAGCGACCCACCCCCGCATTCGGAATCCAAGACTTCTAAACCCCTTGCTTGAGCGAAGCCTCGATGAACGGGTCCAGATCCCCGTCCAGCACCTTTTGCGTAGCCGAGGTTTCGTAGTTGGTGCGCAGGTCTTTGATGCGGCTGTTGTCCAGCACATAACTGCGGATCTGGTGGCCCCAACCCACATCGGTTTTGGTGTCCTCGAGCTTTTGCTGCGCTTCCTGCTGCTTGCGCAACTCGAAATCGTACAGGCGCGAACGCAGGCGTTTCCAGGCAACATCGCGGTTGCCGTGCTGCGAACGGCCTTCCTGGCATTGCACGACGATGCCGGTCGGAATGTGCGTTAGCCGCACCGCCGAATCAGTTTTGTTGATGTGCTGACCGCCGGCGCCGCTGGCCCGGTAGGTGTCGGTGCGCACGTCTGCCGGGTTGATCTCGATTTCAATCGAGTCGTCGATTTCGGGATAGACAAACACCGAGGCAAACGAGGTGTGGCGCCCGCCCGATGAATCAAATGGCGACTTGCGCACCAGACGGTGCACGCCGGTTTCGGTGCGCAGCAGGCCAAACGCGTATTCGCCTTCGATTTTGATGGTCGCACCCTTGATGCCGGCGGTGTCGCCCGCCGACTCGTCTTCAATTGTGGTTTTAAAGCCCTTGCGCTCGGCGTATTTCAGGTACTGGCGCAGCAGCATACTGGCCCAGTCGCAAGCTTCGGTGCCGCCAGCGCCCGCCTGAATATCAAGAAACGCATTGAGCGGGTCGGCCGGGTTGTTGAACATCCGGCGAAATTCCATTTTTTCAACTTCAGCGGCAACCTGGGCAGCTTCGCCCTCGATGGCGCGCATGCCGGCTTCGTCGTTGTCATCTTTTGACATGCCAAACAGCTCGGCGTTGTCGCTCAATTCGCCTTCCAACCGATCCAGGATCAGCACCACATCTTCAAGCGATTTTTTTTCGCGGCCCAGTTCCTGCGCCCGCTTGGGGTTGTCCCAGACCTTCGGGTCTTCGAGCGCGGCGTTGACTTCGTTCAGTTTGCGGGACTTGGCAGGGTAGTCAAAGATACCCCCTGAGTTCATTGACCCGATTGCTCAGGTCCTCGATCTGATTGGCGATAAGGTTAATGTGTTCTGCGTCCATGAGAAAAATCCTGTCGTTCTGTCGTTACTTGAAATCAATCGGCTATTTTCTCATGCAGCTACTGGACATGACTTCAAGCAAACGGCTTGTTACCCAGGCCGGCGCTCGATCTGTTCAGGCCAGAAAGTTTTCAATCAAACCAGCCAGCAGCGCCGGCTGGTCATGGTGCAGCATGTGGCCCGCATCTTGAACGACGGCGATATGCGCATTCGAAACCTGCCGAAGCCGCTCGTGGTATTCAGGCAGCGCATACCGGCCTTTCCACCACTGGCTCATCGAATCGCTGGACGCTTCGACAGCCAGCACTGGCGCGCTGATGCGCTGGTAAATCTCCAGCGCCTCATCGACTTGGTACAGATAGGCGCTGGGCAGCTTGTGCGCCGGATTGCCCAAAATCTGCCATTGGCCAGCTGCGTCGGGCCGCGCCCAGTGTTCAGCTAGCCATTGGGCTTTGTCCAGGCTCAAGCGGGGATTGGTTTTCATCAGCCGCTGGGCAACACCGCCAACATCGGCATAACTTTTCAGCGCCAGGCCATCTTGCTGCATGCTTTTCAGCCCGTCCATCCACTGGGCCAGCCGACCAGGCGCCTGGCTGGGCCGGCTGGCTGGCAAGCCGAAACCTTCAAGGTTGACCAGCTTGCGAATGCGCCCTGGCCGCACGCCGGCATACATCATGGCGACATTGCCGCCCATGCTGTGGCCCACCAGGTCCACTGCCTGGCCGGACGCGTAGTGGTCGAGCAAGAAGTCCAGATCTGCCAGGTAATCGGCAAACCAGTAGCTGTCGGCCCCGTAGCCCGCAGCCGACAGGCCGGTTTGCCCAAAGCCGCGCCAGTCGGGGGCGATGATCATTCGGCCGGCGGCGAACGCATCTGAAAAAGCATCGACCATGAACTGGTAAGACGCGCCGACATCCATCCAGCCATGAACCAAAACCAGTGGCGGCAGGGCGGCGCGGTCTGGGCTGCCCCAGGTGCAGACGTGGTAGTCGAGTCCGCGAATAGGGACAAACTCGCTGCGAAAAGGTCGGATTTCTTTGTACATTGGCTGCATATTTTAAGGAGACGCATGCTTAAAAGCAGTCAAGACAGCGACAAGCCGGCCAGCCACCGCGCCACCGATCAAGCCAATCAGCCAGACCATTACAAAGCGATTCACAGCGGCTTTCGCTGGCGCGTGGACGAGTTTTTCAACATTGCCGAGGCCTGCTGCAGCCGATGGTCCAGGCTTGAAAGTAATTCCGATGATGCTACTGAATTGATAGCTATCCGCGACCATCAGATAAGCGGAAAAGCCGTTTTTTATACATATTCTGACCTGAAAAGGGCAGCCGACGCACTCAGCCATGTACTGGCCGACCTGGGCGTTCAGCGCGGCGACCGGGTCGCCATCGTCATGCCGCAGCGGTTCGAGACCGCCGTGGCCTACATGGCAGTGTTTCAGATGGGCGCTACCGCCATGCCGCTGTCGATGCTGTTTGGCCCCGAGGCGCTGGCTTATCGGCTGCAGGATAGCGAGGCGGTGCTGGCGATTTGCGATGAAAGCTCGATTGGCAGCGTGAACGCTGTCAGGGCCGAATGCCCGGCGCTGCGAGTCGTAGTGGCTGCGGGCACTGCGGCAGGGCAGGGCGATATCGACTACGCCGCTGCGGTGGCTGCCCGACAGCAGGAATTCGCCGCTGTCAAAACCCGGGCCGACGATGCGGCCATCCTGATTTACACCAGCGGCACCACCGGCCCACCCAAAGGCGCGCTGCTGGCGCACCGGGCGCTGATTGGCAACCTGCCCGGTTTTATTTGCAGCCAGAACTGGTTTGGCTTTGACGGCGTGGCCAATGCACAGTCAAACGCGGTGTTTTGGAGCCCGGCCGACTGGGCCTGGACCGGCGGGCTGATGGATGCGCTGTTGCCCACGCTGTATTTTGGCCGGTCCATCGTCGCCTTCAATGGCCGCTTCAGCCCCGACCTGGCCTTTGGCCTGATGGCGCAGCATGGGGTGACGCACACCTTTTTATTTCCCACCGCGCTCAAGGCCATGATGAAAGCGTTTCCCAGGCCGCAAGAATATTTCGCCTTGCGCTTGCAGGGCTTGATGAGCGCTGGCGAGGCAGTGGGCGATGCGGTGTTCGACTACTGCCAGCAGCAGCTTGGCGTGACCGTCAATGAAATGTTCGGCCAGACCGAAATCAACTATGTCGTGGGCAATTGCAGCATGCAGGGCGCGCCGGCGGTGGCCGCTACGCTTTCACCTGGCCTGTTACCGCCTGACTCAACGCTGGCCGCATTGGGCACCGCCCGGGGCTGGCCGGCCCGGCCCGGCAGCATGGGCAAGGCCTACCCCGGCCACCGGGTTGCAGTGATTGACGAGCAAGGCAACCCATGCGCTGTCGGCGTGCCGGGCGACGTGGCTATTTGCCGGTTTGACATGCATGGCGATCCCGACCCGATCTTTTTTCTGGGTTACTGGAAAAACGACGCGGCGACCCAGGCCAAATTTACTGGCGACTGGTGCCGCACCGGCGACATGGCGCGGGTCGATGCCGACGGCTATCTTTGGTACGACGGCCGGGCCGACGATGTGTTTAAGGCCGCGGGTTACCGCATCGGCCCCGGCGAAATTGAAAACTGCTTGGTCAAACACCCGGCGGTGGCCAATGCGGCGGTGGTTCCCAAGCCCGACCGGGAGCGTGGCGCGGTCGTCAAGGCCTACATCGTGCTTGCTCCTGATTTTATAGCTGCTCGCGCACGTGCTGATTGCGCAAAAGCCCAATTTGATCAAAATTTAGTCGCGAAGCTGCAGGCCCATGTCAGGCAAATGCTTGCGCCCTACGAATACCCAAAAGAGATCGAATTCATCGACGCGCTGCCCATGACAACAACCGGCAAGGTGCAGCGCCGCGTGCTGCGGCTGCAGGAGGAAGAACGCTTTAAAAACGTCTGATGTCCAGGCGCTTAGCCATCAGGCGGGCACGACCCGGCATAAAAAAAGCACCCGAAGGTGCTTTTTTTATTCAGTCAACTCAAACGAGATTACTGGCGCTGTGCCGGCTCGGCTACGTAAATTTCAACCCGGCGGTTCTGGGCACGGCCCTGGGCGCTGCTGTTGTCGGCAACTGATTCACGCGAGCCGCGGCCCTCGGTGGCGACGCGCTGGGCTGCAACACCGCGGCTCACCAAATAATCACGCGCTGAATTGGCGCGGTCCACTGACAGCGGGTTGTTGACGGAGTCAGACCCGGTGGTGTCGGTGTGACCAATGATGCTGACCGAGGTGATCGGATTTTGGTTCAAGGTGCTGGCGAAGTTGGTCAGTACGGGTGCAAAGTTCGACTTGATGTTCGAACGGCCCACATCAAACGACACATCGCTTGGAATGTCGAGCTTGAGCCGGTTGTCAGTCGTCTGGCTGACCGCAACGCCAGTACCGGCGGTTGCGCGTTCCATCGCGGCTTTCTGGTCCTGCATTCTTTTCGACCAGATATAACCGCCGCCCGCACCCACGGCGCCGCCCAGTACCGCGCCTTGCGCAGCGCCCCGGGAGCCGCCTGTTGCCGCACCCAGCACCGCACCCGCCAGCGCGCCGATACCCGCGCCTTTGGCCGTGCCCTGCTGGGTTTCGTTCATATTGGCGCAACCCGACAGCCCGGCAATAGCCAGCGCAGCAATCACGATCGTCGTGGTGAAAATTTTTCTCACAGGAAATTCCTCAGTTGGTTTGAACAGGTTGATTAAACGCACCGGAGCGCTTAGCGGCTAATACTAGATGTTTCAAACGTGTTTGAATGTAAGACTATGACCCGGATTCTGGTGCGGCGGCGGCGTTTTTGCAGCCTTTAAACTACCGCAGTTCGCATATATGCTGGTCAAGACGCAGGCTGGCGGGCAACAGCTTTAGTTATTTCGCCAGGTGATTGATGTCAACAACCCAACTCAACAACACTTCAAATTTCATGAAAAAAGTTCAACTTGGTAAAAGTGATCTGCAGGTCACACCGGTCTGTCTGGGCACCATGACCTTTGGTGAGCAGGTTGGCGAAGCCGATTCGCATGCCATTTTGGACCGGTCGATGGAGCGGGGCATCAACTTTATTGATACGGCTGAAATGTATGCCGTGCCGGCGCGAATCGACACCTGCGGCGCGACCGAAACCATCATCGGCAACTATCTAGCCAAGCATCCGGGTGCGCGCCAACAACTGGTGGTAGCGACCAAGGTGGCTGGCCCATCACGCAGCATGCCGTGGATTCGCGATGGCAAAGGATTGACGCCATCCGACATCATTGCGTCGTGCGAAGCCAGTTTGACGCGCCTGCAAACCGACGTGATTGACCTGTACCAGATTCACTGGCCCGAGCGCCATGTGCCGGCCTTCGGCACGATGTATTACGACCCGGCCCAAGAGCGGACGATGACGTCCATCCATGAGCAGCTTGAAGCCTTGGGCCGGCTGGTCAGCCAGGGCAAGGTGCGTTACATCGGCTTGTCCAATGAATCGCCTTTTGGCGTGCACGAGTTCATTCGGCTGGCCGAGCAGCACGGACTGCCGCGTGTGGCTACGGTGCAAAACCCGTATTGCCTGATCAACCGAACAGTAGAAAACGGCCTGGACGAAACCATGCACCGGCTTAGCGTGTCGCTTTTAGCCTATTCGCCGCTGGGTTTTGGCCTGCTGACCGGCAAGTACGACTTGTCAGGCATTGAAGGCACTGATGCGCCGCTGGACGGCCGCATTGCGCGCTACGAGTCGGTTCGCAAGCAGCGCTGGGGCCGGCCTGAGGCGCTGACAGCCGCGCGGCGCTACAACCAACTGGCCCGAGACCATGGTTTGAGCCCCACGCAAATGGCGCTGGCGTTTTGCTACACCAAATGGCAAGTGGCCAGCACCATCATTGGCGTGACGTCAATCACCCAGCTTGACGAAGACCTCGATGCGTTCGGTACGACCCTGGCCCCCGAGGTGCTGCTGGCCATTGACCAGATTCGCTGGGAAATCAGGGACCCGGCGCTGTAGGCGCGTTGTTTGTTTGCAAAACAGTCATGGCGAAAAAAGACCATGTGTCCGAAACCCCGGCCACGCGGATGCTCAAGGCGCACAAGGTGGCTTTCACCGAACATGCTTACGAATACCTGGCGCATGGCGGCGCGCAGCACAGCGCCTTGGCGCTGGGGTTTGATCCATTTACCGTCATCAAAACCCTGGTGATGCAGGACCAGGACGCGAAACCCCTGCTGGTGCTGATGCATGGCAACTGCAAGGTGTCGACCAAAACCCTGGCGCGCCAGATCGGTGCCAAGTCAGTCGAGCCTTGCAGCCCTGAAGTCGCACAGCGCCACAGCGGCTATTTGGTCGGTGGTACTTCGCCTTTTGGCACCCGCAAAGCGATGCCGGTGTTCATTGAGGAAAGTATTTTGGGTTTAAGTCAAATCGCCATCAACGGCGGTCGGCGCGGCTGCTTGGTACGGCTCGATCCGCTGGTGTGCGTCACGCTGCTGGGCGCCACACCAGTGCACTGCGCATTGGCTGAATAGTTAAAAACAACAAGGACGACGCACCATGGCCTATGCCTATTCAATCGGCGCAACGCTGCTGGCTTACCTGCTGGGCTCGTTGTCGTTTGCCGTCATCGTCAGCCGCCTGTTCGGTTTAAGCGACCCGCGCAGCTACGGCAGCAAAAACCCTGGCGCCACCAATGTGCTGCGTTCGGGCAACAAAGCGGCGGCTGTCTGTACGCTGCTGCTGGATGGCTTGAAGGGCTGGTTGCCGGTCGTTCTTGTGCGCTGGTTTGGCGCTGACTACAGCCTGGGCGATGGCACCGTGGCGGCGGTGGCGCTGGCCGCTTTTGTCGGCCACTTGTACCCAGTTTTTTTCCAGTTCAAGGGCGGCAAAGGCGTGGCCACGGCGGCGGGGGTGGTGCTGGGCATCAGCGGGGTGCTGGGCCTGGCCACGCTGGCAACCTTTGGGATCGTGCTTTTTTTCTCGCGCTTTGTGTCGCTGGCGTCGATGGCCGCAGCAGTATTTGCGCCTTTTTTCTACCTGCTAGGCGACCGCGCTGCCTGGAATGTTGACAAAGCGATTGTTCTGGCACTGGTGGCAATTGCCGCGCTGTTGGTCTACCGCCACCGCGAAAACATCGGCAAGCTGCTCAAGGGGACTGAGTCGAGATTAGGAAGCTCAAGGAGCCGTCCGAAGTAAAAATTGGCCTTCATTTTGGTGCACTCATCCAATGGCAGAGGCACCGCCCTTAACCGGTGTATCAGAGAAAAGACGCTCCAGCACTGCAAGCGCCAAAGCTCGAAAACGGTAGTAAGAATTTAACGCCAGCAGGGCCCGCGGGACTGGCTTTGGCAGACCGCAGGCGCAGCGCCCCCTCGGGGGGCATCCTTCGGCAAGCTCAGGACGAACGGAGTGAGGTGGAGCGTGGCGGCGGGCGTCCCCAAACCAGCAGGGGCCGCGGGACCGGCTTTGCCGGACCACAGGCGCAGCGCCCC
>Ga0326734_1000488_pt1 | contig 10973 bp, 13 predicted proteins | sample 15_GP2_1315_FD_207944 | JGI IMG/M metagenome (GOLD analysis project Ga0326734, IMG submission 207944) | Glacier ice microbial communities from Ngari, Tibet, China - 15_GP2_131.5 | ecosystem: Environmental > Aquatic > Freshwater > Ice > Glacier | place: China: Ngari, Tibet | collected 2018-07-18
CCAAGCAACGCCGGCAGCTTGGCCACGACCAGCCCAAGGGCAGCGCCAGCAGCCCGGCCACGATCAGCACCAAGGCGGCGGCAGCAGCCCGGCCACGGTCAGCACCAGGGCGGCAGCCCGGCCACGCCAGCACCAAGCCAGCACCAGCACAAGGGCAGCGCCGCCAGCTGGGCCACGGTCAGCACCAAAGCGACGCCGGCAGCCCGGCCACGGCCAGCACCAGGGCAGCAGCCCGGCCACGCCAGCACCAAGCCAGCGCCGGCAGCCCGGCCACGGCAAGCACCAGGCCAGCACCGGCAGCTGGGCCACGGCAAGCAACAGGCCAGCACCGGCAGCTGGCCACGATCAGCACCAGGACAGCGCCGGCAGCTGGGCCACGGCCAGCACCAGGCGACGCCAGCAGCCCGGCCACGGCCAGCACCAGGCAACGCCAGCAGCCCGGCCACGGCCAGCACCAGGCAACGCCGGCAGCCCGGCCACGGCCAGCACCAGGCAACGCCGGCAGCTTGGCCACGACCAGCACAAGGGCAGCGCCAGCAGCCCGGCCACGGTCAGCACCAAGCAACGCCGGCAGCTTGGCCACGACCAGCCCAAGGGCAGCGCCAGCAGCCCGGCCACGATCAGCACCAGGGCGGCGGCAGCAGCCCGGCCACGGTCAGCACCAGGGCGACGCCAGCAGCCCGGCCACGGCCAGCACCAGGCAACGCCGGCAGCTTGGCCACGACCAGCACAAGGGCAGCGCCGCCAGCTGGGCCACGATCAGCACCAGGGCGACGCCGGCAGCCCGGCCACGACTAGCACCAGGGCGACGCCGGCAGCCCGGCCACGACTAGCACCAGGGCGACGCCGGCAGCCCGGCCACGACTAGCACCAGGGCGACAACACTAAGGCAGCGCCGGCAGCTGGGCCAGCGTCAACACCAGGACAGCGCCGGCAGCCCGGCCACGGCCAGCACCAGGACAGCGCCGCCAGCTGGGCCACGGTCAGCGCCAACGGCTTGCAGTTGGCATGCAGTGATTAAGAGATCCGGCAATGCATGGTGCAGACGTCTGCACCATGCGAGACGGTCGACGCTGCAATTGCAGTTTTTGGCAAGGCGCTGATGTAGTTGTGCTGGTCTAGCGAGATACATGCTAATGCTGGCCATGGCGGCAGGCGTTTAGTCGAGGCTGGCCGTGCTAAACATTGACCAAGAAGTCTTGATTTTGGCTTTGGCCGTGGTGCCAGCGACTCAGACATTTAGAAAGCTGAATCGTAGCGGTACTGCAGATCGTGGTGGGGGTGAACGCTATCGCATAACCCGGGCCTTCTCCACAGGGGAGTAAGGACCGGCGTTACACCTGGTGCGTTCCGGCGCGCGGCGCGCAGCGCGCCCCAGTCAAAGCCCATTTTTCACATTCCTGCATTAGCTGAAATGTCGTGCGTGTCTATGGTCTTCGGGGTCTCGACACGCCCTTGTTTTTTCATGACATTGCCGTAAAAAAATCGGCTTTCGATACAGGTTTAAACGCCGTTCGACTTGTACAAGCCGCGGAAGTCGATCGCCTTCGCTGCGAAATCCAGCCGGCACTTGAGCAACATGCCGTCGACGTTGAAATTCATTTGCGACTCGAGCACCGGGCCTTCCGCGCCATCGAGGTAGCAATATTCGACGGTGTCGATCTGGCTGCTGTTCGCCGCGGCATACCAGGCCGTGCCGCTCACGCCATCCAGAATCGGTTCGATGATCGGTTCCAGGCTGGTGCGGCCACCCTGGCGGAACTCGCTCACGTCAGACTGCTTGGCTGGTACGTAATTCGAACTGGTGAGCTGGTAGGCCACCTGCTCGAGCGACGATGGGACAATCAGGAACTGCGGAGCGATATTCAGCTCTTCCGTCTGGAGTCCTTTTTGGGTCCGCATCGCCAGGCGCATTGCCGCGAGAGCCGTAAGCTGCAACGACGAGCCGGCACCGGTCGCCAGGTTCTTGTGGCTGGCAGCGTCAAATAAAGCCACACCGTCAGCCATGGCCGCATTGGCGATCAGCTGGGCATAGACGGTGCGGTTTTCGAGTCGGGCGGACGCGCCGCCAAAACTCGTCAATGCCACATTGAAGGCGCGCAGGTCGTCGTTGATCAGCGCTTGGCGGCTGAGTGAAATAATGCGGCCATACGTCAGCAGCGAATAGGTCTCGCCGCCGTCTTTCATGGAGCCGTACTGAAATTCACCGTGCTCCTTCACTTGCAGCAGATCAGGCATTCCGCCAAGCTGGGCGACTGTGATTTGCTTGAAGTCCGGCGCATTCGGCGCCTGGCGAGCCCACGCCTTGTAGGAGGGTGGGTTTTCGGTATAGGCCTGCCGCAAACGCTTGTTACCGACGTTCGCAATGATGGACGGGAAATCGGAGGAGGCGCCCATTCCACGCATGGCGAGCGCCGCTGCAGCCACGGCCATTCGATCCATGCCGCGCACGTTCACGCCGCTTGCCTGGAGCACCTCACGCGACATTTCCATCATGCTCATGCCACGGAAGCGGCGGCCGTTTTCGGTCAGCTGGGTTGCGGGGGCGATCCGGTTAAGGATCGCATCGGCCATGCCCTCAGCCGTGGTTTGTTGTTCATCGCGAACAGTGGAGATGCGGCTCATGTGCGGTTCCAGGTAATGCCGGCTTCTTCGGCGGAGTTGATCAAATCGTTCTTTTCTTTTTCAAGCGAATCGATGCGCGCCGTCAGCTTCTCGGTCGCGGCCGCGCGCTGGTCGCTCGACATGCTGCCTTCCGGCCAGTCGATCCGGTCGATCTGGTCGATCAGTGCTGCATTCAACAGCGGGCCGAACAGTGCGCACAGGGCCTGGTCGACGTCGCAAGGGCGGACTACGTCGCCCAGCGACTGGTCGCCGCTGGAAATGCCGACGATTTGCGCCAGACGCTGGGGCGTCATGTTTCGTGGAACGCGAACGAACTGTGTCAGCGTTGTATTGAGGGATGCGCGGTACTTGTCGCCCGAGGACTTTATCCAGGTGGCCAGCATCGACTTGAGATCGTCCTTGCTTGCGGGGGCGTAAATCACGGCTTCGCGCTGGCGGTGAAGAGTACCCAACTCCACATGCATTTTTTGCAGCTGCTGCTCCAAGCCGGCAACCGAGCGTCGGATGGAAGCAAAATCAAAAAGACCCATTTTCTAACTCCTGATCATGACGGCACAAGGGGCGCCATCTCAGGAAATATTGTCGCTTCGATCTAGCGACTTTTCGCAGTGAATACGTGTCCGGCAATACGCGAAATTTGCTTGGCATCGAGGGTCTTCGACAGGTTCAATTTTGTCGCGTGAAACAATGCCGCGCTCAAAGGCGTGGCGGCCGATGGGGGTTCATCCTCATCGCGCCAGCTATGCCAAGGTCCGCGGGTTACAAACGTGCCCCACTCGGCTTCGAGCTGTTGCGATCCGACCCAGCTGCCATCGGCATCGATCAACTCCGCAGCCTGGCACAGATAGCTGTCACGCTGATTCTTTCGCCAAGCCGTGTGCGTTGTCGGCAACCGGAGATAGCGTTCAAGCGCTATTTTTCCGCTGTCGTCCAGGTAGGACTTGACTGCCCTGCGCAGCAGCGCGATATCTGCAGTTGTCGCGCTGCCAGATGCGAACCGCGCCAATGCGGTCAGCGACTGCGCCGCGCCCTGTGTAGCGGCGGGGCTCGCGCGACCTTGCGACGCGCCGCATTCAGCCAGTGACGAGCGGATCGAGAGGACGAAGCCCATTTAGTTCACCTCAATTCCGACAATACCCGGCTTGAACCGATAAACGCGGATCTTGCCATGCCCCGGAATGCGTTCCGACCTGGTTGCACTCGTTTTTTCGCCGCTGCCCTCGGTCATCAGCAGGCCTCTTTTTATCAGCAGCTGGGTAACCAGCTTGGGGTTGTATCCTTTGCAAATCTCGTTCCTGAACACTTCCGTCAGCACAAAATATTCCTGCTCGATCTGCGCCGAGTCGTCGGGGTGCACCACGTCGCCATAAGCCTTGTGATGGTCTGAATTCGAATTGATTTCAATGCCGTCACCAGTGATCATGCGGCGGAACCCGGCCCGGTTGATGGTATTGGGAGCGTGATCGTCGGTCGACCGGTGCCACTGCGTGAATCGAGCGCTGCCATGAGCCTGGAAGAAGCCGCTGACCTGGCGAAGGATGGCCGAGTGCTCGGTGTTGCCGCTGCCCCCGCGCCCATCCAGCCAGGAGGCGAAGCAGGTTCGAGCTGCAGATATTGCCTCGCCCGGCGCCCAGCCCGTAATGCCGGCGCCGGTGGCCAGCTCACCCGACAAGCCCACCAGGGCGAAGCGCGCCGCCACCCGCGCCACTTGCCCATGCGAGTCCAGGGGGCACATTTCCTTGACCATATCCGCGATGCCGGCAATCAGCTCGTCGCTAATCACGTCGGCATCGCGCACCGCATATTCGATGAGCGCCATTCCTGCAGTGCCGTAATACCTGTGCGCCATCTTCACCAGGTGATCGGACAGTGCAGCGCCGCTGTCGAAACTGTGAAGCGTTTCGTACACGCCTAGGCCTTCGCCGGCATCCGCCATGATGTGCGCCATCCGCACTTCATGGCCTGCCTTCGTGCCCTTCCCGGCCTGCTCCATATGGCTTGCCAAACTCACTTCGCCATCGGACAAGAACAGGATGCGCCACGTGGCCACCTTGCGCGCCGTCGCCATCTGCGTGCCGCGGCCCTTGCCTGCTTCGTTTGCCAGCATGTAGACGATATCGCCTACGACCTTGGGGTCGACCTGGGCAATCTCATCGAGCAGCAAGAGCGCGTCGCTATGCTGGGTCGCAGTGCTTTCGAGCGACGTGCCGGTGGTGTGCCAGTTACGCGGGTAATCCTTGCCGCCGAAGACAGATCCGGCTGCCTTGACCGCCGTACTTTTTCCGCTCGAGCTGTCGCCATAAATATGGAAGCCGCCCGAACCGATTTTGGCGAGGTACATCAAGGGCGCAGCGAAAGCGGTGGACAGGCAAAACAACATGCGCGAGTTACCACGGCAATGCGCGGCCACGTTGTCGCGCCACTCCTGCAGCGTGCCGCGTTGCTTGAATTGCGAGACCACGCCGCCGGGCGCCTGGAACATCACCAGTTCGTCGCTCTCCCCGATCGTCCGGTCCGGCAGCACATAGACATTGTCGTGCCACCCGATGCGATCGGTACAGCGCACGCGCATTTCCGTTTTCTCAGTCTGGATATAGACGCTCAAGTGATTTTTGGCAGCCATGCCGGCGCCGATCTGAAGCCCCATGCCCAGCAGCGTGGCACGATATCCGGTGCCGTCGCCGGCCAACATGCTTGCCGGCATAGCCCAGCGCTTCATGGTGCCATCGGCGTCCGAAAACTCGAGCAGATAGCCCCACTCCCCGTTCGCGCCGTCGCGCGATCGCGCGGTGACATGCAAGGCGCTGCAGATCCACTGGGCCGGTAGCGCTTCGCCTTGGGGGGAAAAGCCGTGATGCCATACACCGTGTTCGTCGACAGAAAAAAACGGCTTTGCCGATGCAGTCTCACCCTGCACACGAGCGCGCCCGGTGCTGCGTTGCTTCGATGGCGCGGCGGTTTCCTTCATCCCGGGCTCTGGCGCGCCCACAGACGCATTGCGGCTCGCTGGCGGGCCATCAATGACGGCCGTGCCGACAGTCGCGGCCGCAATCTGGCGTTTTACCTCCTGGTTGCCAGCTGCAGCAGCAAGGTCGTTAAAATCGGTGGCGCCGGCAGCCAGCCCGCTCGGCTTGCACCAGGCCGCGCCGATTGCCTTGGCGGCCGCAAGCGCGGCAACGATGCCCGGATTCTTTCCCGTCCGGGTTTCCGTCTCCTGGTCGTCATCCGCGCAAATCAACACTTTGGACGATGGATGCAGCGCGCGAATGCTGGTTGCCACGTGTCGCAGGTTGCCCTCGTTGAAGGCGACGACAACCGCGTGCCCCGTCGCCTGGTGCAGCGTGGCAGCGGTTGCATAGCCCTCTGCAATGAGCACCCACGCGGACTTGGCAATTTTGCCGATGACATGGAAGCACGCGGACACGCGGCCGCCGGTCAGGAACCGCTTGTCGCCTTTGGCGAACACGCGCTGTACATTCCACAGCTTGCCATCGACGTCGACCAGGGGAACGAGCAGTTCCTTGGCCCCGAAGCGCAAGCCGAACGCATCGACGTTCTTTTTAGCCAGGTATGGAAACGATCCGGTCGCGGCAGCGGCCGACCATAGCCGCTTCGCCTCCAAGCTGGCGGCATCCTGCTTTGTCGCGACCTGCAGCGCTACCGCGCCATTGTGTTCGGCACGCTCTTGCTTGATCCGCTCAGCCTCCTCTTGCGACATAGGCTTGGCCGGCGCATATTGCTTCGGATCGAACCCGCGCAGCTTTGCCTCAGCGACCAGCGTTGCAATGGTCACGCTGCCACCAAGCTCGAAGCTTTTCCACGTCGCCTTGGCGGCCTTGGCGTCGAAGCTGGCGGCGCTTTCGCTCCATGTCTCGAACAGGGTAAATCCATCGGCATCGCCGCACTCCGATTTCAAGGCCATCCCGATCCGCACCCACAGGTCGCGCTCATCCGAAGGAATGAACGTCAGCGCGGCCTGTATTGCGGCATTACTCATGCGAGCATTCATCTACTACATCCTTTGCTTGACCGGTGCGGACAGCGTCCGCGCCGGTACATTAATGGACCGCGCGCGCGTATGGCGAAGCGGCCGTGCTATTTTTTCGATGAAACAGCCGAAGCTCCTGCTGGATGCGTCCCAGGTAGCCAGCGGCGAAGGCGTCGGTGCACGATTGGACAAACGCCGGCACCAGATCCGGCTCGTCTACCGTGACAGATCGAACAGAACGAAAAAAAACGTGCATGGCAGCGGCAACGTGATCGTGCAGGCCCAGCGTCGTCAGGTCATCGAAAAATCCGACGGCTGCCACCGCGCCGGCATCGACGCAAAATTGAAACTGCGCCGGCACCGACAGCGCCACTGGCGGCAAATGTGCGCCGGCCAGGTTGACCAGCAAGGCGGGTTGATTGGAATTATTCATGTGGCTTGCCTCCAGCGAGCGCGGCCAAGTCGCGGGCCGCTTCATTGGCGATGGTCGAGCACGCCACCAGGACGCTTTGCCGGCTTTCCGCTGGCAAGGCATCGGCCACAGCCAGCAGAGCGGCAAGCGCATTTGCTTGCGCAATCACGCGTTCCACATCGACCTGTTCCGGCGCTGGTGCACCGCCGGCCGCAGCGGCATAGAATTGTTCGGCTTCACGTACGGTTTGATCAAAGCCGCGCTCCCATTCCGCCAGTAAAATAAGAAACTCGGGCCTAACCTCATAGCGTTTGACGGCATCAGCGTAGCAATGGGCGCGCCAAGCGGCGCGATCCATCAGCAGCGGCGGAAGCGGCACTTCTGCACGGTTCAGCCATTTGTCTGCCTGGATGCTGCCACCGGAACCTGCGCTATGTATAGCCATTGGTTTTTTTAAGCGTTTCATGCTGCACCGCCGGCAACCAGGCGAAATGCAACACGGCGCGAAAAATCCGCTACCAGGCATTCAGCGGCGCAAAGCGTGAACTCTTGCGATTCATCGTCGACCTTGCGATATGCCGCGATCAAGCGTTTTTCGTTCGCGGTCAACACCAGTTCGGGCGCCACCAGGAGAGGCGGTACGGCCTTGATTTTGCGGACCGCGTGCTTGATGGCGATGGGCGTAAGCGCCGCGTGTAATTGGATGATTTTAGACACGGTTAGCTCCCCGCAATGCGGTGAGCTTTTCTTCCCGCACTTCGCGTTCGGCATCGAACGTGTTGTGCCGGTCATCCGCCAGTTCGACACCGACTTTCGCCAGATTGCGAATCACATCATGTTCGGGTTCGTCATAGAAACCTGTCAGCTCGAAAATCGCCCGCAGTATGGCGCGCAAGTCGCCCACGTTTTGCATGCCGAGATTTGCCAGATTGAGCGCATCCGTTGCACCATCAATGGCCAACGCTTCATAGCTCAATGCAGAGGCACCGGCAAGGCGAACGATATTATTAGTGTGGGATTTTTCGGGCGAGAGTTTACTGTTGGCCATGAGGGCCTCCTTATTTGCGGTTAGACCGCGCCCCGCTGTCAAACGGGGTGAGCGGCAAATGGCAGGGTTGACAGACCGGCGCAAAAAAGAAAGCCAGCGAACCCGAAGGTTCCCCTGCCATCGCCGCTCATAGGAGGCACACGAAGGCATACACACGTAAAAAAACCGCAGAGCGCGGTTTGTGCGCTTTTTTGCTATCAGGCTGTCAAACCCGATCCCCGAATTGTCGGGGACAGACGAATAATAGGGCGTTCGCCGCCGGCACGCAAGCCATTTCGTGCGCAGCTGCCTGACGGCGCCGTGCAGCTTGGCGCGTGCAGACGTATGCACTGGTGCACCGGACAAAATAAAACGGGCGATCATTGCAGCGACCTTGCACGCTTGGCCCGGGCGACTTCCAGGAAGACCGGCAGCAACACCTTGCGTTCCTCGTAGGTGCGGCCGCGTGCGATCAGCACCGCATCGCGGGCTTCCACCTTGCCCATCAAATCAAGATCCGCTTGCGCCAGGCCTTCACGGTCGACCGCCTCGAAGTGCCCGAACAGCACCCAGTTGATCAGCCTCGCTTCGGACGTGTAATGGTGCGCCTGAGTCGCCTTGCCATCGTCGGCGCGCACTTCTTTAAGCGTATCGCAAACGAGCTGAAAACCACTCGCTACCGTGCGCCGCGATTCGGACCAATCACCCGCCTGCTGCTCGGCCAGCTCGTCGCGCATCGACAGGAAGGCGTCGACCAGCCGCACCTGACCGGCCCGTGAATTCTTGCCGCCGATGAAGGGCATTGCGATCAGGGCGCCGCGCTCGGTCAGTTCGATCATGCGCCGCTGCTCACCCTTCGCATCAGGGTATTTAACCGCCTTAAATTCAAGGCGGTTGATTGTGCCGTCCGCGATAAGGTCATCAAGCGACTGCAAGACGTTATCGTGACGCCGCCCGAACTCGCGGGCGATGGCCTGCGAATCGGTTACAGGCTTGCCTTGATGAAGGTGGACGATTGCGCGACTGGCGACCGGCACCGGGAGGGCCGGCATCATGGCGAGTCCCACGATTCAACGACCAGGACCGGCACCGTTACCAGGACGGTTTTTGATGGTGCGCCGCAAAGATCAAGATAGATTTCTTTGGCATGCACCGCGCACACGTATCGAGCACGAACCAGCCAACCGCGACCAAAATAGTGAAACGGAACATATTTCAGCGCATTTCTTTGATGGCGAGGAAGCGAGACGTAGTGTTTTTTCGCCGCCTCCACCAATTCGCAAAAAAGCGGAAAGCGGTCCGGCGTTGGCATGAACCGCCGAAGAGCATCGCGATTCATGGCGAAATAAGTAAATTCCTCACCGAATGCATCGTTGATGGACTTTGCCGAATCACCGCCAAGGGCGGCACTCATATTTTAGCCGGCGTAAGTGCGGCAATGAATGCGTCAATATCGGCTTCACGCCAAGCAACAGAATGAACGGAGAGACGGACGGGCTCTGGAGCCGTGCCTTTATTTATTCTCCGATACCACTCCGTTCTTGACATCGGAATACGGTCAAGAACAGTTGCAATTCTGAGAAGGCGGGTCGGTGCGGTTTGGGACTGCATGTGTACTCCTGTTACAACATGTGCCTCCACGGTACGGGATGGCACTACAGGACGCAGCATTTCAAATATTGACTATGTTTGTAAGGTACGAAACAGTTTTTTAGCGGGGAAAGAACAGTTCTTTCCCCCTATACTCGGACGAAAGCCACCGGTTCAATGATTACCACTGTTCTTTTTTACCTCCAGGGCCCCAAGGGCTACCGGCGGCACTTGGCCCTGGCATCGAAAGTGGTTCCGCTAACTCAACTTCGAGTACCGGCTCGCCGGCATCTTTAGGCCACAGCCAGCCTACTGTGCCAGCACAAATAAAAATATTCCCGCTTTCAAGCAGTCGACTGGGAAATAAACAAATAAATTGGGTCGTAAAAGTGACAACTATCCATTTCTTCCCAACTACGTTGCGTGCATTAGCGCGGCATTTTCGAATATGACCGGCATCGTTCAGTTCGAATTTTTTTTCTATCCATTCATTTGCCAACCAGCCTTTTCCAAGCTCCTGCTTCTTTACAAAATATGCAATGAACACTGCAATATCTCGCAAGGTCATTTTTGGTCGACCACCTTTTTTTACTAATACGAAGCCTTCTGGAATTTCCAGTTGCATAAGTCGCCCCTTCAAGCGCCCCTTCTTTGATTAAAAATGTCAAGCCAACCGAAGAAGGTTTCGACTTTCGAGCGGCCACTCTAGGCTTGACAATTCGATTCTATCAGGACACTCACGTGGTCGGCACATGGAATTTTCCGAGGCTTGGCGCCAAGGCGGCAGCAATGCTTGGTGCAGACGTATGCACCGCCGAGTTAACACAATACGGCCACGACCAGCACCAGGGCGACGCCGGCAGCTGGGCCACGGCCAGCACCAGGGCAACGCCGGCAGTTGGGCCACGGCAAGCACCAAGCCAGCACCGGCACCCGGCCACGGCAAGCATCAGGACAGCGCCGGCAGCTGGGCCACGGCCAGCACCAGGGCGACGCCAGCAGCCCGGCACGGCCACGACCAGGGCGACGCCGGCAGCCCGGCCACGATCAGCACCAGGATAGCGCCGGCAGCTGGGCCACGGCCAGCACCAGGGCGGCGGCAGCAGCCCGGCCACGCCAGCACCAGGGCGCCGCCGGCTACGTGGCCACGGCCAGCACCAGGCCAGCGTTGGCAGCTGGGCCACGGTCAGCACCAGGGCGACGCCAGCAGCACGGCACGGCCACGACCAGGGCGACGCCGGCAGCCCGGCCACGGTCAGCACCAGGGCAGCGCCGCCAGCTGGGCCACGGTCAGCACCAGGGCGGCAGCCCGGCCACGCCAGCACCAAGCC
>Ga0326734_1000489_pt1 | contig 10960 bp, 11 predicted proteins | sample 15_GP2_1315_FD_207944 | JGI IMG/M metagenome (GOLD analysis project Ga0326734, IMG submission 207944) | Glacier ice microbial communities from Ngari, Tibet, China - 15_GP2_131.5 | ecosystem: Environmental > Aquatic > Freshwater > Ice > Glacier | place: China: Ngari, Tibet | collected 2018-07-18
TGGCGGGTACGGCCGTCTGGCCGGGCTGATGCCGCACGGTGTTTCCCACGACGACCACGCCGATGCGGAACGGCTGCGGCGGGATGCCGTCGTTCAGGGCCGCGATCGTCTCGGCACTCGGGCGAACTCCACCGGCGGGCATCACCGCGGTGCCATAGCTAGCCCCGACTTCGGGCCGGAATACGAGGCCCTGCTCGTAAATGGCGAGGTCGATGATTCCGCGCGAGCGGTTGCGGTGCGCGATTTGCAGCAGCCCCGGCAGCATCGAGGTGCGCAGGAACGGCGCTTCGCCGTCCATCGGGTTCTTCAGGCGAATCTCGCTCGCGCCGCCGTGAGCGGTCGGAGCTGCTGAACCGAACAGCGCGTTCACGCCCTTGGCCAGGAACGGATACGTCAGTACTTCGGTGTGGCCGGTCGCCGCAAGGGTCTGCGCGATGCCGCGGCGCAGGCGCTGCGTCATGGTCAATCCGCGTCCGGCCGGCGCGATCGGCAGCACCGAGGGAATGCGGTCGTAGCCCACGATGCGTGCGACTTCCTCGGCGAGGGTCCATTTGTCGGTCAGGTCGGGGCGCCAGGTCGGCGGGGTCGCGATCAGGTCGGCATCCGTTTCGACCAGCAGAGCGCCGATTTCGGTGAGCGCGTGGCGCACCTCCTCGGCGGTGTAGGAGACGCCGATCAGGCCGGAGACGAAACCGGCCGGCAGCACGATCGGGGTCGGCGCGGGCGCGTTGTGGTGCACCGAACCGAGGTCGTCGGGCGTTCCGCCGGCGAGTTCTCCGAGCAGTTCCACCACGCGTGCGGCGGCTACGGCGGCGACAGCCGGGTCGACGCCGCGCTCGAAGCGACGGCTCGCTTCGCTCGGCAGCTTGTGTCGACGCGCGCTGCGGGCGATCGACACGGAGTCGAAGTTGGCGGCCTCGATCAGTACGTTGGAGCTCGAGCTGTCAATCTCGGTCGACGCCCCGCCCATCACACCGGCCAGGCCAATCGGCCCGGATTCGTCGGTGATCAGCAGGTCTTCCTGGTTGAGGGTGCGGGTGACGGCGTCGAGTGTCACGATTTTCTCGCCCGGCTGCGCACGGCGCACGCGGATACCGCCGCTGAGCTTGTCGAGGTCGTACGCGTGAATCGGCTGACCCAGTTCGACCATCACATAGTTCGTCACGTCGACCACGAGCGAAATCGAGCGGATGCCGGCCAGCCCCAGACGGGCCACCATCCACGCCGGAGTCGGCCGGGTCGGGTCGATGCCGCGCACCGCCCGGGTCACGAACACGCTCACGCCCACGCGCTCGCGCACGGGCGCCTGGTCGTCGATCGTGACCGGAAATTCAACCTGCGGCGCAACCGGGACCACCCGGTGCGCTGGATCGCGAAAAGCGGCGCCGGTCGAGTGCGAGTACTCACGGGCGACGCCGCGAATCGAGAAAGCGTAACCGCGGTCGGGCGTGACGTTGATCTCCACGGCGGAGTCGTCGAGACCGAGCAGCGCGATTGCATCGGTGCCGACGGGCGCGTCGAGCCCGAGGTCGGCCAGGCGCAGAATACCGTCGTGCTCGTCGCCGAGACCGAGCTCCCGCGCGGAGGCCATCATGCCGTCGGAGGTGTGACCGTAGGTCTTGCGAGCAGCAATTGGAAACGGGCCGGGCAGGGTCGCCCCGGGCAGGGTCACAACGACCTTGTCACCGACGCGAAAGTTATGCGCTCCGCAGACGATGCCGTGCACGGCGGGGCCACCGTCGGCGGCGAGCTCGTCGCCCGGTGCAACGCGCACCTGGCACCAGTTGATGGTCTTGCCATTGGTCTGCGGTTCGCCGACGAATTCCACGACCTCGCCGACCACGATGGGTCCGGACAGCTCGAAGCGGTGAATGTCTTCCTCTTCGAGTCCAACCTTCACGAGGGCGGCGTGCACGTCTTCGGGCGTGGTGCCGGGTGCTAGGTCGACGTACTCACCCAGCCAGCTCAGTGGAACCCGCATCAGACGTTCATCCCGAACTGCTGGCTGAACCGAACGTCGCCTTCGACCATGTCGTGCATATCCTTTACATCATTGCGAAACATCAGTGCGCGATCGGCGCCAACGCCGAAGGCGAACCCGGAGTAGATCTCGGGGTCGATCCCGGCCGAACGCAGCACGTTGGGGTGCACCATGCCGCAGCCGCCCCATTCGATCCAGCGCGCGCCGTCCTTGAAGGTCGGGTGCCAGACGTCGAGTTCGGCACTCGGCTCGGTGAAGGGAAAGTAGTTCGGGCGCAGGCGCACCTTCGCTTCGGGGCCGAACAGGGCCTGCACGAAGTGGTCGAGGGTGCCGCGCAGGTGGGCCATCGTGAGGCCCTTGTCGATGGCAATGCCCTCGATCTGGTGAAAAACGGGGGTGTGGGTGGCGTCGAGTTCGTCGGTGCGGTAGACCCGTCCCGGGCTCACCACGTACACGGGCAACTCACGACTGAGCAGCGCGCGCAGTTGCACGGGCGAGGTCTGGGTACGCAAGACAAGGTGGGCATCCGTCGGCTCGACGAAGAAGGTGTCCTGCATCGCGCGGGCGGGGTGGTCTTCGTCGAAGTTGAGCCCGTCGAAGTTGAACCATTCGCTTTCCAGCTCGGGGCCGTCGGCAACTTCCCAACCCATCGCCACGAAGACGTCGGCGGCGCGTTCCATTAGTACCGAGATTGGATGCCGTGCCCCGGCAGTCCAGGTCGACGCCGCCGCGGTGACGTCCACGGCTTCGGCGGCGAGTTGAGCGGTGGCCTCGGCCTCGCCAATTTCGGTCTCCCGCGCGGTGAGCGTCTGCGTGACGCGGGCCCGGGCCTGGCCGACGAGCTTGCCGGCGGCGGCCTTCTGATCCGAAGGCACGCTGCGCATCAGGGCGTTGAGCTTGGACAGCGGTGAGGATTCCCCCGCGTGCTCGCTTCTCACGACCTTCAGGGCCACGCTGGTCTCGGCCGCAGAAATGGCGGAGAGCGCCGCGGTGACGGCAGCGCTCACCGCGGCTTCAGAAATTTCCGTGGGGTTTTCGGGCGGCGTTTCAGGCTTATTTTCAGTGGGAGCAGACACAAGGCCCAAGTTTAGCGGTTCAGCACGTGCCGTTATTTGGCACCGATAGGGGGCCACAGACCGCCGCCGCCGGCGGTGCTCTGTGCGCCGAGCGCATTCGAGTAGATGAGATTCGGGTCGCCGGGCTTGGCGGGGCCGTTGCCGGTCTTCGTCGGAGTAACCCCGCCGCTCTTCGAACCGGTGCGGCGCGCAATCACGCGGGCCAGCCACGACAGCGACAGGTTCATCGCAAGGTAGATCGCAAGAACGACGAAAAAGAATGAGAACTGGTACTGGTTGCCGAAGAACTGCGAGAGATTGTAGTTGCCGCTGCGGAGCAGTTCGTTGTACCCGACCACAAACGCGAGCGAGGTGTCCTTGAGGAGCACGACCAGCTGGGCGATGATGATCGGCAGCATCTGGCGGAACGCCTGCGGGAACTCGATGCGGAACCGAGTGGCGACCGGGGTGAGGCCGATGGCGAGTCCCGCTTCGCGTTGGCCGCTCGGGAGGGCCTTAATGCCGGCCCGAAGGGCTTCCCCGATGATCGCGCCGTTGTACACGGCGAGGGCGCTGACGCCGGCCCAGAATGACCCGGTGGAGAACACCAGCAGGATGAAGAGCATCATGAGCAGCACCGGCATGCCACGGAAGAATTCGAGCACAACGGTGGTTGGAATGCGCACCCACGCGCTGTCCGCGGCTCGGCCGAAGGAGAAGAGAATGCCGATGATCAGGGCGAAGACCGCGGCGACGCCAGCCATGCGCAAAGTGTTGAGGGCGCCGATGCCCAGGGTGCGCCAGACCTGTACGTCATTGAAGACGTCCCACCGAGATGCGTCCCACAAGCCCGGTTGAACGGCGCCATTGGCGCTGGCCTTAGGCAGTCCGAGCACCACGACGAGGGCGACGAGGGCGCCGACAATAAGGACAATGCCGAGGAGTGAAATCACCCGGGAACGCGCGCGCGCTTGAGGACCGGGAACGTCGTACAGTACGGAGGTCATCGGAGTACCGCCACCTTCTTTTCGATCCGGCCGGCGATCAGGCCGAGCGGGATGGTGATGATGAGGTAGAAGACGGCAACTCCGAGCAGGATGGCGATGACCGCGTCACCGCGGTCATTCGTGACCTCGCGGGCGGCTCCAAAAAGTTCGAAGACAAAGAACGCTCCGGCGACCGAGCTGTTTTTGGCCAGGGCGATGAAGACGTTGATCAACGGCGGAACCACCATGCGCAGGGCCTGGGGCATGACGATGAATGACAGTGTCTGACCGAAGGTCAGTCCGATGCTGCGGGCGGCTTCGGCCTGGCCGACGTGCACTCCGTTGACGCCCGAGCGCAGCGCCTCGGCAATGAACGGCGATGTGTAGACCGTGAGCCCGATCGCGGCCAGTGTGAAGTAGCCGGGACTGAAGTCCAGGTAGGGCAGGAGATAAGCGCAAAAGAACAGCACGAGGGTCAACGGGGTGTTGCGCACGATCTCGGTGTACACCGTTGCGAAGATTCGAAACGATCCCACGGGTGAGATTCGCATCGCCGCGATAACGATTCCAAGGATGAATGCGCCGATTCCGGCGAGAGCGAGGAGGGCCAGGGTGTTCCGGAAGCCTTCCAGGAACGTCGGCAGGTTGTCGATTACTGCGTCCACAACTCACCTCCTCTTCTTAGGTCTGTAAAACTCTGATCTTGCTGGAAAACTCACCAGGATGGCCCGTTCGGCTAGGAACGGGCCATCCTGGCTCACTGCTTCTTTTATCGGCGCGGTGTCGACCTAGTAGCGGTCGACAGCCGGCGGCTTAGGAGTGTCGAGAACCGTTCCAGCGGTGGACTCCCAGGCGTCAACCCAGGTGCCGTCGTCATAGGACTCTTCGAGCACGTCGTTGATGAAGTTGCGGAACTCGGTGTCCTCCAGCGCCAGGCCGATGCCGTAGGGCTCCTCGGTGAACGGATTGTTGACAACCTCAAACTCACCCTCGTTCTGGTCGGCGATGCCGGCAAGGATCACGTTGTCGGTCGTGACGGCGACGACCTCGCCGCTGCGCAGCGGGCCGAGGCAGTTCGAGTAGGTGTCCGTGGCGATCACGTTGGTGGTGAACTCCGCGATGTTCTTCTCCGACGTCGACCCGCTCACGGTGCAGACCGGCTGGTCAGTGAGGTCTTCCGGGCCGGTGATGTCGGTATTACCCGCGAGCACGAGTAGATCCTGGCCAGCAGAGTAGTACGGCCCCGCGAACGACACGACCTCCTTGCGGGTGTCGTTGATGGTGTAGGTGGCGACGACGAGGTCGACCTGACCGTTCTGAATGAACGGCTCACGGTTCGCCGACACGGTTTCGGTCCAGGTAATGCCCGAGGCCGGAATGCCCAGCTTGGCGGCGATGAGCTTGCCGATTTCAACGTCGAAACCGACCGGGTCGCCGGATGGGCCGCGCAGTCCGAAAAGCGGCTGGTCGAACTTGGTGCCAATGGTGATCTCGCCGGCTTCGGCGAGGGCGGCCATCGTGGTGCCCGCTGCGAACTCTGGGGCTTCCTCGACGGGTACAGCGTCGTTAGATGCGCCGGAGTCGGTGCATCCGCTCAGTACGAGTGCGCTCGCGAGGGCGAGGGCTGAGATTGCGAGGCCTTTTGTAAGTCTCATGTGTCTGCTCCTGATTGCTGTGAGGTGCTATGGACGGACTTGCTCACTGACTAGTGGGCAAGAATCTTCGAGAGAAAGTCTTTGGCTCTCGTGCTCTGGGGGTTGGTGAAGAACTCCTCGGGGGTCGTCTCCTCGACGATTTCGCCCTCGGCCATGAAGATGACGCGGTCGGCCGCCTTGCGGGCGAAGCCCATCTCGTGGGTCACGACGATCATGGTCATGCCGTCGTTGGCGAGGTCGACCATGACCTCGAGGACCTCGTTGATCATTTCTGGGTCGAGAGCGCTGGTGGGCTCGTCGAGCAGAATGAGCTTGGGCTCCATGGCAAGAGCCCGAGCGATCGCAACGCGCTGCTGCTGGCCGCCCGAAAGTTGGGCCGGCATCTTCTTGGCCTGATTGGCGACGCCGACGCGTTCGAGCAGGGCCATGGCCTTCTTCTCGGCATCGGCCTTCGAGAGACCACGCACTTTGATCGGTCCGAGAGTCACGTTTTCGAGCACGGTCTTGTGGGCGAACAGGTTGAAGGCCTGAAACACCATGCCGACGTCGGCGCGCAGGGTGGCCAGAGCGCGGCCCTCTTCGGGCAGTTTGATGCCGTCGATGGTGATTACGCCGTCATCGATGGTTTCGAGTCGGTTGATGGCGCGGCAAAGCGTTGACTTACCTGATCCACTCGGTCCGATCACGACCACCACCTCGCCACGGTTGACCGTGGCGTTGATGTTCTTGAGAACGTGGAGTTCTCCGTAGTGCTTGTTGATGTCTTTCACGACCACCAGGGGTTCGCCACGACGGACCGTGATATTCGAGGTGGCCGGCGTCGGGTCTGTAGGCTCCATGCCCCCAACTTAGGCGCAATTGCAACGATTGGCGTACCGACGCCCCGACAGTGACCCATTTGTAACAGTGGACACACGTGTGGCCCACCCGATTCTCGGGTGAGCCACATATTTTTGGGTGAGCGACGAAGATAACGCCGGTCGCGCCGCATTTAGCTGCGCTGGGCGAACGCACTTTCATACAGGCAGACGGACGCCGCGGTGGCCAGGTTCATGGATTCCGCGTGTCCATAAATGGGCACCTTCACCGACCGGTCCACGCGCTTCAGGTTCTCGTCGGTCAGGCCCCGGGCCTCGTTACCGAACAGCCACGCGGTGGGGGCGAGTAGCAGGCCGTTGGTGCGGGCCTCGAGCAGGTCGTCACCCTTCACATCGGCGGCGAGAAGCTGCAGCCCTGCGGCTTTGGCACGCGCGAGCACGTCGTCGAGTTCCGCCGCGATCGCGACGGGCAGGTGAAAGATCGAGCCCGTCGAGGAGCGGATGACCTTGGGGTTGTACAGGTCCACGCTGCGACCGGTGAGAATGACAGCGTCGGCGCCGGCGGCATCCGCTGCACGAATGATCGTGCCCGCATTGCCGGGGTCACGCACCTCTTCGAGGATCGCCACGAGCTTCGGTCCGGCGGCGAAAATCTTCTTCACGCTGGTGGGGAACTGGTGACAGACGGCGACGAAGCCCTGCGGGGTGACCGTGTCGGCCATCGCCTCGAGCACTTCTTCGGAGACGAACTCCACGTCGACGCCGGCGTCGACGGCCGCGGCGGCAATGTCGGTATAGCGGTCGAGGGCCGTGGGGGTGGCGTACAGCTCCACGACGAGTTCGGGGCGAAAGGTGAGTGCCTCGGCGACGGCCTGCGGGCCTTCAAGAAGGAACAGTCCCATCTCGAGACGCGCATCGCGTTTCGCAAGTTTTGCGACGGCGCGAACGCGCGGGGAACGTGGGTTATCAAGCATAAACCCAGCTTAACATCAGAAAAGGAGCGGGCCTAAAGCAGCCCGCTCCTCGTCATCGCCGGTCACTCACGGTGACGGCTGGTACAACTACGCTGCAGCAACAACCTTCGGGGCCGACGTGTCGGCGGGAAGGGACGCCTTGGCCGCCTCGACCAGGGCCGAGAACGTCGCCGCGTCGTTGACCGCGAGGTCAGCGAGGATACGACGGTCAACCTCGATGCCAGCCAGGCCAAGACCCTGGATCAGACGGTTGTAGGTGAGGCCGTTCGCGCGAGACGCAGCGTTGATCCGCTGGATCCACAGGCGACGGAAGTCACCCTTGCGGGCGCGACGGTCACGGTAGCTATAGGTGAAGGAGTGAGTGAGCTGCTCCTTCGCCTTGGTGACCAGGCGTGAACGCTGTCCGCGGTAACCCTTAGCGCGTTCGAGAATAACGCGACGACTCTTGTGGGCGTTTACAGCCCTCTTTACTCTTGCCATTTTTCTACAGAATCCTTAAGTGATGGTCGTTTAACGGCGCGAACCGTTAGAGGCCGAGAAGCTTCTTGACGGTCTTGGTGTCGGCCTTCGAAAGGACCTGGTCCTGGTTCAAGCGGGACTTGCGCTGCGTGCTCTTGACCTCGAGGTTGTGTCGAAGCCCAGCCTGCTGCTTCATGATTTTGCCGCTGCCGGTGACCTTGAAACGCTTCTTGGTCCCGGAGTGGGTCTTCATCTTAGGCATCTTTATCCTCCAGTTTCGCTGCCTTGTCGGCAACCTTGTCTGCCTTGTCGGCAACCTTTTCTGCCTTGTCAGCAGCCTTATGTGCGTTGATCTCGGCCTTGGCCTCTGACTTGTTCTTCAGAGGTCCAATCACCATGACCATGTTTCGTCCGTCAATGGTCGGAGTCGATTCCACGGAACCGTACTCGCTGACATCCTCGGCAAATTTTTGGAGCAGGCGCACGCCCTGGTCGGGGCGAGACTGCTCACGACCACGGAACAAGATCATGGCCTTGACCTTGTCGCCGGACTTCAAGAAGCCTTCGGCGCGTTTGCGCTTGGTCTCGTAGTCGTGGGTATCGATCTTGAGGCGAAAGCGAACCTCTTTGAGGATCGTGTTCGCCTGGTTGCGCCTGGCCTCTTTGGCCTTCTGCGCAGCCTCGTACTTGAACTTGCCGTAGTCCATGATTTTGGCCACGGGCGGCTTGGCTTCGGGGGCAACTTCGACAAGGTCGAGGTCGGCGTCCTGAGCCAGTCGCAGGGCAACATCAATCGCCACGACCCCGACCTGCTCGCCGTTGGGACCAACGAGACGAACTTCGGGGACGCGGATACGGTCATTTGTACGGGGATCGCTGATGCGTCTCTCCTCTTCCTATGCTTCTGGGCCACACTCAGGCGACGGATGCCACCGGGGGACGAAGAGAGGAAAATCACGCACATTCACACAAACGCTGCTGCAGGTATTTCACAGTACTGCTTGTATTTCACACACGGCACCCTAGCTGCCTGGCTTCGTGCGAAGCCGGACGGAGTGCGAACTACCCGGTAACCTTTATGAAGCGGTCAAGCGCGGGTGGGAGATTCTCCACTTTCGTACGAGACTTTCATCTCGGACCCGGATCAGTCTAACAGAGGAATGCAGTGACGAATAGCACAGACCAAGACCCGGCCGTTCAGGCCGCCGCCTACGACGCATCGGAGGCCGCACAGGCCGATCGCACGTCGCAGGCCACCCGCGATATCGCCGACGTCTCCGCGGTTGAGATCATCACGACCGCCGCCGTTCACCTGATGAGCGCCGCCGCGATCAAGTGCGGCCTGGCCGACGATCCGGAGGCCCAGATCGATCTGGACGAGGCCCGCAAACTCATTACCGGCCTCGCCGGTCTGGTCACGGCATCCGCCCCCGACATCTCAGACATGCATGCCCGCAGTCTGCGCGACGGCCTGCGTTCCCTGCAGCTCGCTTTCCGCGAGGCGTCGAGTATTCAGGACCCGATCGGGGCGGGCCCCGGAGAGAAGTACACCGGTCCGGTCAACTAGACGGTCTGGACAGCCGGACGCAACGACGTCAGGTCTGACAGCGCGGGCACCAGAAGGTGTTGCGCTGTTCGAGTTCGGTGCGGCCCAGGCTGCCGCGCCGAATCGACGTGCCGCAGCGCCGACACGGCCGCCCGGCCCGGCCGTATACCCAGAGCTGCTGGCCGCGGCGAGTGTTGCCGGTCGTGGTGCGCTCGAGCCGGTCGACGTTGGCGAAGATCAGGCGACGGGCGAGCGCGACCAGGGCGGCGGTATCCGCTACCTCGGCCATCGGCCGGGTCGGCAGTAGCCCGCGTAGAAAGCAGAGCTCGTTGACGTAGACATTGCCGAGGCCTGCGAGGTTGCGCTGCTGGGCGAGGGCGACTGCGACGGGCACGTCGGTGTCGCGCAGCAGGCGGTGCGCGGCATCGGCGGCTGCGGCGGATGCCCACCCCGGCCCGAGCAGGTCGGGCCCCAGATAGCCCACGACTGCATCTTCTGCACTGGTCTGCACGATCTCGAGCAACCCGAGTTCGAAGCCCACGGCGACCCAGTCCGCCGTCTCCAGCACGATCCGGGCCTGAAACGCTGGCCGCTGCCATCTTGTGCCATGTCGGTAGCGGTGCCAGCTGCCCTCCATCTTGAGGTGGGAGTGGATCGTGCTCTCCCCCGCACGCAGCAGCAGGTGTTTGCCCCGGCTGACCACCCCGTGCACGGTCTGCCCGGTCAAATCGACCGTAGCGAAAGCCGGCACCCGCACGTCACAGCGGGTGAGGACCCCCCCGGCGAGAGCCTCGTTCAGGGCCCGCGCCTCACGAAAGACGGTGTCACCCTCAGGCACGAGGCCCCTCTGGCACACGCAGCAATTCAGGAACACGTGTCATGTCAGGCACGCAGACCCTTCGGTGTTTCGGTGAAGCCGGCGCTCTGCAATGCCCGGCCGAAGGGGGTGCCGATGACGAAAAGGCCGTTGACGGTTTCGACGGCGAGTTTCGCGACCCGGCGGTCATGCACAAGGCCAAACAGCGCCGCGGCCGCCGCGCTGAGGTCGGCAGTGGGTTCCGCGACGCGCCTCGACGCGCCACGGGACCCGGCTCGCGCAGCCTCCGGCGCATTCGCCGTTGAATCGCTCGATTCGGAGGCCGGGGCCGTGCCGTCCCAGGCCAGCACGGTCTTGCCGCCGCGCTCCACGTAGAGCACGAGGGCGCCGTCGACGAGCACGACGATAGCGCCGGCCTTGCGCCCGGGGCGGTGGGTCACCCCGGCGGGCAGTTCGGGCCAGGGCAGCACCGAACCATAGGCGTTGGCTGGGTCGGTGGCGGCGAGGGTCACGACCTGTTTCGGCGCGGCATCCGTCGGCCGGATCGATTCCGACGCGCCGGCGCCGGAACCGATGCCAGCGTCGACGAGACCGCGCAGCCGGTCGACGGTGCCGCCGGTGGCGAACTGGGCCGCGCCGAGGCCCTCGACAAAGTAGCCGCGGCGGCAG
>Ga0326734_1000490_pt1 | contig 10954 bp, 8 predicted proteins | sample 15_GP2_1315_FD_207944 | JGI IMG/M metagenome (GOLD analysis project Ga0326734, IMG submission 207944) | Glacier ice microbial communities from Ngari, Tibet, China - 15_GP2_131.5 | ecosystem: Environmental > Aquatic > Freshwater > Ice > Glacier | place: China: Ngari, Tibet | collected 2018-07-18
AGCTGCTGACCGCACGCCGGTGGTGCTATCGGATCTTCATCGCCCGACAGGATCAGCGCCGGCATGCGCAGCTCGCCCAGCCTGGACCAGATATCGTCCCGGCTGGCCAGCGCACGCGCCTGCGCCGCGCCAGCTGGCGCGCCGACGCGGTGCGCCATGGCTTTGAAGGCGGCACTTGCAGCGTGATCGGCCGGGCGCACGACGATTTCTGCCAAAAACTCGACGATCGCGTCTGGCGTCGCTTCGAGTCCGGCGGCAAGATCGGGCCCGCCGGCGCGCGCGGCACCGGCGTCGCAGCCCATTAGCCAGAGTGAGGAAACCCGTTCCGGCGCAGCGAGGGTAATTTCAAGCGCCAGATTGGCGCCGTATGGCTCAATCAAGTAGAAAAAGTGGTATCGGCGAGCAGCAGCTGCGCCTGGCTCAGTATTGTCAGTAGTTCCGGCGCTGGCAGGCCGGCTTTGCGCAGCGTGATGGTGCCGATCACTAGCGCCAACAAGGCAACGGCGCGCGTTTGCGCCAGCTCCGGGGTAAATCCGGCCCGCTCGAGCAAGCCTGCGATCAGCGCACCGGTGCGGCCGACGTGGTACTGGCCGAAGGCCGCCAGTGCCGGATCGTGCGGTGCAAGCTCCGTCACGCAATTGACAAAAAAACAGCCACGGCGGCCCGCATCAACTTCGGCAATCGCCGCCAGTACAGCGTGGACGGCCTCGAGAGCGGACATGGACGCCGCCGCCATGGCCTCGAGCCTGGCAAATAACTCATCGGCGTAGAGTTCGACGGCCGCCATCATCACGGCGTGCTTGGAGCCGAAACAGGCATAGAAACTCGACCGGCTCAAGTGCATGGCAGCGGTCAGATCGTCGAGCGAGGTTGCCTGGTACCCTTGTTCCCAGAACACCTTCAGCGCATCCCGGAGTGCCTCGGCAGGCACGAATTGGCGTGGCCGCCCCATCACGGGAGAGGTCTGTTGTGTGTGACTGTAAGTGGATTGGTGTATAAGTATTGACATGGATATAATTATAGATCAATTAGTCCACATGTACGTTTTGACCTCAAAGGAAATCAGCCATGACCACGCAACCCACTTTCGAACTGTATGCTTACTGGCGCACCTCGGCCACCTACCGGGTGCGCGTCGCCCTCAATCTGAAGGGGCTGACGGCGAACGAACGGATCGTCAATATTGATGCCGGGGAGCAGCGCGAAGAGAAGTTTTTGAAAATTAACCCACTCGGCGCGATCCCCGCCCTGGTCGAGCTCGGGCATGCGCCGCTGACACAGTCGCTGGCGATCCTGGAATTTCTGGACGAATTCCAGCCAGCCCCGCCGTTGCTGCCGCAGGACCTGCACGGGCGCGCACGAGTTCGCTCAATCGCCGCGATGCTCGCTGCCGATACGCATCCGCTGATCACGGGGCGCGTCAAAAAATATCTGACCGCCACCACCGGAATGGACGACACGGCCTGGCGGGCATGGCAAATCCAGTGGTTTGGGACCGGCTTGGCCGCGCTCGAGCAACGTCTGGCCGCCGAGCCCCAGACAGGCGTGTTTTGTCATGGTGACACGCCGACGATGGCCGATATCTGTTTGGCCAGTATCGTGGAGATGGTGAGGATTTTTAAGATCACGATCCCGGATACGCCGACGATCGACCGGATCATGGCAGCCTGCGATGCCCATCCGGCGTTTGCCGCGGCTACGCCGAGTCGGCAGGCAGGCGCACCGGCCTGACGCGCAGGTCCGGAAGAGGCGCTCGTTTTCGCGCTGATCGAAAGTTGTTTTCGGGCCGTAAGGTAGCTCACGCCGCGCAGGTAGCTGGAATACGTTTCCTGCGCGGTAGGGGTGCTCGGTGTGGCTGGACCCAAAACCCGAAATTTATGGTAACTCTAGGAAAGGCTGTTCGGGACGCATCCTGTGAGATTTTGCGAAGTATCCCGTGAGATTCGACATCTCACCGTAGCGCCCATCTGGCGTCCCGAAGCCATTGCGACGCACATCACCCGTCACCCGTACGAACGTCCTGCTGAGGTTATAGTTGCCGTTATCGATATTCCTGGGTCGCGAGCGGACGTTTCGCCGGGTTTGAGACATCATTGACCTTTTGTCAGGGCCTAGGCTTGGCCAAAAATTTGATTAAGCCCTTGCCGTCCGCTCAGGACGACAACGTTGTGAGACAACCGTTCGTGCAATACGTTTTTCCAGTCCTGGTCGAGCCAATGTGCGACCTCGTCAAAGCCAGCCGTAATACGTGCTAGCAGGTCATCGAGGGTGGTTGTTGCCTCCGTTGCGCTCGTAAATCCGAAACGATGTGCGTCGGCCAACACCGCGTCCCGAGAAATGTCGAAGCGACCCTGAGATAGCTGCATGTTAAGACGAACTGGCGTTTCCACCGGGTTAGGTACGACGTCAAAAGCCGGCGCGAGCCGCCAGCGGCGTTCCTCCGCGTTATAGACTGGGTATTCCGGACCAACGTGACCAGTGATTCCGGCATCGTGACCAGTCATTCCATTTGAACGTGACCGCTCATTCCGGGCGAACGTGACCGATTTCGGGGCTTTTCCGGAATCAGCGGTCACGATGCCGGAATCACTGGTCACGATGCTGGAACGGCGTCGTACAGCGCAGTAATGGTGTTACGCATTTTGCAACCGAACGGGTACGCTTCCAGTTTTTTGACTGGAAGCAGCATGCCCGCACCAAGGATCACTATGCGTAAGATCAAGGACGTATTACGGCTCAAGCTCGATGCCAAACTGTCGCACCAGCAGATCGCCGATGCGCTTGGGCTGTCGAAGGGTGTCGTCACGAAGTACGTAGGCCTGGCTGCCGCCGCTGACCTGGACTGGACGGCAGTACAGGACATGGACGAAGCAGCGCTGGAGCGGCGCCTGATGGTCGGTTCCCAGAAGGCGCGGGATTATGTGCAGCCCGACTACGGCCGCGTGCACCACGAGCTGCGGCGCAAGGGCATGACATTGATGCTGCTGTGGGAGGAGCACCGCGCCGATTATGCGGCCAGCCAGACCTACGCCTACTCGCAGTTCTGCGACAACTACCGTCGCTTCGCCAAGCAACTCAAGCGCTCGATGCGCCAGGTCCACCGCGCCGGCGAGAAGCTGTTCATCGATTACGCCGGCCCGACCATCACGCTCACCGACGGCGGCCGTGCCCACATCTTCGTGGCCTCGATGGGCGCGTCGAGCTACACCTACGCCTGCGCCACGCCACGCGAGACGATGGCCGACTGGCTTGAGTCGACAGCGCGCGCGCTCGCCTTCTACGGCGGCGTGACCCAGCTGATCGTGCCAGATAACCCGAGGGCAATGATCGCGGACGCCAACCGCTACGAGCCGCGCAGCAACGACACTGTGCTCGACTTCGCGCGACACTATGGCACGTCAATCCTTCCGGCTCGCCCTTACTCGCCACAAGATAAGGCCAAAGCCGAGTCTGCAGTGCAGATCGTCGAGCGCTGGATCATGGCGCGCCTGCGCCACCAGCAGTTCGGCAGCGTCCACGAGGTCAACGCGGCGATGGCGCCGTTGCTGACGAGGCTCAACGACAAGCCGTTCCAGAAGCTGCCGGGCAGCCGCGCCAGCACCTTCCTTGAAATCGATGCACCGGCCTTGCTGCCGCTGCCGTTGCAGCGTTACGAGATGGCTCACTTCAAGACCGTCAAGGTCCACATCGACTACCACGTCGAGGTCGAGCGCCACCGCTACAGCGTGCCGCAAACCCTGGTTGGTCAGGTGCTGGAAGCGCGCATCACCACAGCCGTGGTCGAGCTGCTGCACCGTGGCCAGCGCGTCGCCAGCCATGCCCGCAACAGCCGGGTCGGCGGCTTCACCACCACACCGGCCCACATGCCGGCGGCGCACCGCGCCCACATGGAATGGACGCCGCAGCGGCTGATCCACTGGGGCCAGAGCATCGGTCCGGCGACGGCCGAAGCGGTAACGCGGCTGATGGCCGAGAACCGGCATCCCGAGCACGGCTACCGCGCCTGCCTTGGCCTGCTGTCGCTGGCCAAGCGCTACGGCAAAGTGCGCCTGGAGGCGGCCTGCATGCTGGCCCTGCAGATCGGCGCCTGCCAGTACCGCCACGTGCGCGACATCCTTACCAACAACTGCGACCAGAGCGCACCGGCCACCACCGGCGAATGGGTCAGTCCCGAGCACGCCCACCTGCGCGGCCCCGGCTACTACCAATAAAAACAAGAGGAACAAGACGATGATGATGCACACCACCCTGGCGCAACTGCGCTCACTGAAACTGGACGGCCTGGCGGCCGGCCTTGAAGAACAACTGGCACAACCGGGCATGGCCGCCTTGAGCTTCGAGGAGCGCATGGCACTGTTGATCGACCGCGAGGTCCACGCCCGCAATGACCGCAAGCTGGTACGGCTGCTCAAGAACGCACACCTCAAATATGGGCAGGCGGCAATCGAGGACATCGACGCGCGCGCCGGTCGCGGCATCGATCGGCGTGAGGTGATGAGCCTGGCTTTGGGCGACTGGGTCAGCGCCGGCCACAGTGTGCTGGTGACCGGCCCGACCGGCGCCGGCAAGTCGTGGCTGGCCTGTGCACTGGCGCAGTACGCCTGCCGGCGTGGTTACTCCGCCGTCTACCAGCGCGTACCGCGCTTGCAGGAAGAACTGCGCATCCGGCACGGCAGCGGGGTCTTCGGCAAATGGCTGCTGCAACTGGCCAAGATCGACGTGCTGATTTTAGACGACTGGGGCATGGGCGCCATCGACAGCATGACCCGTTCGGACCTGCTGGAGATCATCGACGACCGCGCCGGCAGCAAGGCCACGATCATCACCAGCCAGCTGCCGGTGGAGCACTGGCACGCCTGGATCGGCGACGCCACCATCGCCGACGCCATCCTGGACCGCGTCATGCAGCGCAACCACCGCTTCACGCTGACCGGCGACTCGCTGCGTGCCGAACGATCAAAAAGCGCTAAAAAGGAGAAAAATATCGACCCATCGTGACCGCAGGCATTAGAATTTGACCGCGTAACGCCATCTCATGCGCAGCGGTCACGTTCGCCGGAATGAGCGGTCACGTTCGCCGGAATACGCAGCTGTTACCTGAACGACCTCCGCGACGCACCAGTGTTACCCTTCCCAACCGCGTCGGGCTGCCAGACCGAAAACACCGCGCGCTGGTCACGCCATACGTACATTAACGTTCCAGGGACTGTACCGATGATTCGATGTCGCCCTGGCCATCAAGATGAATTCTAGCAAAAACGCCAGTCAGCTAAGTTGGCGTTTTTGTTTTTATAAAAAACTGTCAAGCTTCTAAAAAATGGCTGTTGCGGTGCAGAAAAATGCAACTCGAGCTGCGCGGCAACTGTGTCAGCAAAAAATCGGTCGCGCCGAAAATCACCCATTCATGAACGTGCCACGAGTGCAAATTACGCTAGATTGCGCACAGCATACGCAATCTGTTTGGCCGACAACATTCCCGGCATCACGCACCACCGATCAAGCTTGTCATTTCCAATTCGGACCATGCCGGTATGCTGGTTGGGATCTTTGTCGACTTCCGGATTCAGGTTATAAAATCCCAGCTTACGCCGAATGACTTCCGTATCCGCCTTTGGCCCCGTCAAAAACGACCAGCCTTCCCCGACACCGAAACCTTTGGCGTAGGATTTGAGCATGAAGTCGGTATCGTATTCAGGATTGATGGTCATCGAATACATGAAAATATCCTTGCCGACCCGGGAACCTAATGCTTCCTGCACGGCACGCAAATTGGCTGTCATTAGCGGGCAGATCCCGTCGCGGCAGGTAATCAGCAGCATGTTGATGATGACAATCTTGTCCTTGATGAGGTCATCATAAAAGCGAACTTTCCTGCCTTCATGGGTGGTAAAAATACTGTTTGGGAAGTAAGTCTGGCTTAATGCGCTTGGCGACTGGATGGCGGGCGAACCCGGCAGCACAGGCTTAGCTTTGGGATCTGTTGCGTGCATGACCAAAGGAGGGGCCAGCACGGCGGCACCCAAGCCGCCCAGCATCGTGCGTCTCATGTTCATAGTGTTATCTCCATTTTCTTTAGCTGTTAATTTGTTGTTGGTTTAAAAAATAAAGCAAATACGGGATTGCTCACGCTACGACATCCCAGCGCATCATCATGGCGTGGTCCTCATGGATCGAGTTATGGCAGTGCATCATGTACTTGCCGGTGTAATCCCGAAAACGCATGAAAATCTTCACTTCTTCGCCTGGACCGATCGCCACCACATCCTTGCGGCCGCGCTCATGCAGCGGCGGCGCTACGCCGTTGCGCGACAGAATCTGGAATTCTTCGAGGTGGATATGGATTGGATGCCACCAATTGCCGCTTACCCGCAGCGTCCAGACTTCGGCTGTACCTTTTTTTATAATGGCGTCGGGCCTGTCGACATCCCATAACTGGCCATTGATGCTCCAGCCGCTGACGGTACGATCAAATGTCCAGATGCGGTTTTGCGCCACTTCCGACATGGTGATCGGCGGCAGTGCGCGCAAGGTGGCCGGCACCTCGCTAGTGTCCGCCATACTCGGCTGAGTATCGACGTCGAATCGCAGGACCTGTGTGCCAGGGGAGACAAGGCCATCTTGTGGTCCACGGCCGTCGAGCTGCTCAATACGATCAACAAGAAAAAGCCTGCTGCCCAATGGATATTTGGCAAAATCGACCACGATGTCGGCCCGTTCGGCTGGTGCGAGGCGCACCTGGTTCATTTGCAGCGGTGCCGGCAACAGATTGCCATCGTTGGCAATATAGGTAAAAGTTTGGTCGGTGTTCTGCAACACCAAGTAAAATTGGAAAAAGCGCGATGTACTGCCATTAAGGATTCGGAAGCGGTATTTGCGCCGCTGCACTTTGAAATACGGCTGAATCTTGCCGTTGACACAGAATTTGTCGCCGATATAGCCGTCAGTATTAAACTGATCAAAGACGAGCATACCGTTCGCATCAAAACGCTTGTCCGCCACTATCAGCGGAATGTCAAAGGTGCCAATACCACTTGGCAAGCGCAGTGCCTTGCTGTTCCGATCTTTTTCATTGCCAGAGTCGATCTCGTCAAATAGCAGGAAGGAACCCGCCATGCCACGATAAACATTGCCTGATGTGAAATCCATGCGGTGATCGTGGTACCAGCACGAACCCAGCGCTTCGCGTGGATCGCCTTTCGTTGCTGGATACTGGTCATAGCCAGCGTAAATCATGGGATAGAGATGATCCTTGAACATGCCAGGGCGCGTCAAGGTTGGTCCGAATTTGGTCGGACTGAAGTAATCGCCGGCAAAGCCGTCGCTCTCTGAACCATCATGCAAGTTGTGGGCGTGCGTGGAAATCTCAGGCGACCCGAATCCTGTCAAATTGGCGGGCAAGTCGTTATAGAAGCGCACCAGCAGTGGCTCGCCATAACGCCCAACCAAAGTTGGTCCCGGGCAAATGCCGTCGAAGCCCCAAATGGTTTGCACTGGATACTGTGGATGAAACGAGTGCGATCCTTGCTTGATACGGATTTCGACCAGTTTCAGTGACGGAAACTGTTCCCAACGCTGATGCGGCAAACGCCCGGCTTCGTTAGCTTGCGCTATTTTCGTCGGTGATGGTGACAGGGCACGCGAAGTGGCCTTCGCACCATAGACCGGCAAAGGCATGGCAAATGGGGCCGCCGGTGGACTTGGTGGGGGATAGAAATCGGGAGGTGGTGGCGCCGCGCTTGCATTCTGGCGCACCAGCGCGGTAGCAAACAGGCCGCTTCCCGCTGCAAGGACCCCGGCACGCAGAAAATGGCGACGGTTGCTGTCCTGATCAGGTTGGCTAGGAGGATTGGCAAGCGTTGTTGCAGACACGGTGTCGGCGGGGTCTGCGTTGGTTGCATCAGACGGTGTAATGTTTTCGGTGTTCATGGTCGATCTTTCTGCATCAAGTTTGGGTAGGAGGCACAACCCGAAGGCTTGCCTTTACGAGCAATGGCGCTCGCCTCGTGGTGCGACTAAGCACTTGTCCGACGATAAATGTGACGTTTTGACTTCATAACCGGATGCGGTGCAACGTAGTCACAGCATGTGGTACGGGCGCGGCAAGGGGCACCCAACGCAGCAACGCGCCGGCTATGGCAGCCCAAAATCACATTTCTTGATTGGCAAGCCCTTAGGTATTACCGGCTTGCGGGATTCAATTGCATAAACGGTTTTAACGACGTTGCCGAGCCGGTAGCACCAACCGCAGGCAGACATTGGTAGGAAGCATCTGCTGCTTGCAGCGCATTACCAACTTCTGCTACCAGCTTGCCGGCAGCATCCTGTTTGTGACCGACCGGCACGCACAGTGCAGGATGGTCGAACGGTGCCTTTTTGAACCTCACCCGATCGTCGGTCAGCGCGAGCATAAACGCCACGAGATCGTCCTTCTGCGACTGAGTAAGCCCTAGCGGTGCAATGTCCGGAGGCACATTCACCTTGTTTTCCAGAGCAAAATCGCCGCCACGGTTATAGAAATCGACTACCTGCATTAGCGTTGATTTGCCGCCGTTATGCATATAAGGGCCGGTCAGTTCGACGTTGCGAAGCGTCGGCGTCTTGAATGCGCCGTCAACTGCCAGTCGCTCGTTAGGCTGCACCGCCGGATAAAGCGCTGGATTGAAGCCGTTCCCAAGCAGGTTGGTTTTCCCAAGCTGGCTCATCCGTGTTTCCGACAAAGGAAAACCGAACGGATCGACTCCGCCAACACCCAGGTCTTCCGCAGTCGGCCGCACACCAATGTTGTAGAAGCCGGTATCGTAAATAGCCTTGCCGGCATCGCTCATCATCATTCGTTCCAGTCGTTTTGCAACCACGCTTTGAAAGGATGCATTGGTCGTTTCTGCGCCAGTATGGCAATTAATGCACTTGCCTTGACCTCGAAAAATCGCCAGGCCGCTTTTCTGCTGCATCGTCAGTGCATTGTTCAGCCCCTCTGCAAACTGGTCATAGGGAGCGTTGTCAGACACGAGCGTTGCCTGGTACATTTGCAGCGCCAAACTGAAAAATAACGAGAAATTGGCCTCCATTTGAGTGACCTGCATGCTCTCGTAATTACGCTTGGGTTGCCGCACCAAATCCATGTTGCCCGGACTTTGCTGGCTCTCCGGCGATAGCGTCACCGGCGTAGTTGCCTGCCAAAATTCCGGCCGAAATGCTGCTTTGATCAGAGACTGATAGGTCGTCTGGCCACGTGCCGTATTGTCTGAAAGTCCGCTAAGCACACTGTCACGTTGATCAATTTGCTGCGTACTCAACGGTTTCAAGGGCAGCAACTTCTTGGCGAGTGCCGAAAACGGACGTCCATTGCAGCTCATTTCGATCGCGCTCGAAGGTGGCCCCGAGGCTTGTGAAGCCAAGGACGAGGACGGCAGTGCGACCGGAACCTGCCGCAGCAACCCGTTTTGCTCCTGCCAGATCAGTGCATTCACATTACGCATCCCGAACGGGTCGACGCCATTGAACACATTATTGCCGCGGCCATCCCAGAAGTTGCGAAAATTAAAGACCGCGTTGATGACGGTCGGCGCATTGCGCGGCTCGACCCGGCGCGTGTTCAAAGCGTCCCGGTGAAAGCCGAAGCCGCTGTTGCCGACCGCATCTGAAAGTGCACTACAGAGGTCTGTTGCGCCAATCGTCCCAAGACCAACGAGGTCGGAGCGCAACACCCCTTGAGAAGAGACAATGTCGTTGACGTCGCTCATGCGCGTGGCGCGGTTGTCAACCGCTGAATGCTTGGTCAGCGGGAAATCGGTAACCTTCAAAGTGTGGTTGGGACTGCCTAACTGAAAGGTACGGTCCCCGGCCAGCAGGCCAGGGCTAAGCTGGTTGGTAATACGGTTATCAGCGCCGGCCTGAAAGTGACAGCTGGCGCACGCAGTGCGGTTGTCGCTGCCGACCTTCACGTCCCAGAACAAGGCTTTTCCTAGCTGAATCGCCGCCTTCTTGTCGCGCACAAATGCAGCCAGTTCTGTTTCGGAAGGCCCGGGTACCGGGACTGTTTTGAGTGACGGAATCGTGGGTGGCGGTTCGGTGGTTTGCGCCACCAGCGAAGAATAAACGCCAAGGCCGAGCAGTCCGGCAATGCCAATCGGGATAGCAACAAACAGCGCAGGGCGCCGTGGCTTGTACAGCCGGTCCGGCATCAGGTTACGCTGTTTGGACAGCGGCTCGCCACGGGAGAGCGGTACTCGCTTAGTGTTGCAACGCATGGTGTACTGCTGAAGTGCGCTTTTTTGCTGCACAATAATTGTGTACCGCATGGGTTTCTCCGATTGCTTCAAATTTTTGAATGGCCATGAAAACGGTATCAATGGTGTAGCCCGCACTCGGCATTGATATATTTTCCAGGCAGAAAATTGTTTAATTGTATCAAGTCATTTTCTTCGACGAATACCCTGCCTCATACTTGTATCAAGTCATTTTCTTCGACGAATACCCTATCTCATACAACTCCTGTCAACGCCTGCTGAAGCCCGCGATGAGAATCGAAATAAAGGTGGCTTGACAATATTCAATGAAATAACAGAAACCTTTAAACTTGCTTAATTTGCATTTCACATAAAATAAAATTTACAGGAACAAATATTGGCCGCCCAAAATATTCTCGGAAAATTTTCCACACGGCCAAAAAAATCAAAAGAAGGACACAACTCAATCATTACCTCTAGAAACTTATGCTTTACCTAACGAGACATAAGCATAAACGATTTACTTAAACTATGACTGATGTTCTATGATTTAATTAACTGATAATCGAAATAGGGTTTACCTATAAATTTATCAAGAGATATTTTCACCGAATATATATCCAAAATGTAACTATTCAGCCGCACTAAACCCCGCAATTAGCAGTTGTAAACAATGCTGGTTTGCCGCATCATCCCGCCATGCCACCGAAGCCGCCCCGTCCCGA
>Ga0326734_1000491_pt1 | contig 10953 bp, 7 predicted proteins | sample 15_GP2_1315_FD_207944 | JGI IMG/M metagenome (GOLD analysis project Ga0326734, IMG submission 207944) | Glacier ice microbial communities from Ngari, Tibet, China - 15_GP2_131.5 | ecosystem: Environmental > Aquatic > Freshwater > Ice > Glacier | place: China: Ngari, Tibet | collected 2018-07-18
TAACGGAGCCAGCCATGGCTTACACGGTCGGCGCCTTCGCCCTCGGCCTCGCGCTCACTCTGGTGCTGGCGGCTTTCCTGACGCCGCGTGCCTGGTGGCGGCGGCCCAACCTGCGCGCGCTGGCGATCCTGGCCGCCAGCACCTGGGGCTTGGCCAGCCTGCTGCTGCCGATGGCGCCAGCGCCAGCCCCGGCCCCGGCCCCGGCGGTGGCGGCTACCCCAGCGATGGCGGCCACCACGGCCACCGCCGTGGCCGGGCGCACCTACCGCGTGTTCGAAGACCTCAACCTGCGCAACGCCAGCGCCACCAGCGCGCGCCGCGTCGGCGTCGTGCCGCCCGGGACGATGGTGACGGCCACCGGCGCGCGCGCGGGCGACTGGTGGCAAGTGCGCGCGACGGTCCAAGGCAAGCGGGTCACCGGATGGGTCAGCAGCCTGTGGCTGCGGCGGGCCGACGAGGTATCGGCGGCGCCTGCTGCGCGGCAAAAATAGCAGCGCCCCGCCCTGTCCAAGGGCCGTCGCTGACGTAGACGATGTCGTTGAGAAAGGAGAATAGAACAGTGCTGCGCGTCAGGCTGCGCCAGCCTGACGAAATCGGTGACATGCAACTTTATCGCCTACTCGCAAAATCACCGATTTTTATCGGCAAGCGCAACCTTGATCGCTTTGCTCATCATCTGGTTTGATCGCTAAAATCAAGTCCGCAATGTAAGCAGCCTGGTGAACGGTACACGTTGCGGTAGCCAACGAAATCGCCCTTGCTGCGCGATCAGGCTTTCAATTTTTTGCAGCCATTTTTGATTTGCGCAGTTTCGATCGCTTCGACTTCGCCTTTATATTTAGCTACGTCGCCGGCGTGATCGCCAGACAGCTTGCTAAAAGGGATAAGAACCAGAAAAACAGTCGCCGCGTCGACGTTTGCCTTCGAATCTTGCATTGAGGAAAACTTGACCAGTTCGGCGCGAGCATCAGCCATGTTCGCGCTAAGTTGCAAGCAATCGTTACCAACATACTTTTCATGAGAGACAAACGAAGCTGAGATGCTCTCAGGACGGGTCGCGCAGCCGGCCAAAGTCGAAAGTACCATCGCAATCAAACAGACTCGTTTCATTTTTTCCCTTTAATATTGTGTGCAAATTTGCATTACCATAATAACATTATCTAAAAGATACTTCCACACATTAATGCAGAGCCGTTCGATCCCGCCGCTTCACTGCACAGCATCGAAAATGATGTGAGTTTTTTGAATTCTATCGCTACCGTTCTCCCAACGTCATCGGATTAAAGAACAGCCCTTTCAACGACTGCATCGGCGCGGTCCGCGCGAACCCAAGCACCTGGTACATCGGCACCGCGAAGTTCGACGCATTGACAGTAAACTGGCCGCTGCCGCCGGCGGCGATTGCCTTGGTTTGCGCCGCTTCCCACAATTGCCGCCCGACGCCCTGGCGCTGCCACTGCACGTCGAAAAACATGTGAAACAGGTGATTGCACTCGCGCACTCCGACGAACCCGGCGATTTCTCCTTCCAGTTCGGCCACATGGTAGACGTGGCCGATGGCGACATGGCGGCGGATCGCGCACCCGTCGTTTTCGCGCAAAAACGTCGCCGCCCCTGCGGGCGTCGACTCGTGGACGATAAACTGCCAGGCCAGCGCGTTCAGCAGGCAAGCCACGGCGGATACATCGTTGTCATGGAGCGGCCGGATCAGCATGTTTGTCAACCAGACACGTTGGCAACAGCATGAAAATACCACGCATCGGCGGGCAATTCCCAAAAGAATGTTGACGTAGGGTATTGGGTCTTCGTACACTGACTTCACCATGTCCAAAGATCGTTTGTCGGTCCCGCTGCCGGCCAGGCCGCTGCGCCGGAAAGTGCCATTGTGCCAACCGCTGCGCCATGCGCGTTTTCGGCGCCTGTGGGCCGCCAACCTGATTTCCAACCTCGGCACCTGGATTCAGACGTTCGCTTCGGCCTGGCTGATCGCGTCGCTGGCGCAATCGGCGTCGATTAGTGCCCTCGTCCAGACCGCCACCTACGTGCCGGTCTTCCTGTTCACGCTGTTCGCCGGCGTGGTTGCGGATAACGTCAACCGGCCGAAATTTTTGTTTTTCTGCAATTTATTCATGGCGGTGTGCGCCTGCACGCTTGCCGGCCTGGTCATTTCCGGCCACGCGTCGACGCCGTCCGTGCTGGCGCTGACGTTTTGCCTCGGCGCCGGTTCGGCGTTCATCTGGCCGGCCTGGCAGGCGACGTCGTCGGGCCTGGTCGAGCTTGAAGAGGTCGAAGCCGCGGCAACCCTGAACAACCTGTCTTATAACGTTGCCGCGATCGTCGGGCCGGCGCTGGGCGGCGTGCTGTTCAACTGGATCGGCCCGGGCGCGCTGTTTCTTGCCAACGCCGTTTCCTTCGTCTGCCTGCTGACCGTGTACCGGGCCTGGTGGCAGGAACGCCTGCCAAGCACCGTGACCAGGACGCCTTTTTTCAACAGCCTGAAAGCCGGGCTGTCGTGCGCCCTCGGTTGCAGCCGCTACCGCCATATCCTGCTCAACGTGTGCACGGTGTTTTTCGCCACCATCTCGTTCGCCGGTCTGCTGCCGGTGTTCGTGCGCGACGTCTTGCGGATGGATTCGAGCGTGTTCGGCACGCTGATGGGCAGCCTGGGCGCCGGCGCGGTGGCGGCCGCCTTCGTCCTGCCGAGTCTGCGCACCCGGATCGGCAAGACGCGCCTGCTGGCCGCGGCTCTGCTGGTCTACGGCGCCATGCTGATCACGCTGTCGTTCGTGCGTTCGCTGGCGGTGCTGGTGCCGATGATCGTCTGCGGCGGCATGGCCTGGTCGGCCACGGTATCGACCCTCAACGCCGCGGCGCAGTTGTCGTTCCCGCCCAACATTCGCGCGCGCACCTTGTCGATCTACCTGTTCGTGATGGCGTTCGGCTATATTGTCGGCAGCCTGGTCTGGGGCCGGATGGCCGACTGTTTTGGCGTGCAGGCAGCGTTCGCAGCGGCCGGCGCCTGCGTTGTCGTCAACGCCATCGTGCTGGCTACCCGCGAACAGGGCAAACCGCTCTGATTGTCGCTTGAAACTTGAAACCGCCCGGCGTTGCGGGAGTAAGCTGTGGGTATCGTCAAACAGACTGGTTCCGTGCCCGATGATCACAGCTTGCGACAATTTGGGCTTCGGCCCCGGCCTCGATATCGCGGCCGCCACCAGCGCCGGCGCCGACCCGATGTTGCGGCTCGAGAACCAGGACAATTTTTTGCTGATCGACATGCACGGCCGCGCCGTATTTCTCAGCGGCCAGGCGCTGCAGCAGCACGAACTTGCCGGCTGGACAGCTGGCCATGTCCGCCTGGCAGTGCTCGATGGCATGGGCGGCCACGGCCACGGCCGGCAAGCGGCGGAAGCGGTCGTCGCCGGCCTGCTCGCCATGCCGCCATGCAAGGCGATGCCGGAACTGGTGGCGCACCTCGACGCGCTGCATGCCCGCCTGCAAGCCGGGTTTGCTGGCGCCGACGCGCGCGAGCATGCCAGGCGGCCCGGCACCACGCTGACGCTGCTGGAACTGCCGCCCGGCCAGAGCCCGATGCTGTACCACGTCGGCGACTCGCGGTTGTACGAAATCACCGCTGACCGGGTCTTTCCGCTGACGGTCGACCATGTTCCGGCCACCGCGTTTGCCATGGCCGGCGTGCTCGGCGAACAGGAATGGTGGCAGCAGGTGCATGGCGAGCACCGCTCGCAGATCGCCCAGGCTTTTATTCTCGGCAATGCGTTCGCCAACCCCGCCATGCTCAGCGATCCCTTGTTCGAACTGTCGGCGGCAACGCTGCCGCCGTTTCTGCGCCACCTGCCGGATCGCCGCACGCTCGTGTTGCGTGCGGACGCGGTCTACGTGCTGGCGACCGACGGCTTCTGGGCCTGCGTCGATCCGCACCTGTGGGTCAGTCGCTGGCCGGCCCTGCTGTCGCGTGCACACAATGCGCGCGGGATGCTTGATGTCTTGTTCGAAGCGCTATTCAGCGGGCCGCCGCCGGGCTTGCATATCGACAACATCACCGCCATCGTGCTACGCCCGGTCGCGCCAGCAGAAGCGGAAGCGGATCGGGCATTGGCTGGGGCACCGGCCCCGGGCGACGACACGCATGCCTGACGCCATGCTCAGGTACGCAACAATTGCAGTTCGAATAAGCGATCAGCATCACACTCTACAGCGCTTGTTTCGCCGAAATCCCGCTAAACAAGGGTAAGCTTGGGGTTCCCCATCCGCCTATCACCACGATGAAAAAATGCCGTCATCCCGATCACCCGCATTGCACCTTGTGGGTAATGCCAGGCGACACCAGTTGCGCCAGTGGCCATGCTATCGGTGGCGCTGCCATCGGTGGCCCTGCCCTTGGTGACCCTGCTCCTGGTGGCCCGGCGCCGCGTCCCTACTTGCACGTCAGCGGCTTCGACCCGCGCGCGGCTGGCGGGCGCCAGGCCATCAAGGTCGAGCTGCGCGGCATGCCCGCCGACGCCGCGCCGCTGGCGACGATGCAATTGCGCTCGGCGCTGATTGCGCCGGCAGGCAACCGTCATGCGTTCGCCCGCACCCTGCGCGGCGACTGGCGGGCGCAGTACATCGAATTTTCGTCGCGCGGCAAGGAACACGGACAGTACCGGATCGAAGTCGAGCTGAGTTGCCAACTGGGTTGCCAGCCAGCGGGCTGCGCCGCCACGCGCTGGGCCTGCACGATGGTCATTTTGGTGCCGCGCGCGGACGCCACGCTGACCGAGATTCACCAGACGTTCCTGTCGACCCACAAAAACGTGCACGTGCTCGCCGACGACGCCTCGATCGCCAGGCTCAATCTGCCTGCGGGTGGCGGCGGCCTCGATATCGACGTCACCGCGCGCAACGCCTCGATCGCCCACCTGGACCTGGGCGCCGGGGACGGCAAAGTCGACCTCGGCTTTGCCACCATCGCCTGGGACGAGGACCTGATCGAGATCGACGCGCCGGCGCCAGCCGCGCTGCACCCGTTTCCGGGCGATCGCGCCTGCCTCGTCAACGCCGCGCCGGAAGCCGGGGCGCAGCGCCAGGTTCGCCTGTTCGCCCTCGGTGAATGCGTGCTGGGCCGTTGGGAACAGGATGATCCGGAAGCGGACGTGCTGCTGGCCCACTTTGGCGCCAGCGGCGAGGACCGCAGCGGCCTGACGCGCCGGCTGTCGGGGCGCCACGCCATCATCCGGCGCGGCAGGCGCGGTTTCGAAATCGAGGATGTGTCGCGCTACGGCGTGCTGCTCGACGGTGTCTGGCCGGGCAAGCACGCGCCGGCGCCGCTGCGGCTGGGCATGCGGATCGCGCTGTCGGCCAGCATTACGGGCATCGTCGTGCTGGCCGTCACCGCGCTGCTGCCGCACGGTATTGTCTTGCACCGGATCGACCAGGGCGAATGCGCCGAGTGTTTTTATTTGATGGAACCGGAACGCCATCCCGGGTTTCCGATGCAAGCGACCCGGCGCGAACCGCGCGCAGCCGCCATGCCGCTGCTGTTCCACCAGCACGGCGGTTTCTGGCACCTCGACCCGGTCACCGGCGTCGAGACCGCGTTGGGCCCGGCTGAGCCGCTCGAGCGCCTCAGCCAGTTCGCCCGCCATACCCGCTTCGCCAGTAACCCGTACCCGGAATGCCGGATCATCCGCAGCGCGTGCGGCCAGTTGCAGAACGCGTTGCCGCAGGACATGCATACGGCGTGAAGTACGACATCGCGGCAATCGTCAACCGCTTCTGGCGTGACAACTGGCATTCCAGACAAACATTAAAATTCATTCAGACCAGGCTGCGGGCGACCCGAAATCCGATGATGGCGTTACTGAAGCCGGGGGCTGAACCGTTGCGCACCGCCGAGCGCAGGTAGCGTGGATTGTAGTGCCAGGCGCCGCCGCGCAGGATGCGGCGCGCCGGGTCGCCGCCGGCCCGGACCCCGTCCCCGTCCCTTTCTTTTTCCCTTCCCCCCTCCCAGGCGCGACCGGTAGTCGGTGCGCCTTCGTAATGGTCGTGCACGACGTCCTGGGTCCACTCCCACACGTTGCCGTGCATGTCGTACAGCCCCCACGGGTTGGGAGCGAATGCGCCGACGCGGCTGGTGCCCGAGCGGCAAGCGCCAAGCGGGCTGTTGTTGTAGCTGTGGTTGGCGTCGTAGTTGGCCAGCGCCGGGCTGATGGTGTCGCCGAAGCTGAACGCGGTGCGGGTGCCCGCCCGGCACGCGTACTCCCATTCCGCTTCGCTCGGCAAGCGGTAGGCCTGGCCCGTCATGGCGCTCAGCCAGCCCAGGTACTGCCGGGCGTCGTGCCAGCTCACGCCCACCGCCGGATGGTCGTCGGTCTGCGCAAAGCCCGGCAGCGCCGGGTTGAAGCCGCCCTGCGGCCGCCAGCCGGTGGCGCCTGCGAACTGGCGCCACTGGCCCACCGTCACCGGATAACGGCCCAGCGCGAACGATTGCTCGATGCCAACCCAGTGCTGCGGCGTCTCGCGCTCGAGCCAGGCCTTGTGCGATCCGGCCGCGATCGATTTCTGGCGTTCGTGTTCGGGCGAGCCCATCTGAAAACGGCCGGTCGGGATCAGCACCAGTTGCGGCCCGGCGCCGCCGCCGCCGATGAAAGCGTCGCGCAGCACGCCTTGCTGGCAGGCAGCCGGGCTGCCGGGCGACGGCATCGGCACTGCCAGTTCGGCCCAGGTGCGCGCGGCCAGTTCGGCGCGCGCGCGCTGCTGCTCGGCGCGATAGGCCGCCGCCGCCCTGGCCTGCAAGGCGGCGCGCTGCTGCCCTTGTTGCGCCAGACGGTCAAGCTCGGCATCCGCCGCGCGCCGCGCCAGCAATTGCTGGCGCAGCCCGTCCTTGCGCTCGCGCCTGGCCACCTCAACGATGGCACGGTCGGATTTTTCCTTGTCGCGGCGTGCGCGCGCACGCACCAGCTGCGCCGCCGCCGCCGCCGCCGCCGCCGCCGCTGCCGCCGCCAACTGCTGCTGCTGGCGCAGCGCTTCCTGCGGCAGTGTCCCGCCGGCTGAATTGAGCTTGTCGAGCAGGTCGGCCACCGTTGCCGGCCGCGCCCGCGCGTCATGGGCAAAGCCGCTCTGCAGCACTGCCCACTGGCGATCGGTCAGCATGCCCGGGCGCGACGGCGCGTGGGCCGCCGTGCGGGCGCCGTCGAACGGCATGCGCGAATCGACCATCTGGCAAATCATCACCGCGACCGCGTACACGTCGAGCGCGCGCGCCGGTTCGCGCTGGCGGGCGCCGGCCTCGGGTGCGCGAAAGCCCGCAGTGCCGGCGTTGGCCGGCGCCTCGAGGCCAATGCTGCTCGCGCTCGCACTCGAGCGGGCGCGCGCGGCGATGCCGAAATCGAGCAGCTTGACGTCGCCGGCTTTGGTGACGAACACATTGGCCGGCTTGATGTCGCGGTGCACCAGCCGGTGCTTGTCCCAGGCGTAGTGCAAGGCCAGAGCGACGGGCGCGAGCAGCTGCGTGGCGCGCGCCAGGGTGACCGGGCCGTCGCGCGCCAGCAGGCTGTCGAGGTCCTCGCCGTCGAGGCATTCCATGATGATGAAGTAGCTCTTCGTTGCCGGATCGTGCGCCCATTCGTAGACCCGCACGATATGTTCATGCGCCAGCCGGCGCGCCTGGGTCGCCTCGCTTATCAGCAGGCGGGCGTGAATTGCGCTCATGGTCAGCTGCGGCGCCAGGATCTTCAGCGCCACGCAGGCGCTGTGTCCCAGCTCGGCATGGGTGGCCAGGTCGGTCGCCTCCCACACCTGGCCCATGCCACCCTCGGCGATCAGCCGCTCCAGGCGGTAGCGGCGGTTCTGCGGGCCGATTTCCATGCCGGCCATCAGGCCGATCTCGGTCCCCTGGCGCGCCGGCATCTCGCTTGGCAGCCCGCCCGGCGGCGCGTACTGCGCATCCAGAATGGCGTTCTTGCGGCTGTCGAATTCCTGCTGGCGGATCAGGCCGTCGTCGAGCAGGGCACGCAGTTCGCGCAGTTTGTCGCGTGCTGTCTGCATCGATCCGGTCAGGCTGGCAAGGCTGCGCCGCACTGCGCGCAAAAGCGGCCGGCGCCGCTGGCGGCGTGCCCGTTGGCGCATTGGCGCGCCGCTGCTGCTGCCGGCGCCGCGCCAACGCCGACGCCAAGCTGTGCCTGCGACGCCAGCGCTGCCTTGTTGACGTCGTTCTGCAGGGTCAGCAGGCCGAGCTGGTGGCGCCGGTCCTGGTCGAGTTCGACGTCGCGCCGTGCCGCTTCGCGCTGCTGGCGTTCGTCGGCCAGGCGCGCCGCCTCCTGCGGCGTGACGCCGTTCGAGGCGGCCACCACGGCCGCCAGCGCCGCCAGCTGCTGCGCGCTCATCGCGCCGTGGACCTGGCTTGTCATGTAGCCGGCCAGCGCCGCCGCATTCGGCGCCGCCGCCAACGCCACCTTCGCAGTGTCACTCATCGCGCCGATCGCCTCGACCCGCGCCACGTCGATCCGCGCCAGGTCGGCCACGTGCGCCAGGTGGGCGAACTTGTCCTCGCGCTGGTGCTCCAGGCGGCGCAGTTCCTGTTGCCACTCGGCTTCCTGCGCCTGCCGCTTCATTGCGTGGCGGGCCTGTTCGCCGTCGAGCGCCAGTTGCTGCGCCTGGCGCGAATGCACGCCATCGGCCTCGATCGTGCGCCGCAGCTTGTCGTACTGCGCGATCGACTCGGCCTGGGCGCTTGCGCGCTGCAGCGCGTTCAGTTTCTGCTGCGTTTCGCCCTCCAGCAGCGCGCTGCCGCGCAGCAGGTCGCGCCGGCGTTCGAGCGCCACCTGCTGTTCCCACTCCTGCACCCGTTCGGCTTCGCGCTTGTGGGCCGCGGTGACCAGCGAAATCGACTGCCAGCTGGCCTTGTGCGCTTCGGCGTCGAGCTCGCACTGGCGCCTAGCCGCCGCCTGCTGATGAAGGTGCAGGCCTTCAAGCTCCGAGCGCTTGCGCGCTTCGTCTTCGATCAGCGTCGCCTGCACGACCTTGTTGTCGATCTGCTGCAGCAGCAGGCGGTGCGAAAACCGCTGCTGCGCCATCTGGCGCGCTTCGAGCGACTCCTGCTGCGCAATTTCCAGTTCGGTGCGCATGCGGATTCCGGCCAGCTCGCGCAGGTGCGCCCATTCGGCGGCCTCGTCGCCGCGCGCCGCGCCTTTTTTGGCATGTGCATGTTCGAGTTCGGTCAGCACGTCGCCGGCGCCGCGCTCGATCGCCTGCTTGCGGCTGTTGGCCTCGACGATGCGGCCGTACAGGTCAATCTCGCGCGCGCGGACCGCCTGCACCCGCTCCGAATTTTGCAGCGACAGCTCGGCGCGTTCGACCGCCTCGTCCTGGCGCAACGCGGCGCGGCGGTAGCGCAGCCGGCTTTGCTGCTCCTCGCGGCGAAGGCGCTGCCACTCGCCGGCGTCGTACAGCTCGTCGAGCCGTTTGGCGTGCTCGAGCTCGGCGCAGCGCTCGTCCACCACCAGCCACAGCGTGCCGATGCGTTCGCGGCTGGCGTCGAACCTGTCGTGCCTGAGCACCAGGGTATCGACCTGCGCCACCGCCAGGCCGTACTGCGACAGCCGCAGCTTGAGCGCGCCCTGCAGCCGTTCGTCGAGTTGCGCGCGCAGTGCCGGGTTGTCCGCCATGTCGCGCAGCGACTGGGCGGCGACGAATTCGGCTGCCAGCTGACGCACCGACGGTGCCAGCAGCTCGCGCAGGTGCTCGACGGTGACGGTACCCGGCAAGGTCATGAAATGGCGGGCAAAAGCGGCAACCTGCTCGATTTGCACGCTGACGGTGAAGCTGGCCGACAGCGCCAGATATTCGGCGCTGCGCAGGTCGTCGAAGGCGAAGGCGACCGGCAGCGCAGCGCTGCGCGTGATCAGGATTTCGGCGTGGCCGTTGCGCAGCAGGTGATTGAGGCGGGTGAAGAAGCCTTCGATCTCGTATTCGCCCTGCGGCACTTCGGTGGCCTTGTCGGCTTGCAGGATGTAGGCGCGGCTGGTGGCCGGCACGCGCAGTGTCTTGACGAACAGGCCGGAAAGCGCGCGCACGCCAAAAAATACCGCCAGGTCGTCGGGGCCCGGGATCCAGCGGTTATCGCGCAGCACGGCTGCGCTGCGCGGCGCGCCAAGGGTCAGGCCGCACTCGTCGCAGCGGTCACGGTACAGCGCTTCGCCGGTGTTCTTGTGATCACAGCGCGGGCACCTGGCGCCGCCGCATCCGGACATCTGGAACATGGTCCACTCCTTGTCATGCAATCGCACAGTGTATTCCGGCGTCCCGGTGCTGGCTTGATTCTAGCAGGGGCCGGCACTCTTTTACGGAGTGTTCAAACGGGGTGTTCAAATAATGCCGATCCGCTCGATGCAGGCCACGCTGGCGCCTTTTTCAGCGGCGGCCCGGACAAACGCATCCAGCCCGCCCACCCATGCCGCCGGCAGCAGGATGCGGTCGCCGGGTGCGGCGTGGCGCAAGATCAGCGCGCACTTCGGCGCGCAGCCGTCGACCGGGTCGACGCGGCCGGTGTGCCAGGCCTCCGAGCAGCCGGTGGCGATGATGCGCCCGCGCGGCAGGAACTCGCGCCCGCGCGCGACCCGGTCGGCCATCACCAGCGCCAGTTCGAACGAATTGCCATGAAAGCGGGGCTGGCCGAAGCGCACCACGCTGCGCCAGCGCCCGAGACCGCGCGGATCGAAATGGCGCGCGCCCGCCAGCGCCCGGCGCACCGCCAGCTGCTGCGTCGCATCGAGGCCGGGCACGGCAATCGAATCGCCTTCCTCGCCGTGGTTGCCGTGGTTGCCATGGTTGCCATGGTTGCCATCCTGTGGCAAAGGATAGACGCTGACGTCGACCCAGCACAGGCTGTCGTGAATGCCGCCGCTGTGCAGCGGGAACCAGGCGCGCGCCGACGCCACCGCCGCCGCCGCA
>Ga0326734_1000492_pt1 | contig 10941 bp, 16 predicted proteins | sample 15_GP2_1315_FD_207944 | JGI IMG/M metagenome (GOLD analysis project Ga0326734, IMG submission 207944) | Glacier ice microbial communities from Ngari, Tibet, China - 15_GP2_131.5 | ecosystem: Environmental > Aquatic > Freshwater > Ice > Glacier | place: China: Ngari, Tibet | collected 2018-07-18
CCACCGTTCACATCCAACAAACATACTTGAAGGATGGCAGCCGTTTGCGGGAGCGCCGGGGCATGGAACCGGGTGACGTAGTGTTTACGAGTACTCACAAAACCGAAATCGAAGATGGTATCTGTTTTGAAATAGAAACACCTTTGACCGAAGAGCGGTACAATATTTTACTTCACGGGCTGGACCCGGCTTGCAAGCGTATCTTTAAGAACCGCCACATGTTTGTGTGGGAAGGACGCTACTGGGAGCTAGACCAATTCCTGGACGTAAGCCTCAGCCAAACCGCTTTTTATATGCTGGAAACCGAATTTAGTGTGGATGAAATGCTGATTCAGACCGAAACCCCACCGTACCTACGTGTGGTACGTGACGTTACCAGTGAGCCAGCTTTTAAAAATAAGAATATTGCCCGCAACGGGTACCCTGTGCGGGTGTAGCACATAGCAACTATTTGTGCTAAAATTATACCAGCTATAGTTTGTGTATAAATTTATCTAAAAAAAGTTAAACGAGTGTAACAATTCTCGTTTGCATTACTTACCTTTGTATCATCTTAGTCCCAAACCCATGTCAGAGTCGTCATCATCATTTGCATCTTCACCAGTCTCCAAAAGCGTTCAAGCCCTGCGTGATTTCCTGGCTAGCCCCGAAGGCAAAGCCCACATGGAGGAATACGCGGCCGAACAGGTTGCTGAACACAAAGCTCTTATTGCGTATTTTGGGTCTCCTGAATTCGACGTTACCTACAACAAGCTTGTGTTATTGACCGCAGATGGTGATTGTGTACAGAGCGAAGATTACGGTGAGCCACACGATACGGTTACCAATGACGAGCTGTTGCGGTTTTCGTACAGCCTGGACAAACGGGTGGCGGAGGGACACGATGGCGTTGACACTGTGCAAGAGTTGCCACCTTGCCCATTTTCCACACATACCCTCAAATACAAGGCTCTGCTAATACAAACAACCTGCGGCCAAGGCTGTTTCACCCGAGTTAGTCGGGCCACCGATACTAACCACAATTCTTACGTTTTATTAGATAAAGAAGATGGAGAAGAAAGTGAAGTTGATTGAATCAAAGATGGTAACAGTCGTGCTGGAAGGTGGTCAGGAATTCTCGGCTTCTAGGGTCCGAATCGCCCTGGAACGTTTAGCGGATACCTACACTGGTTGCTACATCAGCCTTGGTGACTCCGAGTTACAAACAGCTCTTATGGGCGAGAATGTACTTGTGTATGGTGCTGGGGCCGAAGTTCGGGCAGGTGGCCGATTTGATGTGTTCAGGGAACAATTCGAGAAGTTGTTCCCTAATGATAACCGTCTGGTTGCAGCAGTCTTGTAGTGCCAGTAGTTGTAATGAAGAGGCCCTGGCGTTAGCCAGGGTTTTTTTATGCCCTTGGGTAACAATTCCAGCCCCCAATGCTTACCTTAGTACATAAATAACAATAGCGATTATGACTGACAACACACCCACCCCATACAATAGCAAGACCTCCCTGGTACTCCAAGAACGAGGCACTGAGGGCATCGATGTGCTACTGTTCAGCAGCAACGTGCCCGATACCGACGAAGGAATTGCCGCAGCCATGCGCAACCCTACGGACATCATCGCGGGGTATTTCGTAAAGGCTGATGACGTGGACCAACTGATTACGGCTCTGGATAATTTCAAGCGCAAACAGAAAGCATACAAGGTATTTCAAGATGCTTTCCAAGGTTGCGTGAACGACCCGGCCCACCTCGCCAGGGTAATCGCTACCAAGCTTGATTTCGTGGAAACTATTCCCGTAGGTAGTACAATACGCTACACCTTAACATTTTCCGCAAAATTGTTTATGGAAAATGTGCGGGATAACGCTGCTGCAATGTCCCAGGTGTTAGCCGATTGGACCGCAGAACAAGGTCCCCCCAATATGTGGGACATTCAATTTACTGACGCGGGTTCAGTCTGGACGACAAACCGTAAGACTGCTGAGAAATTTGAGAGCTGGGCCGCTACCCGATACATCATACCAACCCTGCAAAGACTTAACCTACTGTAGCCTGGACAAGGGTTTATCCTAAATAACCAACTTAATTTCGTATTTACCGTCACCTGATGGTAACAATTCCACCTGCTAACCCTTACCTTTGTATAACCAAAACAACAATCCCATACATGAAAAAAATAATCACCTTACTTCTGCTGTTCGTTACCTCGTTAACAATGGCACAGACCTATGAAATCCAAGGTCTCAAAATCAACACCACTTCATACATTCTCGGCGGTGGCGTTACACCCAACCGCGTGATTGAAGGTGACTTCGGCGCTACCAACACGGTTGGTATCATTCTGCGGGTCACGGCTTATCCTTCGGGCGGTAACACCACGGTATCGAAAATCACAATATTCACCAATACAGTGGACTCCCAGGGTAGCCCCACAAATAACACGGTAGAGGTGCTAAACCCAGGCCCGCTTGTTCTCGGCCAATCCTACGTGTACAATCTGCCCGGTAATTATAACATTACCACTGCTGACAAACGGCAGCATTTCTTTTTTGTGAATAGTGTTGTTGATTTCACAACAGGTACTACTACGCAGCAGGTGGCTAAGGATGAAACTTTTAAAATCCGTGCGACTGAAACTCCGCTTCCCGTTACCCTGACTCGTTTTAATGCTGTTCGCAGCAACGGTGGCAACACACTAGCTTGGGGCACTGCCCAGGAACTCAATAACTCGTTTTTCGAGGTGCAGACTAGCGCAACTGGTGCCGCTTTTACCGTGCTGGCTCGGGTTCAAGGTGCGGGTAACAGCACTACACCGCGTAATTACTACTACCGCGATAACCGCACTCAAAACGGTACAGTGTACTATCGCTTGCGGCAAGTGGATGTGAACGGTACCGCTACGTACAGCCCCGTGGTTGCAGTCAGTATGACCGCCATGCGTGTGTACACAGTAGGTGATTATGCGTTTACTATTCCCGAAACCGCCACACCTGACGCCCTGACCATTGTGGACATGTGCGGCCGGGTGCTAAGCAAGCAACGGCCCGATGCCGCACTGGCACTACCAGCAGAAGGTACAATGTTCGTCATGGTGTTGACCACCAAAGAAGGTAAACGCTACACCAAGAAGGTATACTAAAACTTTCTCGCATAATAAAATAAACCCCCTTGGCTTGTAAATCAAGCTCCGGGGGTTTATTTTTGCACGTAGGTAACAATTCCAAGAGGTAGGCCTTACCTTAGTGTACACAAACACATACTGTAGTTATCATGCAGCACAAACTAAAGACTGACAACGCATTCCTTGCTGACATTCGCTCCGGGGTCAAAACATTTGAAATTCGCCGGGATGACCGTGGCTTTGAGGTTGGGCACATTCTATGGTTGAAGGGCTGGGACGCTGAGGCCAACCGTCCCACCGGGGAAGAACTCAAGGTTGACATCACCTACATTATGCGTGATGCTCACCGCTACGGTCTAGCCGATGGCTACTGCTTAATGGGTATCAAAGTGCGGGAAAAGCCTGCGGAGCCTGTTAAGGGACCATACGTGGAGGACTTAACCTGCCTGGACGAATACCCTGGGCTACAAATCAATGGGGTCAGGTTGAGCGGTGACCATTGCTTACCCTATCGCACTATGACCATCCAGTGGAGCGGTAGCTGTGGTTGGGGGGAGCTAGAACTAGGTTTGGATAAAGATGGTGCAGCCCATTGCGATACTGAGTACATGAGCGGCGATTTCGTTCGTGCCTTGCTCACGCTGTTCTTCCTGGAAGCTAACCCCCAGTGGGACCCCCGGCCGAAAAAGACTACTGATAACGGGGAAGACATGGAGGCACGTGACCTTGCCGATTTGGCCCACTCGTACAGCTACTACGATAACCGCATCCATATCAACGAACACGTAAACCGTAAAACCTTGCCTAAGCCCTAAAGCTGATGATTAAGAGAAACAAAGTCAAGCACATCATGGCTACCCCAAGCCAGCGTAGGCGTAGTAGACTCCCGAATTATTACTGCGGCGATAAGCTGCGGCACGACTATAAAACGGATGCCTGGGTAGAGAACATGAACTACATGCCCCCGAAAGCCCAAAAGGATAACGGCATTTGGGGGCCTGTCGGCCGTGGATATTACCACAAAGCCCCTGGTAACCACTACTGTACAAATTGTGATACCCTGTTTGCAGAACCCCGCGAAGCCAGTTGGGTGAAACGGCGTAGAACCGAGGGCTGTGGTAAGTGCGGAAGCCATGCCGTGGTTGGTATCAGCAGCAGCATCCGAGTGCCCCGCAAGACTGCCAACGCCCGTGCCTGGAAGAACTTCCGTATTATGTTCATCGACCCATACGTAGCCTATCAGGTTAGCCGTAACCCCAGGTGGCCCGAGTCGCCCTTTACAGACGAAGAATACGAGGCAATGGCTGTTGCCCGCGAAGCCGCTGACAAAGAAGAAAACAATAAGATAAATGATTAAACTTCTCAAAACAATGTACACACTCATTCTGGATGGCATACGCCACGCCGTTACCTCCAATAACATTGTCGTCAAGGACGTTTCCAATAGCAGAGTCAACATTACAGTTGGTGGTGATATGGTAGCGGGTAATTATAGCAACGGCACCAACACCATCAAAATCAGTTTTGAAGGCGACCTAGCCCAGCTAGAATGCGGTAAGTGTGAAATCAGTGGCAGCGTTCACGGTAGCGTAGATAGCGGCTCACTGAAAGTAAAGGGCAACGTCACCGCCGATAGCATTGATTGCGGCAGCCTGAATTGCGAAGGCGACATTAGCGTTCGCAAATTAGACGCTGGCTCCGTCAAGGCCCTCAGCATCACTAAAACCAAGTAAGGGCATGAGCAATAACGGCCAAAAATTGATTAAGCCCGTGAAGAAGCTGAAAGAAGCTATCTTGCGGCATCTGATGAACGACTCTACCAAACTGGATGAACCCTACCTGTTGATTGCTGTCATAGGCGGTGAAAAAAACAGTTGGACCCGGCGTGAGCTGGCCGAGGAAATCAAAGGTGATACTGACATGGGCGCAGAAATAATGTTGACCCTGATTAACTTCACGGCTTCCCAGTTGCTGCGTGAGAAGATAGGGTAACAATTCCTAGGCCCAGAGCTTACCTTAGTACAGCACCGCAAATGGTGCTATAACAATCATCACCAAACACCTGACTGACATGCCTAAAAAATCAGCACTGCTCGTTGTTGCTTACCTCGATGACCTGGATGCCATTGGCCGCACCCCCGTTAATTACAACCAGGGTACCATGAACCCCACCCCAAAGTTCAAAGGCATTAGTTTGCCCCAGGGGCGGGACCAACAACTCTCCGGCAAAATCATCTTGGCTGCTGCTCAGAAACAAGTAGGGGCCAGCATGAAACTAGCCCTGGGCTACGAGGACCAAGGCCTCAAGCAGCAAGTGACCTACCTCTACGACACGGCCCGTTTCATCAACCAGCAGGTGGAAATCGAAGCCCTCAAGGGCTACGGTAAGTTCTGGGAATTCCAGGCCAAGGCGGTAGTCGTAGGTAACAATTCCGAGGTCACGCCCTTACCTTAGTATCAGCACCGCAGGTGCAATATCAAACCATTACGAACATGGCTACAAAATCATCCCATCATTGCATTTGCTGCAATCGTCCGCTAACGAACCCTGTTTCCCAGGCATTGGGTAAGGGTCCTATCTGCCGGATGGGTGGGAAGAACGAATCCGTGAATCGTCTTAACCTATTCAGCATGGAAGCAATATTCTCCTGGGGGTTCTTGCGCCCAACCGACCCCAAGTACAAAAAATCAATTATCTGGATTCAGGACGATTCCGGCGAAGAAGCTGCAAAATCCGTCACCAACGACATGGACAATGTGCTGGTGAAAATCGACGCCGAAGTACGGGACATCACCCGCTGTAAGGAGCTACCGCAAGGCTTGGGGGTGCGCGACTTTCTCTTGATGTACCGCGACTACCTGGGCGTATGGGATGGTATCGACGTTGGTGAGTACAAAGGTGGTTGGAAATTCCCAAGCACAGTTTTCTCACTGAACCTACAAACCAGGGACGTGGCTGCCCTGAAACTATGGGACATACGGGGCCGAGCGCCCAAGGCCAAGAAAGAAGTCGCACCAACCGAAACCAATATCAACGAACCATCTTAACCCCAGCCATAGCCTATGTCTAAAACATTAGCCTCCGTATTCCAGCAAGCCTTTCGTTACGCTGCTGAGAATAAAATTGAAATGATTATCAAGGTTGATGATGGTCTTTTCCAAACCTTTGATGGTACCACCGGTCAACGCATGTGCTACTTGCAGCGTCACGGGTACGGCAGCCAGTCTGACCCGGAGAAGTGCCCCAATAAGTTCAAGGTGATTCGTTGCTTGACGTTCACCAACGAAAGTGACAAGGGTAAAAGCGGGGCCATCTTGGGCATTATCGACTTGGAAGACTTGTCAGACCGCAGTAAGTTTAGCATGGTCAACAACCGCATTCTTACCGTGGGTGATGTCGAGTTCCAATTCGCTGAATCAGTGTTCCCCTAAGGTAACAATTCCTAGGCTGAGTCCTTACCTTAGTATCACCTCAACATTGAATCCTATGAAAAGCAAAGGTATTGAATCCGTAATGTCCGACTCGCAGAAGCTAGCGGACCACTTTGAAACAGAGGCACACAAACAAGCCGCCCAGCGTGACGCTGACCGCATGGAGCTAGCCGTTACTGCCACGGCAATCCAGGAAGCATTCATCAAGGCTTTTTGGCACTACAACAGCCCCATCAACCACCAGAACTTCAAGGAGGCCATTGCTATTGATAGCTTCGACTTCGCTATCCGCAACTACGGGTACGAGTCGCTCAAGAACCAGCAAATCAATGCCCTGGGTGCTTTTCTGGTGCCCCGTGTGAAGGAAGCTAAGACACCGAAAGCCATCATCGACGCCATCACCTCGGCGTTCAACCAAGTACAGAGCTTGGTGTTGAACCCCCGCACCCTCACCGGCGCTAACAACCTGCTGGCCCTGGGTGCTGACGATGCCTTCAACGCAGCCAACCTGGACGTTCACAAGACATTGGTTGGCCCCTGCTACGTGCAGGCACAGCTCTTGCAGCTACGTTTCGTGGGTATCATCGCCTACGACGAGAACCGCAAGGCCAACATGCAGCAAGAGCTAGCTGACGGTCTACCCTTCGCGGTGCCCACGCCCAGCAAATAAGAATCATCACACACATTCACCAATCATCACACACATTCACCAATCATCACACACATTCACCAATCAACCCCCAAACCCATTTTTATGAAAATCTTAAATTCCCTCTTCCTGCTCCTGGCGTTTATGTTCGCCCTTACCTCCTGCGGCGAAAAAGATGACCCACAGCCTTCAACCAAAGACGTTAAGGTAGTTATCACCGGCACCAATCACGGCTCGGCACTGGCTACCAACCAAACTGGTATATACAGAAGCACTATGGGTGCTTTTAGCCAATTCGAGGTTCAGCAATCAGACCGCACAGATGGTTACAACGACGAGTTGAATAGTACCAACCGGCCCACCGTCAGCTACGACTTCCCGAAACTATCAACGGGTACTATTTTCCGTTTCAAATTTGGGTTTGAACGTATTGGCGGGCGTCCAGCAGGAACTACATCAATGGTTGTTGAAGTCTTTGTCGGCGGTGTTAGCGTAAAGCGCATGGTGTGCGATAGTACTACCCCTGGTTATAACGCCGCAACCAGCTCAATCATCGTTACGGGTGATTATAAACTCTAGGCATATAGGTAACAAATCCTGGGGGTAAGGCTTACCTTAGTATAGCAACACTGCTACAAATTAAAACCACCGCATCATGGCTACTACTTCCGCTAAGACCACCACCAAGAAAACCACCATCACCACGACCAACTATGCTGGTCCTACTCAAGAGCAGCGTTTGCTTGCCCACCTCGATGTCATGAAGAGCTACGTTCGCAACGTGCTACCCAAGGCTGAGAAAGCCATCAATGAGTTGGTTGACGCTTTGCAGTCAGGAAATGTTGAACGGGCATTGGGTAACTACAGCGCCCAGGCCATCTACGGTCAGGTCATCCGCGACACCTATACTGTGCTGAACAGCCGCTTGGTGGACAAAGAAGAAGGCCTAGATATTGTAGTTGAGCTGGGTAGCATCCAGTATAACATGCAAACCGCTTTGTTAAACGGATGCTTCATGCCTAGCACCAGCAACAGCACTATCAACATGGTTTCAGCGGAGAAGGGTCGCGTTTACGGTATCATCATCAAAGAAATCAACTCTATGTTGAATGGCTATCACTATCTGCTTGCCATGACGCCCACACAGTACGACCAAAACCACATGTAATACTGGCGGAAGTCAATCAGCAAACAAAAAACCTCGCCATCAATCGGTGGGGTTTTTTGTTCCCCGCTGGTAACAAATCCCATTGTTACACCTTACCTTTGTATAAACTAAAAAAAACCCCCATGTTCAAAAAGAAACCCTCGGAAGGAAGCACAATAGCAACGGTCCAGTGGACCACTTTAGGTGGTAGTGTTGTTACCCTCGGCCAACTCGACCACGAATACATTAGCAACATCTATTGGATGCTGCGTATTGGTCAAGACATGAAGTATAACACCCGCAAATTACCAACCGCTGGTGAAATTGCATTCGTGACCTCGCTATACACCTTCATCATGGAAAAATTCGGTGATGTTAGCGCATATCTTCCTCGGGGTGCTGAAGAAGCTAGTGCTTTGAAAAAAGGTAACTACATTAAAGGTAACAACAACATCTTTCTATGTGGTCAGTCAGTAGGCAACCTGAGTAAGCTTGGTTACGCTATGGGTCCCAAGGAAGCCAAAGTGACGAAGCTAATCCCTAGTGTGACCCTCCCAATGGGCCTTACAACGGACTACGCTCGTTTCACACTGCACCCGAAGAATCGTCGCATCGTTCGTCAGAAAGTCGAAGATTTAGTGGCAAGCCTGCGCATTAGCAACAACTTGGCCCACACGCCCATCACCGTTGATGGACAGGGGCAAATTGTGGATGGGCAACACTTGTTCCTTGCTGCCCAAACATTGGGACTGGCTATTCGGGTGGTACTGGCTGGTAAGCTGGAAACCACGGGCGGTACCAGTACCAACACTGCCAGCATGAAGTACCTTGAAGGAGCTGGCATCAACTTGCCGGGCATGAGCCGCAAAATTGGCGCGGCAGCAGTCAGCAAGATAGAGGCAACTCGGCAACCAGTAAGTCAGGAAGTGATTGCTCAGTCCAACGCCAACGTGGACCAACATTTCGGGTTAGTGATTGTACCTGAGCCTGTTAATGCCGCCATCAATAACTTGCTAAACAAGGCTGGTCTGACTGGTGGTAATGGGAAACTGGTGCAACAAGTCGTCCCTAAGTTTGTCGCTTCCACCGACCCTATTGCATCCTATATGGAAGAGGTTTTGGAGAGCCGCGCCGTAATGACATGGAGTGCCTTGAAGCTCCATCTGAACATTGGTGACCGGGAGCCAATGAACTCGGAAGGTCTGGACATCGTTCGCAGAGCCATCCAAGTTACCCACCAACAAGCTACGACTTAGTACTAGCTGTAGCTGAATAATAAAAAAGACTGTCGTAATGGCAGTCTTTTTTATTTACCCAGGGGTAACAATTCCTAGGACCATACCTTACCTTAGTATTAGCAATCACTTCATCTAAAGACTCTCCGCCATGTTACAGTCCGAATTCGACCAGCTTCACATGAACCTTTCCGACGTCAGCGTTGATGACCTCAGCAGCCACAACGAGCGCACCTTGCTCCTGGGTGAGACCAAGGACGGTGATGTGTTCCACGTTTACCTGCGGGACAATAAAATCAACCGGGTAATTTACAGCGAGGACAAAGCCCATACTTCGGATTGGAGCCATGCCAGCGATGTTATGTTGTCTTATATGTTCTGTGTACCCATCGGCGGAAAAGTCTTCCCACAGTTTTGCGACCCCGAGTTTTGCCGCCAGCTAGCCATCCGTAGCATCTATATTTCTTTTGATAAATTTGAACATCCTACGGAGGACCAGCATTACGCAGTCTACAAAGCTAAGACGCACTACACCCTAGGACCTCCCGCTGATGCCGATTGCATAACAATGGAAGAGTCCGGCCGGGTATTCATGAAAAGCCTAGGTGATGGTGAGGTGTATTTGCATAATAACGAGACTCAGCAGTTGGAGCGTTGGTTCTACAACAAGCATACCTACGCCAGCATGACCGACGAGCCGCGCATCAAGTATCGGAAATCTATCCTTAACTTTCTGCGGGTAGAGAAAGTGTAGCTCACGCTAACAATTCCTGGCACTAAACCTTATCTTAGTATGGATAAACTACAAATGCTGCTTGGGATGCTACAAAACGCTAGTCCCCAGAACATCGCTATCGATGAACCCATTGATGGTATGGAAAAGGACCTGCTGGACGTAAGGGGCCTACCTCGCATTGAATTACACGGTACCTACTTGAAGTACAGTGATAACCAGCGGGCTTTGTTCTGCCGGAAGCACGGACTCTACCAGCTACCAACGGCGGAACTGCTAATGTTCCTGAACCACCACATCAGCGGCCGTGCAGCCATTGAAATCGGCTGCGGTGTCGGCGCTGTTGGACGCGGGTTGCGCATCCCGATTACTGACAGCCGGAGCCAGGAAGACCCGGCCATTGTAGCGAAGTATCGGGCAATGGGCCAGCCGGTGATAAAGTACCCTGATGACGTGGTAAAGTTGACCGCTGCCCAGGCCGTGGCTCACTACAAGCCCCAGGTGGTCATAGGCTGCTGGATAACCCAGTTGATGAAGGCTGACTACCGCCTTACCCCTACTGGTAACGCTACCGGTGTGGATGAAGTCCTGATGCTGACGGAAGGTTTTGGTGGTGGGCACCGGCCCGACCTG
>Ga0326734_1000493_pt1 | contig 10937 bp, 12 predicted proteins | sample 15_GP2_1315_FD_207944 | JGI IMG/M metagenome (GOLD analysis project Ga0326734, IMG submission 207944) | Glacier ice microbial communities from Ngari, Tibet, China - 15_GP2_131.5 | ecosystem: Environmental > Aquatic > Freshwater > Ice > Glacier | place: China: Ngari, Tibet | collected 2018-07-18
TCCAGATCCTGTTTTCCCACATGTTGTCGAGCCCTTGCTCGAGGGGTGACTGGCCCATGATTTTTCGGCCGCCGTGCAACTGGTCAAGGTAACGTGCGATGGCGGCGGCTTCTGACAAAAAATTGCCGTCAGCCAACACCAGCGTTGGCGTTTCGCCCCACGAGTTCATCTTCAAGTGCGGCCACTTGCGCTGATCGCCGCCGGGCGACATATCGTAAATGGTTTCCTCGAATTGCTCCGCGATCCCTTTTTCGTGCAGAAACAGGCGCAGGCGCTGAGGATTCGGAAACGCCGAGGGCGATGTGTACAGTCTGAGTCGTTCAGTCATGGAAAATCCTTCACGTATTGCATGTCGGGTGGTGGTACTGGACCATTTGGCCGTACCTTATTTTCGGGCGACGAGGTAAGTCACCCCTTGCGGACCATAGCGTTCCGAATGCGCGCAGCGCGCCTGGACGTGAAAGACGTCTCCTGCGCGGTAGAGACGCGCTGTGTCGGCAATGCAAATCCTCAGTTCGCCGCGCAGCACCAGTGCCTTGGCATCGAAGGGATGCGAGTGCGTGTCGAGAAAGGCATCCGCTTCGCGGGTCACGGTGACGATCTCGGAATAGATGCCATCGGCAATGGACGCAAGAAATTCATCTCTGTTCATATTTTTCTCCATCGTAAGTGTGCTTGCAATCTACAATTTTTGGCGCGTCGATCTGAACAACATCTTGTTGACGTCGATGTTTTCCGGATGACCGATTGCGCAAGCGATCGCCGCCCGTTGGCGAGCAGTGCCGCAGCGCGCGCAGCACCCGGTTCCGGCAGATGGCGCGCTGGTTTTCCCGAGGCGGCGGCTTGCGCCATTGGCAATGTTTTCAGTCTAACGCAAAGGGCGCGGCGGTGCTTGCTATCAGGCCTGTCACCGCAAATTTTCCCGGCAGGGCGTTGGCCCGCGTTCAAAATTAAATAGCTTGCTATTTAATTTTGGACTATTTAAACTCCTGTGCATGAATCAGATGAGTATTTCAGTAGACAACACCCCCCTTCTTGACGATCAGCTGTGCTTTGCGCTGTATTCGACAACCTTGGCGATGAATAAAACGTATCGCAAGTGCCTGCAGCCGCTTGGCATTACCTATCCGCAGTATCTTGTGTTGCTGGTGCTGTGGGAGCAGGATGGGTTGACAGTCAACGGGATCGGTGAGCGCCTTTTCCTGGACTCGGCCACGCTGACGCCTTTGCTGAAACGAATGGAACGACAGAACCTGGTGGGCCGGCAGCGCGCAACACATGACGAGCGGCAGGTCATCATTACATTGGCCGAAGACGGTGAAGCGCTGCGCGTGCGCGCAGCAGTGCTGTACGAGTCGGTGGCGGGCGCGATCGGATGCTCGAAAATTGAAACAACTGTCCTGAGCCAAAAATTGCTTTCCTTGCGCAGCGCGTTGCTGGCGTAGGCAGGCGCAGGAAGTGCATCATGACAGGCGCACGCGCGTCGTCGTACTTCTGGTTAAAAATTTAAAGTAGTGCGCTATTTAATTGTTGTCGATATAAAACAAGGGGGCCGATTTCGGCTGAATCGCCAAGATGAACTTTCCCACCCCGGCAACACCGAATCACTCTTCCGCTATCCGGCGGTAACCCTTAGGAGATTTACCATGTCGATCGAAAACGTACTGTACCGCGCCAATGTCAAAGCCACCGGTGGTCGTGATGGCCGTGCAACATCGTCCGATGGCGCGCTCGATATCAAGTTGTCGACGCCAAAGGAGCTTGGCGGTGCCGGCGGCATTGCCAGCAATCCCGAGCAGTTGTTCGCTGCCGGCTATTCGGCCTGTTTTCTCGGCGCCATGAAGTTTGTGGGCAACCGCGATAAAATCACCATCCCTGCCGATACGGCGGTCGATGGCACCGTGGGCATTGGTGCGATTCCAAACGGATTTGGCATCGAAGTTGCGCTGAACATCGCGCTGCCGGGACTTGAGCGCGCTGTTGCCGAAGAGCTCATCGCCAAGGCGCACATCGTGTGCCCGTATTCAAACGCGACCCGTGGCAATATCGACGTCACCCTCAACCTGGTCTGAGCCTTTTTCACCTGTCTTCACCTGTTTTCATCTGTTTTCACTTATTTCTGATTCAATTGAAAAGGAATGTCATGAATTCGTATGCAACTCCATTGAAGATCTTGTTGGCATCCACCTCGGTGGCGGTGTCCATCAGTGTAGCGTTTGCTGCAGGCAATCCTGCTGTTGACCACAATATACAGGCGTTCCTCAAGCAACTCGAAGCTGGCGGTGGCAAGCCGACCGAGCAATTGACTCCGGCACAGGCGCGCAAGGTGCTGGCCGGTGCCCAGTCCGGCGTCAAGCTGACGCTGCCTGCCGCGCAGGTGTCGGAAAAAACGATCAAGGTGGACGGCGGCGACATCAAGCTGACCATCGTGCGCCCGGCGGGGATTGGCGGCGTGCTGCCGGCATTCATGTTCTTCCACGGCGGCGGCTGGGTGCTGGGCGACTTTCCAACGCACGAGCGGATGGTGCGTGACCTGGTCGTGCATTCGGGGGCGGTGGCGGTCTTTGTCAACTACACCCCTTCGCCTGAAGCCGGCTATGGCGTGGCCATCAACCAGGCGTATGCGGCGACCAAGTGGGTCGCCGAGCACGGCAAGGACATCAAGGTGGACGGCGCACGCCTGGCCGTTGCCGGCAATAGTGCCGGCGGCAATATGGCCACCGTGGTGGCACTGATGGCGAAAGACAAGGGTGGTCCGAAGCTGCGCGCCGAGATTTTGTTCTGGCCAATAACGGACGCCAATTTCGACACGCCGTCGTACAAGCAGTTCGCCGAGGGCCATTTTTTGACCCGCAACATGATGAAATGGTTCTGGGACAGCTACACCACCGATGCCGCCAAGCGCAAGGAAATCATGGCGTCACCGCTGCAAGCTTCGCTCGAGCAATTGAAGGGCTTGCCGCCAACGTTGATCCAGACGGCTGAAAACGACGTGTTGCGCGACGAAGGCGAGGCCTATGGCCGCAAACTCGACGCCGCTGGCGTGCAGGTGACCAGCGTGCGCTACAACGGCATGATTCATGACTTCGGTCTGCTCAACGCGATCAGCCAAGTGCCGGCAGTGCGCTCTTCCCTTGAAGCGGCGGGCGCCGAGTTGAAGAAGCACTTGAAGTAAGCCATACTGAAGTCGCCAAGCGCGTCAAATCCCGCGTAGAATGCGGGTGTCGCGGGTGTAGCTCAATGGTAGAGCAGAAGCTTCCCAAGCTTACGACGAGGGTTCGATTCCCTTCACCCGCTCCAATGAAAACAGCATTTCCCCCGCTCCACAAAATTGGACCCGCTCCACAAAATCACTTTGGCAGTCAGCCGTAATGCTGCTTGCGATGGCAATTGGGGCATAGTGCCAACGCGTTTTCCACCGTATCGTCGCCGCCGTCCGCCAGCAGTATCCGGTGATGCACTTCTAAATAAGGCGTGCCGTCCGATTTTCTGGCAAACGGAGCCGACTCCTTGCATCCTTCGCACTTCCCCAGTGCGCGGAAGAGAACTTCTCCAATGACGTCTGGATTTCGTGTATACGCCGTTGTCACTACGCGTATGGACCCTGGCTTTTTCGGTGCAGCAGCAAGTCTCGCGAGGCGTTTCGACTGCGCAGAATTCAAAGATTCGACAACCGCTTTCGCTAATTCTCGGCTTACATATGCAGACTCAGACACAACTGCCTCTGGTTGCTTCGTCGCCAGTTCAAGTTCGAAGTACTTAGAATTGTTTAGCTCTCGAACAATCGTACTGAACCCAAAAATTCCCCTGAAGACAAATGGGCCTTCGTTCGTATTGCGAACGAATGTGAGGATGGGTATTTCATGGTTGTTGAGGATGGCTGCGTTCGTCTTGAAATGTTCGCCAAAATTGGTGCCAATGCTTTTTAAGTAGTATTTTAAACGTGTATGTTCTTTGATCCATGCGTTCGGATAGCTGCCACCCTCCAAGCTTGCTTTGATGACGACTGCTGCCGGCTTACCGTCCGCTTCGATCACGAACATGCCCCCCGCTCGCGTGTCGTAGGTCTTCGAAAATATCAGAATGTCGTAAGCGTCATACACCTCTCCGATGATGAAATCGCTTACGCGGGTGCTGTCATTTGCCCACGGGCCAAACTTCTTTTCAAACTCAGGAACGATGTCTTCAAAGGTAAGTAACTCATGTTTTTTTAGCTCATGGTAGATCGGATCATCGTTGCTTACCTTAAAGCGCTTTAGATAGCTCAGAAGATCACCTACACGCTTAAAATGTGATAGCCAAACGTTCGAGTTTTTTACTTTGTTTTTTAAGGATTGCGCAAGTTCACTGCGCATTGCGGGTACTTGAACAGAATTGCGAACGTAGTTTTTGGCTTCTTCAATCAGTGTCATGGCTTTTGTAATATTAAAATTAGAAAAAATCAATATTAGCGCATAACAATTGCATTAGGCGAAGATAACTCCTTGAAACCATTATTTTGTTGGCGATACTATCTTGCCGCGGCGAAGATAGTGTCGTTGCGTCGTTCTGACGGTGTCATGCCCCAATAAATCACTAGCAGCCTGATCGCCGCGTTTGTCGCTGGTATCGTCAGCAGCCTTGGCCCGCAAGTCATAAAACCAGAACGCACGGATCGCTTGCGCCAACTTGGGCATCGCTTCCGCAGCCTTTGCGCGTGCTTCGTCAAAGTGGTTGCGCAGCACCGCAGCCGTTAGGCGCTTGCCGTGCATGTTGGTCAGCAGCGCCGCCGTTATAATGTTGTGCGTCTGCTTGCGTGCCGCTATCCGTTCGATCAATTCGGCCAGTTCGCCATGAATGATGATTCGCAGCGGTTGCTTGGTCTTTTCCTGCGTGATGATCAGGTGCCCTTCAATAATGTCGTGCGCGGTCATCCTGAGCGCATCAGCGGGGCGCTGGCCCGTCAAGTACGCCAAGTCCATTGCATCGCGTAACGGGGCGCTGGCGTGCGCGTAGACGGCTGCAAACACTTCATCGGTGATGTACACGGTACGCTTTGCCAGCGAGTACCCCTTGATGCCCTCGCAAGGGTTCGGCAAGTCGGTATAGCCCCAGCCGCGCGCATGGTTCCACATCGTCGAGAACAAGCGTTTGCACCTGTTCGCCGTGGTTGGCTTGTCGCTGTGGTCATCCAGAAATTGCTTGATGTGCATGGGCCTGATCTGGCTAAGCTTGGCATCGGCAAAAAATGCGCTGACGTGCTTGATATCGGAGCGGTACATTTTGATGGTGTTCGCTGCCAGCTTCTGCACCGCTTCCACCTGGTATTTCATCATCACGTCGCTGAACGATGCGCCACCCTTGGGCGCGTCGGTGACGTTCAAATCGGCATATTTTCGCAGGGCCAAAATGAAATCGCTACCCAGGGCAATTTCCTTGCGTGGTGTATCGCTCGTATGCATGTAGTAGTAGACCTTGCCGCTGCGCTGGGTGCGCGGGTGCATATGTGGCGGCATGTTCAGATTGCGAGTGTTTTTCCTACCCACGATTTTTCCTTGGTGGCGTCCATGCTTTTTCCTGCGGCACCTCGCGGCGCCCCTCGATTGCGGCCAGCGTCACCACCGGTTTGCCGATCGCGTTGATCCAAAACGGCAAACCCATGCGAAGCAGCGCTTCAATCTGTTTCGATTTCGTTTTGCGCCCGGTCAGTTCGCACAAATCCTGAATGGTCAAAAACATGCTCATGGAGCGCTCTCCGTCACCGGTTTATCGATGAAATCACTTGGCTTGTCGATGAAAGGGTGTTGCAGTCGTCGCGGCGTGCCATGACGATGCAGCTTTTTAAGCACCGCGTCTGCGCTTCCTTCCACTTTTAGCATCACGTTGAGCAGAGGCCCATAGGCGACCGCAGCGTAAGCTGTCAGGTGTTCATAGCTGATCGTGGATTGCTTTTGCAAGGTGCGGATTTTTGACATTTCAAACTGCGCCCAATGTAGGGCGCTTGGGTAGCAGCCGACGAAATACCGTCCCGGCTCCAACAGCACTTCCCAAGGGATAATCCGGTCCTTGTTGTGAAGCTCGACTTCCCAGCGCACCCACGGATGCCACAGCCCGCCAAGCTGCATTCCCTTTTCATAAACGCGCAGCATTTTGCCGTTCTTCCGCTTGCCAACGTAAAAAGTGCGTCCGCTGCCATCGGGCTGTATCCAGTTGCCGTTCTGGTTGCAGGATGGCGTATTGCCGCCAGAAGTGAACTGTCCAGCTTGGAAAAGCGCGACCGCATCATTGACCGAGTGCGTGCCAAGGTAGTCATCAACGGCGCCATCCCAGCGCGTTACGTTTGCGTGTAGGGTGTCGCGCAGGTAGGCGACCACCTGATGCCAGTCCGAGATCAGCGCACATGCAGCACCTGGCAGACTGAGGTAAGCCGTTCCCGCCTGGCCACCGATGGCGAAAATGGCCGAGCTATCGCCAAGTTGGAAAGAGCGCCGATATCCATGCAAGCCCCGTTGACGGTCAATTGCCGGGGCAAATTTCTTGCCGAGCACAACGAACAATGCGGCGAAAAGCGGCTCCATAGGCGCAGAAGACGAAAACCTGAAAGTGCAATTCAGAAAATCAGTGATCGCGGAATAAGGATGCGACCCTTCGGCGGCTAAATGAATGTTTGGCGGGAAGGGTAAATCCTTGTGGGAAGGGAACTGTAAAGTTACTTCACCGGTGTCTGGATTGGTCACTGTCCATAACTTTCCCCCCGTATTACCAGACGGGGGTGAGGCCGCGCCGGAGGCCACCACAGGCGCAGAACACGCGCCGTCAGCCTGCTGGTTTGTGGAAGTGGAGAACTCGGAAATGTCGTTAGGGGTATTCATAACCCCTAATATAGGGGCTTTGAATACCCTTGTCAAGGGTATCTATTACCCCTTTTTTGGTATGTGGGCGAGTGCCCGTGAGTTCGCATCAACTTGGGCTATGGACGCATGACGTCACTACTTGACGCAAACCCACGGCATGGCCCGCCCGCGGCGCTGCGCGTCACGTGCTGTCCATGTCGTGATAAAGACGTTAAGGCCGCGGATTGCCGCCCTGGAGGGTCGGCATGTGACAGAAAATGTCCCCTGAACGGGGACAGGCCGCTAAAGTAAAAGACCGGCCCGCTGGCGCGTTTTCTTGATAACCGCGTACTCAGCAGTTTGTCTACATGAAGCAGATGCAAATACTGCAAGATTTTGTGCGGCACCTGCTCTGCCGGCGCAGCTATCAGGCATCCAATGTCATTGCCTGACGCTACGAAAACAGGCTACTATGTCGCTGGGCCGGATCGAGGCCCGCTGCCCACCTTGGCTCACCCGGACGGGACGATTTCTTTACATCACATCAGATTCCATTTTGCGGAGTCGGCAGTGGGCACCGATGTTTACGCATTACGGAGAAATCATGCTTATACCTCGCTTCCTTCCCGCTGCCGATTTTGAAAAATTCAAACAAGCTGCGCGGCACCTTAAACGCGATTCCGATATTACTCACCATGAAGCGCTTGAAAAAACAGCGCTGAAAAATGGGTTTCAAAATTGGAATCAAGTTGCTCAATTGGCCAAAGAGACACAGTCGAGTGAGCTTGCCTTTCGATCAGGATTTATAGTTTCGTACGATATCAAGGATGCCCTCGATAATAGTAACCTCCCAAATGAGCTATTTCATCTAGATAATTTTGCCGCATTTTTCGGCAATCCAGAATTATTTAAATGTTACCTACAAAGCTTTGATGAAGAGGATGAAGAACTAAAGTCTAGCTACGATAAATTGTCTGAAGATGAGTTAAGAGAGGGATTCTCTGAAGGGTTTTTCGGAACTTTATTTTTTTATAGATTCGCTGGTTTGAACTTGCCTGAAACTGTTCAGGATGCAATGAAATTGGCGATGAAAAATTCATTTTTTCCACCAGAATATATCTGGTTTCGGGGTAAGTTCATTAAAGTTTTCGAGGACTTACGTGTTGACGGGAAAAATAATTTTTAGATTTATTTTAGGTAAATTTTCTTGCGTGAAATCACGTAAAATGTCCTAATCAGGTTTCTGGATTGTCATCAATTTCGCGCCTATTTTCAACTGGAATATCACCGCTGACGGCCTTCCAGAAGCTGCCCACGTTGAGCGCGACACGATAGCCCATCGAGCGCATCGCAATCGGGCCTTCCTCGACAAAAAACTCCCGCACATTGATGCCGAGAATTTCTTCATATTTGCGGATCGTGCGCTTGTTGTGGACTAGGACAAGCACCTTCCAACCCACATAATCGCCCAGCATCAGCACACCGATGGCCTTTTCCAGTTCATCGAAATTCCCACGGTAGCGTTCGATGGCACCGTTGATCAGTTCGGCCAACTCCTGGGCGCGTGCCGTTGGGTGCACCTGGTCTGTTTTTGGGGCGGGGTATTTTTGTTTCGTGGTCATGGATAGTCTCCTCAGTCAGACAATTTTAGTCGACTAAGGGGTATTCATCAACCTTTTACTTTGAGCCGTGGGCCGGGGCTACCTATCGCGCTGCCAACACTTGCCTTGTTCATGGGGCTGCTATCGACACCTTGGAAATGTCTATAAGGTTACTTTTTAATTCCGTAATTCAAAGCGAAAGCGGCAATAGACATATCCAATATGTTATTTATTGTATATTCTCAAAGTACTTTGCCGCTCCCCTACATTAAATTAACTTACATTTCGATATAAGTTTGCGGCCCATATATCACTTGATCATCAGTTTTTTTAAGAATCGAGGCGTGCGAGAATCTTACCCCGTCCGCGTGAAATTTATTTTTAATGACGCTTATGTAATCCATATCGGGTTGAATAGAAATTAATTGAAGTAGTTCGACGCCAACCTTTGTTAAAAGACCGATGCTACTAGAAGTTTTCGGTGTATCTTTATCCCGCTCGGTTATCAAAATTATCGGTCCATAAAGAACATACGATGTTTTTCCGGCCGATTGAGGCAAATTTGAATATTCTAAATCTGTTTCATAAATAAGCCCAGCATCCTTCAAGCCAAGAATATCTAAAAATGTAAGTCCATCATCTTTAGTAAAAAGATATGATGCTGGGTCAATATAAAATACTTTTTCTTCTGATCGAAGAATATAGTTGCCAAGTTTTACAAAATTTTCTGCTTCTTTTTTCGAAAGATTGCGTAAGATGTCTAGCGTTCTTAAAGAGAATGAGCCGGGCTTCTTTATTTCTCCGGCAAGAATTCGGCCCCAAAGGTTTTGAATTTCGTCGGTCGAAATGCTTGATGATATTTCTATGAATCGGGAAATCCATTCGGGCTCGGGTTTTTCATCTGGTACTGATGTTTCCTGTGCGAGTTCTTCAGCTGCATTTGCGCAAATGGATTCTACATTTTGTTGTTGACGCAGTTCTTGATATTGCAGCCTTGTGGCAACTCGATTAGTTATAGCTGACACATCGTCTGGTTGTTTATCTTGCAAAGTAATTTTTATCTTGCCGTCTTCATAATCAGAGTGCGTTAGTAATATAGGTGTTTCAGCCATCGCTTGTGTAATTGCTTTAATTTCGTAGGCCCTTGCCTCAGCTGTTTTTTTTATAAGGTATGGTTTAGAAATAGCACCAAATCCATCCGAAATAACTTCTATTAGGCGTTTTAATGGCTCGCTTAATCCAACAAGATCTTTAATTTCCATAATATATATGAGCCCAATTAATTAATTAAAAAACACACGTCACGCGATATTAATATTATTATAAATAATGCATATTAATTATAATTATTTTAGTATAACTCTTCGGTTGCATGTTGTCTATTAAATAAAGCAGAAAATTTAATCGGGCGCCACTGGAAATTGATGATTTCATTAAAGGCCTGCTTTTGTTCAGTAATTGCACGATAGACGATGATGGAGGTCATTGCAAAGAAAAGAATTAGCAATATATTTTTTGGATTTTGCTCCACAAACCAAAACAAGCCCGCATGAATGCTGGCTTGGCGGGGTGGGGCAAGGTGGCTTTTGTGGAGCAAGAACAGGGCGCAAAGCCGCATGTTTGCTGGGTTTTTTGTGGAGCTTCCCAAGCTTACGACGAGGGTTCGATTCCCTTCACCCGCTCCATAGGTAAAACGGCGATTTTTCGGGGCGCTCTCTGCTCCCCAAAAATGGCTTTGCCCCCCAAAATCCCATTTCCGCGATCTGCAAGCTTGCTCTGCGAGCGACGGCTTCTGCAAATTCCGCTTGGTCATACAATATTTTCTGATGTGACAATTGGATAGAAATGTTCTTCGTATATACATTGCAATTTGACAACTTCACGTCCTGATGAGCACGACCGATGACAGTTTTTTGGAGTATTTATGAAGGTGAGTGGAACGTTTGGCGACCTTGAGCGCGTAGCTTCGGAGTGCGGGTTCGACGCGGAATGGCACGAAAAAAATGACAATTTGGCCCAGATTAGACCTATAGGTTTATACACAAGTCACGGTCCTTCCTCGCGCAGCGCTTGTAGGGTCAACGCCGCGACGCGCACTTCCTGCAATCCTTGCCAGATGGTTTTCACGCCCGGCTCGCCGTCGCCCTTGCGCCCGAGGAATCCGCCAACCCGCGCGATCAGGCGCACCACTTGGTTCAACGTCGGCGGCAAGGTCGGCTTGGGCTGCTTCGTCAGCAAATAGGCGCCGCGAATTTCGTCCGGGTCGAAGAAATGACGTGCATCAAGGTCTGGGCAAGTACGTCCGAGGCGCATCAGGTACGCGATGCGCCACGCCACGACCATAAACATCGCCAAGGCCCGTTCGATCTTGTCGATGTGCGTCAGTTGCATGGCTTCGACCTTGCAGGCGTTCTTGAGGACATGGAAATAAATTTCGATTTCCCAGCGCGCGCGATACCAGTCGATCAGTTCGATCACCTCGTCCAGTGTCGTGGCGCTGCGGTTGGTCAGTAAGCGCCATTCG
>Ga0326734_1000495_pt1 | contig 10908 bp, 10 predicted proteins | sample 15_GP2_1315_FD_207944 | JGI IMG/M metagenome (GOLD analysis project Ga0326734, IMG submission 207944) | Glacier ice microbial communities from Ngari, Tibet, China - 15_GP2_131.5 | ecosystem: Environmental > Aquatic > Freshwater > Ice > Glacier | place: China: Ngari, Tibet | collected 2018-07-18
CAAAAAGTGCACCTGTTGCAAGCTATCGTTCGTTGGAATGGAAAGACGTTGAGATTCTTGCGCTGGCTGAGTCCGTCGCACTGACGCATGGCAGCACCGGGGTTGAATTGGTATTTTCCCGTTTGGCAGGCAATGAAAGTGCTGGTTTTTAAAAGATTTAACCATTCAATCAGATTGACGACGCCGCTTTTCTACCGACACAGCTTGTTTGCTATTTGGTAACTTGGCGTACCAAATTAAAGCAATTTGAAAAACTCAAGTAAAGTCAAGATACATAAATTCCGAATTTTGGTGCGCGTAAAACCAATTATTTGTAACAAATAAGGTCCAAATCATGGTGGCTGGCAATAAATGCTCCGTCCAACATGAATTCCCGAATGCACCTTAGTGCGCTGAAAGGAAAGCTATGGCTTTAAAAGTGTTTTTGGTTGAAGACAGTGCCGCTCAGTGCGCCTACTTGACACAAATTTTGAAGTCTGAAGCCAACGTGGACGTTGTTGGAATTGCAGAAACAGAATACCAGGCGATTGAATGGCTGGAGCGCAATGCCAGCCGGTGGGACATAGCGCTGATCGATCTGTTTCTGGGCGAAGGCTCGGGCGCTGGCGTGATTGAGCATTGCCAGGACAGACGCGCCAACCAGGGCGTTCTGGTCATGACGAACCATGCCGACAACGACGGCTTGCTGCACCATTGCAAATTATTGGGGGCTGATGCCGTGTTTCACAAGGCGACCGAGCTCGACAAGCTGCTGGCTTATTGCAACGGGGCCGCTGCCCGGCTGGCCGGGTGCGCCGCGTAGTAACCGGACAAGGTGCCAGACCCTGGCAGGCGCAGTCTACGTCCCCGGAGTGACAAAGGCAAATTAGCAGCCTGGTCTAAATTCGTTGCATGGGAACACTTTATCTAGTCCGCCACGGCCAGGCGTCATTTGGCGCCGATGAATACGATTTGTTGAGCCCATTGGGTCACCGGCAAAGCGTGCGGCTGGGAGAATACTTCAAACAAAAGAGCCTGGTGTTTGAAGCCGCGTTTTCAGGCACGCTCAAGCGCCAGGTTCAGACTCTTGCCGGCATTTGCGAAGGCATGGGCGCTGAAGTGCGAACCACACAATGGCCGGGGCTGAATGAATACGACAGCGCTGCCGTGATCCAGGCGCTTTATTCCGGCCCGCTAGAAAAAGCCGACACACCCGAGCGCTACCGGCAATACTTCCGACTGCTCAAGGATGGGCTGGCGCAATGGATGGCAGGTGTGGTCAGCCCCCGGGGCATGCCCAGCTACAACGAATTTGTTGCTGGGGTGGTGAGCGCGCTGGAGCATGTTCGCACCCATCACGAAGGCCCCGTGCTGCTGGTATCCAGCGGCGGCCCAATTGCAACGGCGGTCGGCCAGGTGCTGGGCACCAGCGCTGAAACGACCATCGAGTTGAACCTCAGCATCCGCAATGCTTCAGTGACCGAGTTTTCCTTCAGCCCCAGGCGTCACAAGCTGGTGACCTACAACACGCTGCCACACCTCGATACACCAGAATATGCCAGTTGGATCACCTATGCCTGAGTGTTCAAGCCCGCTTTCAATGTGTGCAAGGTGTAGCCCGCAACAACCCTGTCCCGTTTGATACACGCGGCCAGCACCCGACCCCCGAGTCCCCAAGCCGGTGGTATCTGCCTGCGCTCGTTGACAACGGGGGCACTGGCGGAGGAGAGCCGCGCCTTGCTGGCATGGCTCGAAGCCATGGGTGTGAAGCAAGATGTTGAAATTGGAGAAGTTGTCGAGTGCACTGCCAGTGCGGCCCGGTCTTTTCGACTGCGCTCTGATCTGGCCGAGCGCTGGGCACCCGGCTTCGACACTCTGGGCCTGTCGGTGCAATTGCAGTTGGACACCGAACAGCGCAGGACAGACCTGGAACGCGAGGTCGTGCTGGCTATGCTGCTTGGGCCCCTGGCGTTCAAATTTCCCAGCTTTGCCGAACTGTCCGCCAGCGTGCGGATACGCTGCCATACCGTGCAGGCCGCACGCCAGACCGCGCTGGCCTTCTACACCGCCGAGGCTGACCGGCCCGAAGACTGCTGGACTTATGAAGACGAAAGCGGGTTCACCGTGCGGCCTGGCCACGCGCTGATTGCCGCACTGCAAAAAGCCACCCAACCAGGCGTGTCAGGCAAGCGTTACGCCTTTTCCTGTTGCCGTGCCACCGAGTATGTGATGTTGCTGGCGATCGCCCAGGAGCTTGAACGGAGCAACCCGCCTTTGTTGGCCGTCCTTCAGCAGCAGTGGGAGCAACGAGCCCTCAAGTCCGAAGAATTCCGGACAGTATTTCTGCATGAGCATGGCTCGATGGAGGCTCCGCTGCCACCCGGCTACTATGTTCCCGGCGACCGTGTCTGGTTCCGCAATCCGGATGCACATTCGTCCGACGCCACCGGTTATGAAGGCTCATGGGTGCTGTACCTGGGCAGCGGGCAGTTCACCAATTTCTGGACAGCGGACCCCCCTTACACGCTGCACAGCAAATGCCTGGAAATGTTCCAGTGGCGCCATGCGGCGTACACCGACGCGGCCGGCGAGGTGCGCATTGATGAAAGCGTGGTTGAGCAGCGCCTGCAGGCCCTGGCGGCCGATCCGGTGCAGACCGCGCAGATTTTGCTGCAAATGCTGCGCCTGCGCAGTCCGCAGGATGCAAACGACCCAGGCGGCTGCCTGGATGCGTCGCGCGAGTTCCCGCGCCGTGTCTGCCCTGGTAGCGCCGACCTGGTTTTGCCGTCAGGCCTGTCGCCGCCGGCCTGAACATCAACCCTGTACGCTACTAAATAAATAGCACTTATAACCCGCCCGGATTGCGCAACACCTCTTTTCTTATCCATGCCCTCGTTTCAAACAAGCGGCATCAGGTAAATGATCCCCATGCCAGCCAGGCCCTGCACCGTCACGTAGTGCCAGAGCACAACGGTGTTGTCCAGCGACGCGTGCGCCTCAAGCAGCAGTTTGCCGCTCCAGCTTCGCGCACAGACATAGCCCCCCATCACCGCCAGCACGAGCACGTGAAAACCCTGCCAGGCCAGCAGCGCGGCCACGGTGGCGCTCCAGGCGTTGGCCACAGGCTGCAGTCCAGCCAGATGATGCCCCTGGGCCTCCAGGCCGGCAGCGGTCAGCAGACACAGCAAGGCCAGCAGCACCAGCGTCCAGACGCTGGCCCGGCGCGCCTTGCCCAGCGCCCATTGCGCTCCGGCCATGGCAGCCGATCCAGCCAGCAGCAGCGCTGCAGCGCGCAGCGGCCACACCCCCTGCGGCAAGCTGGCGCCCGGCGGCGGGCAGACTTCGGCGGCCATGGCTACGTGCACATGGGCAAACACCAGCGACGCAAAAACGCTGGCATCGACGCACAGCAAAATAACCATGGCCCACCATGAATGCGAGGCGGAGCCCTGCGCGCCCACTGGCAGAAAAATGCCGTCGCCGACCTCGGCCTTTTCGGCATGTGGCGGGTTGTCGGACTGCCACAGCCAGATGACGATGGATGCGACAGCCACGATGCCGCAGGTAAACGCAATCAATACTTGCGAGACCGTCAGCAGCAAAAAGAAGCCGGCGGTGCCAGCGGCGGCAATGAACGGCCACCAGCTGTCGGTCGGCAGCACCAGCAAATGCCGGGGCTCGGCAGCACGCCAACTGGTCACCAGGGTTTCCCGTTTGCCTGACAGGGTGCCGGGCAAAAAATACCGTCCGGCGACGACTTCAGCCTCCAGCGATGGCCGGCTCCAGAGCGGGTCGCGGGAGTCGATTCGCGGAATGCTGCGCACGCCGTAGTCGTCCTGCGGCAGCCACTCCAGGGTCGATGCCCCCCAGGGGTTGCCATGCGGCACCTTGGTTTTCTGAAGAACCAGCCGTGCAGCGTCGATAAAAAACAGCAGCACGCCCAGCGCAAAGATGAAGGCGCCCACGGTGGACAGCAGGTTCAGCCCGTTCCAGCCCAGGTCGCCCGCGTAGGTGTACACCCGTCGCGGCATGCCCATCAGACCGGTGATGTGCATCGGGAAAAACGCCAGGTTGAAACCGGCAAACATCAAACCGAACACCCAGCGTGCCAGCCGCTCGGACAGCCGGTGCCCGTTAAGCAGCGGCGCCCAGTAGTAAAACCCGGCAAACACCGGAAACACCATGCCGCCGATCAGCACATAGTGCAAATGCGCGACGATGAAGTAGGTGTCGTGCACCTGCCAGTCAAACGGCAGCACCGCCACCATCACCCCGGTCAGGCCGCCCAGCACAAAGATGAAATGAAACCCCAGCAAAAAAAGCGTGGGCGACTTCATCTGCACCCGGCCCTTCCAGAAGGTGGCTATCCATGAAAACACCTGGGTGCCGCTGGGAATTGCCACGGCAAAACTGGCCACCGAGGCAATCAGCATGGCGTTGCCGCCCAGTCCGGCAGTGAACATATGGTGAATCCACACCGCAAAGCTGATAAAGCCCACCGCGACCAGCGCGATCACCACGGCGCGGTAGCCGACCAGCGGCGTACGCGCCATGGTCGGCACCATCATCGTGACCATGCCGGCGGCAGGCAGAAAAATGATGTAGACCTCGGGGTGGCCAAAAAACCAGAACAGGTGCTGCCACAGGATCGGGTCGCCGCCGCGCGCGGCGATGAAAAACGGCCAGTCGAAAGCGCGCTCCAGCTCCAGCAGCAAGGTGCCGGCAATGATGGCCGGAAACGCAAACACGATCATCACCGCCGTCACCAGCATGGCCCAGGCGAACACCGGCATCTTGCCAAGCGACATGCCGGGTGCGCGGGTGAACACAATGCCGATGATGAGCTCGATGGCGCCGGCAATCGCCGATATTTCGATAAAGCCGATGCCCAGCAGCCAGAAATCCGCCCCCAGCCCGGGCGACTGCTCCTTGCCCGTCAAAGGCGGATACATATACCACCCCCCGTCCGGCGAGACACCAAAAAAGATCGTGCAGAAAAAGGCGATGCCGCCAATCGCATAGGCCCAGAACGCATAAGCCGACAGGCGCGGAAAAGGCAGGTCGCGCGCGCCCAGCATGGCCGGCAGCAGGTACACCGCGATGGCTTCGACCACCGGCACCGCAAACAAAAACATCATCACCGTGCCGTGCATGGTAAAGACCTGGTTGTAGGTCGATGGGCTCATCAAATTGCTGTCGGGCAGTGCCAGCTGGGCCCGCATCATCAGGCCCAGCACACCGGCCAGCACGAAAAACAGCAAGGCCGTGGCGATGTAGAACAGGCCGACCTGGCTGTTGTTGACAGCGGACAGGCGGCGCCAGCCATCGGGCGGCTTCCAGGCGCGTTCGAGCCGCTCCAGCTCGTCAGGCGGGCGCGGCAGGCTGGACGGGAGTTTTTCTTCTTGTGAGGTCGTCATTTCAAATGCTCCAGCCAGGCTGCCAGCGCATTCAGGGTGGCGGGCTCGATGTCGGGCGAAGACGGCATGCGCGCGCCGGGCTTGACGCCCTGGGTGTCGGCTATCCAGTGCGCCATGTTGCCGCGCTGGTTCGGCAAGGTTCCGGCCGCCAGGTACAGCCGGCTGCCCACATGCGTCAGGTCCGGGCCAAGCCGGCTTTCCTCGGCAACGCCGCGCACCGTGTGGCAGGCATTGCAGCGCTGCGCCATGAAGGCCTGCTGGCCTTGTACCAAGAGTGCGCTGCCGGGGACGGCGGCTGGCCTTGCCTGCGCCGCCAGCCAGGCGTCGAATTCAGCCGGTGCGCTGGCTACCACATGCAGCGCCATGCGGGCATGCTGGTCGCCGCAAAATTCGCCGCACTGGCCGCGGTACACACCGGCTTGCGTGGCCTCTACCTGCAAATGACTGACGCGACCGGGCACCATGTCGCGCTTGCCGGCCAGGGCAGGCACCCAGAAGCTGTGAATCACATCTGCGCTGTTCAGGCCCAGGCTGACCGGCCTGTCCACCGGCAGGCGCATCTCGTTGGCCAATGTGACATCCCGACCGGTCAGCGGGTCGCGGTAGCGCACTTCCCACCACCACATATGCGCGGTGATGCTGATGCGCAGGGCGTCGGGCGGCGCCGTGGCCAGCCAGCCAGGCGCGCGCTGCGTGCTGTAAACCATCAGAGCCACCAGCACCAGCACCGGGAACATCACGCCGCCGCCCCACAGCCAGATTTTGCCGTGCACGGGACGCGCCGTCCCTTGCCTGAGCAAGGCCCAGGCAAGCATCGCCATGACCGCCACGAAGATGACCGCTGCGCCAACGAACAGCACCCAACTGATACCGGCGACGGTGTGGGCCGCCGTGCCGGCGGGCGACAGCACCGATTGCAGCTGTTGCTGCACGGCAGGCATTACATCGTTCACGGCAAGGCGCCCAGGTAGGCCGCCATGTCGCGCGCATCGGCCATGGACACGCCCATGTTGGGCATGGGCGAATCAGGCACCAGCGACTGCGGCGACACGATCCATTGCGCAAGGAGGTCGCTTCGATTGGGCAGATGGCCGGCGATATAGCTGCGCTTGCCAAACGCCTGCAGCGATGGGCCGTGGAGCCGGCGCGTTGCCGGTACCTCGGGAATTGCATGGCAGCTGCCGCACTGGTATTGCGCCAGCAGGCGCTGTCCTCTTGCGGCGTTGGCCGCAGGCGCGCCAGTCCCGGCAGCACCGAGCCCTTTGATGCTGTCTTGCTGCGCGCCGCCTTCGCTGGCCGAACAAGCCGCCAGCCCCATGCCCACCAGCACCGACAGCGCTACCGCACTCAGCCGTGTCAATGGGCCAGGAGGGCAGCCCGTCGCCCCGCGTGCTGCGTCATGAAGAAAACCAAAAGCGGCAGGCGATGAAACAGCTAGCGGCATCTGGCGATTCTTGTCCCGCGCTTCCCGGTTTTGTGCAGGACGAAGCCGATACTTGCCTGTGGCGCCAGAGCGCATGGGCACAATCAAAGGGATGAAAGCCCTGCATGCCTTGCCTTTGGCGGCGGCCGTGCTGCTGGCCCTTACAGCGTCCGGCGGCGTGGTGTTTATTTATAGCGGCGCTTACAACGTTGGGGCCAGTTGGCAGCATACCCAGGTGGTTTACTCGATGCTGGAGTTAGCCCTGCACCGCTCGGTGCAGCTACGTGCGCGCAACATCGAAACGCCGCTGCTGGACAACCCGCAGCGCATTGCACGGGGCGCGGGCCTGTACCGCGACAACTGCGTGCAATGCCACGGCGCGCCCGGCGTGGCGCCCGGCGACATCGGCAAGGGCATGCAGCCGGTGCCCGGGCCGCTGATCGCCGCCATGCAGCGATGGCAGCCGCGCGAGGTTTACTGGCTGACCCGCCACGGCATCAAGATGAGCGGCATGCCGGCCTGGGAATTTCGCATGGACGATGCTGCGCTGTGGGATGTGGTGGCGTTCGTGCAGCGCCTCTCAAACCTGACGCCAGATGCGTATGCCGCGCTGGCCGGGCCGGCACCCTCGGCAGCCTTGCAAAGAAGTGACAGTGGAGCCCAGCCCATGCTCTCCAGCGCCAATGCGCCAGCACCGACACATGAAAGCAATGTCGAGCGCGGCCGCCAGGCGCTGCACCAGTACGCCTGCCACGCCTGCCATGCAATCCCCGGCGTGGTGGGTTCTGCCACCCATGTCGGGCCGCCGCTGGCGGGGCTGGCCAGCAGAAGCCTGATTGCGGGGCGGCTGGCCAATACCCCGGACAACATGCGGCACTGGCTGCAGCAGCCCCAGGCCATCAAGCCGCTGACGGCCATGCCCAGCATGGGCGTGACCAATGAACACGCAGCGGACATGGCGGCCTACCTGGCAACGCTGCGCTGACCCTTGAATCAACAGCCATGAACGCATGGCTGCCGCTGCAGTCAACCGGCGGGTACAGCAATCAACGTGGCGCCGAGTTAGAGACGCGCCACACCACATTTCCCACATCGTCGGCCACCAGCAAGCCACCGCGCGTGTCCATGGCCACGCCTACGGGGCGGCCATAAGCATCACCGGCGGGACTTAGAAAGCCACTCAGCACCTCAATCGGCAGACCGACTGGCTTGCCTTGCGCAAACGGGACAAACACCACGTTGTAGCCGCTGAGCGGCTTGCGATTCCAGGAACCATGCTGACCAATGAACGCCCCGCTGGCCAGCGGCGCGGCGAACGACTTGCCATCGGAAAACGCCATGCCGAGCGGTGCCACGTGCGAGCCCAGCGCATAGTCCGGCGCCACCGCCTTGGCAACCAGCTCAGGCTGCGGCGGCTTGGCCCGCACATCGACGTTCTGTCCGTAGTAGCTGTAGGGCCAGCCGTAGAAGCCGCCGTCCTTGACCGACGTCAGGTAATCGGGCACCAGGTCGCTGCCGATCTCGTCACGCTCATTGACCACCGTCCAAAGCCGGCCATCCTCAGGCGACCAGCCCATGCCGTTGGGGTTGCGCAGGCCGCTGGCAAACAGGCGCTTCTGGCCGGTCTGAAGATCCACCTCCCAGATCGCCGCCCGGCCCGCTTCGATCTCCATGCCGTTTTCGCCAACGTTACTGTTGGAGCCCACCGTCGCGTACAGCTTGCTGCCATCCTGGCTGGCAATGATGTTTTTGGTCCAGTGGTGGTTCAGCGGCTTGCCCGGCAAGTCGGTGACCTTCACGCCAGCCGCGCTGATCTGCGTTTGCCCGGCTTCGTACGGAAACCGCAAAATAGCATCCGCGTTGGCGACATACAGGTTATTGCCCACCAGCGCCATGCCGAACGGGGAATTCAAGCCCTGCAAGAACACCGATCGCGTCTCGGCCACGCCATCGCCGTTGGCATCGCGCAGCAGCGTGATGCGGTTGGCGCTGGGCACGCCGGCACCGGCTTTTTTCATCACAACGCCCATGACCCAGCGCTTGATGCTGAAAGGCCGTTCTTCCGGAGGCGGCTTGTTGCTTTCAGCCACCAGCACATCGCCGTTGGGCAGCACATGCACCCAGCGCGGATGGTCCAGGTCCCGGGCCAGCGCCGTCACGCTCAGCCCGGCCATGGCCGTGGGCATGGCCCCGTCGGGCCAGCCGATGGCCGGTGCAATCTTGACCGTCGGAAGCAAGCTGCTTTTGGGCTGCGGCAGCGTAGGCATGGCGCCCATTCCCGCAGTGGACACAAGCGATGCGGTGTCGCCGCACCCCGCCAGTGCGCCCAGTACGGTCAAGCACAGGGCGCCGGTACGACACTGGTGCGCATAAAAAATAGTTGACACCATGAAAACTCCTGGAAAAACGGCATGGAGACCTGGGCAACGCCCCGCGAAGCCTTTAACAATACTGTGTTGTGGGTCCGCAAGCATCCCCATCGGCCAGCTGCCCTGAAGTTTGTCGGCCTTTGGCCCTGACGCGCTTTATGGAAAGCGTTAGCCCGGCAGCAGCGGCAGGTCGGCCTTTTACCGCGTGCGCAGCACAAAGCTCGATTTGCTGTGGCGAATGCCCTTGATTTTGTAGAGCCGCTCGCGCAGAAGGCGCTCGTAATCCTTGGTGTCCTTGACCGCGATACGCAGCAGGTAATCGTATTCGCCGGAGACCAGCCAGGCCTCGATCACCTCGCGAATCGCCGCCAGGGTTTCGCCAAACTTTTCCAGCGTGTTGTCGGAATGGCTGTCGAATCAGGAAAATTATTCGGTGGGCCGTGGCCGATACTTGTTTTACACCATGGCTTATCCGCCCGGCCGGTGGCACCCACCCCCAGGCTGTCTACCCCCGGCCTGGGGGTTTGGTTTTCAAGGAAGATCCGATCAATAAGCGGTGGCGTTGGTGAGCGTATCGGGCGACAGCCGGTCAATTTCAGCCAGCAGTTGCGCCAGGCTGCGGCCCATGGCACTCAGCAGCGCCTGGCCTTTTTCCACTGTCGCGGCAGCGGCATTGCCCACCGCGCCGTGCGGGTTGTAGTCCTGCATCTGCCAGCCCAGCTTGGCGCTGCGGCCGTCGCCCAGGAGGCTGAATCGCCCTGCCCGGTCTTGCGAGGTGGAATGAAAATCCTGCGCCTTTGCCATTTCGACCTGCCCGGGACTGAGCGCCAGCATCATGGACGTTTCAATGTCGCCGGCATGGATGCCAAAGCGGTGCTCATGGGCGCTGAACAACTTTGCGGCTGATTCGCCCTTGTCATCCACCAAAGGCAGGTTGAAGGAGTTGACGCTGTAGACCAGCATGCCCAGCCGCGCACGCAAATCGCGTGCCACCACGTCCAGCAAGCCCACCTGGCCGCCGTGCGAATTGAGCAGCACGAGTTTTTTGACGCCGGTGGCCGCCACCGACTCGGCCAGTTCGGTCCAGAGCCGCAGAATGGTTTCGGCTTTCAGGGTGAGCGTGCCGGCAAAGCGCGTGTGCTCGGGGCTGAACCCAATGGACTGCGTGGGCAAGAACAGCACCGGCAGGCCAACGGGCAGGTGTGCCAGAGCGCTGGCAATGACACCCTCCACCAGGGTGGTATCGACATTGAGCGGCAGGTGCGGGCCGTGCTGCTCGATGGCAGCGACTGGCAGCACGGCGATGCAACGGTCAAGGTCCAGGCGCGCAAAGTCGGGGCTTTTCAGGTCAGCCCAGAAGCGCGGCAAGGCAGAAGGCAGGGACGCAGAGTTCATACGCGTATTTTGAACCGGTTCAGTGTGCTGCAACACCAACGCACCCAATTTATGGAACTACTATTTTGATAGCTATAAATTCACATCCATTGTGCAGAAAGAACGTTTTTCCATCCATTTATCAAATACCTCATGCGGCTGCGGCGGCTTTTTGAATAGCTTCTCGGTGCTGGCTGAGGTGACGAAACTGACGTTCAGCGCGCCGGTTTTCCTGCGCTACCGCTTGCGGGTTTTCCTTGGCAGCGGCACCGGGCGCAGTGGACAGGCACTGCGGCCGGCCCCGTGCGCCACTGCCCTGGTAATCGGCTGTCAGCGCAGTTAGCAC
>Ga0326734_1000496_pt1 | contig 10899 bp, 13 predicted proteins | sample 15_GP2_1315_FD_207944 | JGI IMG/M metagenome (GOLD analysis project Ga0326734, IMG submission 207944) | Glacier ice microbial communities from Ngari, Tibet, China - 15_GP2_131.5 | ecosystem: Environmental > Aquatic > Freshwater > Ice > Glacier | place: China: Ngari, Tibet | collected 2018-07-18
CCGCACGGCAAGGATCTCTCTTGGTGTGCACCAGTTGCGCCGGACGTATCACGAAACGATGCCCCTTTCTCCCCTCTGCTGCTACCAAGCTTCAGACTTCGCCCCGCCCGCATAACTGCGACGGGGCATTTTTATTTGAGGTGCACACATGCCAGCTGGTCAACTGATCGTCTTTGACAAAGCAAAGCTGAACTTCCTGAACGCCACGAACCTGCTAAATCCAGCGAATGCGTTTAGCGGCACGCTGCACGCCGGCACTTACGCGCCAGCAGTAGGGACTAACGAAGTTTATGCTGATGCGACTGGAGAATTGGCGACCGGCTTTGGCTACACGGCTGGCGGCTTGGCATTGGCTGGCGTAGCACTGACGCTGATCCCTGCGCAGACTATCAGCTCAATCACCTTTGCCGGTGCAGTGGCTACTCTGACGACTGGCGCGGCGCACGGGCTGTCAACCGGCCACGTTGTCACGGTAGCGGGTACAACTTCCGCACTGTATAGCGGCACGTTCACAATTACCGTTACCACGGCCACCGCCTTTACCTACACCATGACCGGCACGCCAGCAGCGAATGCAACCGTGGTTGGCTCCTACGGCGGCGTGATCAAGTTCACATGCTCCAATCTGGTATGGACTGCTTCGGGCGGCTCAATCCCCGCATGGCGCACGATGGTAGTCCGCGCATCTGGCACGCTCAACGCTAAAGTAGGGCCGCTTGTCGGCTACCTTCTTGGTGACAGCACGAACATTGATGTACCAGCGACCACGACCGGCAACACGCTGACCGTGTCCCCTTCTGCATCTGGCCTAATAAGCGCGACCTAACCATGCTGACACCTGCACAACTCTCTCCAATCAAAACGGTCATCGTTGCTGACCCGGTGCTGAATGCGCTGTCAACGAGCGGCAACGATTCGTCCATCATTGCTGACGCGCTCAACGGCCCCGCTGTTCCTGATTTTTGGGTATGGCAAACCAGCACGCCAGTAAATACTATCTTCGATGCGATCAATTGGGCGAACATGACGCCAGCGGACGCACCAGACGGCACGACCGCATTTACAAACCGCGCTTTGGCCTGCCAGGGCAAGCAATTCAACCTGCAAACGATGCTCTCCGGGCGCGAACAGATCAGTTCGAACAAGCCGAGCATTCGTGCCGGCCTACAAGATGCTTTGACCGGCTTGCCTTCGGGCGCTGGCGGTGCGTTGCGTGCTGGAGGTTGGGCAGCTGTGCAGCTTTCAATGCAGCGCAAGGCTACCCGCGCAGAGAAAGCACTGATTGCATCGGGCACCGGCACTCAGGCAAGTCCCGCTATTCTCGGCTTCGAAGGCGCGATTGATTACATCGACGTGCAAAACGCTCGGGCTTCGTAATGGCAGCCATCAAGAACGCGTATCCAGTCACCAGCAGCGTTGCGGTTCCGATCACGCTTGCCGCGCTGGCATCTGATGCCACGCTGTTAGTCGGGCGCGCATCGACCGCCGTAGACAACACGGTCAATCTCGACCTTGATCACCTTGTGAGCGGCGTCATCACTGCCGGCACCACGCCGACTGTGTCAAAAGAAATACAAGTATGGGCATGGGCATCGTTCAAGACCGCAGCGGGCGTGCCAAGCTATCCTGATTCGATCAGCGGCACCGACGCGGCAAAGACAATCACGAGCGCCAATATCAAGTTTTCCGCGCTGCGCCCGGTAGCCACGATCACGACTGACGCAACGAGCGACCGCGCTTACCATTTTGCACCGGTATCGATTGCATCGCTGTTCGGCGCCATGCCCAAGTTCTGGGGCATCTTCGTCACGCATAGCAGCGTGGCCGCACTCAATGCAACCGCAGGCAATCACACAATCGAGTACGAGCGCATCCAGGCGCAAACGGTCTAAACGATGCTCGTTCGTGCATCACGCCGCCACAGTCAGCCTCAAGGCGCGGCGCAGATTGATAAAGGCATTCCGCTAGGCCGTGCGCTTCGTGCAGCTGTACTCGGTTCGCTCGGTGTTGAGTTGGTACGCCGCAAACCGATCAACCGCGCAAGTGGCGTAAGTCGTGCAGCAACAACGGGCGGCATCGCCTACCAACACTCGCCATCGAACGGCAACGTTGATTTCGGCGCGACGGGCGGCCTGTCGACGGTAATTCCGAGCGGTTCGCCGCTGACGATTTTCATGCGCGTCATTGTATCGACGCTAGGAATTCGACAAGGTCTGATCACTGATCACGATGCGGCCGGCTCGAATGAATCGCTAACAGTAGAAATCACGGCAGCCAACCAGTGGCGCGCTTCTACTTTTGGGGGCGCAAACGAAGTATTGGGTGGGACAGTCACCGCTGGCCGTCACGATGTGATGGTTGTCCACCGCCCTGGTACGGGCAATCAATTGTACGTCGATGGTGTATCGATTGGGTCGGCCAGTTTTGCCACTTCCTTGGCGGCAGGCTCATCGCTGCGGCTCGGTAGCTTTGGCGCTTTCTCAACACTTGGCTTTGCGGGTCGCACGGAAGCGCTGTTCATCTTTGACGGCGACCAAAGCGCGCAGTTCAATTCGCTGATTGCTAACCCGTGGCAGGTATTCGAACCACCGCAACACACGTATTTAATAGCACCGACCACAGGCGGCGCGACTGATACCGCGATCAATCCAGGTGTAGCAAGCGTAACCCTGACCGGCTACGCACCGAGCATTGCAAGGACCGCGCACCAGACAGTAGCACCTGGTGCCGGCAGCGTAGTAATCACCGGATACGCGCCTGTAGTCACGCAGTCGAACAATCAAGCAGTCGCGCCGGCGGTAAAGAGCATCGCCATTACAGGCTATGCCCCAAGCATCACGCAGAGTGCAGCGGGATCAATCAGCCCGACGACTGGCGTTATCACTGTCACTGGCTACGCGCCAACAGTGACACGCACGGCGCATCAGGCAGTAGCACCAGCAGTAGGCGCGCTAACGATCACCGGGTATGCGCCGACGATCACGCAGGGCTTGCCAGCAGTAACACCGAACGAATACAGCGCAACGATCATGCGCGAATCGATCATCAACAGCCAAGTGACCGCGCTACTCGACCGCATAGCATCGCAGGCCGGGACGATGCGCGACACATTGAATAGCACAACGATCATGCGCGCCACTGAGGTCAACTCAGTTGGCAGCATGCGGGCCAACGACATAAACCAGACTGTGAACATTCTATGAACGTTGGTGAATACGGGCTTGCCCACAACTTGAACGTGAACTACAACATTAGCGCGTTCACGACGTTGAGCATGGTCTACACGCGCCCCGATGGAACGCTGATCACGCGCACCGGGGCAGATGTGACAGTGCCAGCCGTCGCGCTCGTGACTACTGACATGGGCACGTTCGCAGCCAACCAGTACGCCAAGCACATCTTCAAGGTGGGCGACCTGACATTAGCAGGCACCTACACCGTGCGGCTGACGTACACCGACGCGACTAAGCGCCTGGTGAGCGATCAGACTAGTTTTGTGGTGAGTGCGTAAGTCATGAGCCTGACCGCGAAGCAGCAGCGTTTCGTTGCTGAGTACCTGATTGACCTGAACGCAACGGCAGCGTACAAGCGCGCCGGCTACACGGCAAAGGGTAACGCGGCAGAGGTAACAGCTTCACAACTCCTAAGCAATCCTAAGGTAGCGGAAGCTGTCAAAATTGCAATGGACAAGCGCTCGGACGACCTGGGCATTGACGCCAAGTACGTGCTGACCACGATCAAGGCGACCATTGAGCGCTGCTCGCAGGCCGAGCCGGTCATGCGCGACGGCAGCGCAACAGGTGAGTACAAGTTTGATGCGGCTGCGGTGCTCAAGGGCGCGGAGCTGTTGGGCAAGCACCTCAAGATGTTCACGGACAAGACGGAGCATTCTGGCCCTGGCGGCGCTCCGATGAACTGGTCTATCAACTTCGTCGCACCGGATGAACGTTGATTTCCCGGCTAAGCTTGACTTCCTGCTGACGAAGAAGTGTCGGTATAAGGGGGCCAAGGGTGGGCGAGGTAGCGCGAAGTCGTGGAGCTTTGCTCAAGCGCTGCTGATCCTGGGCAGCACTAGCAAGTTGCGCATCCTTTGCACGCGCGAGGTGCAGAAGTCTATCAAGCAGTCAGTGCACAAGCTGCTGAAGGATCAGATAGAACGCCTGGGTCTGAGTCGCTTCTATCAGGTGCTAGAGAACGAAATTCGCGGGCAGAACGGCACGGAGTTCAGTTTCTCCGGCCTGTCCGATCAGACGGTTGACTCGATCAAATCGTTTGAGGGCTGCGATATCGTTTGGGTCGAGGAAGCGCAGAGCGTCAGCAAGCGGTCATGGAAGACGCTGATCCCGACCATCCGTAAAGACGGCTCCGAAATCTGGATCAGCTTCAATCCTGAACTAGAGACTGACGAGACATACGACCGCTTCATTACCAACGCGCCCGAAGACTGCATCATCGTGGACATGAACTACACGGATAACCGTTGGTTCCCCGAGGTGCTGGAAAAGGAGCGCTTGCACGCCAAGGCCACGTTACCCGAGGCCGAGTACCTGAATATCTGGGAAGGCAAGTGCATGCCGGCTGTCGTCGGCGCGATCTACTTTGCCGAAGTCGCTAAGGCTGAAGAATCGGGCCGCATCTGCAATGTGCCGTATGACCCGCTGCTGAAGGTGCATGTGGTCGTGGACTTGGGCTGGAACGATGCTATGTCAATCAGCCTGGTGCAGAAAAGCCTGTCGTCTATCGCCATCATCGAGAACATCGAGGACTCGCACAAGACGCTGGACCACTACAGCGCACTACTCCGCGAGCGCAAGTATCGATGGGGCACGCTGTATCTGCCGCACGATGGACGGCACAAGAACTATCAGACCGGCAAGAGCGCAGAAGACGTAATGAAGGCGCTCGGTTGGGAGGTAGCGATCACCCCGAACATGAGCATTGAAGACGGTATCAGGCTGACCCGCATGACGTTTGGTCGCATGTACATCGACAAGAAGAACGCGGCTCGCCTGATCCAGTGCGCAAAGCGGTATCGCCGCAGCATCAACCAACAGACACAAGAGCCTGGCGCACCGCTGCACGATGAGTGGTCGCACGGTGCGGACAACCTGCGCTATATCGCGGTGAATGCCGAGAAAATGACAAACGACGATTGGGGCAAGCTGCCCCCGTTGCCACAACAAGAACCGGATTCGTCCGGTTTGTACTTTTAAGGCTGACCAATGAGCGAAATCCACACCACCACGGCGCTAGCTTCGCTGCTGGAATCACGCCTGATGGAGTGGGAGCGCTCGCGCAAGCCGCAAGAACTCAAGATGCTCGACTGCTATCAGGACGTGATGCGCATCCCGCGTGACGACGATACCAAGGGCAGCGGCGCGGCCAAGGCAAGCAAGACGGCCGGCCTGTTCATCGGCTCGACTCGCAACAAGGTCCGCGCAGCTCGGGCGAAGATCAACGATGCGCTGTTCGGCAATGGCATGATGCCGTTTGATACCACGCCGAGCGATGAGAGTTTGGCCAAGTTCGCTGATACGGTCGAGGATATCGTTACCGAGCAGCTTGAGCGCATGGACTTCAAGCACCTGCTGAAGAACGGCGTTGACACCCTGGCGACGTACGGCACCGGCTTTGTGTTCGGCCCGTTCGTGCGCAAAGAATGCCTGATCGAGACAACCGCTGATAACTCGGCTGGCGTCATGGCGATCAAGGAAAGCAAGTACGAGTTCGATTTCCCATACTTCGAACTAAGCAACACGCTCGATGTGTACCCTGACCCTGAAGCGCGCCGCCTCAATGATGGCCTGGGCGTTTTTTGGGTGACGATGGAGAGTCCGCACACGGTCGCAGCCTGGAAGAACGACAAGAGCTACAAGCACATCGTTGCTGCGCTCAATGGCGCTTCTGACGCGGGCGCAGAGACTGGCGGCGAGATTGCCGGCCAGATGCGAGGCAATGTTGAATACTGGCACAAGAATGCACGTATCAAGGTGGCTCGGTTCTTCGGCAAGGTGCCACGCTCGGCCCTGAGCGAAGGCAATCAGCCCGACGAGCAGACGAACATGGCCGAAATGGTCGATGTGGTCGCCATCATGGCAGGCGGCGTGATCGTCAAGGTCAACGAGTCGCCATATGGCCAGAAGATGCCCGCGCACTCTTGCACGTACGAGGAAGTCGCTCACGAGATTTGGGGTGTAGGCGTGGCAGAGAACAACGCGCCGCACCAGAAGGTCACGAACGCCGCTTTCCGGCTGTTCATGGAAGGTAAGGCGATGGCCCTGTTGGGCACCAAGTCTGTTGACCGCTCGGCATTCATGCCAACGGAAGACTTCCGCAAGTTCCCTGGCAAGGTGTACCAGTTCAAGCCTGGTCTGTCGCCTGATGACCGCAAGAACGCGATCATTGAGCACACCGAGCCTGATATCACCGGTGGCTGGATGGACGTGCTCCGCGTGTCTGAGCAGATGAGCGACGACGACACCGGCATCACCAAGTACACGCAGGGCGACGACGCTAGCAACTTGAACAAGACGGCAACGGGCATCAGCATGATCATGTCGGCTTCGTCCCTGCCGATCAAAGAAGTGATTCAGCACATTGATTCCAACTGGATCGAACCGATGGTCGAAGCCATCATTGAATGGAACCTGAAGTATCTAGAGCCGCAAACCGTGCAGAAGATTCACGGCGACGAAGCCGCGCAGATGTGGGCGCAGATTAAGGAGTTCGGCAAGTCGTCGTTCATGGACTGGCAAGCGACCGGCACGAGCTCATTCATGCAGAAGGAAGTATTGACCAACAAGCTGCGCGCCTTTGCTGACTTCGCCCTGTCGAATCCGATGACCGCCGAAAAGGTCGACGTTACCGAACTGCTGCAACAGACCTGGGACGTTATGCAGATCGGCAAAGAGTCGCCCATCCTGAGGCCGGAAGACGGCCAGAAGGTGCCGCCTCAAGTGCAGCAGCAAATGGAACAGATGCAGCAGCAGACACAGATGTACGAGCAGACCATTCAGGAGTTGGGCGAAAAGGTCAATGAACTGGACGCTGGCCACGATATCAAGCTGGACGAACTGAAGGTCAAGGCATACACGGCTACCACCGCACGCATGGCCCTGTTCATCGACCGCATGACGCCGCAAATGCTCATGCACTTGGCCGAGAACGTGGGCCTTGATGTGTCGAACGATCCAGACTTGAGCGCCATGTTTGAGCAGCCTGAGCAGCAAGCCGCGCCTGAGCAAGAGCAGGAGCCAATGCCCGAGCCAATGGAAGAAGCGCCGCCCGAGCCGGAAATGATGGCCGAGCCGCCGCCTGACGAAATGATGATGGAAGAAGACCAGCCCGCCGATGACGCGGGTTTTTTTACGCCTGAAGCACCAATGGAGCCTGAGCAATGACGCATCACGAGCGCCTGGCCGAGATTGACGCGCTGACCGCTGCATTGCGCTGCCCTGCCTTGTTGGCGCACCTCAAAGACTGCATCAGCGAGAACACAGACCGCCTCATCAGCGCCGAACACGACCAGACACGCGGGCGTATCAAGGCTTTGCGTGACCTTATCAACTTACCCGAAGCGCTGCAATACGAGCGTGACGGAATCGCCGCAGCACTATCCGAGCAATCGGACGCTGCATAAAAACGGACTACCTCTCCCTATCGGATAGGCCCACGAAGGAGCAGCAAATGTCAGATTTATCGCAAGAGGAATACCAGAAGCAGTACGACGCAGCAGCAGCAGAACTGGACGCGGCGGCATCGGGCATCAAGCCTGACACCACTACCGTAGCAGAGCCGGAAGCCGTAAAGGTTGCCGAGCCTGAGCCAGTGAAGCAGGAAGAAGCAGCGCCAGTTGTAGATGAACTGGCCGAATTACGCTCAAAGGTGGAGAAAGCCGAGAAGGCGCTCAAGGATACCCAAGCCTGGGGAACCAAGAACGCGCAGGAACTCGCCAATCTCAAACGGGAACAGCAGCAGGCCCAACGCGATGCCAACCGGCCCGCCATTCTGGACGCAAATCCAGACCTGGCCGACGCAATCAAGTACGTAGCAAGCGACCCGGCACCACAGCAGCAGGCAGAAGACCAGCAAGAGGCATGGTTTCGCACGATTGACACCGCTCACCCCGGCATCTTCGCAGCGGAAGCAGACCCCGAGCTAGTTGCAAGCCTCGTTGCCAAGCGTGATGCATCTGGCGGCGCGTGGGATGACCCACTGGTGGCAATCCGCGATATATCAGCCGAAAAGCTCGCACATGCCGAGCGGCAGATTGCCAAACGGTACGCCGTTGAGTCTGCCAAACAGCAAGAAAAATCTGCAATGAGCGTTCCCGGCGCAGGAGGTGGCACAGCCCGCAAGGCTGCACCCGATCCCGAAGCCGAGCGCGTCCAGCGCATCCAAAGTATGTCCTCAGCCGATTTCGCTAAAGAGCGATTGAAGGTGCTGGGGCTTTAATCCGATAGGAGTTTCAAATGCCACAATCCGGCCTCGCGCAAGTCCCACCAGGCGTAGCAGCCTTTTACGACCGCAATCTGTTAGAGCGCGCTCAACCAAATGACGTCCATGGCCGCTACGGTCAGAAACGCCCAATCGCCCAGCGTAGCGGCAATCAGATCAAGTTCCGCCGCTACTCGCAGCTCGCACCAGCCACCACGGCGCTTACCGAAGGCGTAACGCCTGTTGGTGCGTCGCTGGCTGTGACGGACATCACCGCCACCCTGGCGCAGTACGGCGACTATATCCAGTTGTCGGACATGGTATCGATGACCAACCAAGACCCGGTTGTCACCGAAGCTACCGATGTGCTGGGCGACCAAGCCGGCACCACGATTGACCAAATCCGGCGTGATGTTCTGGTGGCCGGCACGAACGTGGCCTACGCTGGCGTCGCAACGACCCGCCTCGGCACCGTCACCAAGATCAGCGCCAACGATCTGGACAAGGCTATCCGGTTCCTCAAGAACCAGAACGCCAAGTTTATCAAGATGGGCATGGCTGCATCCGATGGCGTCGGCACTGGTGCGATTCGCAAGGCTTACATCGCTGTTGTCCACCCTGATGTCGAATTCGACCTGGAGCAGATCGCAGCCTTCCGCGCCGTGTCTGACTACGGCTCGCAAGAAGGCATCATCGAAGACGAAATCGGCGCGTACAAGAATATCCGCTTCGTCACTTCGACCAACTGCAGGGTTTTCACCAACGCCACGACCGTGCTGACCGCTGGCTTCAAGGGCGCCACCACGAACGATGTGTACGCCACCCTGATCTTCGCTGACAACGCGTACGGCGTCTGCCCACTGACCGGCCAGGCGATGAACACGTACGTCAAGTCGCTCGGCTCGGCTGGTTCGGCTGACCCGCTTGACCAGCGCTCGACCGTGGGCTGGAAGGCGACGACAACCACGACCATCCTCAATCAGGCATGGCTTATCCGCGTAGAGTCGCTCGCCACTGCGTAATAGATCGTAACACCACCTAAGGCCCGCCCTAATAAGCGGGCCTTTTTCATTGGAGAACCCACATGACCGACATTATTAAAGCCGAAGCAGCCCCGAAGGTAAAGGCGCTCAAGCAATACAAGATCACCTTCCACGGCGAAGGCGGTGACGTTGAAATCGCGCACAACTACAAGCTGAATCTGTACAGGCGCAACGTCGAGACCACCATCGATGAAAACTTCCTAGCGGTCCTGAAAGACGCTGTGGTGCAGACTGTCGTTGACGGCAAAGAAGTGCGCATCCCGATGCACAGCTACACGGTCGAGCCGATCTAATGCCTACCGCCTGGACGCTGACCGCGCAAGAGGTCATCACCGACGCGCTGATGGAAATTGGCGTCTTGGGCGCTGGTCAGACTGCGAACCCGACCGACTACGATGTGTGCTTGCGCGCATTGCAGAACGTGCTCAAGGAAATGCCGCTGCATGGCTTGTCGTGGCCTAAGATCACAGTGGCGCCTGTCGCGCTGGCGTGGTCCGTTGGCACTCCCGGGCAAGTGGCGATGCCTGCCGATTACTTCGGCGTGCCGACAATCTCGTTCACGCAATCAGCCGTCAATATCGACCTGACCGTGATTGCGAAGGCTGCATACGATGCCATCGAGCAGCCGGCGCAGACCTCGACTTACCCGACGCACATCTATATCGGCCCGAATAACATCGGCTATCTGTGGCCGGTGCCGACCGTCAATCCCGCGCTGTCGATCACGTATCAAGCGGTCACGCTCGACGCCGACCTGTTGACGACGCCCGATGTAGTGCAATCGTGGGTTGGTGGCCTGACGCTATGGGTAGCGCATGAAGTAGCGCCAAAGTTTGGCGTACCGCCAAGCGATCGTGCAGACCTTGAGCGCCGCTACATGATGCGCCGGTCGCTGATGCTCGCATGGGCCGCTGAAACCGCGCCTATCCGCTTCACGGTGGCCGACTAATGCGCCGCATCGCCCTAACCGCAGCGTCGTACACGGCACCGTCCCTGATTGCATCGGCGCAACGCTGCGTAAATATGTACCCGGAAGCGAACCCGCCAGACTCGCCAGCACCGTTCACGTTCTACGGTCGCCCTGGGCTGAAGCTGTGGTCGGTCGTGCCGGGACCGGGCGGCGTGCGCGCTGTCTACGAGTCTAGCAACGGCGTGCTGTTCGCTGTTCGCGGCAATGGGTTATTCCGCTACAACGGTGGCCAATGGGTGTTTGTGTCAGTCATGGCTACCATGTCCGGCCCGGTCTACGCTGCCGACAATGGCATCAGTGCTGTGTTCACCGATGGCACCACCACCGCGCCCACGATCAACTTGACCACGTTCGTTTCTGGCGTCATGGCTGGCGCAGGCTGGTACGGGGCAAGCTTCGTTGATTTCCTCGACGGCTTCTTCATCTTCAACAAGCCGAACAGCCAGCAGT
>Ga0326734_1000497_pt1 | contig 10898 bp, 10 predicted proteins | sample 15_GP2_1315_FD_207944 | JGI IMG/M metagenome (GOLD analysis project Ga0326734, IMG submission 207944) | Glacier ice microbial communities from Ngari, Tibet, China - 15_GP2_131.5 | ecosystem: Environmental > Aquatic > Freshwater > Ice > Glacier | place: China: Ngari, Tibet | collected 2018-07-18
TAATAAAGCTCTTATCTATAAAATATACATCACATTGATCTTCTATAAATCGATGTCCCCTTCCACAGCCTTGTTCAACAGTAAGGGCAGTTTTATGTAAATACCATTCAGGATAAAGCTCACTTTTCTTTCTAATAAAATCATCTCCAAGGAACAAAAATGGGCATTTAAAAAATATAATAACATTACAATCATTTCCTGGTAAATTAACACCTTCAGTCATTGAAGCTGCCAAGAGAACTCCATCAGTTGACATTCTTAAGTCATACAAGGCCTTTTCTTTTTCTGTTGATAAATTATATGTTATTAGCCTATTGACATTCTTAGAGTGATCTAGTATAGCCCGAGAGAATTCATATGATCCTGTATGTACAAGAATTTTTTTGGTAGGATTATCTCCTATAATTTTATCAAGATCTCTGATTGCCCCAGGTAAATCCCTTTCACGATTTCTTCTCGTTAAAGAGTGTTTACCTATTACTGTATATTTAGATGATGAGTAATCAAAATGATTGTTAATTTTAATATGTTCATATTCATCAATTCCCAAGAACTCAGCAGTTTTTTCTAAATTTCCGAAAGTAGCTGACATAAAGACCCTCTGTTTTGTATATTTCTGAAAAAATACTTTTAACATTTGTCTGCTATTCAGGTAATTTAAATGTATACCAGTTTCATCTACAGTTTTAGTAACAAGTGATTCGTCTTGCACCACTAATTCCTCAAAATCTTGTACTTTACAAAAAGTATCTTTTATTCTATCAAAATTATTAAGTAATTGTATTTCTTCACCAGACGGAACTTTACTTTTAAATTTAATATCAGCTAAATATAATTTAATAAATTCACAGAGAGGGTGAATCGATTCTTTTAAAGATTTTAAGAGTAACATTACTTCAGCATTAGGTAGATCTCTCTTTAATTGATTTAAAATATTTTGAACATAAGAAGATTCATTATGTTTTATTTTATATTCTATATTAATTAAGCATGTGACTAAAGAATCATTTAACCAAGGTCCAAAATGTGAATGTACTATATCATCTAATTTATGAGATTCATCTAAAAATACTACATCTCTAACAGAAAAAGAGTTATTGCCATGCCTAAGACTGACATAATTATTTTGAATTAACCAATAACTATAATTTAATAAACTAAAAGGGGCAACAATAGCTTTATCTCTTGATGAATAATATCCGCAAGTATCATAACAATCTAATTTCTTTCTAAATTGTTTTTTAAGATTACATGTACCAAAGTTGGCAGGCTGGTCATTATCATCACAAATGTAATTATTTGCTCCTTTAATAGAAGGTATGTTAGCAGTCAATTTAACAAGATCTGTTGTATATTGATCCTGTAATGACTTGTCAGAAACTAAAACGTACCCAGTTTTTTCTAATTGCTGAAGTACATATGAACAAGATATTGCAATCAAAGATTTTCCAGAACCAACAGGAGCATCCAATATTATATCCTTTGTACCAGTCAATAGTAGATAACAAATTTTAGAAATAGTTTCTTTTTGATGAGCTCTCCATATAATAGAGTTTTGTAGTGTGAAAATATTTAAATGATGTTCTATTTTTTCTCCTATATTCATTAATTTTCTATTATAATAAGATATTTGTAATAAAAATCAATTATAAGTTTCTAGTTCAATTAACATATAAAATCACTAAATAATCTTGTAGTCCATTTAAGTTTACTTTTTAGCTCTTTTCTATAATTGCAAAAAATAGTATCAATCTGAAAAAATCTTTCTTTTTCAATAAACTCTATCAAATAAAAAGTATAATCTTTTGACCAAACTCCAAGGGTATTATCTAAATAAAAATTATCTTTTACATTGATAAAATGTATCATTGGAATACTTTTTTTCACTCCAATACAAAGCGCAACTTTGTCATCTTTATTTATTATAGCATCATGCACAGCATTCATATGACATGTATAATTATATCGACATAGACCTGGATTAACTTGAATGATTTCATTATTAGAAATCAAATTAAGAATTTCCTGTTGTGCCTTTTTATTAAAGTAGTTCATTTTTGGTTAAATATTATATTTGTTAATATATTAGAAAGTTCTGATTTATTTATATCAAACCAGTTTTCACCTTCAGTTGAAATATTCCAAAACATAAATCCATTAATAGATTCAATATTTTGCATTTTAATTAATGAGCATGTAACAATTTCTTTATCTGTAGAAAATTCTATTACTAAAGAAGATCCTAATTTAATAACACCATATACATTTTTATATGTATAGTATAACCTGCCAAGTGGCATATTTGTAGTTAATAGAGCCTTAAAATAGATTTCTCTAGATGTCATTCAAATTCATTTTTAGTTAACATTCCCAAAATTTTAAATTTTTCGTCACCTTTAACAATCAAATCATCGTATAGTGAAACTGACATTAAATTAGCAGATCTTCTAGATTGCGAATGTATATCTTCAAATATAAAAACATCCATATCAGAATCATAGATAGAAGTCTCTACTAGAGATTCATCTATAACTCTCATAGTACTAAAATCTATGTTTTTAATATTAGTAATTGTGATTTGTGATTTCATAAATTAGTTTATTTTTAACATATTTATTGCTTTTTCAATTGCATCATTTTTAGTTGCAAATGATAAATTAAGACATTGCTTCTATAAAAGAAGAATTTTTAAAAGGAAAATTTGTAGTTAAATTTATATTTGGATTAATATCTTCACATCTAAAATGGACAAGACAATGAGCATCAAATCCTAAAGTTATAAATCAATAACTAAATCTTTTGACACAAATAATTCTTCTATTAAATTTTCCATATACAAATATAAGAATAAAATATTTTATACGGAAATTTTAACACATAATTTTAAAATGTCTTTCATATTTATTTTAACAAAAACTAAGTGTAATTTGTCAAATACAGATTTTGTTAAAAATTATGTTAAATAATAATCTAATGTACTATTATCTGTTACAACGATTGTGCCTGTTGCACTTACAGAATTTATTGTAAATCCTATTCCTGCATTTACTGAATATGCATACATTACACCAAGTGTACCACCTACTGTTTTTAATTGCACTTTTACTTTAGTATTAGCTGTAACTGTAGTATTAGGTTCTGTTTTAGTTCCTGATACTAAAGTAATACTCCCGCATCGAGTTCCAGAAATTGTAGATGTAAAAAAATTTTCTTCTGTAAAAGTTAAAAAATCTGCTATTGAATTAAATTGCACTCCATTATTACTAAACTGGTCATATGTACCCGAATAACTATCACCACTTAATGTACTACCTACTGTTAAAGAATTACTACCTGCAATTGGATTATGTTTAACATATAACTTCCCTTTTTGATAAGGGATTCCATTAATTCTTAATAATTTTTCATTTATTGATATTAAATCTATCATGAGTTATTGTTATATAAGTATTTTATAAAATTAATATTCGGATATTTCTATTGAAATATTAATAGAACCTCCTGTAAGTGTTACACCATTTAATCTTATAGCAATTGCCTGTGCTGCACTTGTTAAAGTAATAGGTTTACTAGTTATACCAAATCTCCTATTAACAATATTATTACCTACTGTAGATGGACTAGAAAATGGTACAGATATAATTTCAATATCACCAACAGCTGTACCTGCTGTAGTTGGGTTAGCTGTATAAATTAAACCTGTTGCAGTTGCTGGTACATCTGCAGTAATATTAGGTACAAGATTAGCATTAGTAAAAGTACCTCCAGCATTTACACTAGACCTTTTAGTTAAAATAACAGTATTCATAGCACCTGTTGTCTGAGTACCTGAAATAACTATTTTAAGTATTTCAACTGTTGTAGTATTACTACCAATTAATTGAAATATATCTGTTGCTGAAGCTGATGGTGCAACTGTAAATGCAATACTATAAGTTCTTTTTCTTTGTGGAATTATTGGATTACCACTATTAATTAATTTTAAAGCACCATGATATCTAGATAGTGTTGTTGTACCTACAGTAAAACTATTCCATCTAGCTCTAATAAAATTATAATTTGAAGGATCAAATTCATATTGACCACCTAGCCATTGTCCGATTGCCGGTGGTGTAGTTGTAATTGCATTAATTCTAGCACCGCCGCTTCTAGTTTGTAGTGGTATCGCAATAAATGTTATATTATCAGTAGAACCTTCAACAATAAAAGATGATGCTGTAGGTATTGCTGTAGCATAAGTAAACGCATCAATAAATAATTGACCTCTTGATGCCCCATTAGTATTTAATGTTCTAACACCACCAGACTGCAACACACCATTAACAGAACCCACTGCTTCAGAGGTATTTTGTGCATCAAAAGTAAATGCACTTGATATAGAACTGTCGTTATCATCTTGTACCGGCACAATACGAATAATGCCATTTGTACCAGTTGTAGTAAACGCAGTTTGATGTACTCTTATATAGTTATAACCATAACTTCTTCCTTTATAAATTGCACCAGTAACAGGTATCCAAGTGCCTAATAAAGAATATTGTCCAGATACACCTGCTGAATATATAGCTAAATTATCAATACGAGACATTGGTATTACCGAAAATATTTGATTATCATAACTACCTTCAATTTGGATCGTATTAGCTGCATTACCTTGGGCAACAACACCAAAATAAACATCACAATCTTTCGATAAAAAAGATTGAAAAGTTTTACAGTTAGTACCTTCCGCTGCAATTGCTGAACCTGCTGTAAAAGGGTTAACTGTACTTACAATTTCACCTGGCCCTGATACGCCACCTGATTCAGTTAAGGTTATTCTTCTGGTTAAACCGCCTAAATCCATTGCTAATGGTATAGGATTTAAAGTAGGTGCAATACCTACACCAATATTACCACCAATAGCTACAGTTCCAGCTACGCCAGCATTGACTACGGCAGTACCTCCCCATTGAGATGCATTTACAGCTAAATTGGTGGCATTATTTTGAGCAATAGAATACACATGTGGAGTAAATGAATTTTGACAAAATCTACTTATTGCTTGAATAACACCCCCAGTAATTGTTGATATTATTCTTAGACGTATATATCTACCCATTGCTGTAAATGCATACATAACATTTACAGCAGAAGCGGTTAATGCTACATTGGTTAATTGACCATTAAGTAATGATACTAACATTACTGGTTGTACAATAAAATTAACATTGTCATTACTTACTTCAAATATATAAGTACCTGCTGTAGCTGTAGAGTTTACCTGTATATAACAAGACCTATAACCTGTAATATCTGTAGCATTAATACCAGCAGTTGTTGCTAAAATATTATTAACTATTGCTGTTTGGCCACTTTGACCTACAATTGTTAAATCTTGTGTGTCCTCTACTGATAATGTCATTGATGTAGAGCCTGCAGAAGATAATTTTCCCAGTATAGTTGGTATACCGCTATTACTAGTAAGTAGGGCACCTGCTGCAGAAACTTGTGTTTTTCTCCAAGGAAATGCAGCATCGCTAATCATTCTACTATTACCTGCTGTATCACCAACACCTAAAAAAGAATGTGTTAAAATTGCGGCAGGAGATACAGCTGAAGCACCATTTATTGATAATGATAAAAATGGTAAAGTTGAATTATTTGGTGAAGGAGTAGTAATATTTCCAACAGTAACATTATCTATTTCAAAATATAATTTAGATGTTTTATAAAATAAGGCATATCTATGAGATGCACCATCTGTAGGTTGTGAAGATGTAAGTGAAATTGATTGAGTTCTTATACCTCCACTCCAAACAACACCATAAAGAACTCCGTCAGTATCTCTCCATTCAAATCCAACTCCATTTATAATTGGTGCAGTAACTGTAGGAGAACCTGATACTACACCAAGACCGATAAATCTTAAATTACCTGTTTTTAAGCCTATATCAACTTTTGTTACTGAAAATGCATGAGTAAACATATTACCAAATAATCCAAAAGATGGTTGTGATTGTAAACTAGATGATGCTAATGCAGTTGTGCTCGGTGAAATTGTAAGATTGCCATTAGTTATAGTAGGAGTAGTTCCTCCGGCGGTCCATCTATTTGTAATGTCAAGAGTTGAATCAAATGAATCATAAAATTGTGCAATCGAATCAGTTGCAATACGTGGCTGAGAATCAGCCCTAATACTATTTGCTACACCTAAAGGATTTGCTATATAAGTAGGAATAGCTAGTTGATCAGATGCAATAACATAAGATTGTGAATTAGCACTTGTTGCTTGTCCGTTAGGATTTAATGGTATATTCATATTAATTTATATTTAGGCTGTCCACCAGTTTGCATTATCAGAGTAAACTGGCATTGCTATACCTTGTTTTGTTAGTAATACAGTAATATCTGGTACAGAAGGGTAAAATGCTATAGTTTGACTACTTGTTGTTGCTATAGTTGTATTACTTCCACTATCTGTTTTTATAAATGTATAATTATTTGTATTATCAACAGCTGTTGGTAATGTAACAGTAATAGCACCACTAACAAATACTATGTAATCTGTATTTGTTAGTGATGGTAGTGTTGTATTACTAGAAACTATTAATCTAATTCTTGTAATACTAGATGATTGTCTAGGTGCTAGTACGGTTACAGCCATATGTTATTATTTACGATATGATACTCTTAATTTTTCTCCAGTAAGCGGAGAAGTTAAATATGTAATTGTACTACCTGAAATAGTATAATCGTTACCTGCACCACTTTCTTGTAATATACCATTTAAATATACATGTTCAGAACCTGTAACAGGTGTGTTTGCTAATGTATAAGTAGTATTAACTCCATTAATAGAACCACTTGGAATTTCTTTGTCTACAAAATTAGTATTTGAAAGGCCTGCGCTCGTTGGGATTGCTTGAAATACTATTGCAGTAGTTCCAAGTGTACCACCGGGATTAGATGTACATAACCATAATGTATCTGCATATACTGAGCCTTCTTCTATAGCAAAGAATGCACCAGGTACTTCTGACCAAACATCCATATCTAGAACTCTGGTTAATGCTGCACCAGAACCATTAAATACATATAGTCCATTTTCTGCAGGTAATGTGTTTGCTCTAACAAATAATCTATCTCCGATAGATAAAGTTATTGTATCAAAAACTGCAGTAGCTGGGTTACTTATTGCGATGTTACCAGTTGTTGCTGCTCTTGCACTACCTTTACTATCAAATAATGAGTTAAGATTACCTATTGCTATATCTACATAAGATTTATTAGCTGCATCTGTACTTGCACTTGGAGTCAATACATTTGTTATCAATTGTGATCCCATGTTAAGTGCACCTGTCATTGCAACAGAGCCATCTCTTTTAATCCAATTAGCTCCATCTGCTAATTTACTCGATGCAATAGCGGCACCAGCAGCTATTTTTACATCTAAGATAGCTCCATCTGCTATCTGCCTTGTTACTATTTGTGTTATTGGCATTTTTAGGGGTATTGTTTATTTTATTATTGTTTTATATAATTAATTGCTAAAATCTCCGTGCTAACCGGAGATACATTTAATATTATTGTATTATTACTATTTGTATTATAATCTACTAATAAATTGAGTCTCAATCCATTTAAATATACTTGCATCGACTCTGGTATAAAATTTGAGGTACTATAAAATGTTGAATTAGCTCCATTAAGAATTCCAATAGGTATTTCATTAATTGTACTATTAGTAATTACACCGCCTTCACCTCCACCATTTGTTATAGATCTAAAAAAATTTACTTCAACATAAGCTAAAAAAGCGGCATCAGTTGCAAAAGGGTTACCATTATTACTAAATTGATCATGAGTACCTGAATAAGTTTCACCACTTGATGTACTACCAAATGTTAAATAGTTTCCGCCACCTCCAACAATTGCATTAATTCTAACAAATAAAGTTCCCTTTTGATATGGTATTCCATTAATACGTAATACTTTTTCATTTACTGATACTAAATCTGTCATTTAATTACTTATATATTATTTATTAAAAAATAACAAGTGTTAATACAAACTTAAAAAAAATTTACTTCAACATAAGCTAATAAACTACTAGTAGAAGTAAAACTGGTTCCATTATTACCAAAGTTATCATATTTACCAGAATAAAAATCTTTACTGTTATTACTACCTATTGTAAAAATATCATTAACTAATCTTATATATAAGGTACCTTTTTGATAAGGTATTCCGCTAATTCTCATTACTTTATCATCTACAGATACAAAATCTATCATATTAATTTCTTTAAAATATTTATTTTAAATTAAATGGTATTTAAATATTTTTAATATGTTAGTTTTCCGCCGGAGGTTCGAACACCGAGTCTTCCGAGTCAAAGTCGGAGGTTTTGCCAATTAAACTAGCGGAAAATATGTATTTTGCACCACCGATGGGAGTTGAACCCACTTGAAAATGAACTCCGTGACAGGGAGACGTCCTAACCGTTAGACCTCGATGGTATATGCTGCCTCGAGAGGATTTGAACCTCTATAAACTCCTTCAAAGGGAGTCATCCTGCCGTTAGATGACAAGGCATTTTTTAGTCGGGATAGCAGGATTTGAACCTGCAACCTCTTGGACCCAAACCAAGCACGATACCTGATTACGCTATATCCCGAAATTATAGTTGTAGGGTAGACCGGACTCAAACCGACACTATGTCCTCATACCAAATGAGGCGAGCTATCAATTGCTCAACTACCCTAATATATAAACAATAAAAAACCGAAGCTTAAGATTTACTTAAGCTTCGGTTTTAATATGTAAGTTTTATTATACAGTTTACCTCATTAGCTTAAGAATTCGTGCTTGACGATCTTGATCTTGTTGAGGTTGCGGTATAACGTTGTAAAATTTCATTTGTATTGTTTGTTTAATATTTATCTATTTAATATTGTAAATTTAACACTTTTTATTAAAAATAAAAATATTTTTGTTAATTATTTTCTTTAGGAGCTCCTCCAATATAAAGATTATCAAACCTACCAACTATCTTATCATAATCTTCTGGTTTATTACATTTGATATTCAATCTAGTTAAAATTTCATATCTTTTAGTAGAATACTCTTTAATATTTTCATTACTAGGAATTCTTCTTAATAATGGAGAAATTGGATTTGTTCCTAAGCCTATAGTAAATGCAATACCTTTATCTTTTAATAAATTAACATCTATTTGATCTAAATATTCTATTACTTTATCATATCTTCTTATTGATAATAATGTATTAAATAAACCTAATATCTCTTTATGTTGAGAAGTTGTACTTTTTTCCAAATAAATTATTTGAAGAAATTCCTCAATAGAAATAATTCCCTTTAATCTAGATTCATCAATATAAGTATTCATCTTCAGAATAGTATCATTACCATCATCTACTATTTTTATTAAAATTTCATCTTCAGAATTTGATAGAGTTTTTTCAATTAAATCAGAGAATCTTATAGATAAAGATTCTCTGAGATCATCTGATAAATGTATATTATTCTTAACTATAATATCTCTAGTTTGTTCTAACCAAGATATAATATTAATTTTTTTCATATTTTATTATAAATATAGACTTATAATAGTTACTTATATATTTGAAATATTATTTTGATTTGTTGTGGTTAAACAATTTGTTGTAGTTATACCTGTTAATATAAATGTATTTAAAGTTACATTTTTACTAAATATAGTATTATTCTGAATTACTACATTTTCTGAATCGTAAACTGCTAGTACTGATCTAGATGATTTTAACTGAATACTGTCGATATCAAATGTATTATTTGATATCACAATATTATATGCAGTATTAGTTTTACTACCTTGTACTTTTATAGCTTCTAATGTTAAGTTAGAAGAATTTCTAGTAGATTGGAATCTGTTATTAGATATTGTATACCCACCTTGTTTTAGTGTTGGATAAAATAATGGATATATTAAAATTCCCAAACTATAATCTTGGAAAATGTTATTTGAGATAGTAACATTATTACAATCTGCTCTAATTCCATAATTAGATATTAAAGGAGCATTGTTTTTTAAACTACCAGTAGGTACAGCTAAATAAAATATATTATTAGAAATTAAAACAGGATAATTTAATGTAGGAAACATAGTTTGTGGACTTACTGCTATATGTTCTTCACAAAAGTTTCTAGTTGTATTATCTGTAATTAAAAGTCCATATGCTGTACCATAAACAAAACCATCCATAGGTCTTTTGGTTGTAGTAGTTGTAATATCTGTACCAGAAAAACCTGAAGCATAGTTATTTATAACTTTAACATCATAGCATTGACCATTAGCATTATCAAATAACCAAACATGTACTGCGGGAGCACTTGTATTTTGTGCGTTATCATGACCTTTTGGACTATCAAAAACATTTGAATATAGATTTAATCCTCTTACTCCTTGAGCAACAATAGCAGTACTAAAACCTTCAAATCTACAATTTCTTATAGTTAAATTTTTAATAGAATTTTGACCTGAACCTAATAATTGAATTGCATTAGTTTGTGTTAGTGTAATATCATGAGTATTTTCAAAAAATATATTATCAATTACAACATCTACACAAGAATGTGCAATATATAATATACATCCAGTTGGAAGAGAAGTTGTAATTTTAGTTCCAGTTTCCCCAAAAATTTTAATCTTTTTAGTACCAGATTGATCCAATCTTAAAATTTTAGAGTAACTTAAAAAAGTTTCACATTTATATGTACCTGAGGGCAAAAACAGATCTGTACCTGTTTGTACTGCTTTTATTATAGCAGCATTTAAAAAAGATGAATCTTCTTGTATTCCATTCCCTAATGCTCCAAAATCTTTAACGTTTAATGACATATTTTTTTTATAATAT
>Ga0326734_1000498_pt1 | contig 10897 bp, 6 predicted proteins | sample 15_GP2_1315_FD_207944 | JGI IMG/M metagenome (GOLD analysis project Ga0326734, IMG submission 207944) | Glacier ice microbial communities from Ngari, Tibet, China - 15_GP2_131.5 | ecosystem: Environmental > Aquatic > Freshwater > Ice > Glacier | place: China: Ngari, Tibet | collected 2018-07-18
GAATGCAGCCGCTACACGCCTGCGTCCGACCTGCTAAGCGCCTTGTTTGACGAGCCGCCCGTGAACGAGGTGCTGACCAGCAACCTGCTCAAGAGCAATTGCCTGGTCACCGGCCAGCCCGACTGGGGCAGCGTGCGCATCAGCTACAGCGGCCCGCAAATCAACGAGGAGGGGCTGCTGCAATACCTCGTGAGTTTTCGCAACCACAACGAGTTTCATGAGCAGTGCGTCGAGCGCATCTTCATGGATGTCTGGACGCGCTGCAAGCCGGTCAAGCTGACGGTGTATGCGCGCTACACCCGGCGCGGCGGCCTGGACATCAACCCGTTTCGCACCAGCCACCCGCAGGCCATTCCGCCCAATGTGCGCACGGCGCGCCAGTAATTGCTATTTAATTAATAGCATGGTGCGCAGACCGGTATTGCGCAAATAGTCGTTTTACTTCAATTTCAAGCACGGTGGGCCATTGCCGCAGTGTCCGCAGTCCGCAAGGCCGGCGTTGGCATGCGCGCTAACGCACAAGTTCACATCTGTAGGACAACTCCGCGTGTAAAGTTTTTTTGACTTCTGGTGAATCTGGTTGGTTACTGGTTGCGTATCTTTGACACAGCAACCGCTGTAATCTAATCAACCAGGAGATTGATCATGAGAATGAAAATTGGGCACATCGCCAGCGCGTGCCTTTTGCTAGCCGCCGGCAGCGCCATGGCTTCGAGCCACCGGGAAGCGCCGTTCATCACCACCGCCCCCAAAGTGGACGGGACCGATTTCTACATGTTCAACAGCTATGACAGTGTAAATAGCGGCAACGTCACGCTGATTGCCAATTACCTGCCGCTGCAGGATGCCTACGGTGGCCCCAATTACTTCTCGCTGGACCCCAACGCGTTGTATGAAATCCATGTGGACAACAACGGCGACGGCAAGGAAGACCTGACCTTCCAGTTCCAGTTCAAGAACGAACTGGCCAACAACGGCGCGGGCATCACCCTGCCCATTAATGGAAAAAATGTTTCCATCCCCTTGCGCCAGGCAGGCGCCGTGACCAATTCGCCCAACGCACCGCTGAGCTACACCGAAAGCTTCACCCTCAACGTAGTGCGCGGCGACCGCCGCGGCACCCGTGAGGCTGTCAAAAACGCCAGCGGAGGCACCACCTTTGGCAAGCCAATCGACTACATCGGCACCAAGACATTCCCAAACAACAGCTATGAAGACTACGCCAATTCATACATCCAGACCATCAACATTCCGGGCTGCAGCATGCCTGGCAAGGTGTTTGTCGGCCAGCGCAAAGAAGCGTTTTCCGTCAACCTGGGCGCCATCTTCGACCTGGTGAACGCGCCCGCCGCCTTCATCACCAACGAAGCCAATGCGTCCGCCGCCGGCAAGTTCGGTGATCTGGAATACAAGAACGTGACCTCGCTGGCACTGGAAGTGCCGGCCAGCTGCCTGACGCAAGGCAGTGAAAAAGTCATTGGCGCCTGGACCACGGCCAGCCTGCGCCAGGGCCGTCTGCTGAACGGCTCGCCCAAGTCCGGCCTGCAGGCCACTGAAAAATCCGGCGGCGCCTGGACGCAGGTGTCTCGCCTGGGCATGCCCCTGGTCAATGAGGTGGTGATTGGCCTGAAAGACAAGGACAAGTTCAACGGCAGCAAGCCGGTCAACGACGCGGCCAACTTTGCCGACTACGTGACCAACCCGACGCTGCCAGCTCTGCTGCAAAGCCTGTTTGGCGTGAAAGCGCCGACCAACTTCCCGCGTACCGACCTGATGACCGCTTTCCTGACCGGCCTGCCCACTGTCAACCGTCCGTCCAATGTAACGGGCTTGGGCGTGGGCGGACCGCTGACTGAAATGCTGCGCCTGAACACGTCGATTGCCGCCAAACCAGCGGCTCAGCAAAACTCGTTGGGCGTGGCTGCAGGCGATGCGTCTGGCTTCCCGAACGGACGCCGCCTGGGCGACGACGTGGTGGACGTGTCGCTGCGTGTGGCCATGGGCGCGTTGTGCGTGCTGACGGGCATCAACGATGATTTAAAGGTTGGCTGCAAGCCTTCCGACGCGCCCGATGGCGGTATTCCGTTCGTTGACGGCGTGCGCGCTAGCGCCACCGACTTCAAGCAGGTCTTTCCGTACCTCAACACACCGTTGCCAGGTGCCAAGTAAACAACGGGCCTAAAAGGAAACATCATGATTAAGATGAACTCAAGACTGATGGCCGGTGCGGCACTGGCCGCGGCGCTGCTCGCAGGCTGCGGCGGCGGCAGCGACCATGGTGGCAACTTTGGCGGTGGAGGCACGAACGGGCCGGTCGCCCAGACGGTCACTGAAGTTGCCGCTTTCATCACCAACCTGTTTGCCGGTAACAACGACAACAATGAGCCGATTGACGTCAACGCCCTGACGCTGGTGGCCAGTGACGGGGCAGAGCCCGCGCCGCAGCCATAACTGCGGTTTGACAAAGCCCGGCAATTGAAAACCTTCAATTGCCGGGCTTTTTTATGTGTATTGTGGCAAGCTCCTTTGTCAGGCTGCTTGACGAAATTCTTGTCGTTTCATTTCCAAATAACCTGCTACGCCCGTGCGGTGCCCTGCTGAGCAGCCAGGACGGGCTGCGGCTTCGCGTCTAATCCAGCAATGATTTGAAAATGGGATTGCCCCAGCCCCCTACAACCCTGAAAGACGCCCCCATGCCTGTTTTCAATCTGCCCGATTCATTCAAAGCCATGGCATTGGCATTGGCGGGCCTGCTGGCTGCCGGGCAGTTTCCTGCGCTGGCGGCTTCCGTGCTGGCGCCCCAGCGCGATGAAGACCTGCTCGAAGTGCTGCCTGCGGTGACGCACAGCCGGCCCACCGCCTCGGCAGCCGTGCCGTTCGCCAAGCCGGCGGCTGGCGACGCGCGGGCTGCCACACTAGAAGCCAGGGAGGCAATTTCTGTGGCCCGCCAGACGGGTGACACCCGCTATTGGGGGCGCGCGCAGGCGGTCCTGGCACCCTGGTGGGACCAGTCTGACGCACCGGCCGATCTGGCGGTACTGCAAGCCACGGTGCAGCAGGGCCGGCACGAATTTTCGGCATCCCGGGCCGTGCTGGTGTCCGCACTGGCGCGCGCTCCCGGCCATGCGCAGGGCTGGCTCAACCTGGCATCGCTCGAGCGGCTGTCTGCCCGTTATTCCGAAGCGCTGGCGGCTTGCGATGCAGTGGCCCGTGCCGGCCAGTCGCTTTATGCTGAAGCCTGCCGCCTTGAAACCCAGTCGCTGCAGGGCGCCCACCAGAAAGCGGATCAAGGCCTTCAGACACTGATCAGCCAGACCACCGAGCCCGGCCAGCGCAGCTGGCTGCTGTCGCTGCTGGCCGAGAGCCAGGAGCGCGCGGGCCGCGATGCCGCCGCTGGCGCCAGTTACGCAAGCAGCCTGAAAGCCGAGCACGACCTGTACACCGCCATTGCCTTCAGCGATCTGCTGCTGCGCACCGGAAAGACCGCCCAGGCACTGCAAATTTTGGCGCCCCTGCCAGAAACCGATGCCGTGCTGCTGCGCCGGGCAACCGCCTGGAAGCGCTTGGGCGATGCGCGCTGGACGCCAACGCGCCAGGTGTTGCAGGTTCGGGTCGATGAACTGAAGCGGCGCGGCGACGACCCGGCGCTGCACGGCCGCGAGCTGGCGCTGGCCGCCCTGTGGCTCGATGCCGATGGCCCGGGCGCCCTGCGTTACGCTAAAAGCAACCTCCAGCTCCAGCGTGAGCCGCTGGACTGGTGGGCCGCCCTGCAAAGCGCCCGCCTGGCCAAAGACGGCGCTGCGCTGGCGGAAATTGAAAGTGCCATCCGAACCGCCGGCCTGCAGGATGCGCGCTTGGCGCCAGCGGCTGCAACTGCCGCCAAGGCCGCCAAATGACGCGCCCGCTGCAATTGTTCCTCCCGGTCATGGGCTTGCTGGCGCTGGCCCTGGCCTGGGGCCCGGCGCTGGCCCACAAGGGCAGCGATGCCTACCTGGATGTGCAGCAGCTTGAATCGGCCACGCCGGGAACAGGGGATTTCAAACTGTTGCTGGCCGTGGCCATTCGCGACCTGGACCTGGTGATTCCGATTGACGCGAATGCAGATGCCCGTGTGACCTGGGGCGAAGCCAGGGCGGCAACACCCCAGGTGCTGGCCCTGCTCAACGCCACAGCCCAGCTGGATGCGCTGCCTGCGCCGGCCCAGGGGGCATCCACCGTAGCTGCGGTGCCAGGCGAATGCCGGCTCGACTGGCAGGCCGATGGCCTCGAGCGGCGCAGCGATGGTGTTTACTTCCGTGCTGCGGCGCGTGCCCGGTGCCCGGCGGGGCCGGCATTGCGTTTCAACTATGTCTTGCTCAAGGACCAGGATTCGACCCACCGGCTGCTGGTGGCCGGCCGCATCAATGGCAATGATTTGCTGAGCACGGTGTCGCCCCAGCAGGGCAGCCTGGTGCTGCGCCCCGCTGCGGACTCCGCCAAGGCGGGTGCGCGAGGTGCCTCGCCTTCTGGCCGCTGGCTGGCGCTGCGCGACTATTTCAGCTTGGGCATGCACCACTTGCTGCAAGGCTATGACCACCTGGCTTTTTTGCTGGCGCTGGTGCTGCCTTTGCAGCTGAGCCTTCGCCGCGGGCCCCATCGGGCGTTTCCTTTCGGCACACCCGCGGGCGGGGTGGCCTTGGCGCCTGCAACTGCCCCCAGCGCCGCGTATGCCAACCGCGCGACCTGGCTGGCTTTGCTGCGCACCGTGACCGCTTTCACGCTGGGCCATTCCATCACGCTGATGCTGGCCACCTTCGGCCTGACGCAGGCTTCGCCCGCCTGGGTCGAGCCGGTCATTGCCATGTCGATTGTCGTGACGGCACTGCTGAACCTGCGGCCTGTCCCGTGGATTCGCATGGACGTGCTGGCACTGCTGTTTGGTCTGGTGCACGGTTTTGGTTTTGCCGGCCTGCTGCGGGAAGCCTCCGCGCCCGGCGGACTGCTGCCCTGGGCACTGGCCGGCTTCAACCTGGGCGTTGAAGCCGGACAACTGGCGGCCGTGCTGGGTTGGGTCGTGGTGTCGCAGGCGCTTGTCGGCAGGTCCTGGTACCACCGCGTGGTCGTGCGCGGCGGCTCGCTTGTGCTGATTGTGCTGGCATCCTGGTGGTTCTGGCAGCGGGTAAGCTGACAAACATTTACAGTGTTTTCGACGGCCGTGCCGGTTACAGGTGCAACGGCAAGGACACAGGTGCTGCCCACTGGGCGTGCCTGCTGGCCACATCCGTGCTGACTCTGTTTGCTGTCAAGCCCTGGTATTGACCCGAACCGGCTGTTGGCTCAAAACGCACATTGTGCTCGGTACTTCTCCTACATCTTCCGGTTTACAAACGCTTAACAATTGCGTTGAAGTCAGTGCACTGGGCTGGTGATGGGTAGGTAGAGCAAACCGCTTTCATTGCCGCCATCCAGCCCATGCTTGCTTCAACGAGCATTGCATTCGCCTGGACACTTCGCGCCCAGCGGACAGGTTTCTGTACGGCATCCCATCCGGCATTCCAGACACTGCAAGGTTCAACGGCAGCCGGCTTTCCCATTTTCGTTTTGCTTTCGACAACAGGTTGACATGGCAGATTCATCATCGTTCAGTGCAGATTTCAAGCACCGTCCGCCACGGCAAGAGGGCTTGTTTCGCTCTTTCTGGATGGCGGGCTATGAAGGCGCCGACCATGTGAACAGCGCCGGTTTTCCCTTGTCGATGAATGAAGCCAACCGGCACTGGCAGCAGCTCGATGCCGACTATGCCTTGTTGGCGCGCTTCGGCATCCGCACGGTGCGGGAAAGCATCGGGTGGCGCATCACCGAGCAACACGGCGCGGCTGGCTTCAAGCGCCTGCAAAAGCAGGCCGAACTGGCGGAAAAGCATGGCATCGAGGTGATCTGGTCGCTCATGCACTACGGCTGGCCGGACGATGTTGAGCTGCTGTCGCCTGTCTTCGTACAGCGTTTTGCGGCCTTCAGTCACAAGGTGGCCGACGCTTTGCGCCAGGTGTCAAGCAGCCGGCACTTCTACCAGCCGATCAATGAAATTTCCTTTCTGGCCTGGGCGCTGTCAGCCACCGGCCTGATGCAGCACCCCTTGCGCCGCCCCGCCTGGGAAGACGGGGCGGCGCTGAAGGTCCAGCTGGTGCGTGCTGCCCTGCGTGCCTGCGAGGTGATTGGCAGCAGGGACCCGGGCGCGCGTTTCATGCACAGCGACCCCTTGATCCATGTGTCGTCCTCGTCTGACGCGCCGCTGGAAGCGGCAGAGGCGGCACGCCGCCACAGCGCCTGCATTTTTGAAGCCTGGGACATGCTGTGCGGCCGCGCCGAGCCGCAACTGGGCGGATCGATGCGCCACCTCGACATTGTCGGAATCAATTACTACCACGACAACCAGTGGGCCTACCAGGGGCAGGACGCCGAACCGCTGCACTGGCACCTGGCCGATCCGCGCCGCAAACCGCTCAACGAACTGGTCGATCCGGTCTGGCAGCGTTACCGCCGCCCCATGATGGTGGCTGAAACCAGCCATGTGGGCGAAGGCCGGGGCGAGTGGCTGGACGACGTGGCCCGCGAAGTCGGGCTGTGCAGGGCACGCGGCGTGCCGCTCGAAGGCATTTGCCTGTACCCGATCATCGACCGGCATGGCTGGGACGATGCGTCCCATTGGCACAACAGCGGGCTGTGGGAGGTGGATGCGCCACACGCCAACGCCCTGCAAGGCGCTTACGGGCGCGTCCTGTGCCAGCCTTACGCCGACCAGCTCGTGCGCTGGCAAAAGCAATTACCCGGCGGTCCGCGGCCTGCAGCGGAAGTTCCCAGCCTTTCCCAATCAATTATTTCTAGAGGACTTGCTATGCCCACCATCATTGTTTTTTCACACCTGCGCTGGAACTTTGTCTACCAACGGCCACAACATCTGCTGTCGCGCCTGGCGCGGCATTACCGCATTGTTTTCATGGAAGAGCCGGTTCCCAATGGTGAAGATTACCTCGAACACCTGACGCCGGCGCCCAACATTGAAGTGCTGCGCCCGCACACCACCAGCAACGTTTCCGGCTTTCACGACGACCACTTGCCCGTGCTGCAGGGCCAGTTGGCCCATTTCCTGCGCGAGCGGGGCATTGACGACTACCTGATCTGGTTTTACACGCCCATGGCCTTGCCGCTGGCGGCCGAATTGCAGCCGCGTGCGGTGATCTACGACTGCATGGATGAACTGTCGGCCTTCATGAATGCCCCGCGCCAGCTGATCCAGCGCGAAAACGCGCTTTACCAGCTGGCCGACCTGGTGCTGACGGGAGGCCCCAGCCTGTTTCGCTCGAAACGTGAGCGCCATGCCAACGTGCATTGCTTTTCAAGCAGCGTGGACGCGGCGCATTTTGCAACCGCTGCGCAGCCTGACCTGGCCGACCATCCGGCGCAGGCGGCGCTGCCGCACCCCCGGCTGGGTTATTGCGGCGTGATTGACGAGCGCATCGACCTGGAACTGATCACCGCCATGGCCGACATGCACCCGAAATGGCAAATCGTTATGGTCGGCCCGGTCGTCAAGATCAGCCCGGACAAGCTGCCGCAGCGCAGCAACATTCACTGGCTGGGCCAGCAAAGCTACAACGACCTGCCGCAGTTCATGGCCGGATGGGACATCTGCCTGCTGCCGTTTGCGCTCAACGACGCCACGCGTTTCATCAGCCCGACAAAAACGCTTGAATACATGGCGGCCGGCCGGCCTTGCGTCAGCACCCGCATCCGGGACGTGGCCGAACCTTACGGTCATGTGATTCCCATTGCTGACACGGTGCTTGAATTCATCGACGCCTGCGAAGCCTTGCTGGGCGAGTCAAGCACCCAGGCCGCCAGCCGCGCCGCGCAGATGCAGGCCATTGTGGCGGCCACGTCGTGGGACGCCACTGCCGAAGCGATCCACGCGCAGATTGGCGCACTGCCTTTGCGTGCGGACGTAGCCAGAGACCAGAAAGCTGCCAATTCTGACTTTGCCGCGGTGAGTCTGGAGCGTGACGGCCAAATATCACGCACGCGCACGCGCACGCGCCAGGGCGCCTTGGCGGCTGCAGAGCCAGTTAGTTACGCCACCGTGGTGCTGGGTGCCGGGCCGACTGGCCTGGCGGCTTCGTATCACCTGGGCAAAGGCAGCCTGCTGCTGGAAAAAGCCGACACGGTGGGCGGCTGGTGCCGCTCGATTGTCGACAACGGCTTTACCTTTGACTACGCCGGGCACATCATGTTTTCCAACGACAGCTATGTGCTGGAACTGTACAAAACGCTGTTGGGCGACAACATGCACTGGCAAAACCGCGAAGCCTGGATCTACAGCAAAGAGGTTTACACCCGTTATCCGTTCCAGGGCGCGCTTTATGGCCTGCCCCCGGAAGTGCTGAAGGAATGCCTGATTGGTGCCATTGAGGCACGCTTTGGCCCGGTCAAGAAAGAGCTGCCCGGCACCCCGATTTCAGCGCCTTCCGCCGCCACGGCAACCATTGCCGCCACGGCGGGCCGCAGCCCTGTCACCAGTGTGGTCGCCATGGCCAGCACGGCAGCAGCGCCTAAGAACTTCGAGGAATTCATCTACAAGGTCTGGGGTGCTGGTGTGGCCAAGCACTTTGCCATTCCCTACAACAAAAAACTCTGGGCCGTTCCGCTTTCCGAAATGGAAACTTCCTGGTTGGGCGGCCGGGTGCCCATGCCTGACCTGGAGGAAATGATCGACGGTGCGCTGCGTCCTGTCACCAAGCCCATGGGGCCCAACGCACGTTTTGGCTATCCCCTTCGGGGCGGATTCCAGGCGCTGATGGACGGATTCTTGCCATTGCTTGAAAGCGATGTGGAGATGCAGTCCGAAGTGCAGACGGTGTCGCCGTCGCGCCGCACGGTCACCCTGACCGATGGCCGCAGCTACCGCTACGACACGCTGATCAGCACCATGTCTCTGCCGAGGCTGGTTGAAGCCATGGGCGACGAAGCGCCTGCAGCAGTCAAGGAGGCGGCTCGCGGCCTGCGCCATGTGTCGGTGCGCTGTGTCAACCTGGGCATCGGCCGCGAAGCCCTGACCGACAAGCACTGGATTTATTACCCTGAAGCCACGGTGTTCCACCGCATTTTTGTGCAGGGCAATGCCAGTCCGCATTGCAATGCCCCCGGCGGGTTTGGCCTGACCTGCGAGATCACCTATTCCGAGTACAAGCCGCTGCCCTGCGACGGCCAGGAACTGATTGATCGTTGCATCCGCGAGTGCATCGAGGTGGGCATGTTCACCGCGGAAGACGCCATCTTGGCCGCCAACCAGGTGGACATGCCCTATGCCTATGTGGTGTATGACCATGACCGCGCCGCGCACGTTGAAACCATACGCAGCTGGGTGGCCAGGTCCAACATCATTCTGGCGGGGCGCTACAGCGAGTGGGAGTACTACAACTCCGACCATGCCTTTGTCGCAGGAAGGAATGCTGCTGCGCAGGCAGAGTTGATCAATGAGCAAATGACAGCAGACATGCTCCCTGCGCGCAAGGCTGCAGGATTCAAGCCGGCGCCTTGACTTTGTGAAGAGCCATGCAGTTCAGTCCAGCAGGTGCTGCCAGTCGCACCTCAAGTACTGCGCTGCATGGGCCCGGTAGCGCCAGTACACATAAAAGCGCGGCGTGACAACCCCGAGAAGGCACAGGGGCAAGGCCCAGCAGGCTCCAGCTTCCAAAGCAGGCAACCACCCCACCCAGCCCATCACCCACGCCGTCAAAACGGCTTCCCATGCGCGGCGTTCAAAGCCACGGGATGCCGGCTGCGCCTCGTACCAGCGCCGGATGCGCTGAAATTGAGCCAAGGTGATGCGGTCCCAGGGTCGACGCCTACGGGATTGAAAAGGCTGAAGCATGAAAGCCTCCTTGCGGTACTTTCAAGGTAAGTTTTATGAAAGGCTTTGTCAACAAGCAACGGTTTCCATGTGTGTTGCGCAACCTGTGTCCGGTTGTCAAATTTGTTCATCAAGCAACACGCCGGGTGACGTTATTTGTCCTACATCCCCTTTAGTTGGTAACCGACGCTCGACGGTAAATTTAAAGGTAAATTGAATTCAGCTGGCAAGCGGCCGGCCTTGTTTTTCAATTTTCTAGCCTTGTCCAAAGGCTTACTCAAGGAGACTCCTCATGAAGTTATCTAAAACCCTCACGTATGCGGCCGTTGTAGCGGCTCTGGCGGGCGGCATTGCGTATGCGCAGACCGGATCTGGCGCAGGCGGAACAGGTGCTGGCGGGACCGGTGGGACTACCGGCAGTGGTGCAGGTGGAGCCGGAACCAGCGGGGCTGCTGGAGGCACTACAGGTACTACAGGAACAACTGGCGCTACCGGTACTGGCTCCGGATCAGGCACCACTGGGGGTAGTACTGGAATGAGTTCTGGATCATCTACAGGTGCCGGAACCGGCACCGGCACTGGCATGGGAACTGGTGGCAGTTCTTCCACCCGGGCCGCGCGGGCAGACCGCAACTAAAGTTAGTTAAGAAAACGTCGGTGACAAAATGCCTGTTTATCGCTCGCTAAAAAAGCGTGTAGCTTGCTATATTTTCAGGAGCTACATCAGTTTTAAAAGCTTGGGCAACAGGCATTTTTTGTTCATTTCTCAGTTCCTCGCCTGACCGGGCAAGGGTACTGGCACGCACACCTAGCAGACGCAGGCGCTGATTCAAGGGTATGCGTCTCAGGCACTGGCCTGCAATTTGGCGAATTGTTACGGCATCTGCCGTGTGGATGGGCACAGTCTGGTCACGGGTGGCAATCTTGAAATCTTCATAGCGCAGCTTGATGCCGATGGTCTTGGCGACATAGCCTTTTCGCTGCAGGTCACTGGCTACTTGTTCGCACAGC
>Ga0326734_1000499_pt1 | contig 10873 bp, 7 predicted proteins | sample 15_GP2_1315_FD_207944 | JGI IMG/M metagenome (GOLD analysis project Ga0326734, IMG submission 207944) | Glacier ice microbial communities from Ngari, Tibet, China - 15_GP2_131.5 | ecosystem: Environmental > Aquatic > Freshwater > Ice > Glacier | place: China: Ngari, Tibet | collected 2018-07-18
AAAGAAAAAAATATTGATCGCCTGCTTAGCCGGCGCACTTCTTCTGGTTGGTGCGATCATTATCACGCGCCAAGCCAACTTGTGGCCATTTCCCCCCGCACCTCAGACCACACTTACTCCCGCCACGGATGAGCAGAAGAAGGACGGCGAGCAAACAAAAACAGATACTATTCAAGATACTAGTTCAAAAGAAACTACAGGTGGCGGATCTGATCAGCCGCTCCCACCAGTTACAGACGAGGCGACCAACACCTCTACCGTAATAGTTGATATTACATCAACCAGCCAAGATGGCACGATATATAAAATTGGTGTACTAATTCAAGCCCAGCTTTCGAGTGGACAGTGTAATCTTACCCTCAAGAAAGGGACACAGATTTACGCGTCGAGTGTTGATATTCAAGCATTGCCAAGTACGTCCACCTGCAAAGGATTCAACGTCCCACTCGATCAACTTTCTGCGGGCATATGGATTGCAACTGTAGATATCGATAGCGGTTCAATCAATGGCACCGCGTCTAGAGAGGTCACGGTTCAATGATAAAAACCGCCGTAACATTAGGTATATTTTTCATTACAGTTTTTACGTTTGGGCAGTCGAATGTCGTTGGCGCCTCTAGCTTCGATGCAGGAAAGATTATTGACGACAGTATTTTTACCGACTCGTCCTCTTTGAGTCCGTCTCAGATTCAGCAGTTTCTTGTCAGTAAGGTGCCTGTCTGTGACACAAACGGCACACAGACATCAGAATACGGAGGCGGGACGCGTGCGCAATGGGGTGCAGCCAACTACGGTCAAAGTACCTTCATCTGTTTGAAGGACTACAGTGAGGGCGGAAAGTTTGCCTCTCAAATTATTTTTGATGCAGCTCAGGAATTTCAAATTAGTCCTAAGGTTTTGATTGTTTTGCTTCAAAAAGAACAGGGCCTAGTTACCGATACTTGGCCATTGAATATTCAGTATAGGTCTGCGACTGGATACGGCTGTCCGGACACTGCAGCCTGCGATAGTCAATACTACGGACTGACTAATCAAATACGCTGGGCAGCGCGAATGTTCCGCGCGATAATGAATGCCAGCCCTAATTGGTATACTCCCTACGTCGTAGGCAATAACTTTATTCGCTATAGTCCAGATAGCTCCTGTGGCGGCAGCAACGTAACCATCCAGAATCGATCAACACAGGCATTGTATAACTACACTCCATACCAACCGAATGCAGGCGCGATTGCAGCTGGATGGGGACAGGCACCATGTGGTGCGTATGGAAATAGAAATTTCCATCTCTACTATACAGATTGGTTTGGAAGCACCAATGCTCAGCCCACCTACAACTGGGAGTCTGCGGGCCAGCAGGTCACTATTAATGGCATAACAACTTCGACTAATGGAATAAATATCACGCCCGGATCAAGCGCAAAAGCAATTATAAAAGCGAAAAACACTAGCAATCAAACTTGGTACCAGTACAACACACTACTTGGAACGGCTCGTCCTAACGATCGTACTAGTGTGTTCACATCTAGTGACTGGGTTGCACCCAATAGACCGTCTAGCCTTAAAGAGGCGTCTGTCCTGCCTGGTGCGGTTGGCACTTTTGAGTTTACTGTCACGGCACCAAATAAACTCATGAGTTCGAGGGAGTATTTTAATATCGTCACAGAAGGGCGCTCATGGCACGCTGACATCGGGTACTACTACGACGTAAGCGTCATACAGCCAACCGGAGAATACTATAATGTCTCACTACAAAGTAGCAATCTCTACACCGACGCCGCGCGAACAAACAACATATCAAGATCATATAATAATGTTGTTCTGGGGAGTACTTTATACGGTGAAGTGAAGTTTACGAATACCGGCAATAACAACTTGGATAAGTCTACTGCACTGCTAGGGACTACAACGCCAAGAGATCGCACAAGCCCCTTTCAGGACCCGACGTGGATAAATAGCACAAGGCCTGCCAGGATAGCGGCCGATAGCGTAGCCGCTGGTCAGACAGGGTCTGTATTATTTAGCCTAAAGACACCTACCCAGACAGGTACATACACGGAAGCTTACGGTATGGTAGTTGAGGGTAAGACATGGGTAGATTCTGATAAAGCGACGTTTGTCGTCCATGTTGTTGGCCAGCCAAGAACAGCACTTTACTCAAATAATTCACTGGTGCCTGGAAGTCAGCTGACGTCGTCTACGCTTAAACATAAACTTCTCCTACAGTCAGACGGTAACCTTGTACTCTATAACGGCACGACTCCACTCTGGTCATCAAATACAGTTGGAGCCAAATCGCCACAGCTTATCCTGCAGAATGACGGAAATCTTGTTCTCTACAGTGAAGGTGGAAGAGCAGTTTGGAGCAGCGGTACATTTGGCAACCAGCGCACTCTCGTAAGGCTACAGGACGATGGTAATCTTGTAATCTATAATGAGAACAACACTCCTCGATGGTCTACCGGTACTAACGGCAGATAGTTACAACTACAATATATCTTTAGACTGGATGAATGTTGCGTCCCATGTTGCAGGATGACGATTTTTGATAATCTTCTCGTAGCCTGCGCGGTCTTTATTATTCAAGAGCGTTCTGATTGCAACAAGGCACTCGTCCGTACTGTACGGCGAGTAATAGACAGCACCGTTTCCAGCTACTTCGGGTATCGAAGATGTGTTCGAGGCGGCACATGTCTTGCCATAGTATGCAGCCTCAGCGACAGGCAGGCCCCAGCCTTCGTAGTATGATGAAAATACCGTAAATAGACAGTGTTCGTACAGCCATGCAAGCTGCTGGTCGTTGGCGTCATGAATAAATATAAACTTATCACGAACCTGCGAGTCGTGCGTCATCTGAAAGTAAATGTCGCCACTCAACCAACCCTGTCGACCTGCAATAATCAGGCTTGGCAGTTCTATTCCCTGCTCGTAGGCTCGCTTGTATGTTCCATACAGCAGCGCGTGGTTTTTCCTAACCTCTACAGTCCCGACCATCAATAAATATGGGCTATCCAGTGCAGAGACGGCCGGCTTACTGGCTTGCGTTGAAGTGAAGTCTTCGCCCAATATCAGAACTTTTATCTTTGGTGAGGCAATATTGTTAGTCTTGAGAAAATGAATATAATCTTTTTTTGTTGACTCAGAGATAACGTAGATGATGTCGCTGATCCGAGAAATGGCTTCAATATAGAGGGGGAATCTGATATGCTCTACCTCTGCTACATGTGCACGATCGACGACTGGAATGAGGTCATAGACGGTGTGTCCGATACGTAAGCTATGCTCTGCCTTAAGGGTCCCTAGCACTTCTGTATAGTGTGGTTTATCCCAATGGGCTCCAAAGATAAGAAGTGTGTCGTTTTTATTAAATCTAAAATAAATATCCGTCAGCTCTACCCGGGCAGGGGGTTTATTGCCTACTAAAATATGTTTTGACTTCTTGAGGGCCCTGATAAGAATCGGGGGGGTAAGCTGATGCACAATACTTCGAATATTAGCCGGACTCGACGACTTTGTAGTGCTATTCCTCTGGGTTGTTGGCTCTACAACCCGCTCTCGCTTGTTCATAAGACCAGTGAACGAGTCGAGCGGAAAGAATGCCCTGCTTTCTTCGCTGTAATAGCAAAAAAGTGCGCCCGTCTTCTCGTATCGGTATGCCATCTCGGCAACCATCCGCTGGATGCCACTGAGGTTCCCCTGCCAAGTAATCAAATCACTAACGTCAATAATTGTCCTGGTAGTTGTCTGCTTAGTTACTCTCGGCATGTTGTTTTTCCTTCTTATTTTTGATTGCATCGACAATAACCTGGGTTAGCTCAACAGGATGGTCGCACGCCTCCGGCTTGTTATCCTCCTCGAGCGTATCAACCAGCCAGCGGTACATTAGGTCGCGAAGCGAGGTGTCATCTGGTGCTACGTGGACATCCCTGTTTGCGCAAATTACAGAATCAGCACCACTGAGAAATACTTTTAATCCATTTTGTGCGGCTTCAAACGCAGGAAAGGTTTTATTGAGTGCATCACCAGGTCGCGCATCAATAAAAAGGTCGGAACTATTCAGAAGTGTCAGATACTCATGATCCGATACGTCCTCGTAGAGTGTTACGCCCGGCTGATCAAGCTCTTTGTATACTTCGGGTAAGAATTCTGTCCGTGAGACAACTATAAAATTAGCTCTACTTTTATCAACCACCGAGCAAATGTCTTTAATAAAATTAATATTCCATGAGTTGTCAGATGCAACGGGATTGTAATTAACAAAAATTCGATTCGTCAGGCTCTCTTGTGCGGGACTAGCATAGGCAAGTTTATTCGGAGCAACCCCTACTTTAACCATGGCGCTTTCCGACAATCTTGTCGTCGCCGTTGCGCGCGAGCTATCAGACAGAGTTTGCATATAGTTACCACTCTCTACTTTAAATCGCTCTGGCGTCATAATTCCTTGACCCAAGGAGCTTCGATAAACATTTTCAATACTACGGTCTGTATAGATAACCAGGCCGGGCATCGATAGTGCCGCGTGGAGTGTTAAAACAGACATATCTGAATTTGTCATAAAATACACAACCATATCATACTGAAGATACTGGCTCTCTGTTAGTTGAAGCACCGAACGGGTAGGTGTTGTGTATCCAAGAAAACTAGGTCGCACTGGCCTGGCTCTCGAGCCCGTGTCGTAATAAAAGTCCACGTCAAAATCGTCACTTAGCTTCGCGTATTGAAGTGCCATATACCGCGCGTCTTCCGAGGCCTGGCAGATATTTGGTGTTACTATAGCGATCTTTGGCTTAACCGCACGACCAGCTATAGATGGCCTCTTAAGGTGCTCAGCTACAATCTCAGCCGTGCTTTTCCATGTATATAGCGAGCTAATTTTTAAGTACGTTCTTGTTTTATGTGCAACCTCTCTTGGACTGGCCATAATAACCTGCTCGAGCGCGTTGCCTATCGCGTCTGGATCTTGGGGGTCGAAGGTATAGAAAGCATTAAGCGATATCTCTCGGAAAACAGATATATCCGAACATACAATCGTTTTTTCAGCATCTACTGCCTCAAGTATTGGCATGCCTAAGCCTTCGTATTCTGTCGGGAAGAGAATCGTCGTTGCGTTTTCATACAACCACCAGAGTTCGTTGTCGGATACGTTGTCGGTGAATAGAATGTCATCAGAGTATTTTCTGAGGTCATCCTTCTGTACGTCTGTAAAAATAGACGTAATGACTAGCTGGTATTTGTTGTCGTTTTGCTCGTTAAACCGACTAAAGCCTATGACGCCATTCAGGTTATTCTTACGGGGGTCACCGCCAGTTGGCATCAAGATGTACGGTTTTTGGATTGAAAGATTTGGGTTCACAGACTTGCGCTCACTAGCCAAATGGTTGGAGGCTCCACGAATATTAATGACTTTGTCCTTCGATATTCCCAAGAAAGTTACGAGGTCATTTGCCACGGTTTCTGAAATTGCAAAAATCTGATCAGCTGCAAATACAACAGAAAAGCGAGTAAAGTATTGTTCCGAAGGGCCAAGGCCAAGATACAATTTATAGTACATCAACGGTATAAGATCATAGAAAATTAGTGAATTATGCGATTTAGTCGGAAACACGGGGCACGCCTCGTCCAAAAAAAGAGAGGTAATCAAGAAGCTGATATCGCTATCGCCAAGCTCGTCTTCAATGTACGTGTCAAGTCGCTCTTTATTAGTCACCTGGGCTTTTGTAATACTACTTTGGTTACCGTCTATTGGGACATCTAGCGTCAGGAATTTTACTTCTGCATTCTTATGAGCTAACGTGAATTGCCTTAATTCGTCGGAGAATTTATTTTTACTATTAAATAGCAAAACTACCTTCTCGTATTCAGAGCGCTCATTCTCGTTTTCAAGAAATGCATCAATAAACTTTGCCGTATATTTACCCATACCCCGGTGCCAGGCTTTTGTTTGCAATAGCTGGCAATCAAATATTGCCACTCTGTTTTTGTCGTTCATTACTTTTTATTCCTTACTGTGTGGGTGGCAATCTTCATTGCTTTTCGAAAACCTTTGTATAGTTTAAACAGCGCACGTCTCAAAAAGTTATGCGAGAAGGACTCATGATTTCTTACAATCGTTGACCAAATCTCCTTGTCGTAAGAACTTGTCTCGCTGAATACTACACCCTTCGTGATATCACTCATATTCGTTTCGCGCTTTGGTATTAGCTTGCCAACGATGACAGCATCAATCTTCTTGAAAATTATTCTCACAACCCCGACAAATTTTATATTTTCGCCTTCCAACGTCGGACTGGACTCGATGATCCGGTAGAGTTGCTTTAGCTCGCTCGCTTTATCGCGTAATGTACGCTGTTGTCGCTCGATCATCTGGGCCCAAGACGGAGAGATGACACGCGGATTAAAGATAAAATTGTAATCAATTTTAGGTAGAAGGTCATAATACTGATCGTCTGCGTAATAGTCATTAAGTCCATCGTGATATATGCGAGTATAATGCTGTTTTTCAATCATCTTTGCCCACTTATTATCAGAATGATTGGTTTCTATACACATAATACGTGGCCTAAACTTAGACCAGTCATTACTCTTGAGTACCTCGTATTCAAAGCCCTCAACGTCAACCTTCATAAAATGAATAGTCTTGGGATTGTCTTTTTTCAGAAGACTTTCGAGTGTTACAACCGGGACCTCGTAATCATTATAGTATCCGACACTGGATTCGCCGTCTTCGCTATAATCTTTCTTAACTTCGCTAGAAAGAGTAGACAATCCGTCCCCAAGATACTCCCGAAAGACCGCGGTTTTCTTCTTACTATCTGATACCGCGAATTTATAATTGCTATCTCTTGGACGACTTTTCAAGATAAGATCGTACAGTCGTTGGTTCGGTTCAACATTGATGCCTGACCAACCCTTTATATAGAAATATTTAGTGACAGACAAGTAATCCGGGTGAGCTGCGCCGATATCGACGTAGAACCCATTTTTTACGTCTTTAAAAAAACTAGCCAGAATAATATCTTCCTTGTTCTGGGCATAACTGATTATTGGTTCCACTGAGGTATTTAGTAGCTTGTTCATAATTTTTCCCTGGAAGCTTTGAGTTCAGTATTGTTTATATTGTCTATTATACCAATAAGTATACTGGCAGATTTTTTCCAGGTAAACATCCCTAGCTTATTTCTTATTGCGTCACGACTTACAGTTCGCCCAATGGCCCGCTTAAATGCCTGCACGGCTCTATTCTTGTCGTCTAAGGCCGCATACGAAAGTACCTCACCGCCAACTTCACGAAGAACCGGTATATCACTCACAACAACACGCGAACCTGACGCAAGGGCCTCAAGAGGCGTCATGCCAAACCCCTCGTGTATCGACATCAGCGTACTGACCAGCGATTTTGAGTAAAGAATCGGCAATTGATCATCTGTGATCCTCTTTTTCGGTAGAATAATACTGTAACCTGATTTATTGAGTGAGTCTATTCTTATCATTAATCTTTCGTTATTCCATCCGCCACCTCCGACAATCAATAGCGCAGTATCCACGCTCACTGCCTTGCTGTCGACTAGTTCGACGAAGATATCAAGCAGGTAGCCAATGTTTTTCCTAGGTTCGATGTTGCCGACAAACAGTATGTATTCGTTGTCACGAACCCCAAGTTCGCTTAGTAACTTAGCAGCTACGGCTCGATCGGTTGATGGATGATATTTTTGCGTATCTATTCCGCACGGAATTATTTTTATTTTATCTTGATACTGAGGAAATAATTTTTGAAGCTCAGAACGCGACTGCTCAGACAATGTGATAATCAGATCGCTCTTTTTAAATGAGATTGGAATAACTCGTTCTAGAAAGACTCGATTTATAGCCACGACCGTGTCAGGATGTAGCGCATAGGCGGCATCGTGTACGTATGTTAGTGAACGTGAAAATAGTAGAGGTAGTCTTCGATAGTTCGGAAATAGATACGTTCCTTTTCCAAAATACACGTCTAAAGGAAACATTATGTGTAATTTATCTAAAAGGTTCACTAGACGAAGTGGCAATGGAATAATATCTATACACACATCTTTATCCAAGTTCCATTTATTAAGTAGGGGTTTCTTCTTGATTGGAATTATAAGATGCACCTCATACTCGTTCTTGAATTCGATATTATCGCACAGCGCATCGATCATACCATAAAGCAATTTTGCAACACCGCTAGGATTTTCCCCTAAAAGTGGCGTTGCTTCAATGAATAGCTTCTTTTTACTAGGCCTTGTCATGTAATTTAACGCTAATTTCAGGATTTACCAAGTAAGGAGTTCTTATCTCTTTAAATACATCAAAGATGGCTGCCTCTTCCCACCAATCGGCAATTTCAGAGCCGTTGTTATAGATAACCGATGGATCAAGCAATAGCGTACCTGTATTAAATATGTTTGGAATCTTCCAAGATGCAGTCATTGTTTCGCCTTTTTTAAGTGGGCGTTTAGGTTGTTCGAGCAGTTGACTGTTGCTACCCAGTAGTGGTTGCTGCGCTGTTGTTTTGATTAAAAAGCCAGGGACGAGATCGACGACATCCTGTTTTGCAGTAATGTCATACGAGAACAAAACAAACTTGTCTTCGTCGTTATAACGCCGCTTGTCAAATTTAATGTTAGATATTCTGGCGACGTTTGTCCCCCATCGACTATCTTTGGTGTTGGTGTCGTCATCATTTGTTTGATTAATAAACATTTTTGTATACATTGAAGCTATTTTTGAAGCCTTGCCAATCTCTACGATTTTACTATCTTCAATGAGTACCGCTCTATCGCAGTACTCCCTCACGGCGCTCATGTCGTGTGTAACAAAAATAATTGTTGTATCTTCGGCTTTTAAGCGACGGAAGTATTCAAAACATTTCTTCTGAAAATCAGCATCACCAACAGCGAGCACTTCATCAACCAGTAATACCTCGGCTTTTGCACGAGTTGCCACGGAAAACGCTAGGCGAACCTGCATTCCGCTGCTGTAGTTTTTTAGCTTTTGATCCATGAAACGTTCGATATCAGCAAATGCAACAATGTCATCATACATTTCTGCGACTTCTTGGCGACTAAAACCAAGCAATGCACCGTTAAGGTAAACGTTCTCCCTGCCTGTTAGTTCAGGGTTAAATCCTACGCCGAGCTCAATGAACGGAACTAGTTTACCTGTAACACTAACGCTACCCTCTGTGGGTTGGTAGATACCAGCCAGTATTTTTAATAGCGTACTCTTTCCGCTACCGTTTCTTCCAAGAATACCGAAAAATTCGCCTTTTTTAATGTTAAATGAAATGTTCGACAAGGCTTGTTGACGCTCAAAACCAGTATTTCTTTTATCAAATATTCCCGTAAAGCTCTGCTTTAGTGAACTTTTTTTCTCATGGGGAAGAATAAAGCTTTTGCTAACATTATCAACTATAACGACGTTTTCAGAATCTTTATTCATGACTAGACCTCCTCGGCAAAACTATTTGATTTTGCTCTAAAGTACATGACAGCAACAATTGACAGCACCACTACAAAGCCGATTGGCACTAAACGTATAAACTCGTTGCCGTATACCATTCCAATAGTTTGCGCTTCGGGCGTAATGGCGATGTGCCTGATGTCCTGTATGATCTGGGCAACGGGGTTCAACAAGAGGATATGGGCTACGCCAGCGGGGACTAAAGTGAGCGGATATAGAATTGGGGTTGCGTAGAACATGCCCTGCATAAACACCTCCCAGATATAGTTCATATCCCTAAACCGCACAAACAGTGCGCTAAGTAAGAAGCCTGAGGCGAGTGCAACGGCAAATAGCTCAAGTATCAGAAGTGGCAAGAATACAGCCGAAAGTGACACGTCAACCTTGAATACAATAGCGAATAGTATAATTACTACAACGTTAATCGCCAGATTTATAAGAGCGGAGAAGGAAGTTGCAAGAAGGATGACATACTTAGGGAAGTTTATTTTTCGCAGCAGGCCACCTTTATCAACAATTGCCGTCACACTACCATTCGTAACTTCTGTAAAGAAGTTCCAAAGTACAATACCGCTGAGTAAGTATATGGGGAAGTGGGGTATCTCATCACCAACACGAAGGAACTTAGCAAACACGATGTACAGTATTGCGAATAGTGCCAGTGGCCTTAAAAGTGACCAGACATAACCAAGGGCTGATGACTGATAGCGTAGCTTGAAGTCTGTTACGACTAACTCCCTAAGGAGTATAAGCGAGTATCTGTATTTGTTCTTTAACTCAGTGATTTTTAACATAACTTATTCTCTACATTATAGCGTAAAATTGCAAAACTACGCCGTCAAATAATATTTCGAGTACAATTACCGAATGCCTTATTTTGATATCTATCTCTGTGCAGAGGCCCCTACCGCTAGCCCATTCCCTGACCCAGCACCATAAAATGGAGCTGCAAAAGTAAATATGCCACCGTCACTTGCAACGAGCCAGTACCCATTGCCCGGTGCTCTCATCATACTAACGATCGGCTTATTAAGCTGAACCGAACCAGTCGAACCTTGGAACGGTGCGTCTCCAAAAGTAAATATGCCACCGTCACTTGCAACGAGCCAGTACCCATTGCCGGAAGCCGTTGCTGCCATTCCGACGATAGGCTTGTTTAGTCGCAGTGCTCCTGTTGAGCCATAAAATGCAGCATCCCCGAAGCTAAATATGCCACCGTCACTTGCAACGAGCCAGTACCCATTGCCAGATGGCGTCGCCGTCATTGTTACGATAGGCTTGTTTAGTCGCAGTGCTCCTGTTGAGCCATAAAATGCAGCATCCCCGAAGCTAAATATGCCACCGTCACTTGCAACGAGCCAGTACCCATTGCCAGATGGCGTCGCCGTCATTGTTA
>Ga0326734_1000500_pt1 | contig 10862 bp, 9 predicted proteins | sample 15_GP2_1315_FD_207944 | JGI IMG/M metagenome (GOLD analysis project Ga0326734, IMG submission 207944) | Glacier ice microbial communities from Ngari, Tibet, China - 15_GP2_131.5 | ecosystem: Environmental > Aquatic > Freshwater > Ice > Glacier | place: China: Ngari, Tibet | collected 2018-07-18
GTATTAGCACCACATCGTAATTTTGCGCTGGCGCTTGCTGGCGCTTGCTGGCGCTCATCGACGTTCGTTGAGCATGTAGTTGCCTAGTGGTGGGTCAAAGTATTGCAAGAAGTCGCACGTCTTGAGTAGCAGACTGGTTGCCGTGTAGTCCTCGTCCTTGTCTACCGTCTTCATGTAAGCGATTGGGTCCATACATTCCGTCTCGATCTCGTACGTGGGTTGACATGCCTTCATAGCCATCTCGGCCAGATCGGCGGTCGGTCCTTGCCACGTCTTTGCAAAGTCGTAACTCCAGATGGGACGCGATTGCATGTTCTTCCTGTTTACGTATAGGAATCTGATCGGGTGCTTGATTCGTACGCATGCGACGGTCACACTCTTGGGGATCAGTTGAGGTGGGATGTTCTCCTCCCAGTTGAGAGACACTCGAATGCTATGAGGTAGGACAGCATGTTGTGCCTGAGTGGTACCGATGACATGAATATCGAGGTCTGTTTCACAATTGGCAATCTTGTGCTTGACCGTGTGTTGGATGGTGGGTTGCACAGTGGTGGGGATACTTTGACCGGATGTTCTCGAGTGGAGGCTGGAATTGTGCAGATATGCATCATTGAGCGCACACGAACCAGCGCTTGTCTGTTGATGAGTAGGGAACTCAACACGCGTACGTACGTACCTCGTCTTACCATTCTCGGTCGGTACATAGTAGTAGTAGTCACGCACCTCTTGTGCCTGAATCACCACCTTCCAATCCTCACACTCATGCATCATCTGGAGTGATTGCTCGTAGAATGACTGTGTGACGCCAGTCTCCATCTTGCCCGTCTTTGAGTTGATGGTGGCGAATCGACTCTCGAACTCAAACTGACCAGGTGAGTCGGTGGCAATGTTGGAGCCTCTCAAACCATGATACAGTTTGCGCGAGATGGTTGCAGCGGCACTCGACAGATGTGAGTATGGTGTCCATGCCTTGACGATCTGATCGGATTGAAAAGCCTTGATAGCCATCGGAATTGTTGTTTCCGATAAAACGTTCCAATCTATCGGAAATATGTTGATGTGTTGGAGCAAGTGTGATTGCTCAAGTACCCATTGCAAAATTAAACACCACTCAATGTCTCCAATCCCAAAAACCAAGATTTTAAAGGTTCAGTACACATGTTTTGACAAGTGACTTTGGAAATAAGGTATCGGAAATATTTCCGACCAAACGAATGAGGAAGTCCATACGAGGAAACGTTTTCTGTTTCCTTGCTGTTTCAGATTGACGTCACAAAAAAACAAGCGCTCGTCCACTTGCGGGATGCGTATCAACACTCGTCACGTGATTACTTTTTGCCCAACTCTATTGGATTAACCTTTGGGCTGATTTCCGATCAACAATATCGGAAAACCCCAAGCGCAAATCCAACGAATGTCCAATGAAGGCAAGAGTGGTTGGCACATGAGCAACGGTCGGTGGGAGCGTAAGCCGCCAGGGTTCATATCTCTGGATGCACTAGCGAACCCATGCGAACCATTGGCCATTCGTGACAAGCGTGTACTCGATGACCTGTTGAATAGACTTTGGACACACTGGGTGTTTGGTCGTCAGGATGTGGACAAGATACGCCAGGCTGAGCGCGACAATCTCCTCGAGGCCGGTGATGACTTCAATGACCCTGGTGACTCTGGTGCACATGCAGCAGTTGGTGGGGAAGCATTCGAGTCCATGGAAATTGAGGGTTTTCACTTTGATGCTGCTGCTACTGCTAGTGCTGCTAGTGCTGCTAGTGCTTCTAGTGCTACTGTTGCCTCTGCTGCTAGTGCTCACAATCCTGCCATTGAGGTGACGAACAATGTCGCGGTTGATGTCGGACCACGTGTCATTCCCAAGACATTCAAGGAGATTCAGGAGTATGCGTGGGAGATGTTCGACATGACGCATGATCGCGACAATGCGGATCTGAGTTATGGTAAGATCGAGCGTCAGTATATGGTGAAAGTCTACCCAGTGCTTCGATTGTGGCTTGAGTTTGTTTCCAATGACTATGTAGGTGAGAAGACCGAAAAGACGTTGGACAATATGAAGCGCATCACGCGTGTACTAGAGGTCATCACTACCATCAAGGACATTTTGGAGAACAGCCTTCGCCTTTTGGCGGCGGCTTACCCGGAGAAGGGTATCAACATACCAGATCAAGCCAATATGTTCAAGTTTTCGGGTATCGACTATACCAAGAACAATGCCTATCAGAACTTCCTTTTGGAACTGCTCAAGATTCTGCACCGCAAAGGTTACAAGAGGTATCGTGGGGGGGTGGCAGAACAAATCCGGACAGATGATCATCTGACGGAAGATGAGAGGCAAGCCAATCCGGGTTATGCTACCATGACAATGCGTCCTGTCATGACGATCCCTAAGTTTGTCTATGGGTGTCTGAAGAAGGAGACCAACTACCAGTTGTGGTCCAACGCCACCGTGAGTCATAGCAATATCAAGATGGCAATTCAGCACTTGCAGATGGGTGATGAGATTGAGTTCCCAGAGGCAGACGTCGATCGTCACATCTTCAACTTCATGAATGGTGAGGTTGACATCAAGGAGGGTACGTTTCTACCATGGGAAGATATCTACAAGCGTGGACACACGCGTGCTGCATCCAAGTTTTTCAAGGAAGTCTTCAAACCCGAGTGGATGACAGAAAAGTTCAGAGACAACTGGGCCGATATTCCAACTCCCAACTTTGAGAGGCCATTCATCCATCAAAAGTTCACCGAGGGCTACATGGAGATGGTATATATACTCGGTGGACGCACGTTGTTTTGGGTGAATGACTTTGATGGGTGGGGAGTGGTTCCATTCGGTCGTGGTGTCGCTGGAACGGGTAAGAGTCTATGGGGACGAGTCAACAAGACGTTTTATCCTCCCGAATATGTGGCGGTACTCAGTTCCAATATGGAGAAGAAGTTCGGTCTATCACAGACCGACGACAAGTTCCAGTGGATCAACTACGAGATGAGCGTCAGTTCTGAGATGGACCAGATGGACTTTCAGAGCATGGTAAGTGGTGAGGAAGTCAGCATCGGTAAGAAGTATGCTGATCCAAAGACCGTCGAGTTCAAGGTGCCTGGTATGTTGTTTGGAAACATGGTGAATCGTCGCTGGATCGACACATCCGGTCAATTGAAGCGAAGAATATTTCCGTTCGAGTTCAACTTCAAGGTATCGCCGGATGAGGTCGACACCAATCTGTACAAGACCGTCACTGGTAGCGAGATGGCTCCACTGTTGGCCAAGTACTTTTGGGCTTATCGTGTGGCTGCCATGGATCGCCCCGGTGACATTTGGCAGTGGTGCCCTCAAGAGTGTCGCGATGCCGCAACACGTCTCCACGCACATAATAACTCGATTACGGCGTTCCTGGAGACAGACATCATGGAGCAGGGCCCTGAAAGGTACATCTCATTCGAGAGGTTCAACGCGCTCTTTATGGATTTTTGCAAGAAGAGAACGTTGCGCCCGATCATCCTCAATGAGGAGTCCATTCGACCCATCTGTGAGGATAATGGCTTTGTAGTGGAAAAAGGAGTCAAATATCAAGAGGGTAGAATGTTGAGGGGAACATGGATCATGGGTGTCGGTGTGAGCGAGGCGCATGAGGACGACGCGAGATCTCGATCGTATCAGACACCGAGTACCGATCGTCTCAACAACCAAAATGGTAACAGTGGTGTACAGTCAGCAACTACATCTGCTGGCTCCGCTACATCAGCAAGTACCAACACCAATGGCTTCGCCATCAACACACCACATACCACCGGTGCTACACCATCAGGTGCTGCACCATCTGTCAGTGGTAAGAAGAGACGCCACGAAGGACATGTCAGCCGTGAGGGTGTTCCTTCTCCAACAGCCACATCTACAAGCGTCTTCCCATCCCCACAAGAGTTGTTCAATCAAAATGCACCACGAGCCACACATGGCAAGAAGCGCAAGGAGTCAGCACTCGCACACGCCTCTACTGATCCATCTGTAACCCACGACGAGTTCGATATGGGTGATGTGACACCAACTGGAGTCGAGGGTGAGGAACCTGGTTCTGCAACTGCACCGGTGAGTGCGCATGGAGTCAAACGACGTGCACTCGCTGGTCGAGTCGTAATGTAGTCTACACACTGTTTCAGCGTAGGTAGGTACGTAGCAGCACGAACAAAATAAAAAAAAACATTTTTTGAGGCAGAAATCAATGTTCAATCATTCGTTCATGTTTTGAACATATTGTTTTGAACATTTATTTATTATTTGACTTGTCTACATTGAGTACAAGCGCGCTCTCGACCACCGACTTTGTTCATCTCTCTCTCCCAAACATATCTGTCAAGATGTCTTCCTCTGGTGTTCGCTGTGCCAGTGGTGTGTTTATGTCGGCGGGTCCGATTGGTAACTCCCCTGCCCAGTGTGCACTTGTGACCAAGCAAATTACACCACTCGTTGCACAGTTGCAGAACCTGAACATGATGGCTGGATACTTCCACTTCTATCTGCCGGTGACGAATCTCCCTACTGACGTGTCGCCGCTCCCGGCACAACCTGTGTCGGCCGTGGTGGCCGTTGGTGCTTCCGTCAAGTTTGGCAAGTACAAGGGACTTTTGGTCGACAGCAAGCAGCCGGAGCATTCTCCCGAGTTCAAGTTGCCCGCCGGACTCGACGGTGCTCGCGTGAGTGTGCATTGGGGTATTGGCGCTTCTTTCAATGATGCTCGCTTCGCCCTGCGACTGACAGATATGATTCCGGCCACTACCACGACCCCCGCCACGACGTCGACCAAGTTCCTGGGCTTCACGGACAACTGGGGTTACATCGTTACGGATATGAAGTCAACCGAGAGCCTGGCGATCGTCAATGTGGGCAATACGACCGCGACGCTGTCCAGCACGTACCAGAACAACGGTCCTCAGGGCTACCTGACCATCGAGGTCGTGGCAAACAAGTCGACAAACATGGTTTAAAGTAATCGGTGGCGGCGTCGTGCAGTCCATGGAACTTGCGCGTTTTTTTTGTGCATGTTGTTTGCACTTGATGTATCGATACATTCAATAACCTTTGATAACTCAAATGTGATTTTTTTTGATTTGACCAAATGATGTGAATGACGTTTACATACGAGTCCTAGAGACGCTTACCCTGCGAAGTGCAATACTTCTTCTGATTTTGTCCCATCATGGCCATACCTGCAACCACATTCGAGTTTGATGTGATTCATCGCACTATACATGAGAAACAGTGGAGGGATGCCACGTGGTTTATTCTCGAAGACATTGGTGCGGGAGTGTTGTGTGCAGCAAATGACATTCGATATGGGTATGTGGTCAAGGTTCTATCGGAGTCAGACGTGGACGGAGACGGGAACGATTTGGATTTCTTGCGGCAACCGTGACCACCACTGGTAAAATCCCCATATTACACATTGAACTGATCTGTTCCAAACCAGGTGGGGGTTCTCTCTTGGTGCAACACCTGCAATCGTATGCCATTCAGTTGGGTCAATACTCGATCACACTCAATGCCATTCCGCCAGTGATTGGTTTTTTTATAGAAAGAATGGATTTCGCCATATGCAACCTGGTACTAGTGAACCAGCCAAGATTGCTGCACTTGCCGAGTAAATGAAACAGCGCACGTTTGACAGCATTCACAAAGTGTGGGAAGACATTGAATTCTCTTTTTTTCTCAATATCTTGATCAAGGTCAAATTGTCCAGAGATAAGGGTAATGAGTTTATGATGTCATGGACTCCACAGAGTCAGATGTAAGACGCTGTGTGAATCATTTGTGTCTGTTGGACGGGGAAAAAAAACAAGCAAATTCATTGAAATCAAGTAAATTCATTTATCTTTGAAATTATTGCAGATGTTGTGTGGGTATAATGAAGTTCTCGTTGAATTCTCAAACAAGTCACCATACGACTGAGAGTTGAATTTCTACCAGTATGCGCAAGATTCTTGCCGTAAGTGCGCTGTTGATAGCGTTGATCTTGTGGCAACTTGTGTTTCGGAAGAGTAAAAAATCTGCGACAAAGACTGCAACGAAGCCGATCGACACCAAGGGTATACAACAAGTGATCAAGGACATCTCACCCTCTGAGACAATCTTTGTGAATCTGGCATGTTATCGAGATCCCGAGTGTGTCCAGACGCTATATAGTCTATTCTCAACAGCAGCAAATCCCACACGAGTGTGGGTTGGCTTGTTGGATCAGAGTTACGATCACGACACCAACATTCTCGAGGAGTATGCTCGTCTCTGTAAGAAACGTCGTACCTACAACTATTCTAACCAGATTCGCAGGTATCATTTGCTACCGAGCAAGAGTCGTGGTCACATCGTGTGTCGGTATCTTGTGGATCACTTTCTGTTTCGTAGCGAAAAGTATCACCTGACTATCGACAGTCACACTTTGTTCGTCAAGTACTGGGACTATCATATGTGTGAGGAACTCAACAAATTGATCAGTCCACAATGTCCACACCCTGTCCTGACGATGGACCCACCCACGTATCACGTTACGTCACGGTCGGCAGTATCCGACTTCAATCAAGAACCCGGATACTATATGAGTTGTTCCGACAAGCCCAAAAAAGGTTACCTGCTTCCGAGCATTGTAAGTGAATCCATGCAACACGTTCCCGATCATCCGATCCCGACGTGCTTATGGAGTGGTGCGATGAGTTTTTCTCGCAGTGCGAGTATTCGTCGCGTACCATTCGACCCACATCTCTCGTACGTGCACACGGGAGAAAACGTGTACATGGCTGCACGACTCTTTACACATGGATTACAATGTTTCCACCCGACACGATCGTATATGGCAAGTATGAAGGGCCATTCGTATAGGTATACCGTATTTGATCAATTCACAAAGAAGCAACAAAAGGAACGTACCAAAGCGTATCAACGTATGTATCTGATTCTAGGATTGGGTGTCAAACTACTCAGTCCTCAACAGCAACGTGAACGCTATCAAGACAAGGTGCTGACTCAGGATGCAAATGTGTATGGTTTGGGTACGGTGCGTACGTTGGATGATTACTTTGCTGCTTCGGGACTCAATTGGAAGGATATGGGTGTGTGTCAGATTGGACATATCGCATCCATTGGCGTCACAAGTAAGGCTGACCATGTCGAACTTATGGCGAAACTAGGTGTGCTTTTTGTCGAGACCGAAAATGAGTTTACCAAGTAAGTGCAAGTTAGGTGTAAGTCGAGGACCGGTGCTTAGACAGTCAATAAGGTCTGTAGTGTTTGAAAGTATGTTGACTTGATGGACTCATCAGACGACGCCCACGGCTCATGTGGCCCATCCACAAACACGGTCGCACACCGAAACCAAGAAGGAAGATATGTCAACTCGTCTTGATTGGTCACCAGACATCGAACATTCGTAAACGTCACATATGTGGATCGGGTTGCGAAGTACAACTGATGCTCCATTCCGGTGAGAATCGTCGAGTATCCAGTTGTTGACGGAAACGTGGCGGTCGAATTGGGATCGTTGGTGATCTGCTCAGCCGTCCATCCAATCGGAAAGATGGCATCTGCAATCATTCCAAGTGGCCACAAGTCCGTCACTTTCCAACCAGACGGAAACACTGCACCTTGAACAATGGGATGCAATATACTGTTTCCAAGCGCCAACACCTCCTGTGTGAATGGCAACTTGGTGAGTGTGAATCTTGTGACTTGAGTCAGCGTGTTTTTGCGCTCCAGAAAGGGAGATAGCAGTACCAACTTGGATGGGCGATCGACATCCTCCAAACGATCCCATAGCGTCAGTGCCAAGAGCCCACCATAACTGTGTCCTGTCAGAATGATGTCACTATTGTTCGTACCATTCAATCGCAACGCATTGTACGCCTTGAGTTGAGTCTGATACAATTCCTCGAACCTGAGATTTCCAAGATACACTTGACCTAGCGAAGCATCAACGCTTGACGATATGACCACACGGTACCCGAATCCAACCAGCACATCCACGAGTTTACTTGAACCTGCACCCCCATAGTAACCGTACATGTGAAAGATGGTTTTCCCATTCCACCCCGACGTTGGAGTCACATCGCATGCATACGTGTTCCAGTTAGACATTGTATGTACGTACGTTTTTTTTTCAAACAAGTAATCGAAACAAGTAGAGTTGACTCTGCGCCTTATCTATTATATTCATGTCAAAATAAAAGAGTCGTAATGTTGCTATGTTGTAATGTGTATGGAAACTCGTTGACAAATCAACAATACCCTCACCCCCCATCAACCATGTGCTCCAATGTGACATGCGATTTACTGCATGCATCGCTTCTTGCATGTTGAATTGTCCTCTGTCACGGGTACCATACAACAAAGAACTAGACTTCCAGAGATTGCACTGCCTTATATGTGACAATCCACTTTGACGCTCGACCCCGCATTGGTTGAACCACCGGTGTTTCCTGTCACTGACATACTAGAGCCGCTGCTGGTGCTCTGTGTCACGGTGCTACATGACATGCTTGTGCCACTTTTGTCCACGCCTCCAACGTCACCAATCACCGATCCATGAATGACGAATTTGTACGCCGACTTGGTTGGCTTGGTAGTTGACGTTTTATACATATCATCACCCTTGTCGGGGTGAATGTGCTCACCATTGATCCATACGCCAGCATCATCAACTTTGATGCGCGTGATACCCTTCGTGTCCATCAGGTCCAGACTCGAACCTATGTCTTTTCCATTGATAACAATTCGACCATCCTGATTGAGTGTGAATGACATGATCGGAAATCAGAGATCGGAAATCTAAAAGGTACGAGACAGAGTGGGTGTGACAATTACTATACGCAAAGTAGTTCGTTGACGTCACACGTTGAACTGAAGTCAGACACAAAGTTTCTGAAAAGTTTCTGAAAAGTTTCTGAAAAGTTTCATCTTACCATGTAGGAATACAAGTTCCACTTCAAGACATAATTACCAACAAAACTGGCTACGTGGACTCGAACTCGACGGCTTTAGTGAGTCGCTACAGATCGCATTCGAGTACTCGGGTAAGACACAATTTGAGTAAGATGTACTACTACTTTTCACAAGATCGTGACAAGCAAATTACATGCCTAGCATACATACTCTCAAACTTTGATGTCAAAGTTTGTTTAAACTCGTACCGTATCGATCTTTGAAACTCCATTACAGTAGACGCTGGTGCAATTGACTCCAGGAGTCGTAACCTTCCACTTTTGACCATTCAACAGTCGAAAGATCAGGTTCGTGTTCTCACTGCGTGCGTATCCAATCGACTCGACACCAGCATTGACACAAAAGAGCGGTATAGTCGTTGAGACGGTCGGGTATCCACCCAACATCTTGAATCGCAACTCTGTACACTCTTGCGTCACATGCGTATTGGTAATCTGAATCAAACCGGTAATGCTTTCGGCTGAAACGTGTCCCCACGACTGACTGATGTTTGTATCAGTTACAACCCACTTGCTGGGACCACCATTGTCCACGTCGGTGGTGACTTGACTTGAGTGGAAGAAGTAGTAGTGTTGAATCCAACCGTTACGAGAAGGACCAAAGTGGGAGGATGCGCCTAAAGAAGCAACATCGGAGAAGACGGGTCCATCAGACGTGGCATTGATCATGAGAGATGATATAAACGAATTCAGACCTGTCGTCTTGGCACGTTGGTACAGCGTAGGAGTTGTAAAACACCAAGCGTGACGCATCGAAATACACTGTCCACTCGTGAAAGTAACACCAATTCTGTTGGCAGACACTCCAACGGCAGCATTGCCAACAATGAGTAAAGTATTTACAAGAGGGTTGGCGTGAAAACACATATATTGAGGCGTCGAATTTTTGACTGCATCAAACATAGGAGAAACCAGATAGTCCGTTTTTTCTTGGGCCATGTTCCAGACGTTGGAACGTAGGCCGGCAAAATATGGATCCAGGTGACTGGGATCATTGACTTCATCGTACGCTACAAGCACTCCACCGAATCCTTTTTGCTCCACAGGACAGGTCAGGTTCACTAGAGTCGAAGAACTGAGCACTTGTGTGAAGACTGGACCACCCTGCGTGGCATCAATCGCAATCTTAGTAAACCACGTACCTGTTCCAGTCGCCGTCACACTGACATTTAGTGGTGCACTTGAATACTGCCATTGATGATAGAATGTGTACACAACGCCATTATGGTCCTTGATGGTGATCTTTTCAGTCGTCACTGGAACCGATGCACCAGAACTACTTCCCCCTATCGACATAAACGACATCTTGCCAATGTCCACAAACATCACAAGAGACGTGATCGACGTTGCGCCGGGAAATGCTGGAGACACCATGTGATTCACACCTAGAATGTCCTTGAATCCCATCAGATACGGATAGATATGACCAATGTCATTCGTGTCATCATATGCAACATACACACCAACCACTGCCTCACTGACTGATATCTGCGAGTAAGTGCTCATTTTTTTGTTTCACTTGGTTGTCTGTATTGGTGTGCTGTGTCAGGTGATGAATAGATTCGATGTAGTCGCTTACTTTACATTACATAACGAGAATTATTTGTGTAAATAGAGGTGATTAATGATGTAGATGTATCGACCAAACAAAATACGCGTACTCAATTCGATGGTGTAACCATCCTGCTTACTCGACCGAATGAACGGTGCTTAATCAACGGGTCACCTTGTTGTGCTTGAGTTTCATATTGAGGACATTTCCAGGTCGCTGGGCGTGCTGATGACAACCAGTCACGCTCGTACCAGCGAGTCGTCTCTTGCAACGTATGACAGAACGCAACGAGTCACCCTTCATTGTCTTGCACATGCAC
>Ga0326734_1000501_pt1 | contig 10858 bp, 9 predicted proteins | sample 15_GP2_1315_FD_207944 | JGI IMG/M metagenome (GOLD analysis project Ga0326734, IMG submission 207944) | Glacier ice microbial communities from Ngari, Tibet, China - 15_GP2_131.5 | ecosystem: Environmental > Aquatic > Freshwater > Ice > Glacier | place: China: Ngari, Tibet | collected 2018-07-18
GCAGCGACAGCACTACCGCGAAGCCGATGGCGAGGCGAGCACCAATATTCATGTTTTTCATGAGATTTTTTTGTTGACTGAAGAACACAAGATTATCAGAAAATGTAAAGTTTTTCGCTTATATATCTTTATATTAAGACTTTTTCGCAACATGGTTTTCCGACATTCTTATCCTAGGATACCGGTGGTTTCTATTGCAATGTTGGCTGCCACGCGCCACCCATGGCGCGGTACAGGTCGACGTGGGCGGCCAGCAGGCTGGCGCGCAATTGCAGCACGGCCTGGTCGGCGCTGAACGCGTTGCGCTGGGCATCGAGCTCTTCGAGGTAGGAAGCGTAGCCGTTCTGGTATTGCTGCAGGCGCGCCGCCGCGATCCGGACGTCGCCATTGTGCGCCAGCGCGCGTTGCACCAGGTCGCTGAGCACCGGGTCGCCGAAGCGGCTCCACCACAAGGCCTCGGGCGCAGCAGCAGGACCGACCGCAGTGCGCCAGGCGGCCGGCGGAGCCAGGGTCGACGCCGGCCGCTGCGGCATGGACACGCTGCAGCCGGCCAGTGCCAGTGCCAGCACGGTATTGGCCAGCAACTTCATTTCTGCCTGCCGCGCGCCGGGCGCCAGGACGGAAAATTCGGAGCCGGTGGCCGGCGAAATCCGTTCCACGTGGCCTAGCAGCCTGGCGTTTGCCAGTTGCGCGGGGCGTATTGGCCGGGTTGGCCGGGTTGGCTGGGTTCGCTCACGCGGTCTCTCGCGGCAACGTGAAACGGTAACGGAGAGGCGGCGGCATCGGCAGTTTGATCTTGCTTAGTGTTTTGTTACTCTCGGAAAAATTACCGGTCGGAATTGGCAATCCGGTATTGCTCTGCAATTTAGCGATGCTTAGAATCAAGTCTGTTCCATCCGGAAATATCATTAACGTCAGGCTTCGATATCGCTATGATCAAGCGGATTCCCTCTGTTCGCAACTTTACCCTAGGTCTCATAGTAAGCCTGACCTTGCTTCCCTCCTTGGCAGTCGAACAAGAGCTTCAGCTCGACTACCGCCTTAACGAACGTATCGTCCTGATCCCCGCCGGCAAGACCGGCAAGGCGATGATGGAAACCACGGTGTTTCGGCCGAACGGCCCCGGCCCCTACCCGCTGCTGATTATCAATCACGGCAAGGACGCGGGCGACCCGGGCCGGCAAACGCGCGACCGCTTCATCTACATGGCCACCGCGTTTGTCAAGCGCGGTTACGTGGTGATGGTGCCGATGCGCCAGGGCTTTGCCAATTCGACCGGGCGCTACACCGATTTTGGCTGCGACATGACGGCCAATGGCTACGCCCAGGCCAACGACGTGCGCGACGCTGTCAATTTCGCCCGCACCCTCGACTGGATCGACGCCGACCGCATCGTTGTCGCCGGCCAATCGTACGGCGGCCTGGCGACGATGGCGCTCGGCACCGGCGACTTGCCGGGCGTGCGCGGCCTGATCAACTTCGCCGGCGGCCTGCGCGACGACGCCAACCTGTGCGACTGGCGCGCCGAACTGGTGCGCGCCTTCGGCACCTACGGCGCCGCCAACAAACTCCCCAGCCTGTGGATGTACGGCGCCAACGATTCGCTGTTCGGCCCGGAACTGGCGACGCGCATGCACGCCGCCTTCGTGCGCACGGGCGGCCAGGCCAGGCTGGTCGAGTACGGCAAATTCAAGCGCGATGCCCACGGCATGATCGCCAGCCGCGACGGCGAAAAGGTCTGGTGGCGCGACACCGAGCGTTTCCTCAAGCAGATCGGCATGCCGACCGAGGAACTCTACACCGTCACCGCCCAGCCCCAAATGCCCAAGAGCGATTTCGCCCGGCTCGACGACGTCGACGCGGTGCCGTTCCTGACCGAAAACGGCCGCAAAGGCTACCGCGAATACCTCGCCAGGATGACGCCGCGCGCGTTTGCGGTGGCGCCCAACGGCGCCTGGTGCTGGGCCGAGGAAGGCGAAGACCCGGACGCCCGCGCGCTGGCCACGTGCGAAAAGAAAGGCGGCCAGCCGTGCAAGCTGTACTCGATCGATGACAATATCGTCTGGCGCGACGTCCCGGCCTCGCTCGAGCGCGCCGCCACGATCGCCGCGGTGACGCCAGCGCCGATGGCGCCGGCCCGCTCGACCGGCGCCATCGGCAGCACTGCCGCGGTCAGCGATTGACCGCGGCACGTTTTACGTTCAAACTCTGCTTTAGTGCCAATTTTGCAACAACAGCCTGGCGCGCCGGCCCGACAATAAAGGGTGTCGTTATTGGAGGGCAAGCATGTCGCGATCTTTTTCCCGTGTGGCCACGCTGCTGCTGGCAGCGGCGCTGGCCGGCGTCCAGCCTGTCTTGGCAGCCAACAACGATCCGCTAGTGCTGGTGCCGGGTTTTCTCGGCTTTGGTCCCGAAAAATTCACCAACATTGGCTTTCGCTACTGGGGTGGCTTCGACGACATCGTCGCCCACATGCAACATGGCGGTGCCCGCCGCGTCATGGCGGCGTCGGTCTCGCCGATCGCCACCAACTGGGACCGCGCGGCCGAACTGTATTACCAGATCAAGGGCGGCTGCGTCGACTACGGCAGCCGCCACTCGGCGCTGCACGGCCACCGCGGCGGCGTCCAAAAGCCGGCCGGCAAATGCTGGGCGGCCGATCCGGCCGACAATCCCGAACACTATCCGGTGGCATTCTACCCGGCGTGGGACGCGGCCCACCCGATCCACCTGGTCGGCCACAGCCAGGGCGGCACCACCATCCGCGCGCTGATCGAACTGCTCGAACACGGCTCGCCAAACGGCGATGAAGGCGGTGCCGACCTGTACGCCGGCGGCAAGGTCAACTGGGTGACCAGCGCCACCACCCTCTCGGCGCCGCACAACGGCACTACCTTGCGCGACGCCGTGGCCGACTTTGCGCCGATGATGCTGCGCTGGGCCAGGCTGATCGACAATGTCGCGCTGATGGCGGCCGGGCCGCCGGCGCCGTGGCTGGCAAGCGCGCCCGCTGTCGCCGCGGCGTCGCCGATCGCCGACTTCGACCTGGTCCAGCTCGAAATGGCGCCCGACGGCGCGCGCGCATTCAACCGCTGGGCGCGCACCTCGCCGCACGTCTATTACTATTCAGTCGCCACCCTGGCCACTGAAGCGGGCAGCGCCCTGTACTTCAACGGCACCGACCGCCTGATCGCGCCGATCCAGCGGCCGGCCTACCAATACCCCCGCGGCGACATGATGTACGTGTTCAAACCGGCGGCCGGCGAATGGATCTATCCGTTGCGGGTACAACATGGCATGGGGGCGTACACCCAGACGGCGCGGGGCCGGGTTCGCATCGACAGCCGGTGGTTTCCCAACGACGGCGTGGTAAATACTTTCAGCATGAAAGGACCGGCCGGCCATCCGCAGCGCACCTGGAACGGCGCCTCGGTGCGGGGGGCGTGGAATTTTCTCGGCACCTACAAGGGAGTCGACCATTTCGACATCCTCGGCTGGCCGGGCGCCGCCGAATCGGCGTATCCGGTGTACGACCGGATTGGCGCCATCATTTACGGGCTCTAGAGGCTCAAGTCCGATCTGCCCATTGGCGCAACTGCGCCACGGTGGCGGTGACGCCGCCGCAAACGATCACCAGCACGTTGCGAAATTCTTTCATCGCGGTGCTGGCATCGTAGGCCACCGCCAGGGTGGCGCCGCAGGCAGGTTCCACCACCACCCGATGGTCATCCATGAAGCGGATGCAGGCGTCCACCGCGGCGCTGTCGGCCACCACGACGCTGCGCAGCGGATGCTCGCTACTCAATGCAAAGGCTTGCTGCGCCACCTGGCGCGCGCCAAGCGAGGTGGCGATGCTGGCAATGCGCGGCAGGACAATCCGTTCGCCGGCCGCGATCGACTGCGCCAGCGAGTCGGCGCCTTCGGTTTCGACGGCGATCACCGGCACGCGCGGCCAGCCGTTGCGGCGCAGGCCGGCGACGACGCCGCACAACAGGCCGCCGCCGCCGACCGACAGCACCACCGCGTCGGGCTTGACGCCAGCGCGCGCCACCTCGTCGATCATGCTGGCGTGGCCTTCCCACAGCAGGGGATCGTCGAACGGGTGGATGAAGGCATCGGTTTCGCCCAGCAGGGAGGTGGCCATCGCATGCGCTTCCTGGAACGAGGCGCCGTGGACGATCACCTCGGCCCTCTCGCGCCGCAGCAGTTCGAGTGCGCGCGCGCTGGTGGTCTCGGGCACCACCACCAGCATCGGCACGCCCAACCGGCGCGCCGCATACGCCGCCGCGATGCCTGCATTGCCGCCGGACGCGGCGACGAAGCGGCGCGCCCCGCGCCGCGCATACTCCTCGCAGGCGAAGCCGATGCCGCGGTTCTTGAAGGAGCCGGTCGGCTGCAGCGCCTCCATCTTGAGCCAGACCGACTGGCCCGGCGCGCCGGACATGGCAGCCGATTCGATGAGCGGGGTTTCGATGTAAAGTGTCATGCCGGGCGGAGTCCATAAAAGCCGATAACGGCCTCATTTTACCCGCGCCCGGCAATCCTGCGATCAAGCCGGCCCCACATGGCGTCACAAGAGTTCCTTGCTACAACATATTCCGAAGAAAATTTTGATTCGCGGACGCTATAACTGTACAGTAATCGGTGTTTTTACATTATTTGACTGTAAAGCATTGGCGTATACGAGCCTGGCGCGCCACAATGACGGCGTACGGTGCACTGGAGACGACTGGCATGCAAACAACCTGGAACGTCAGGCACTACAGCGAAAAGGATGTCACCGCATGAAGCCAGTTGGGCCGCACCATCGTCACCACAACGATCCGCACGACCGCGAAGCGCATGAAGCGCATGAAGCACATGAAGCGCTGCAATCGGACCATGCGCGCCCACCGGCGCCGGCGCTCTCGCGCATCCTGATCTGCCGCAGCGACAACCTTGGCGACGTCGTCCTCACCTTGCCGCTGGCCGGTTATCTGAAGCAGGTGCTGCCAGGCGTCCAGGTCGACTTCCTGTGCCGGGGCTACGCCGCGCCGCTGGTGCGGCAGTGCCGCCACGTCGACCAGGTCCTGGTGCTCGAAGAGCTGACCGATCCCGCGCGCAGGTTTGCCGACGAAGCCTACGATGCCGTGATCTTCGCCTTTCCCAACCGCCGCCTGGCGCAGGCGGCGCGCCGCGCCCGCATCGCCCACCGGGTCGGCACCAGCCACCGCTTTTACCATTGGTACACCTGCAACCGCCTGGCGCACTTCAGCCGGGTCCGCTCGCTGCTGCACGAAGCCCAGCTCAATTTTGAACTGCTGCGTCCGCTCGGCATCGTCCACGTTCCCGAGCTCGGCGACATCGGCGCGCTGTACGGCCTGGCGGCGCCGCGGCTGGCCGCCGTCGATGCCTTGCGCGAGAGTGGCTCGTTCAACGTCGTGCTCCACCCGAAATCGAACGGCAACGGCCGCGAATGGCCGCTGGCCCACTATGCGGCACTGGCGCTGCGGCTGCAGTCGGTGCCCGGCGCGCGCGTCTGGGTGACCGGCAGCGCGGCCGAAGGCGAGTTGCTGGAGCGCGAAATTGGCGCCCTGTTCGCCATGCCGCACGTACGCAACCTGTGCGGCCGCTTCGACCTGGCCGGGTTGACCGCGCTGATCGGCAGCGCCGACGGCCTGGTCGCCAGCGGCACCGGTCCGCTGCACATCGCCGCGGCGCTGGGGCGGCCCGCACTCGGGCTGTTCCCGCCGATCGCGCCGATCCACGTCGGCCGCTGGGGCGCGCTCGGCCCCCGGGCCCAGTCCCTGTGCGCCGAGCGGCGCTGCGCAACCTGCACCGGCAACGCCAGTTGCACCTGCATGCATGCCATCAGTGTCGACGCGGTTGCGGCGGCCGTGCTCGGCTGGCGCGAGGACCACCTGAAGCAGCTCGACAAGCCGGCGGCGCTGCCGCCACAAACTGCTTTGATCGCGCCATGAAGTTGATCAAGCCCACCGTCTTGCTGACGCTCGACTCGATGCGTTTTGCCAATACCGGCCTGCACACCTTCGGCCATAGCCTGGGACGGGAAATCCTGCGCCAGGGCCAGGCCGAGCTCGACGTGAGCGCCTACACCTATCCCGTCCAGCACGGCTTCCTCGGCCGCGCCGCCGGCTATGTGCGCCATCGGAAATTCCATCGCTGGTTTTTTCCGTTTCAGCGACGCTTCGACGTGGTCCATTTTACCGATCAGTATTGCCGGTTCGGACCGGCGCGGGTGAGCGGCAAGACCATCATGACGGTCCACGACCTTAACCAAATTTACGAGCAGCCGGCCGGCTGCCCCAAGCGGGCCCGTCACATGCGCCGCTTGCAGGTCAAGATTGCCGGCGCCGACAGGATCGTGGCAATATCGCACTTCGTCGCCGCCGACGTGGTGCGCCACTTTCCTGAAGCGCGGGACAAGATCTCGGTGATCTATAACGGCACCGATTCGACCCACGCGCCGGCCGGCCACCAGCCCGCCTGCGCGCCCGGCGGCGCCTTCCTGTTTGCGCTGGGAATGGTGTGCGCGAAGAAGAATTTCCACGTGCTGGTGCCGCTGCTGCGCGACAACGCCAGGAAATTGCTTATTTCCGGCATCGTCAAGGAAGACTACCGCCAGATCATCATGGCCGAAGCAATCGCCTGCGGCGTCGCCGACCGGGTGATCATCACCGGCCCGGTCAGCGAGCACGACAAGGACTGGTATTACGCCAATTGCGACGCGTTCGTGTTTCCATCGCTGGCGGAAGGTTTCGGCCTGCCCGTGATCGAGGCCATGCATCATGGCAAACCGGTGTTCCTTTCGGCCATGACGTCGCTGCCGGAAATCGGCGGCGCCGCCGCCTACTACTTCGACAACTTCGAGCCGGCTCACATGGCGCGCGTGCTGGAACAGGGGTTGGCCGATTTCGCCAACGGCGGCGCCGACAAGGTGCGTGCCCATGCGGCGCAGTACACCTGGGCCAAGGCAGGGGCGGCGTATCTCGACTTGTACCGCGGTCTGTACCGCGGCGGTTATCACGGTCATGACCGCGACCCGCTGGCAGCCTGAAACGCGTGCCCATGCGTCCAAAGCGCGGCATTATTACTCATCCGTGTTGTCCCGATAATTACCAGCGGAATCTGATTGCTGCGCAGAACAGAGATTAATATTGTATGCGTTTGGACAGATATTGACGTAGAGCTAAAACCGTGGCAACATATATTTCCACCTAAGAACACTTTTCGCGCATTGCCCAACTCAAGCGCGCTCAACGCTGGTCGCGTTTCCAGGAGCATCGTCGATGACTATATTACTGCCCCTCTCCTTTCACCAACCCGAGATCGAACAGCGGCTTGCGGCCCTCGGTGCGGATGGCCTCGACCAGCTCGATTTCGGGGTAATCGGTTTCGACAGCGCGACAACTGTGCGCCTCTATAACGAATTCGAGTCGAAAGCGGCCGGGCTGACGGCCCACCGTGTGCTCGGACAGCCGTTGTTCACAGTGGTGGCGCCATGCATGAACAACTTCCTGGTCGCTCAACGTTTCGAAGACGCCTTCGAAACCGGCGCCGTTCTCGACGTAACGATCAATTATGTGCTGACGCTGCGCATGCGGCCGACCAAGGTTGCGCTGCGGCTGCTGGCCTCGCCAGGGGCGGCGATGCGCTACGTGCTGGTTGAGCGCCTGTCGTGACGGATACGGGCTTGCAGCCGGATTCCCAGCCCGACGCGCCCGGCATCGGCGAAGAGTACGAAGCGCTGCTCCAGTTCCTTTATCTGGCGCCAGTCGGCCTGGTGCAAGCGGCAATCGACGGCACCATCGCCATGATCAATCCGATTTCGGCACAGCTGCTGATGCCGCTTTCAACCGATGGCAATCTGGCCAACCTGTTTACCGCGCTGGAGGGTGTAGCTCCCTCGCTGCGCTCCATGTGTGCGGATTTTGCCCCATCGTACGGGGTCGTCTGCGACGCCATGCACCTTCACCTGAACCGGCGGGGCGACCGCAAGCCGGCGAAAATGGTGATTTCGCTTACCCTGGTTAAGCTTGACGAAACGCGTTTGATGGCAGTGCTGGGCGACGTTTCCCTGCAGGTCAAGCGCGACCGCGAACTGAAGCAGAGCGACGCCTGGCTCAATGCCATCCTTACCGGCGTCGAAGACTATGCGATGGTCAGCCTCGACCCGCTCGGCCGGATCGAGTCCTGGAATGAAAGCATTGGCCGGCTGACCGGATTTGCGGCAGAAGCGCTGGTCGGTCAACCGTATTCCATTTTCTATCCACCGGATTCGACGACGCCCGAACACCTGCTGGACCGATTGCGCGAAGCCGACGAGAATGGCTGGAGCCTGGACGAGGGTTTGCGGATGCGTGCCGATGGCAGCCATTTCTGGGGCAACTCGATGATCTCGCCGCTGCGCGACGGCGAAGACAGATCGCGCGATCCTGCATTTTGCGATCCCGAATCGCGCGAACCTGCCTACGGCCTGATCATCCGCGACATCAGCGACAAGCGCGAGGCGAGCGAGCAGCAGCGCAAGGCCGCTTATTGCGACTACCTGACCGGCCTGGCAAACCGGCGCGCCTTTTTCGAGGCGGCGGAACTGGAACTGGCGCGCCGCAAACGGTCTCCCCGCTCGACCGCCATGATCATGTTCGACGCCGACCATTTCAAGGCCATTAACGACACATTCGGCCACCCCGCCGGCGACGCCGTGCTGCGCCACCTGGCGCAGTCATTGAAGGCCACCTTCAGGGACGTCGATGTCGTCGCACGGGTGGGCGGCGAAGAGTTTGCCGTGCTGCTGCCGTCGACCGACCTGGCCGCCGCCGCGCTGGTGGCGAACCGCTTGCGGGCGCTGGTGGAAGCCACGCCGGTGTTGGTGGAAGGCGAATTGATCGGCTTTACGGTCAGCGCCGGCGTGGCCGCGATGGACGACGCCATCAGCGGCCTGGACGGCTTGATCAAGCGGGCCGACCAGGCGCTGTACGCGGCCAAGGCGCGCGGGCGCAACCGGGTCGATTGCTGGAGCCCGGAGTGTCCGACGTACAAAGACCACCTGCCAGGCGGCATCAATGCAAGCTGATCAGCCTGATAGCGTCGACGCCTACGAGGCATTGGTCCAGTTCCTGTATCGGGCGCCGATCGGGCTGGTGCAGATCAGCGCCGACGGGACCATCGAAATGCTCAATCCGATGTCGTCGAACCTGCTGATGCCGCTGGCCCCAAATGGCAACCTCGAGAACCTGTTCGATGTGCTGGCGGCCGTGGCGCCGCAACTCGGTCCGATGGCAAGCGGGTTTGGCGCAGCCAGCGGCATCGTCTGCGAATCGCTGCGCATCGACCTCGGCGAGATGGCTGGCGCGGGGCCGAAGTGCCTGTCGATCAGCCTGCTGAAACTGGACGACAACCGGCTGATGGCGGCGCTCGGCGACGCCACCGCCGAAATGCAGCGCGAACAGGAAACGCTGGCGCGTCGTCTGAACAGCGCCGCCCGGATCGACAAATTGACGCAAATGCCGAACCGGTGGGCGGTCATGGAACAGATCGCGATCAGCATGGCACGGTTCGACAACGTCACGCGCGGCGAATTTGCCGTGCTGTTCATGAACTTCGACCGCTTCCGGCAAATCAACGACATGCTCGGCAATGCCGTCGGCGACCAGGTACTTACCATGGTCGCCGAACGCGTGCGCGGGGCCTTGCGCCCTCCCACCGACCGCATCGCGCTGGTCGCCGGCCCGGGCCAGATGGCGGCGCGTATCGGCGGTGACGAATTCGTTGTCGTGCTCGATGGCATGCGCCGTCCCGGGGACGTCGACAATGTCGCCTTGCGCCTGCTGGAAGCCATCGGCAAGCCGTACGACGTTTCGGGCCATAAAATCAGTTGCAACGTCAGCATGGGCATCGTGCTGGGTACGGAGGCGTCGGGCGACGCCGACGCCGTCTTGCGCGACGCCAGCATCGCCATGACGCAAGCCAAGCGCGCCGGCGGCGCACGCCACGTGCGGTTCGAAACGACGATGCGCGAGCACGCCGCCCGGCGCGGCGACATCGAGGCCGACTTGCGCGTCGCGCTGCAGGAGAACCAGCTATTCGTGGTGTACCAGCCGGTGGTCGGCCTGTTGCCCGACGGCCGGGTCGACCATGCGGCTGGCGTCGAGGCGCTGGTGCGCTGGCAGCACCCCACGCGCGGCATTATTTCCCCAATTGAGTTCATTCAAATTGCCGAAGAGTGCGGCCTGATCGGCGCGCTGGGCGATGTCGTACTGACGCAAGCGTGCAACGATTTTGTAGCCTGGCAGGCATTGCTTGGCCCTGGTGCCCCGCGCCTGCTGGCCGTCAACCTGTCGCGCGTCCAGCTGGCCCAGCCCCGGTGGATCGACACGGTGACCGGCATCCTGCACGCCAGCGGCATGCGGGCCGACCAGCTGCAGCTGGAAGTGACGGAAAGCCTCGCTGCCCAGGACCAGCAGGTGCAGGAGCGCCTGCACGAATTGAAAGCGCTCGGCATCAAGCTGGCCCTCGACGATTTCGGCACTGGCTACTCGTCGCTGGCGAGCCTGCACCTGTTGCCGGTCGATACAGTCAAGATCGACCGCTCGTTTGTCAGCCAGGGCGATACCAGCCACCATCACCGGACACTCATCGAGGCGACCGTCAAGGTCGCCCTCAGCCTTGGCATGGACACCGTCGCCGAGGGCATCGAAACCGAAGCGCAAGCCGGCGTGGTGCGTGAACTGGCGTGCCACAAGGGCCAGGGCTACCTGTTCAGCAAGCCGTTGACAGCTGCCGCCCTGGTGCAATGGCTGGCGGACAAGCAACGGGCCGCGGCCTGACTGAGCGCCCGCGCCGACAGTTACCCACC
>Ga0326734_1000502_pt1 | contig 10852 bp, 8 predicted proteins | sample 15_GP2_1315_FD_207944 | JGI IMG/M metagenome (GOLD analysis project Ga0326734, IMG submission 207944) | Glacier ice microbial communities from Ngari, Tibet, China - 15_GP2_131.5 | ecosystem: Environmental > Aquatic > Freshwater > Ice > Glacier | place: China: Ngari, Tibet | collected 2018-07-18
CGGTGCAGGCGCTCGACCATGCCACGGGCTACCTCCTGGCCGCGGCGACGCTCCGCGCCGTCGTGATGCGCCGCGCCGATGGCGTCGGCCGCATCGTGCGTAGCTCGCTCGCTCGGGTCGGTGCCGCACTCGTCGGCGAAGGCGACCTGCCGCCCGGCGGCGCTCTCGTCGCCATCCCCGAGCCGACGGAGCCGCTCGACACCCAGTGGGGCGAGGCCCGGATGCTACGCCCGCCGCTTGAGATCGCCGGCGTGCCGTTCGCCTTCGATCAGCCCCCGCGGGAGCTCGGCACCGACGACGCCCGCTGGGTCTGAAACTCTAGGAGCCGATTGTCGGGATGGGCAGTCGCGCCCCGCTCGGGATGATGCCGAGTGAGGCAACGAGCTGGTCGCCCCCGAATCCGCCGACCGAGTAGCACTGCCAGCCGACGCCGCCAGGGCCGAAGAACTCGAAGCGCGCGGAAAACCCCGTCGCATCCGGGCGCTCGAACGCGACCCACTGCGCGCAGGACCGGTCGGCGGTGTTTCCTCCGACGGAGAAAATCGTGACGATGCCGGGGAGTAACAGTGCGACGATCCCGACGATCACGATGACCCGCATCGCAAACAGCAGGCGCGGACTGCGCAGCGGGCGTCCGTCGCCGGGCTCGTAGCCGGCCAGTTCGGGATGCTCGTCGGTCATGGCATCCAAGTCTTCCACGGAAGGGCTCCCAGAGTGAATCGACGGTCGTCCGTTATCATCAGCATAATGTCCACACTCTCTCCGCAGCCCGCTGAGGCGACAACGCCGGTGCCGCTCGCCCGACACGGGCAGCTGAAGGCCGGAAATACCGCTGCCACCGTGCTCAAGTTTGTGGCCGCCGCCCTCGCCGTTGTGCTCGTGAGTACCGCGAGCATCGCCGCCGTCGCGGTGCACAACATCACCTCCGCCATCCGGCCCGGCGTCGCACTCCAAGGCGAGGAGGAGGACGCCATCACGATCGGCGCGGTGGACGGCGCGGTCGACCTGCTGCTCGTCGGCAGCGACAGCGGCGGCGGCAACGCCGCGTACGGGGACCGCGAGGCCGAACTCAACGACGTGACGATGCTGCTCCACATCTCTGAGGATCAGAAGAGCGCGACGGTCGTGAGCTTCCCGAGGGACCTCTTCGTCGACCTCCCCACCTGCCCGAACCCGGACGGCGGCGAGTTCGCCGCCGCGACATCCGTCAAGCTCAACTCGGCGCTGAGCCGCGGGGGGCTCGCCTGCCCGGTTCTCGCGATCGAGGCGCTCACGGGCATGGACATCCCCTACGCCGCCAAGATCGAGTTCGACGGCGTCATCGCCATGTCGAATGCTGTCGGCGGGGTGCCGGTGTGTGTCGCGACGGCCATCAACGACCGCCAGATCTCGTTCAAGCTCGCCGCGGGCGAGCACACCCTGTCCGGCTTCGAGGCGCTACAGTTCCTGCGCACCCGCTACGGCGTCGGCAACGGCAGCGACCTTACCCGGATCAGCAACCAGCAGCAGTTTCTCTCCTCGCTCGTGCGCACGCTGAAGAGCTCGGAGACCCTCTCGAACCCCGTCAAGCTCTACGGCATCGCGAGCGCGGCGACACAGAACCTCGAGTTCTCGAACAGCCTGAGCAACGTCGACACGATGGTCGCGATCGCCGGCGCACTCAAGGACATCCCGCTCGAAGACGTCGTGTTCGTGAAGTACCCGAGCGTCGAGGGCAACTCAGGCGACGCGTCGGGAGTGTTCCCGATCAGCGAGGCGGCCTCGGTGCTGGTCGACGCGATCTCCGCCGACCAGCCGATCTCCCTCACCGGCACGACGGGTGGCGGAACGGTCGCCGATCCCTCGGCGCCGGTGGAGGAGCCGGTGGTCGAGGAGCCCGTCGTCGAGGAGCCCTCCGCATCCGCGGCACCGGACCCCTCGGCGAGTCCGGATGCCGTCGCGGAGGAACCGGCTAAGGTCGAGCTACCGAGCGTGGTTGAGGGCCAGAACGCCAGCCAAGTGACCTGCACAACGGGACAGACCGCCGGAGGATGACGGCAGGCAGTCGAGCTTTCCTCCTCTACGGGGTCGAGTGCGGTGACACACGGCTACAGTGAGCTTTTCGAGAGTGCGGAGGACGAGGGTGGAGTATTCGCCACGCGTGCTGCTCGATTGCACCGCAATTCCGGCGAATCATGGTGGCGTGGCACGCTATGTCGACGGCCTGCTGTGTGGCTTCGAACCGAGATCCTTCGAGCTGACCCTCGCCGTCCAGGAGCGCGATCGTGCGGAATTCACGGCCATCGTGCCGTGGGCCAGGGTGCACGCGCTGCCGCCGCGATTCGCGTATCGCCCGCTGCGCTTCCTCTGGGAGCAGCTTGGCCTCCCCCTGCTCGCGTTGCGGGTCAGGGCCAATGTCGTGCACTCCCCGCACTACACATTCCCGCTGCTCTGGCGGCGGGGCAACGTGGTGACGGTGCACGATGCCACCTTTTTCAGTGATCCGAGCGCGCACCGGCCCCTCAAGCGTTTCTTCTTCCGGGCCTGGGTGCGCGCGGCCTGGCGCACAGCGGATGTCGTGGTCACGCCGAGCTCGGCCACCGCGGGCGAGGTCGAGCGGTTCGTCGGCGCGCCGCGCGCGCTCATCGAGGTTGCACTGCTCGGAGTCAACTCCGACAGGTTCCACCGCCCGTCCACAGGCGAGCTGGCCGCGTTCCGCGAGCGTGTCGGGCTGCCCGACGACGCGACCTGGTTCGCATTCCTCGGCACCATCGAACCGCGCAAGAACCTCTCCGCCCTGCTCGACGCCTACGCGACGCTGCGTGCGGACCTCGGCGACACCGCACCACGCCTGCTCGTGTCCGGCGGCCGCGGCTGGGACAAGGCGGGCCTCGCCAAGCTCGACGCCCTCGGGCCGGACTCGGGTGTGCAGGCACTCGGCTATCTCCCCATGGCTCAGCTCCCCGCGCTGCTGGGCGGCTCCGTGGCCGTGATGTACCCCAGCCTCGGCGAGGGGTTCGGCCTGCCGGTGCTCGAGGCGATGGCCTCCGGCGCCGCGGTCATCACTTCCAACCGGCTCGCGATCCCCGAGGTCGGCGGAAATGCCGTCGCGTACACCGAGGTCGATGCCGCCTCGATCGCGCAGGCGATGCGCGACCTCCACCTCGACCCGGCCGAGCAGCAGCGGCTGCAGGAGCTCGCCGTCGCCCGCTCGGCCATCTTCACCTGGCAGGCCACGGCAGTCGCGCACGTGCAGGCCTACCGCGCCGCCATGCGACGGCGCTAAGGATGCTCTGGCGCAAGGTCCGCTCGATCGCGACCGACCTCGTGCGGGTCAATGCCCAATACGCAGGTGACCGCGGGCAGCGCAACGCGCTGCGTGAGGCGCTGAAGCGGGACGGAATGACCAGCGCCCAGCGGGAGATTGCCGGCCTCGAGCTCGCGGCGGCGCCGGTTGCGGCGCGCGCCTACGCCGGGTTGTCGAACACGAGCCTCACGCTCGCCGGCATCCGGGTCGACGACGATGCCGCGCCGCAGCTGAACCTGCTCATCGGCGAGGTGCGCGAGGGTGGGATCTTCGCCGGGGTGCATACCGCGATGAACGTCGGACGCCTGCTCGCCGACCGTCTGGGACTTCCGCTCAGGGTCGTCATGCTCGACTTCACCTCCGTCGACAACGATCGCGAGACAGCCGAACGATTCATCCGCGACGGGCTCGGCATCGCCGATGTCTCGGTGGTCACCCGGGAGTCGCTTCGCGAGGCATCGTTCGGCCGAACCGACATCTGGCTTGCGACCCACTCCAAGACGGCGCATGCCGCGCAGGTCGCAGCGAACATCGGCGTCATCGACCGCGATCGGGTGGCCTACCTGATCCAGGACTACGAACCCGGGTTCAGCGCCTGGTCGACAGAATCGGTCATCGCCGCATCGACGTATCACGCTGGCTTCGTGCCGATCGTGAACTCGACCCCGCTGTGGCGCTTCCTCACCGAGCAGGAGGGCCTCGACATCGACCGTTCGCTCGTGTTCGCGCCGAGCTTCGAACTCGAGAGACTCGCGGCGACCGCCGAGGCGCGCGAGAGAACGTCGACGGTAAAGGTGCTCTTCTACGCGCGCCGCTCGAAACAACGCAACCTGTACGAGCTCGGGATTTCGGCTTTGCGGGCCACCGTGTTCACGCTCGGCGCTAATGCACCGCGGGTGAGTTTCTTCTCGGCGGGCGAGCCGCACGATGAGATCGACCTCGGCGGAGGGCACACTCTCACCAGCCTGGGCAGGCTCGGCTGGCAGGAGTACTTTGCCTTCCTCGCCACCACCCAGGTGCTGCTGTCGCTGCAGCAGAGCCCGCACCCCAGTCATCCGCCGTTCGACGCGGCGATCTCCGGTGCATTCGCCGTGACCAACGAGTTCCACGGCACCCGGGCTGGCCTGCACCCCAGAATCGCCGCTGTGGATGCCGACCCCGTCAGTCTCGCCGCCGCGGTCAGAGCCGCGATCGCTGCGAGCGCCGGCGCTGCACCCGGTAAATACTCGCCGGTCGCAGAGGGGCTGCTGGGCGGGGAGCTGGCTGATGTGGTGGATGCTGCTGTGCGACGGCTCCTGCGCGCCTGAGGTCGAGCGGGGGGTTTACTTGCCCTCGTCGACGCTCGCCATGTAGGCGGCGACGACGCTGTCGGCGCTCCCCACCTGCACGAGACGTCCCTGGTCGATCCACGCCGCCTGGTCGCACATCTCCTTGAGGCTGCCCATCGAGTGGGTGACCATGATGACCGTCTTGCCGGCCTCTTTGAACTCCACGAACTTCTGGGCGCACTTGGCCCGGAACGCGGCATCGCCGACCGCGAGGATTTCGTCGACAACGAGGATGTCGGGGTCGACGTTGATAGCGATCGAGAACCCCAGTCGCACATACATACCGGAGGAGTAGTTCTTCACGGGCTGATCGATGAACTTCTCCACGCCGGAGAACTCGATGATCTCGTCGAGCTTGCGGGTCAGGTCCTTCTTCGACATACCGAGAATCGACCCGTTGAGGAAGATGTTCTCGCGGCCGGAGAGTTCCTGGTGAAAGCCCGAGCCGACCTCGAGCAGCGAGGCGACCTTGCCGTTGGCACGGATCGACCCTCCGTCGGGGTAGATGATGCGCGCGAGGCACTTGAGCAGGGTCGACTTGCCGGCGCCGTTGCGCCCCACGAGTCCGAATGTGGAACCGGTGGGTACCTCGAACGAGACGCCGTCGAGCGCGAGGAAGTCCTCGTGCACACTTCGCCGACCGCGCAGGAGCGCCGTCTTGAGCGAGTCGTTCTTCTCCTTGTACATGCGGTACCTGAGGGAGACGTTGTCGACGACGACCGCGGGGGGAGGAGGGGAGCTCACAGCAGTCGCGCCAATCTGTTCTCGAACCGCTTGAAGATGAGGAACCCGATCGCGAACACCCCGAACGCCCAGCCGACGCACCACGCGGTGTCGATCAGGTCGGGCCAGCGGTTGTCGTACATGAGCTGGCGGAACACCGTGACGAAGCGCTCCATCGGGTTCAGGCGGTACACGGTGAGGAGCCAGTCGCCGTATTTGTCGGCGGCATCCTCCACGAGCGTGATCGGGTAGATTATCGGGGTCAGGTACATCCACATCTGCAGCGCGATCGCGGTGAAGTGCTGCGCGTCGCGGAAGAATACTGTGAGCACCGCGAGCATCATTCCGAGGCCCGTGGCGAAGAGTGCCAGCAGCGCCATGAACGCGAGCACAAGTGGGATCCACGGCAGCACGAACGAGCCGAACAGCATCAGCACGACAGCGAGCAGCGCCATCTCGTTGAGCCAGGTGAAGCCGGTCGACCCGGTCACCGCGAACGGCAGGTTCATCCGCGGAAAATAAACCTTTTTGATGAGGTTCGCGTTGCCGGTGATCGACGCAAGCCCGCCACTGACGACGCGGTTGAAGAACAACCAGGGAAGAAGCCCGCACATGAGCCAGAGTGCGTAGATATCGGTGCCGCTCGGGTCGCCAACGGAGGGACGTGCCCGGAAGATGACCGAGAACACCACCGTGTAGACGAGCATCGTCGCAAGCGGATTGAAGAGCGACCAGAGTTGGCCGAAGAAGGTGCGGCGGTACTTTCCCTTGACCTCGCGCATCACGAGGTTGCTGAGCAGCTCCCGCGATGCGTATAGCTCCCTCAGGTAGGTCACGGCTCACGCTCTCCGAATGGGACGCGAAGCGCCACGGTCAAAACACCCACAGTCTACGGTTTGACGCTGCGAACGGCCGACACCATGTCGGCTCACCACATCCCGGCAAGTAGGATCGCCCTCGTGCTGGTCTATTTTGTCAATCACTCGACCGCCCCCGTGAACCTCGGCGGGGCGGAGCGGTCGATGCTCAAGCTCGTGGAGGACTGGCACGCGGCCGACCCCGATTTCGAGGCCGTGTTCATCACCAAGGCGCCTCGCGGCAAGTTCATCGAGGCCGTGGAGAAGCGGGGCTGGGCCCACCTCCCGTTCCTGTACCGCGGCTGGACCATCCCGAAACCGGTCGCGCCGGTGAGCGAAATAACCTACTTCGCCCAGGACGACTACCGCGCGACCCTCGCGATAATCGCCGCGATGGAGAAGCGTCGACCCGACCTCGTCGTGACCAACACCGTGGTCGCCCCGTGGGGCGCGTTCGCCGCGGCTGTCCTCGGCATCCCGCACGCCTGGTTCGTGCGCGAATATGGCGACCTCGATCACGGCCTGTCGTTTCAGATCGGCCGGCAGCAGACCTTCGAAGATATCGGGCTCATGTCGCAGGCGGTCTTCACGAACTCGCTCGCACTCAAGAAGCACGTGGGCCAGTACCTCGACGAAAGCAAGGTGACGGTTGTCTACCCGCAGGTGGATGCGTCCGACCTCGCGCACAAGGCGGCCCTTGCCCCCGAGAAGGTGCCGTTTCCCGAGACGGATGCCGGGCTCAAGATCACGGTGATGGGCAGGCTGTCCGAGAGCAAGGGCCAGTGGCGCGCGATCGACGCGATCGGCGAACTCGCGGCGCGCGGCATCCTCGCCAGCCTCTGCCTCGTCGGCTCTCAGGAGCAGCCCGACTACGACGTCGTGCTGAAGGCGCGGGCGAGCCGGCTGGGCGTCGCCGACCGGGTCAGCATCGTGGGGGAGCAGGCCAACCCCTACCCGTACATCGCTGCCGCCGACGTGTGTGTCACCCCGTCGGGCATCGAGGCCTTCGGGCGGTCCACCCTCGAGTACATGCTCGTCGGCAAGCCCGTCGTGGCGTCAGAGGGCGGCGGGAGCGCCGAGCTCGTCGTCCCTGGCGAGACTGGTTTTCTGTTCAACCCCGACGAGACGGGCGCCCTCGCCGAGAGCCTCGCGGCCTACGCGTCAGAGCCGCGACTGCTCGAGGCCCACGCCGCCGCCGCGGCGCAGCGCGCGGGCAGCCTGATGAGCCACGACTTCAGCAACCTCGCCGCGATCGAGCGGCTGAAGCACACCGCGACGCTCGAGCCGTACCGGCTGCCGAACATCGCCCGCTATTGGTTCGCGCTTCCCGGGCACTACTTCTCGGCGGGCGCCGGCCAGCGCATCACCGTCTCGTTCCTCCTGACGCGGGTGCGCGGCCGCGTGGCCAACCTCGTGCGGAGGCCCCTCGGGGCCATCCGTCGCCGCCTGCGCCGTTAGGCTGGCGAGAATGCACGTCATACCGCTCGAGCCGCCCGTGACTGTCGTGGTGCCCGTCTACGGTGACCTGCCCTCGCTCACCGCATGCGTCGAGTCGCTCAAGGCGAACATCGACCAGAGCAGGCACCATGTGCTGCTCATGAACGACAGCGGGCCCGACGCCGACGAGATCGAGACGGCGCTGCTCGCGCTCATCGCGGGGCAGCCGGGGTTCTCCTACGAACGCAATCTGAGAAACCTCGGGTTCGTCGGCAACTGCAATCGCGCGGCGCTCGAGATCGACCAGACCGACAACGACATTCTGCTTCTCAATAGCGACACGATGACGACCCCTGGCTTTCTCGAAGAGCTCTCCGGGGTACTGCACGCATCGCCGGAGCATGGAGCCGTCTGCGCGCGCAGCAACAACGCGACGATCGCGAGCCTGCCCTTCAAACTGCGCGACCCCGCCGTCGGCCGCAGCATCGAGCGAACGGCACAGGCGCACGAGCAGCTGAAGGACTCGTTGCCGCGGTTCAGCATCTCGCCTGTCGCGATGGGATTCTGCATCCTCATGCGCCGCGAGCTCATCCGCGAACACGGACTCTTCGACGAGGTCTTCGCACCCGGCTACGGCGAAGAGAACGACTTCTGCCTACGCATCGGGCAGGCGGGGTTCTCCTCGGTCATCGCACACCGGGCGCTCGTGTTCCATGTTGGAGCGCGCAGCTTCGTCGGGGCAAGGAGAGAGGCGCTGCGGTCGTCCCACGAGAAGATCCTGGTGACCCGGTACCCGTTCTACCCGGCCGCCGTGCAGCGGTACCTCCACCAGGAACGCGACCCCGTCGACGTGTTCGCCGACGCGATGGCACCGGGGGATGACGTGGTGCGTGCGCTGATCGACATCGACGAAGCTCCCGGTGGGCGGATTGACCCCTGGCACGAGCAACTTCTCGATGCCGCGACCGCGCTGGCGAGCGATACGGCGACATTCAGTGTGTCGGTGCCCGATCGGGCCGCGGCTTCGACCGCGCGCCGGTACCCACGGCTCCACGTCGCGCGCCAGTCGCAGCTCGACGGGCTCTGGGACGTGGCCATCGCGCGCGCCGAGTCACCGACGGCTGGCCAACTGGCTCGGCTGAACCGCACCAGCCTGCGCTGGGTGCTGGTGTCGGGTGCGGCGGGCATGAACGAAACCGGGTTCGCCGACCTGGTGCTCGGCCCCGCAGAAGTCTCTGTCGCCGACCTTCCCGGACAGGTGGTCGATCGCTTCGGGCGATCGGCCGTGAACATCGACGGCCTCCGCCGGCGGTGGCTCGCACTGACCTCCGATCCCGACTACCTCAGCGGAGCGAGCGCCCCACGCGAGCGACGCCGAGTACGGCTTATGCGTCGCGCTGAGCGGGTTGCCCCCGGCCCGGTCGGCCTCGCAAAAGGACTGGCGAAACGGGTTCTCGGACGCGAGTGAGCGTCGAGAACACGCGACGGCGAGGGTTATCGCAAGGCGCGTTGGGTGAGACTCCCGCCCATCGGGTCGAGGCCGTGGATGCGAAGAAAATCGCCCGCCCGCGCAGCCGCGAGCACACCAAGGCGATCGGCGGTCACCCCCGTCACGAACGGGCTCGTCGAGACCGCCTCGCGCACGCGGTCGAGCAGGTCGGGCTGCACCGTTCCGCCCGGCTCGATCACGGCGATCACCGAACCGGTGCTCAGGCTGAAGGCGAGGTTGGCCGAGACCGCGACACCCAGATCGAGTGCGACCCGCCTCACCACGACTCGGCTGTCGTCGAGGAACGCGGCCGTCAGGATCGCGCTCTCTTCCCGTGGCGACGCGTTGTCGATCACAATGATCTCGATGTCGTCCTCGGCGTGACCACTCAGCAGGCGACTCACCGTCTCGAGCGTGAGAGGCCACTGCCGGTGGCTGCGAAGAAGAATCGACACCCGGTCGGGCGCGCGGGTGTCGACCCCAGATGCCGCAGCATCCCAATCGACGAGGTTCTTGTCGAGCACGGCGGCGCGCCAGTCGTCGCTCTCGGTCGTGGTGATCCGATCGCCGGACGTCGACCGGTGGTCGTAGTTGACCCCGAGCATCGGCACGAACACCGAATCGGCGCGGGCCATCAACCGCAGCACGAGATCGTAATCGACCCAGCGCCGCAGGGCCGTGTCGAAGCCGCCGATCGACTCGAGCACCTCCCGGCTAACGACGAGCGCGTTGAGGTCGACGACATTGCGGCCCTGCAGCAGTTGCTCCCTGGTGGTGGGGCGCCCCAGGTACTCCACGGCGCCGCCATCGAGCTCGATCCGCACGGCGGTGTGGCTCAGCGGCGCGCCGGAGCCGTCGAGTCGCGCGAGCGACGCGCGCAGGAACTCCGGAGTCCAGGTGTTGTCCGTGTCGAGGAATGCGACATAAGTACCGCGGGCCGCCCGGATCCCGGTGTTGCGCGCGGCGGAGACGCCAGCGTTGGTCTGCCGGATGAGATGAATGCGGGAGTCCTCGGCGACCCATCGGGCCACCTCCTCCGCCGTCCCATCGTCCGACCCGTCGTCGACGACGATGAGTTCCCACGAGCGGGCGGTCTGGTCGATCACCGACCGAATCGCGGCTCCCACCACGTCGGCGCGATTGAAGGCGGGCATCACCACGCTGACGGTCGGCGAGGCGGATGCCCGGTCGGCGTACCCGAGAGTGTCGAGAAACCGCAGCTCCGCAGCGTCATCCCAGGAGGTGGCGTTGCGGCGTTGGGACTGGAAGTCCTGTTCGGCGAAGACCCGAGCAGTCTCCAGCAGACGAGAGCGGGCCCGACCCCAGTCGACCCGGGCCTCGGGATCGACCGTGGGGAGCAACGCCGTGACGTCTGCAGCCTCGAGAAATCGCGCGAGCGTCGATACCCCAGATCCATCGATCATCAGAGCCGAGATGCTCACCCTGCCCGATGTGGCGAAGAGCGGCCCGAGTGAACCGTTGAGGGTGCCGGTTTTCCGCGCGATCCAGCCGGGTTCGATCAGGGGGTTGAACGACAGGGCATGCTCCGGCCGCAGCGACAGGTAGTGCCGCAGCGCGCTCCGATCGCTGGAGAACTTCTTCCGGGCCTGAGCCTCGTAGTAGACACGGTCGACAAGTCCGAGACGCATGATTCGCCGGATCCAGAGGAGAGATCTCCACCGCTTCGTGATCGCGGCTAGCCGGCTGGTGATGATGGGGTCCTTGGGTGTGC
>Ga0326734_1000504_pt1 | contig 10832 bp, 10 predicted proteins | sample 15_GP2_1315_FD_207944 | JGI IMG/M metagenome (GOLD analysis project Ga0326734, IMG submission 207944) | Glacier ice microbial communities from Ngari, Tibet, China - 15_GP2_131.5 | ecosystem: Environmental > Aquatic > Freshwater > Ice > Glacier | place: China: Ngari, Tibet | collected 2018-07-18
ACCAGTCTTGCTAGGTTTTGACGGCTAATATCGTTATTAACTTGCGTAGATTTTTCTACTTGTCTGTATATCTTTATTTACCTAAAGTTATCCCTATTACAGTTTTCTTTAAATAGCATGGGAATCTGTTCACTCCTTCGATTATTTTCATCATGCAATTGTGGTTTACGATTAATGAAAACATGAATAGGTTTTTTACGAATTACGATACTTTTAATTACGATCTTTGGCATGTGTTTTCCTATAACAAGTTAGCCACACTAGGAAATCTAGTGTGGCTTTATGCTGCTTAGTTAAATAAACAGCTCTTCCATTTTCTTTAGCTTTACTGGATCTACTCTTTCCTGATCATGTATCCATCCTGAGATTGATGCTATCACAGGCTTTGGCATATTTAATCCATTAGAGACAGCCTTTGGTTCATTCAAATCAAACACGCTCTTGTGTGGCAAGAGGTGCCTCATCTCATGCGCCATAACTTCATCCAGTGCTAAGAAAAAGTTACACTCATCCCCATCGAAGTCAGCATTAAGATTACGAACGGTTAAAATACTAATGCTGATCGTTGGTACATAGACATCAGTCTTGATCTTGGTGATCCTAACTAACTGAAGTGAGCCTCTATGTAGAGAAGGGTTTCGGCCTAGAGTAGACACGATACCTTTCCTTGGACTGTTTGCAATCAGATCTACGAAAATGTCATCAATTACTTTACTGTACTTTTTGGCATGTTCATTAAGAAACCCAATTGCATTATTTACGTTGTATCCCATTTTAAGTAGCTTATTCATTAGGTGATACCTAAATACTGATGTAGCTACACCCCATGGAATATGAATTTCGTCGTATTCATGCTCATCGGTAATAGATGAAATAACTGCTCGAAAGCTGAAATTAGATCTAGTACCAAATACGTGTTTACGGAATATACCTGCTTTTTCAGCTAAACCATTTTTTGTATAGTTATCGTTAAAGTCAGCAAGTACTACAATGGTTTTAATGGTTCTGTTTTCTTTAACCCTTATCGAGTGTTGGGACATTGAACTATCGATGCTTGCAATGGTCTGGATAGCATCAATAGCACCTACAATAATTGGGTCAACATATGTGCCCACATTAGTGTCTTCAATAATAAGTAATGACTTATTTGGCAATGGTAGATAATCGGTGAATACACAGTCTCTACTAATAGTAATTAGTTCTCTCAAGTAATCACGACTACCTCTCTTAGGTAGCTGAAACTCTTTCATATCAAACAATGCATTGATAATGAAATCGAAATTCTCAATGAAGTAGTTGTAACCTCTTTGAATTCCTAATCTTTGAACCGAATCTAATACAGCAGGTGTTTTTGTAGATGGTCTGTAAGTAGTATCACAAATCCATTGAATTATCTTGAAATTAGATTTACTAAACCTGTTATTCAACATTGTCCAGACAATTGGATTAATTAGTTTAAGTACTCCTTTTGGTGCGCGCATCCACAAAATAGGTTCGATCGTTTGCTCGATTGGAGACTTTACAGTTGTCTGACAGTTTGAACAAAAGACACCGATGTTGTACTCACCAGTTATACCTTGTTGCTCACCATTAGCACCAGTACCACATTCACAAGATGGTAAGTTACTAAGCAAATCTGAGTTATACCTTGTGTATATTAGTTTTTTGAGATTATCTTTTTCTTCTTCTGATGTCTCCATTACATCGTTAATGATGATTGGTTGGGAATTTAGACGGGCAAACAACTCGTTAAAGTTTACTAGCTTTTGTGAAACCGACACAGTTTGTTCCTTAGCAATACGATAAAAAAAAGATTAAGGGCATATCGGCAGCAAAGGGGAGTTAACCCTTCACCACCGATATTCTTATCTATTATAGTACTAACATAGACTAACTAATATTTAACGCATCGCGCTTTCAATTAGTTGTCTATGCCAAGACTACTTAACGTGACCAGCGTGGATTAAACGTATTGTAACCCATACCTACAGGCATTGCGCCTTGGTTTTGGTTGAACACACTTGCGGTACCCATTGGAATCAACGCATCATTGACAAAGTTCGCAACACCACGAGTGTTATTCAAATCACCGCTATTCATTGGTGTATTGATAGCCATCGACAGGCCTGCTTCTTTACATGCTACTGCCAGTGCATCTGTGAACTGTTGACGGAATGTAACGCGAGTAGCGAAACCAGTGATACGTGCATCAGGAAGCAAACCAGTGATGATCTTCTTACGTGCAGCCAAACGCTGAATCATAGAGAAGTCAGTACGAGTAAACGTATCGGACCAGTCACGCAGCGTCATTGGATCACGCTCACCGATCAAGTTAGCCACTGCAACGTAGCCAATATCACGGATGTCACGACGGTTACCACTTTCATCAACGTAGTAGCCGAGATGTACACGCTGTCCATTGTCGGTAAACATTGGAGTACCGATTGGATAGTGACGACCGAAAGCACCATTAGTCAGATGGTTAGCTGCATCGCTCAGTGCTTCTGCTGCTTCGATAGAACCGTTAGAGGCTGCAGCGAAGATAGAAGTATACCAAGTTTCAGCACCGCACTCTGGAACGTCCATTGACAGAATCATACCTGGACGAATAGCTGCAGTGATCAGCTGACCCAGATGCTCTGGACGGAAGCTATCGCTGTTGGTATCAAAACGTTTACCGAATGTACCAGTTGCCTCATCAGCAGTCATCTCGATACCGATGATACCGATGTCTTGCATGTTGATGCGTTTACCAGCGTGATGCGTTGGACGCAGAGCTTGCATCCAGTTACCTTCAGCGCCAACAGCCAACGCACTCACCAATGACAGCAACTGACCAGGAGCCGTGCTGACGTAATCCGACTGCATGTGGGTTACCACAAAGCGAGCTGAATACTTCTGAGTAGCAACGTTCTGATTCTGTACTTGACCGTACGCTGGTTGATTAGCGTATGCGTTGAACATACCACGTTGTGGTGCCGTAGGTGAGTAGACCAGATCAATGAAACCAGCCAGGCTTGCTACTTTCATAGCACGCTCATCCGAATTCATCGACTGGTTGTTCTGCCAGCGAGTCTGTTGTGATGTGAATGTCACACCGATATCAGCACGTACTGGATCACCAGTTCCGTTTTCGATTTGTTGATTCGAGAAAGTCAATCCAACAATAAGTTTAGAGTCGTTAGCTTGTTTCGTAAGATTAATATCCTCGAAATCAGACCTACGAGTTTCCAGCTCTGTTGACATAGCAAGACCAGTGTTCAGCGCAAGGTTGTGCACTGCAAGTTTGTCCTCAGTATTGAAGTTACGCGGGATAACGGTAGCTGTTGTGTTAAAACATGGTGTGTTTGGATATTCACTGCGAACACGATCAAGAATCATCGCCATTAGCGTGTTGTCGTACGAGTCACCGGCAACGCGAATGATCTCAATGTTCTGACCATTGATGTTCTCGATCTTCGGTGGAATTTCATCACCACTTGCTTCGACGATTAAAGTATGAAAAGCAACTCCAGTCTTAGGAGAATTCCGATCCGTCAGAACAACGATCAACGAGCTAAAGTATGCAGCTTCGTTTGCGTTATCCAGAGAAATCAGTTTGATTTGAAAACTGCTATCTGCTTTCAGGTACTCTTCGGTAAGAGCAGTATGAAGGCGAATCATAGCTTCGCTACCAATACCACGACCAATAGGTGTACGTGAATATGGATTCTTCTTATGGAATGACCATCCGGTGTCTCGAGATTGCGTTGCAGGCGAAGGTGCCTGTTGTGCATTAGAGTTGTCAACGGTATTTGGGTTGGTCGAATTGATAGTCATTTCTTATACTTCCTTTTTTCATTACTTTATAAAACAAACATGTTTGTGATAACACTACTGAGCTATTCACATAAGGGTAATATGTGAGCGTAAATTATTACAATCTACTTTTCTTCATCTACTCGGATATGTTAAAAACAATCATAGGGTTGTACTCAAGAGTATCCTTTAGGACTCCCGAGTGTTTGTGAAATCGATTTACATCTTTCACTATAACATAGGTGTTCAAGTATTTTTTTAACAGAGTTGAGATTAATAGGGATATTTTATGAGTACTCTATGTAGAGCCAAATATTAAAAATACCACATATGCAATCATTCTTCAATACCCGATCCGTTGTTTCATACGGCATACTGAGGTATGCAAAGTGGAACTATGTCAGAGCTGGTCTTTTACGTAACCTGGAAACAACTAAGAATTACTATTACTCTAGAATATTTTCTGTCAAGAGTAACCATTTTCTATCTCGATTAATAAACACAATTAACGTATCTCATAATCACGAACTAGATAGATACTACGATATAGTAGATGCTAAGGCTAATGTGATAGCTGCTGCAATGCGAATGACTTCTTCCTTACAAAGAGGATCAATGTTTAATGGAGTATTCTACGGTCCAGGTTGCCCAGAGATTATAATGACTGACCTCGATTCATTTAATCCGTTTGAGATATACAAGAACTGGAAGACTGTTAGTGCTGTCAAAGTGGTTATGCATTCTAGAAGCGATTTAAACCTTCTCCTTCCTAATGGAAAGCAAACTGGGTATGAAACTGGTTTAGCAGTTATTACTGTAAATATTCCAATGTTAGCTGTCCAGTACAGAGCATTTGCCGCTGATCAAATGTACATGGATAAAACTGACGGAACAGGTCTACAAACTGTGTCGCACTTTATACATAGATTTGTATTACCTAATATGCTTCCTAGTCATTTAGACTATTGTATTTTTAATAGACTGAGTAACTTAGTCAATGGCGCTCCTATGGGCGAGGCCAGTCAAAAACATCCTTTCGCTTTGGTTGATTATAGTAGTCTTTGCAACGATGTTCAATTAGAGATCGTTTCAGATATGAAAGACAAAGAAAGAGAGTATAAAAGCATTTTAACCACTATTCCTGCCATTACCAAACAGAGTATGACTGATGTATTAGAATTACCAGCTAATGCACCTACACGTCAGATTACATGGGCACAAGTACTTTCTCGAATAAATGCTTTACAAGTAATGATCAAGTTAGGTGGTGCTGGATCTGTAGGCAGGAACATGGCTATACTTAATGAATTTGGAAGAGAGTTCAAACAGTATCAACAAGATAGATCTATTGAAGGTTTTATTCCTAGAGATTTGTATTACGATACTTTCTCTGAGATGAAAGCGATTGCACTGTTATCCGGAAAGAAGCTAGGTACTTAGTAAAAACATATAGCCAGCAAGACTAAACCTTGCTGGCTATATGACGTATTAATAGCTATCGTAGACGAGTTTTGTGTTTTTGTCGTTAGATGTGAAGAAGCCTAGTGTTTCTAAGATCAGGTAAAAGATCCTTGATAGATCAGATACCATCGTTCGTGCATCGATGATATCAACTAACTCTGGAGGAATACCTTTACCACGAATAACTTCAACAGGTAGTAGTATTGTAGGTATTACTTTCTTGTTTGATCTTATTAACCATTCAGTCAGTCTTTGAGCTAAATCACGATCTTTCATTTTATCAATCCATTCCTTTAAGTTGCTAGGATTATCAAGAGTAGTCGAAACCTTGATGCAACTATAAGGCGGAAGAGCGATTTGACCATACTTAGGTGCAAAGACTTCACTCCAAAACAGATGGTGCCCGTATGGAGAAGATCTTTCTGAGCTAGTGTAGGACTCAGCCATTTTTATTTGAGCTAGCCTTAAGTATTCTAATTCTCCTGCCAGAATTGATTTATGAATAGTTCTTTCGATATCACCTATTTCATTTAGTATTTTGATAATACTAATTTTCTTTCCTGCCATCACGCTAGCCATAATACTTTCCATCATAGCTGTTGCCGCTTTGGTTATCTTCAATGGTGCATTAGAGGACTTAAGGTGAACACCTTTAATCTCCTTATTCAGTTCATCAAAAACGTTACCCTCTTGACAACTAATGATTGCGTAATAATGTTTAGCTACCTGTGTGGGTACGAATACATCAAACTTAAACTCATTTTTCATTGCAATTTGATGTAAGCGCTTTTGCTCTATACCAAAGTTTGCAGACATCTTTGCTAAGACGTGTGTGATGGTCTGAGAGGCTAGGAAAATCATTGTAGCTGCAATGGCTATACTTTCATCATCAAAGTCTACAGTGCCTGGTGTGTTGTTATACCACATCACCCAGTCTTGTACTGTAAAAATAGTTGAGTCAGTATCTGAGGTAAGTGCAGCACGCCTAATACTCTCTGGAAAATAAGCAACAGATGCTGGAACGTTATTAGTAACCCAAAGACCTTTAATCAAACTGGAATAATCGCTTAGAGTAGATTCAATATTAAGAACAGTGTGAGCTAATGTGTTTAACTCAGGTGTTCCTATCATTGCTTTATAATCTTTACCTTTTCCCTTCATCTCCGTTGCACAAATCTGATGCGCAAGGTTAACAATATCCTCGCTTGACTTATGTATGCTATCGATTGGGTTTTCAATATCTCCAGTAACTTTAGACGATAGTCGCTTAATGAAAGTCCTTACTAATTCCTGATTATGCTTCATCAGGTGAAACATATCACCAGTATACACAAATGCTTGTCGCTGAAGATCGTTAAGTTTAGATACCAGATTCCTAATCTTTGCAGTTTCTTTAGTATTCATCCAATAGAGATCGGTAGAGTAAGTAATACACTCCATCGTTTCATCTACAGTAAGTGGTTTAAGATCGTAAACAGATATTAATTCAATTATCTTGCTATAGTCCGTGTACGTTATAATTGAGATAATGCTATTAATAACAATCTGTGGTGACCAGTAATGCCTATTACCACACAAGAACTTTTCATTGTTTGCATTACCATAACCAGACGTACTTCTGCATGTAGACGTAAGCGTGCTGTGTGCTGTCTTGTTATACAAAGGCGTAGAAGCCGATACGTGAGCACCAGACACTGAGTTGTTACTTAGCTTTCTGTTAGTCTGCTCAATACCTTTAATAGTAGCTAACTCTTTATTGCCAGCAGCCTTTGCTGCGAAAGCTGCTTTCTTAGCTACTCCTCGTGCAGCAATATTATCATCTACAAAGTTAACAAGTAAAGATTCTTTAACTTTTGGATTTATATATGTTGTCAGAGTGGGTGATATAAGTTCTCCTTCTGTTAGAGAACTATTGATATACTCAACGAGTGTGGATTCTTTCTCAACCCTATCACCGTTGTCTTGTCTTTCAAGATACTTTATCTTAGGATCAATAATAGATCCAGGTAATGTATTATTTTTAATACCGTTGGTAATAAATTCTTTACAGACTTCTAAATCTTTTCCAGTGATTAAATGTAAATACTGGCTAGCTTGATTCACGTACTGACCTATCGGATTGATAGCTCGTTTGTATTCTTTTTTGTCCAAGACAAATGGATTGCTCATTAGTGTATTCTCCTATTACAAAACATACACCAGGTAGATAAAAAAATAATCGGCATAAGTAGCAGAACAAGGTATGACCCCTGTTCTGCTACTTTTTGCTCATTATTACACTGTTCTTCTGTTGTCACACATCTGAGGAATTACACTCAAGCTATGGAAAGAAACAGCTGAACCACTCACCCTTTTTGTTGTCGGTGTTTTTGTCAGTTACTAAATTGTTGAAACCAGGGGGTAGAAAGGAAGAAAGACCCCTAACCACAACAATATTTTCATTGATTAAACTACGGACACGCATCTGAAACCTAAGAACTAATAACAAACTCAGGAATTGCATAAAGCAACGTAACCAATGTAAACGACCAACCATAGTCAAACATCAGTATCCCAAACATTAAGAAAGACGGCGCTCTCTTAACTATTCATTATCATCGCATTCCTAGTAACGGACCATACTTAACAAGCGTATTTAGTGCAATCGCACAAGGTAAGTGGTTCAAACAACCACGCTTCTTAGTAACTCTAAATAAATTACTCCTCTGATAATTTAAAATATTTGTTGTTAAAGCTTATCACACAAACGTAAACGAACAGTTTAAAGAAACCGTGCAAATTCTTGATGGTTAATGGTGATAGTTAAACAAAGTATTCTAATGAAAACAAATTCTATTACCAGAGGAGTAAAAAAGATTACCCTTGGCTTAAAGTTAGATGTTAGATATGCGGACATTTCTAACAACGTATAATTACTACCAAAGGTAAAAAACTTGTTTCCTACATATAATCAGTGTAGTATTCTGTAAGTATTTATGCTATCGTTACGGTAAAAGAATTAAAGCCCAAAAGGATGAGCGAATCACGAATTCTATTAGCATCACCGGTGCTTGCGTTATTTACTGTGACGTTAATCGTGAGGGAAACCACTTGAACAACAGTAGCTAAATCAATCCACGGTAAACCAAGAACGAACTTAACATTCGATTCTGATTTAAACAAAATGTACGTATATTTCTTAGGATCATTTACCGTGCCAGTAGGTAAATACGGATACACATCTACGTGTCTCGTCTCGGGCGTGATGTAGTTAGATGCTGTAGTATAATCAATTATACCTAGAACTGTTGCGTTCTTAACATTAGAGCCGAGGATAGCTGGCGCTAGTGTATTGAAATTATAAGTGGTTCCTAACTCAAAAGTCGATGGCATAAATACTTTCTATTAATAGTTTTCAAAAACCTTTTTGAAGAAGACACATATCGTGCACAACCTCTTCAAGCATATATGGTGTACGTTGCTCTATAAAGATACCATTCTCCATACAAGCAAAATATATTCCTATAGCATACTTTTGAGTTGCTGACTTTAGGTTAAGTCCTGTTTGACTAATATTGCCATACGAGTCTGTATATCTTTCATTGTCTATCAACAGATGTATCATAGGCAAATTCATTATTTCTCTTGAATATTCAGAGAAACCCAAATCTATTTTGTCAAAGCACTGTCTTGTAATTTCTTTGTGCTGTTGACTATTTGGAACAAGACCAGACTCTGTAATGAAAGTCTGATAAATATCGTTTAAATGAATTGCGACTTTATAAGGAGCTTGTTGAATCATTAGCTGGTTATTAAAATCATCTAACTCAATCGACAGCATGTGGTCTCCAAAACATAAATGTGTCTTTCTCTAATACTTGTGCAAACGTGTAATCAAGTTTGTCGTTTTGAAAGCATCCCAGTTTTTCTAAGAATTTGAGTAAAATCAAACCTAATTTCCTGGACTCATTTACTATCAGATCATTTGTTAACTCTATTCTGCCTGTTAAATTTCTTTCTGCGTACAATTCCATTAGACTATAATCTAAATTCAACAGAGCCTGACTATTGCTTCTGAATTGTTCAGAGAAAAACTCCATCAGATGAGACATACTTAGATCGTAGTTTACAGCTTCTTGTAAATAATCGAAATGTTCTTGATATCCTTTTAATTCAATAATCAAAAACTTGGGCTTTTCTGAATAACAAAGTGTTGGTGTCAATGAATTTTCCAAATTCATAAGGTTGCTTTCCATTTATGAATACTCCATGTTTTTCTAATAATAATAACGATTCCATCACTACTACATAAACCTTCTCGATTATCTTGTTGACAATCTTTTCTTCTAGTTTATCTAAATGACCAACCGTGTCTTCTAGCAAAAAGAGTATTTCGTCTTCTACGGAGGATGCATTATCAAAAGACTCATCAGTCTTTATCTGTCCAAATAGATAATCCATGAAAGCTTCTTTATCTATAGTTGGAAATTCTTGATTTGTTGTTAAGTCATGAATAGCTTGACAAAAATTATCATTAATATTTGCTATCAGAAAATCTGGTATAATTTCTTGAGGGTGAAACATAATGATTATTTATAGATCTTGTTGATAAGCAAATATCATTACCTATCCAATTATAAAAAGTGTAACTTATTGAATTAGTAACACCTAGCTTCTGATCTATCTGAGAATAGATATCATCTAATAAAATTTGAATTATTTCAGTTATTGATCCAGCTACAGTTTGAGGTATGTTTTCTATTTCAGCTGGCGTCATTACCGATTCAACATAATCCCAAAAAGTCAAGTCAAAATCTTCACTAGTTCCCAAAGTAAATAGAAATTTGACAAGAGTTCTTGGGTCTATTTTGTTACTAGCACCGATACCTAGTAAAAGGGCTTTACACCGATATAGGACGTCATCAAGTCTTATTACTACTAAATCAATCATATTGAAATATGAAGTCTACAAATAAACAAATGTTACCATCATCTAAGTGAGTATGTTTATTTATAATAATAATATCTGTGTCGTCTAAATTCGGAACGTAATTCATAATGGCCTCGATATAACTTACTTCTGTATTGTGAACTACACTAGAAGCTAAATCGATAGGTATGCCGTAGAATAACAATTTATCTATTGCATGATGCATAGACTCATCGTATCCTTTTACTCCTTGTTTTTTTATTTGAATGAAACCAATGATTGCATCTAGTATATAATTTTTTACAGAATTTACTAGTTCATTAATTTCATCATCAGGTTGTATTATATTTATCAACTCAATTAGTCGATATTTGAGTAATTCAGTGCATCCTCTAATATCGATGATGATTATGTTTGGCGTTTTCCTAATAATACCTCCTATAGGTACTTGAGCACCCCAAAATTCAACAGTATCTAAATCGTTACTGCTCGTTTCCAAGATGGTATTGGTATATTCGATAGTCACAACATTTCTCCACTACTATTTCGGCTTGTATTCTTTTTACAAAATAAATATTCCAATTATCGTTACCTATGAAATTATTTACTTGCATTAATAGTGGTTCACAAACTCTTTCTAAATGACCATCTGTACTTAAATTTA
>Ga0326734_1000505_pt1 | contig 10821 bp, 7 predicted proteins | sample 15_GP2_1315_FD_207944 | JGI IMG/M metagenome (GOLD analysis project Ga0326734, IMG submission 207944) | Glacier ice microbial communities from Ngari, Tibet, China - 15_GP2_131.5 | ecosystem: Environmental > Aquatic > Freshwater > Ice > Glacier | place: China: Ngari, Tibet | collected 2018-07-18
CACAACAGCGAGGCGCCGACCATGGTCAGCGTCAGGCTGTGCGGCGCCATGGCTTCCTTGCCATAGCCGATGCGCTTGCCGACCATGAAGGCGCCCACCAGGCCGGCGACGGCCGCATTGATGTGCACCACGGTGCCGCCGGCAAAGTCCAGCGCGCCCGACTGCCAGAGGTAGCCGGCCTTGCCGGTCATGGCGTCCACCACTTCCTTGCCGGTGTAAGCATCGGGGCCCATCCAGAACCAGACCATGTGCGCCATTGGCAGGTAGCTGAAAGTGAACCAGATGACCATGAACAGCAGCACGGCGGAGAACTTGATGCGCTCGGCAAATGCGCCGACGATCAGGCAGCAGGTGATGCCGGCAAAGGTCGCCTGGAAGGTGGCAAACACGATCTCGGGAATCACGACGCCCTTGCTGAACGTGGCCGCGTTGGCGAAGGTGCCCGCGGCGTTGTCCCAGATGCCTCTCATGAACAAGCGGTCAAAGCCGCCGATGAAGGCGCTGCCCTCGGTAAAAGCCAGGCTGTAGCCATAGATGAACCAGAGCACGACGATCATCGAGAACGTCACCATGACCTGCATCAGCACCGACAGCATGTTCTTGCTGCGCACCAGGCCGCCGTAGAACAGCGCCAGGCCGGGCACGACCATCAGGATCACCAGGATGGTTGAGACCATCATCCAGGCGGTGTCGCCCTTGTTCGGAACAAGTGCTAGCGCGGCGACAGCTTCGGCCGGGGCTGCAGTTGGGGCTGGAGCAGGGGCCGCAATGACCGGCGCGGCATTGTTGGCAGCAGGCGTTGCAGCGGCGGCGACCGGTGCGTCGGCCGGTGTCTGCGCCAGTGAAACGACGCCAGAACCCAGCAGGCTCAATCCCAGCAACAAGGAAGCAATCAGTTTTTTCATGTCGATGTTCTCTTTTTACTAGGGGGTGGCTTCAGAGGGCATCCTGGCCGGTCTCACCGGTGCGGATGCGCACGACCTGTTCCAGGTCATAGACGAAAACCTTGCCGTCGCCGATCTTGCCGGTGCGGGCCGAGGTCTCGATGGCTTCGATCACGCGCTCGACCAGGTCGTCGGACACGGCCGCCTCGATCTTGACCTTGGGCAAGAAATCGACGACGTATTCGGCGCCCCGGTACAGCTCAGTATGGCCTTTCTGCCGACCGAAGCCCTTGACTTCGGTCACGGTGATGCCCTGCACGCCCATGCCGGAGAGGGCTTCGCGCACCTCGTCCAGCTTGAACGGTTTGATGATGGCGGTGACGAGTTTCATTTCAGTTTTCCTCAGGGTGAATGGCAGGGCAGCGACCCAGGGCATCGCCGCGTGACACGGGTGTTGTGGCTATCACGTCCAGCGCGTTCTTGTCGCGAAAGCGGCCTTTGCATGGGAGCGTGACGAAGATCGATTTCATGGAATGTCCAAGCTTTTCAAAGTTGGTGGAACTTTCTTAGCAGGGACCGTGCCAGCATAAATTTTGAGGTGTTCGAGCGTGCGCGCACAGTTTGGTCAGCCGCCGGGTTACGCTAGGGTCTTACAACCTGTTACGCACCAAGTTGAGGCATCCAGGGCGCACAACTTTGATGCATTTACAAGAAAGCCAACGAATGAGCCTGTCTTTAGTGCACAGCCGTGCCTTGCTGGGGCTGGAAGCCCGTCCAGTGTGCGTCGAGGTGCACCTGGCCAATGGCTTGCCCAGCTTCACGCTGGTCGGGCTGGCCGACACCGAGGTCAAGGAAGCCCGGGAAAGGGTACGTTCGGCCATCCAGAATGCCGGGCTGGAGTTTCCGGGCAACAAGCGCATCACCGTCAATCTGGCGCCCGCCGACCTGCCCAAGGATTCAGGCCGTTTCGACCTGCCGATCGCCCTGGGCATCCTGGCGGCCAGTGGCCAGATCGATGCGCGCAAGCTGGCGGGGTATGAGTTTGCCGGCGAGTTGTCGCTGGGCGGCGACCTGCGGCCGGTGCGCGGCGCGCTGGCCATGAGCCTGGCCATTTCTCGTCCTGCCCGCAGCCAGCCGCCAACGCTGCCGCGCCTGGTGTTGCCCGAGGGCAGCGCGCAAGAGGCCGCCTTGGTGCTGGATGCGGAAATTTACCGCGCGCATCACCTGCTCGACGTGGTCAGGCAGTTTTTGCCGGGCGATGGCGTGCCGGAAGCAGGCGATGGATGGAGCCGGGTGGCTTCTGCCGCGCCCTCGCAGCAGCCGGTTTACCCGGACATGGCCGATGTCAAGGGGCAGGCCGCCGCCCGGCGTGCGCTCGAGATCGCCGCGGCCGGTGGGCACAGCCTGCTGATGGTGGGCCCGCCCGGCTCGGGCAAGTCCATGCTGGCGCAGCGCTTTGCCGGCCTGCTGCCCGCCATGACCACCGAGGAAGCCCTGGAAACCGCAGCCGTCGCGTCCCTAGGCGGGCGCTTCAGCCTGGAAAACTGGGCCGTGCGGCCCACCTGCTCGCCGCACCACACGGCCAGCGCCATTGCGCTGGTCGGCGGCGGCTCGCCACCCCGTCCGGGTGAAATATCGCTGGCGCATCGGGGCATTTTGTTTCTCGATGAGCTTCCGGAATTTCCCAGGTCCGCGCTGGAAGCCCTGCGCGAACCGCTGGAGTCGGGCACCATCACCATTTCACGGGCGGCCAGCCGCGCTGAATTTCCGGCAAGCTTTCAACTCATCGCCGCCATGAACCCCTGCCCTTGCGGCTACCTGGGCTCCAGCTTGCGCGCCTGCCGCTGTTCGACCGACCAGGTGGCACGCTACCAGGGCAAGCTCAGCGGACCGCTGCTGGACCGCATCGACCTGCATGTGGAAGTGGGCGCGCTGGCGGCAGATGAACTGGTGAACACGCCGCCAGGCGAGGCCACGGCGGCCCTGCGCAGCCGGGTGGTGCAAGCCCGTGAACTGGCCATGCGCCGGCAAGGCGTGGCCAACCAGGCGCTTCAGGGCCAGGCCATTGACATGCAATGCCAGCTAGACACGGCAGCCGCCAAATTTTTGAACACGGCGGCCACGCGCCTGGGTTGGTCGGGCCGGGGCATTCACCGCTGCCTGAAAGTGGCGCGCACCATTGCGGACCTGGCGGGCGCCGCAACCGTGCAGGCCGCGCACGTGGCCGAGGCGGTGCAGTACCGGCGGGCGCTGAAGGCCACGCACTGAACCTGCCTGCCAGCGTTAAAGGTTGGGCGCCAGCAGCCGCTGCAGGTCTTCGGCTTTGACACCGCGCCGCTTGGCCATGTCGTGCAGCTGGTCGTCGCCGATCTTGCCGACGCTGAAGTACGTGCTTTGGGGGTGACCCAGGTAAAACCCGCTGACGCTGGCGGCCGGCGTCATGGCCAGGCTTTCCGTCAGCGCCATGCCGATGTCACCGGCCTTGAGCAACTCGAACATGGCTTTCTTGACGCTGTGGTCCGGGCACGCCGGGTAGCCGGGCGCGGGACGGATGCCATGGTATTTTTCGGCGATCAAGGCGTCCTTGTCCAGCGACTCGGCGGGCGCGTAGCCCCACAGGTCGCGCCGCACGCGCTGGTGCAGGCATTCGGCAAACGCCTCGGCGAGGCGGTCGGCCAGCGACTTGAACATGATCGACGAGTAGTCGTCATGGTCGGCCGCGAAAGCGGCTTCCTTCTTCTCGGCGCCCAGGCCGGCGGTGACGGCAAAAACACCGATGTAATCGGCTATTTTTGAATCATTTTGGCCGGTTGCGGTAGTTCTGCTTGCACGTGCAGCTATCAATTCAGGCGTCAACAGCTTGGGCGCGACAAAATCGGCCAGGCAGCGGCTGGGGCGCATCACACCGTCTACGGCGGTTTTCTCGGCCTGCTGGCGCAGGCCGTGCCAGGTCATGGCGACTTCGCTGCGGGTCTCGTCGGTGTAGATTTCAATGTCATCGCCCACGCTGTTGGCCGGCAGCAAGGCCAGCACGCCGTTCGCGCTCAACCAGCGGCCCTCGATCAGGCGCTTGAGCATTTTCTGGGCATCGGCATACACGCGGCTCGCCTCGACGCCGACCACCTCGTCCGTCAGGATGGCCGGGAACGGACCGGCCAGGTCCCAGGTCTGGAAAAACGGCCCCCAGTCGATGAAGGGCGCCAGCTCGGCCAGATCGAAATTCTTGAACACCCGGCGGCCGATGAACTTCGGCGCTGGCGGCGTGTAGCCGGCCCAGTCGATGGGCGTGGCATTGGCGCGCGCCTTGGCCAGCGGCCACATGAGCGTCTGTTTCTTGCTGGCGTGCTGGACGCGTACCTTTTCATAATCGGCGTTCAGCTCGTCAATGTATTTGGCCGCCTGGTCGGAGAGCAGGCTTTGCGCCACGCTGACGCTGCGCGACGCGTCGGGCACATAGACCACCGGGCCTTCGTAATGCGGCGCAATCTTGACGGCCGTGTGGACGCGGCTGCAGGTGGCCCCGCCAATCAGCAGCGGGATCTTGTTGACGCGGAAATGGTCGTCCTTTTGCATCTCGGCGGCGACGTACTGCATTTCCTCCAGGCTCGGCGTGATCAGGCCCGACAGGCCGACGATGTGCGCGCCCTCGGCCTTGGCCAGCGCCAAAATCTCGTGGCAGGGCACCATCACGCCCATGTTGACGACCTCGAAGTTGTTGCACTGCAAGACCACGGTGACGATGTTCTTGCCGATGTCGTGCACGTCGCCCTTGACGGTGGCGATGATGATCTTGCCCTTGGTCTTGACGTCGCCGCCGGCGGCCTCCAGCAGCAGCTTTTCGGCCTCGATGTAGGGCAGCAGGTGGGCCACGGCCTGCTTCATGACGCGGGCGCTTTTCACCACCTGCGGCAAGAACATCTTGCCCTGGCCGAACAGGTCGCCGACGACGTTCATGCCGTCCATCAGCGGACCTTCGATGACGTGCAGCGGCCGCCCGCCCTCGGCGCTGATGAGTTGCCAGACCTCTTCGGTGTCTGGCACGATGTACTCGTTCATGCCGTGCACCAGCGCATGCGACAGCCGGGCGCGCACTGGCAGCGCGCGCCATTCGTTGCGCTTGCTGTCGTCCTTCGCGCCGCTTTTTGCAGTTTCGGCCACCTCGATCAGGCGCTCGCCCGGGGTCAGCTGGGCCTCGCCGGGCTGGTACACGGGCGTGCGGTTCAGCACCACGTCCTCGACGCGCTCGCGCAGCAGCGGATCGAGCTCGTCGTACACGCCCATCATCCCGGCGTTGACGATGCCCATGTCCATGCCGGCCTGGATCGCGTGGTACAAAAACACCGTGTGGATCGCTTCGCGCACCGGGTCGTTGCCGCGAAAGCTGAACGACACGTTGGACACACCGCCCGACACCTTGGCGCCCGGCAGGTTCGCCTTGATCCAGCGCGTGGCGTTGATGAAGTCGACCGCGTAGTTGTCGTGCTCGTCGATGCCGGTGGCAATGGCGAAGATGTTCGGGTCAAAAATGATGTCTTCGGGCGGAAAACCGACCTCATTGACCAGCACGCGGTAGGCGCGTTCGCAAATCTCGATCTTGCGCTGGTAGGTGTCGGCCTGGCCTTTTTCATCGAAGGCCATGACGACAGCGGCGGCGCCGTAGCGCTTGAGCAGCTTGGCCTGGTGCCTGAAGGGCTCCAGGCCCTCCTTCATCGAAATGGAATTGACGATGCCCTTGCCCTGGATGCAGCGCAGCCCGGCCTCGATCACGCTCCACTTGGAGCTGTCGATCATGATCGGCACGCGCGCAATATCGGGCTCGCCAGCGATCAAATTCAAAAACCGCACCATGGCAGCCTGGCTGTCGAGCATCGCCTCGTCCATGTTGATGTCGATGATCTGCGCGCCGTTTTCGACCTGCTGGCGGGCCACGGCCAGCGCGGCTTCAAAGTCGCCGTTCAAAATCATGCGGGCGAAGGCCTTGGAGCCGGTGACGTTGGTGCGCTCGCCGATGTTGACAAACAGCGCGTCGCTGCCCAGGGTGACCGGCTCCAGGCCGGACAGCTTCATGGGCGGGACTTGGAGGGGAAATAGGGGTTGGATCATGGCTCACCTTGGAACAAAGGTGAGCGTCGTTGCAAAAAAGAACTTCTTTAGCCCTGTCTACCCAAGCCTGACGAAACGGTGTTTCGCTGCAACGCTCCTTGAGTTAAGCTCGATTTTAAGCACCAATGCCGGCCGTCATGCTGCCAGCGGCCAAAATCCACCGGGTTCACCCATGCTAAACACCTTCTTCAGAAAAAAAAGCATCGCTTTCAGCGGCGAAAAGCATGGCACGGTTGAAGGTTCTGAAGCGGCTGACCTGGCGGCCGAGTTGCTGATAGCGCCCACCGCCCTGATGCAGCTGACGATGCTAGATGCCCGCCTGGTGGTGCGCTACATGCAGCCGCAAATACTGGCCAAGGGCACGGTGTTCATCCGCGAAGGCGATGCCAGCGACACCGGCTTCATGCTGCTGGTGCTCGACGGCGAAGTGACTGTAGAAACGAAGGTGGCCAGCCGGCTCGAGCCCATCATCATCACCTTGTTGGGGCGGGGCAGCTTCATTGGCGAGCTGGAACTGATTGACGGCCAGGCGCGCTACGCCTCGTGCGTCGCGGCAACGCAACTGCGCTGCGCTATTCTCACGCGCGAGGCGCTGAACAAGATGATGCAGGAAGCCCCCCTGCTGGCTGCCAAGTTGATGCTGGCGGTGTCCCTGCGCATCGGGGTGCGCCTTCGCGAGGTGACCGACAAGCTCAAGATGTACGTCCAGCTGGCCCAGGCCATGGAGCAGGAAATCGGTGCGCGGACCGACGCCTGGGACGGGCTTCAGGCCGCCTCAGCGTAGAAAACACCCCGTTGCAGCGCGCGTCCGGCCACCGGCGCCACCGCATGGGCAATCGCCTGGATGTGCTCTGGCGTCGTGCCGCAGCAGCCGCCGACGATGTTGACCAGCCCTTCGGCGGCAAACTCGTGCAGCAGGCGCGAGGTAACGTCGGGCGTTTCGTCAAAGCCGGTGTCGCTCATCGGGTTGGGCAGGCCGGCGTTCGGGTAGCAGCTGATGAAGGTGTCCGGCGCGGCCCGGGCCAGTTCCTGGATGTAGGGACGCATCAGCGCGGCGCCCAGCGCGCAGTTCAGGCCCACGGCCAGCGGTTCGGCGTGGCGAACGCTGTGCCAGAAGGCCGTCACGGTCTGGCCGCTCAAAATGCGGCCCGAGGCGTCGGTCACCGTGCCGCTGATGATGAGCGGCAGGCGTTCGCCCGAGTTTTCAAAATACTCGTCGATGGCGAAGAGCGCCGCCTTGGCGTTGAGCGTGTCGAAAATCGTCTCGACCAGCAGCACGTCGCTGCCGCCCCGGACCAGCGCCTCGATCTGCTCGTAATAGGCCTGGCGCAATTCCTCGAAACTGGTGTTGCGCGCGCCAGCGTCGTTCACGTCGGGGCTGATGCTGGCGGTCTTGGGGGTGGGGCCCAGTGCACCAACGACGAAACGCGGCTTGTCAGGGGTCGAGAACTTGTCGCAAGCCAGCCGGGCGATGCGCGCCGACTCGTAATTCATCTCCACCGCCAGCTCGGCCATGTCGTAGTCGGCCTGCGCTACCGTGGTGGCGCCAAAGGTGTTGGTCTCGATCAGGTCGGCGCCGGCGGCTAGGTAGCCTTCGTGAATGTCGCGAATCACATCGGGCCGCGTGAGGCTGAGCAGTTCGTTGTTGCCCTTGACGTCCTTGTGAAAGGCCTTGAAGCGCTCGCCCCGGTACTGGGCTTCGTTCAATTTAAAGCGCTGGATCATGGTGCCCATCGCGCCGTCAAGAATCAAAATGCGCTCTGCCAACAGGGTGGAGAGCTGCGGGGCGCGGGTGTAGGTGATCGGCTTCATGGCTGCATTTTAGGTCTGGGCTCAGGGCGGCCCCGCTTTCCCCGACAATAGGGCACTGGCCTGGCGGGCCTGAACGTCCCCGACGCAGAGGACCAAAAATAACAGCTAAAACCGGTCTTTGCGCTTGCTTGTCAAGGGCAATCAGCTATGTTTTTAATAGTAAACGGCTTTTTACCAACGCTCATCTGTCTGGCCTGCACCTTGTCCTCATTGCCCCTTACTTCCTCCCTGCCCACGCCGCTGGACGTGCTCGGCCAGGTGTTTGGCTACAGCGACTTTCGCGGCCCGCAACAAGCCATCGTCGAGCATGTCGTGGCGGGCGGCGACGCGCTGGTCCTGATGCCCACCGGTGGCGGCAAGTCGCTGTGCTACCAGGTCCCGGCCATCGTGCGGCAAAACGCCGGGCACGGCGTGACCATCGTGATTTCGCCGCTGATCGCGCTGATGCACGACCAGGTGGGCGCGCTGACAGAAGCGGGTGTATCGGCGGCGTTCCTGAATTCGACGCAGACCTACGAGGAAAGCAGCGCGCTGGAAAAGCTGCTGCTGAACAACCAGCTGACGCTGCTCTACGCCGCGCCCGAGCGCATCAACACGCCGCGCATGAAGGGCCTGCTGGCCTCCCTGCACGAGCGCGGGCTGCTCAGCCTGTTTGCGATCGACGAGGCGCATTGCGTCAGCCAGTGGGGCCACGACTTCCGGCCCGAATACCGGTCGCTCAGCCTGCTGCACGAGACGTTCCCCGACGTGCCGCGCATGGCGCTGACGGCCACGGCCGACCACCTGACCCGGCAGGACATGATCGAGCGGCTCAAGCTGGAGGAGGCGCGCGAGTTCGTCAGCAGCTTTGACCGGCCCAACATCCGCTACACCATCGTCGAGAAAACCGACCCGACGCGCCAGCTGCTGCGCTTCATCCAGCTGGAACACGACGCCGAAGCCGGTATCGTCTACTGCCAGTCCAGAAAGCGGGTGGAGGAAATTGCCGCCATGCTCGAAGGCGCCGGCATCAAGGCCATGGCCTACCACGCCGGGCTGGACGCCAAGGTGCGCCAGCAGCGGCAGGACCGCTTTTTGCGCGAGGACGGCATGGTGATGGTGGCCACCATTGCGTTCGGCATGGGCATCGACAAGCCCGACGTGCGCTTTGTCGCGCACCTGGACATGCCGAAAAACATCGAAGGCTATTACCAGGAGACCGGACGGGGCGGCCGCGACGGTCTGCCGGCCGACGCCTGGATGGTCTATGGCCTGCAGGACGTGGTGAACCAGCGCCGCATGATCGACACCAGCGAAGTCGCCAGCGAGGAATTCAAGGCGGTGATGCGCGGCAAGCTCGATGCGCTGCTCACGCTGGCCGAGGGCACGCGCTGCCGCCGCGCGAGTTTGCTCAGCTATTTTGGCGAAGAACTGAACGACGGTCGCAGCGAACCCCACGAAGCGGGGAGCGTGGGCATTGCATCTTCACCAGCAGGGGCCATGGAACCGGCTTTGCCGGGTCATAGGCGCAGCGCCCCCTCGGGGGGCAGCGAACCACGCGAAGCGGGGAGCGTGGGGGCTTCATACTTTTGCGGCAACTGCGACAACTGCCTGAACCCGCCCGCCGTCTGGGACGCCACCGAAGCGGCGCGCAAGATGCTCAGCTGCATCTACCGGGTGCAGCAGGCCAGCGGCATCAGCTTTGGCGCCGGGCACCTGATGGACATCCTGCGCGGCAAGCCGACCGAAAAAGTCGTGCAGTACGGCCACGACCAGCTCAGCACCTTCGGCATCGGCAACGGCCTGGGCGAGGCCGAATGGCGCGGCGTGCTGCGCCAGCTGATCGCCAGCAACCTGGTGCGCGTCAATTCAGAAGCCTTCAACACGCTGCAACTGATGCCCGACGCCAGGGCGGTGCTGAAAGGCGAGGTCAGCGTGCTGCTGCGCCAGCAGGCCCCGAGCAACAAACCCGAGCGCAGCAAGCGCGGCGGCAAGCCGGTCAAAACGTCCACCAAAGGCATGGCCGAGGCGACCCTGAACGCCGGCGCGCTGGAGCGCCTGAGCCGCCTGAAGTCCTGGCGCGCCGAAGTGGCCAGGGAGCACAACCTGCCGGCTTTCGTGATTTTTCACGACGCCACCTTGCGCGCCATTGCCGAGCAGGCGCCGCGCACGCTAGAAGGACTGAGCGGGATCAGCGGCATGGGGGTGAAAAAACTGCAGGCTTACGGGGCCGAGGTGCTGCGGGTGTGCGCCGAGCCGCAGTGAAGCTGCGCAAGTTGCGGGTGCGTTGACACCCGGCCGCCAGGAAAATTTTACCGGCCGTTCCGAACCTCGACGCTGCCAATCATTTCCCGCGCCGGCCGCTGCGGCGCCAGCAGGCCGCGCACCAGGCCGGCCGCGTTGAAGCACCAGGACACCACCGCATACACGGCCTTGCTGGCGCTGCGCTTGCGCCAGGCCATGAGCAGGAATGGCGCTGCTGCAAGGCCTGAAAACGCCCCCAGCCGCAGGGTCCAGGGCACAGGCGCCATCAGGCAGGCGAGCAGGATGAGCCACCACAGCAGCACCGCCGCATACAGGCGCAGCTCACGCACGCCGCTCACCACCAGCGCCAGGTGCGGCTGGCCCCAGGCGGCGCGCACCAGTTCACCCAGGCCGCAGATGTAGCGGCTGCGCCAGCGGCGCATCAGCAACGCGTAGGGCGGCGCGTCATGGCCGTGGTGGCGTACCGCATCCAGGGCCACACGCTGGAGCTTCCAGCCTTTGGCACGCAAGCGCGCCGCCAGATCAAACTCTTCATAGCTGTGCAGGTTGCGGTCTGAAAGGTAGCCGGCCTGTTCCACCGCGGACCGCCGGTACAACCCGCCACCGTCCAGCCGGTCAACCTCTCCCACCTGGACGTGGCCCTGGCCGCGCTCGCTGCGGGCCTGGTACTCCAGGCTGCTGGTGTTCATTTCCACCACCCGTCCGCCCACCCCGGCCACGCCGGGATGCGCCTGCAGGAAGGCCAGCGCCTGAGGTAAAAAACCGGGCAGCATTTCCA
>Ga0326734_1000506_pt1 | contig 10800 bp, 14 predicted proteins | sample 15_GP2_1315_FD_207944 | JGI IMG/M metagenome (GOLD analysis project Ga0326734, IMG submission 207944) | Glacier ice microbial communities from Ngari, Tibet, China - 15_GP2_131.5 | ecosystem: Environmental > Aquatic > Freshwater > Ice > Glacier | place: China: Ngari, Tibet | collected 2018-07-18
GAACTTCCATTGGAATTGCTGCACACAACATACCAAGACCACAACAGACTTCGCGTATTTGCTGCAAAAGGAACTACATGTGTCAAATGCAATTGCGTAGGAACCAGATTGATTGTTGGCGAAGACAGGGCTGGCGGTTACCACACTGATGTGTACACTCAAGACCTAAAGCTCATAACTATTGATCACATCATGCCAAAATCTCGTGGCGGCTCAAATGATCTCGACAATCTTCAGCCAATGTGTAGTCCTTGTAATTCGCGCAAAGCAGATCACATTGATGCTGAACAAATTATCGTAACCATGTCAAAGTTTGACGGTTGAGAATGACATTTATCAACTCTTTCATACAAAATGTCTATGTACACGACACGCTACTTTGATGACTTTCTGCTCTACTACAAGAAGGCAGAAATACTAGAGAAGAGGAACTTTAGTATCCTTCCACCAGACACAAAGTGCGATGATCCTCTGATGGATCACATCACGATCTACGATACCATCCATCGTAAGTATGCTGGCTTTTCTAACATGCTCCAGCAGGTGTGGTATGGCTCAAGCAATCCAAAGGTCCATCAGCGTGTACCTGAATTTGATGAACTAAAACACAAGTGGGATCGTACAACCTGGCTCTACGTCTTTCTTGTACACCGTTTGACTGGTAGCGGTGCTTCCTTCCAACACGATCACGGTTTTCGCAACACGATTCTACCAACACTAGCTCGGCAGTGTAGTGAGATTGATTGCATGACAGAAGTGATCAGGAAATGGAGCGTTCCGATGTACACCTCTATCGGTAACCAGATTCCTGCCTTTCCGAAGCCAAAGGACGGTTATGCCAACGGCGGAAAGTATTATCTATGCGAATTAACGCCGCACATGGCGCGTGACCTGATGCAATGGTTTGACTCTAACGGTGGCACCAAAGGTATAAGAGAAGTGGTGGATTGGTGCCTGGATTGGAATACTGAGCATGGTTGCAAACGCTTTAAGTTCGTAATGACTGCCTTTGTCATGGACATTGCAGAGTACATGCCAGATCTTGTTGATCCTCGTTCGCATGCCAACTATGGCAAGAACGCAATGGAATCTCTTGACCTGATGTATTCTCCAGAAGCTGGAGAATCTCGCAATGCGGCATTCTATGATAAGGCTATGGACCATCTTTGTCAGACTGTAGGCGGCATGCCTTATGATGTAGAGGACGTTTTATGTGATTCAATTCGTTATTGGGAGAACTACATTCCCAAGGGATACAGTCATCTAACTCTTGATCAGATTCAAACGCGTACCACGATTGTCGGTCATCCCAAACACCCATCCTATGAAGGGCATGTCACTGTTCCAAAGGAAATCATCAAGCAAACTGCTAAACTCTTTTAGTTAGTACTCTACTGATATAGTTGTAAAAGCCTTAGCCGTGTCCACATATAATGGGCATGATTAAGGCTTTTACTGTTAAAGACTACAAGTTCACCATAGAGGTTATTCTAGACTATCATACTGAGCAATATGCCATGCACAGTCTAGATGATCAGCCAATATCATTTGATGGTAGGGTTCATGATGTTTGTATCAGGCATAGCGGACGGGTGTTCTGGCAGAAGGAATATAATAACTGCCCCAATGATCAGCTGTTTAAAGCTATCAAAGATTTTGAAAAACAGGCTGAAGTTTGGGTTGAATCTAGAAAAGATATTGATCCCATCAAGGAAGAACTGCAACATCTTGGGTTTAAATAATTTAGGTGTAAAAGTGGTATTATATTTTGCATAATACTCTTAAATCAACCTAAGTAATAATGAAAAAGTTTACTATTCTGTTGGGCGTTCTAGCCCTTGCTTCTTGCTCAACTCCCCCAGTTCAAGAACCTGCCATCCAAGAGCAAACCACTACGCTCGAAATCCCTGCTCAATCAGTGCAGAGGCCATGGAAAATTCTATTTCATGCAGAAGATCTTGACTACGATAATCGTTTAAACAACGTGAAGTACAGTCTCATTCAAGATTATACAGGTGATACCTTGGCTATATTTGCTAACGGCAGTGACGGTGGAGTGGTAGTGTTGAACATGTCAAAACGTCACAATATTAAAACCGTCGTGACTCCAATTGCAATTGTTGCAGTTGATTCCACGATCAACTGGTAAATTTGCAATGAAGTACACATCAGCCAATCGAGGTCAACTAGCCCTCCTTCGTAACCGCGATACCATTGAATTGACTAATGGTACGACGACAAGAACTTTTCGTGTTTATTCAGACCAATTCCATATTGAGAACAATTGGTCCAGGAGGGTGTTACAATATTTGTTTGGATCTTCCTATGATGACCTTATAAGAACGTTAAAACTTCAAGATCTTAACAAAGGTCCATGTTTCAAAAGCTACGAGGAAGCTACATCAATTGCGCACAGGCTGTTTGATCTTTGCCCAAAAAGTGCACCTGCACCAAATTTGACAGATGTTATCAAAATAAAGTCAATACCAGATGAAAGTGTATTGGTGACTATCGGCACTGATGTATTGTACGACATCTACAGACAGACGTGCGGTGAGTGGCAACGTAAACTACGTGGCATGTTACCAAACCACAATTTCTCTGCAAGCATCAATCTTAGTCCAGGTGATGGAACCCACATTGAATCTGGAGTTTACTGCAATATAGTAGATGCGAACGATGGTGCCAACACGGTATACCTTATTCGTAACAGCCAAGTGCAGTCTACAAGAACTGTTAAAAATTTACAGAATATCAAAGGTTGGGAGATTAATCTAGACCTTCCTGAATGTGGTCCCATTGTGACTATTTCCTTGAAGCCTTCATTTGTAAAGAATGGATACAAGCTTGCCAATGCAAATGTCAAGATACTTGTACAAAAGCACATCATCGAGAAATACGACTTGATCCAATACGCAGTTGGTGATAAAATTGGAAAATTCACTATCATTGAGGCCGGTGAAAATTTGGTAGGCCTTCTTCTTGGTGCCATGCTTGTTACCACAGTCAAACAAGATCCTAAACAGAAGATGTCAATCAAAATCTTTGGTGATTTAGAAGCTTTGGCTAAACCACGATAAGGTGAAAATGTCGAATTAATTTTTTTGCATATTACTCTCACAACTTACCTACTAACATTAAAAGTAAAATACATGGCAAAACCAGTATTTAAGCTGAATACCCTCTTAGCTAAGACGGATCAGCTTGCACCCAGCTTCAAGACCGGTATCACCGGCTATGCATCATTCTTCAAAGACAAGCAAGGTGCTTTCCGTGGAGAACGTCGTACCTACACTGCCAATGAAGGTACTGTAGACATCCCAGGCAAACGCGGCAACACTCTCGTGATTACCACAGTCCAAGAGAAGCTAGACTATCTGGTTGATTCTTCCAAGGACTACATCGATGCATTGTTTGCACAAGAGCGTACCAACTCATCGGGTCTTGCCAAGGCAGACCTCGTAGTAGACGGTATCAAATTTGGCAGCTACACTTCGCTCGAACTGCTTCGTCTGAAGAGTGTTCTCGAGAGCTCAGGCCTTGAAAACATGTATGCACAGATTCCAGTTCGTTCTGATGCTGAAGAGTGGGATAATTCGAAAGATGCTACCTACGCTGATCGTGAAATCTTCGAACAGAAGAAGCAGGAACTCACCAACAAGACCACTGAGAAGGAGCCTTATATCATCAAGGACCCTAACGTTGAAGCTGCTCTAGCCGCTGGCAAGCAACTCAACTATCAGCCACAGATGGCCACCAAAGATACCGTAAAGGTTCTGGGCGAAGAGACCTTCCAACGGTTCTCAGGTGAGTGGAGCCAGAAACAACGCGCTGATGTGCTGCGCCGTCGTACCAAGCTTGTTACCGCAGTGGTTGAAGCTCTGAAAGTTGCCAATGATGTTGAAGCTGTTGAGTCAGACATGACCTCTGTTAAACTGTTCGGCTACCTACACGGTGCTACGATCTAAATAGACTTTGCCAGCACAACGTTAGAGCTTGCCGGTGCGTTTGGGTATCAAACCTCTGATGTGGTGTCAGGGCAACCACGATCACTTTGGATAAGCTGCGGTTAAAAAGGCACATATAGTTACCAAATACTAGTTCGGTGACTAGTGTCCTTAATGAGACTAACCATCTCTGCGCTGGAAAATTAAATGATGCACTTGGGTTGAACTATACATTACCCAAATACATTATACTAACACAAGGTGAGAGTTTGATTATTCTCACCTTGTCTAAAGGAAGTCTCAATAGGAGCTCTTTCAAATCTTGACCCAAGCTTAAACTTTACTTTTATCATTAGCCTGACGCCTGCGGCAGTTAGTGTTGAGGTCAAAGCTTAAACCTGAGTGTCATAGTGTACACGTCGGATGGTTAACAACCCAATTCATATAGAATTTGAGTGTGCGAAGGTTCGATCCCTTCCCGGATCTCTCTTATAATTTCCATAAGATCTGGTAGCTCAGTTGGCAGAGCAGCTCGTAATTGTTGTCAGCATAAGGCCCCCGAGAACATGTACATGAATAGAGACCCGGCCGAAGGATATTGACTCCGGGTTTCGTCTAAGGCAGCAATTGGCTGCTAGATAGTTCTTTGACTTATCAATCTATACAAGTTGTCCCCTGGCCCAAGCTCTGCTTCGGTATTCACAGATGTAATCAGGGACTCGGGACGTAAAACTAGGTGTAAGCTAATGACATGGGGTGAATATGTGGTAAATAGTCAATTCGTCGACAGAGAAGCATCGGGATAGGTTCAGGAGAAGTCAAAAACTCTAGTAAATTGCCGATGAACGTGGCAATGAGGAAACTCTCCCCAAAGGAAGATGAAGCTTGAGTCTTCCGGATATAAACCTGGTTATCCTAACGGATTAGCTTCTTGTGATTGTTAAAGGGCCTGTAGCTCAGTCGGTTAGAGCAGGAAACTCATAATTTTCAGGTCTCTGGTTCGATTCCAGGCTGGCCCACATGGATATTTTTTACTTTTTGATAGCATACAAGTCTGATTCATCAGACTATTGCAGAGGTTGTCACATGGCATCATACTCTAGCGGTTTTCAATCGTATGCTCTGTACTCTAGAGAAGAACTAGTTGACAAACTTACAAGCATCATTTACGCTGACAAGGATGGAGGCTATAATGAAGCTTCACATGATTTTCAGATACTTCGTAATGGAGTTTTGGTGTATGATGGTATCGACAGTAGTTCATATAATGGATACCTTGAACACTGGTGTAAGTTGACTCCTGAAGAATATCAGACCCAAGAAGCGTATGATGCTGCTGAAGCTGATAACGAAACCATCAGATTAGATCTTGAGGCTGTTATGATTGAGGCAAATCTAAATGCCAATATTAAAACTAAAGCTGCTGCTGAAGCTGCTGCTGAAGCAAAGAAGCAGGCCGAAGAGAAGCAAAGAATCAAAAATAAAGAAGCAAAGGAACTCAAAGATAGAGAAACCTACAATGAGCTTCGCAAGAAGTTTGAAGAATAGTTAAATTGTGACATAGCTCAGTTGGTAGAGCACGCTTATCATTCAAGGCGGGGTCGGTAGTTCAAATCTATCTGTCGCAACAACATTAAACAACATGACACAGGAACAACTTGATCAGATAAAAGCCAATCACCAAAGTATGTTGGAATGCGAAGCTCAGATTAAGATTCTGAAAGAACAAAGTTCCAACGCCAGAAAAATATGTGATCATAAAAATCCAGATGAATCATCTTCAATCAAAGAAATGTTCCTGTATGACATGTGTGACATATGTTTTCGAACTTGGTAAAGTTAGATAATAAAATAATATCCAAACAATTTGATTTATCCTACTGAACCTACCAATATGTGTCAACTTGTTTACACAAGTGTAACACCAAATGAGATTTCTACTAAAGATTTAAGTTCTCTTTTAGAAAAATCTCGCAAGTACAATACAGAATGCGGCATAACAGGCGTTTTACTTTACAAAAATAACAAATTTTTGCAGGTGCTTGAAGGAGATAAAAATAATGTTATGTCTCTTTTTGAAAATATTAAAAAAGATGTAAGACATACCGATATTACTGTTATTTCATTAGATCCGACATCAACCAGAGTATTCAATTGTTGGTCTATGGGATTAGGAATTGCAGTTGAAGATGAAGATATGTTAAAAGATCCAATGTGTTTTAGTCTTGTAACAATAATTCCATTCCGCATACAAACTTTATTTGCTTCTTCTTATTTGACAAATATATTGATCAAATTTCTTGACATCCCAACTAACTAAAAGTATAAGATACATCAGCAATATAGCTCAGTTGGTAGAGCACGTCATCCATATCGGCGGGTCGGTGGTTCAAATCCATCTATTGCTACTAAAGGTAAACAACCACAACGTACATGAAAGAGCATGGCATCTCAGGTCTATCCGAGTATGTTGGGTGCAGTTAGATGCTATCTGCTACCTTTAAGATTACCTCACAATCTCGTGAGTTAGGTGAGGCAGTCTCGTGCACGAGAGGGTGATACTAACTTACAAAACTGTCCGATGGTGTAATTGGCAACACGCCAGACTTTGATTCTGGAGAGTCCTGGTTCGAGCCCAGGTTGGACAACGACGATGTGTAGGCAAATGTTTAAGTCAGACCCCTTAGAAGGGTATATTGTGAGCAGGTACTAGTTAAATCTCACCGCATCAAAATTATTGTAATGCAGACATAGTACAAGGCGTATATTCAAGAGAGCAGAGTAATTACTGTAATCTGCTTCACTGGGAGTGAACCTTTAGGAGATAGAAGAACGAAACTGATGCTATGGTGGTGCGCACTTTGCTGCATTACATATTTCTAAACAAGGGCAGGTACGCAAACTGGTAAAGCGGCCGAATTCACGGGGACATGTCCGCAGCATGTTCTTTATAAGGTGTCTGGTTGTTCGAGTCAACCCCTGCCCACAAAAAGCCTCTCAAATTCGAGAGGCTTTTCCATTTACAATCCTTGAAACTGTGCAATGACAACCCTGTTCTGGGCTTCGGCCATCTTGAAATTTGTCATGCCACTCATCTTGAAGAAAGCAAGGTAAAGCCTGGTTCTCTTGTTGGCAGATCCTGCAGTTTCACCAGGCTTTGGATATGAGAAGAATGTAAAGATGAATAATTTCTTTGGACTTTCTTTTTCATATACCTCCTTTATCATCTTAACAACTGTGCCCATCACTGGATACATCTCTCCATCGTTTGTTTCTTTGAATGTACCATCGGCTGTGAAGTCAATATCATACATCGCAACATCACTCTGGTCAAGACTCTTCAGATTTGCCAGCAGTTCATCTTTTCCAAGTTTATCATTCTGTCTGAATGCTCCAGCAAATCTTGCAGCGTGTGATGATTCTCCAAATTGCGGAGTGTTGGCATTCATGTCAGTGTAGAAGTTAGGAGATGCATCTTTCAATGTTACGTTGTATGCACGATTTTTTGCTGTCGTAAACTTTCCGGAGTAAGCTTGATAACCTCCTAGCTTTCCTTTGTTAAGCGTGTATTCAAACGATTTGCTACCATCTCCTATCTCGTTAAGTTTAATATCTTTTACGAATTCTTCAAATAATTTTATAAATTTCACTATTATCTATAGGTGATGCAGTGTATTTAATCTTCTGAAAACTTTACACAACGTGAAGTTTTAGTAAATGATGAACTAATTACACCCATTTGGTGTTATAGTTTTAACCACAACACTCATATATGCAACCTAAAATAAGACACAAGAAAGCAGCACACAGACTCTATATCTTATTATGGTTATCTAATTGTGTTCTATTCGATGATGCGGATAGCAAGGAACTCACGAAGATTTGCAAAACACTTTATGCTGTCTGTTATCCCGAATACAAATCAAAAATTGTAGCAAGAGGTTTCAACAAGATGCTTGAGGACTTTCGAAAAGAATCTAACGCTCTGTTGGCCAAAAGAAACCATCCACTCACCATTAAAACAATAAAGTCATGGAAAAAGCAGACGGGTTACGCATGAGAGAATTGATCATCACTGCGTTAAACTACGCAGTTGAGAAAAATATCACAGTGTCAGTCAGATCAAGTGATGACATGCTTAATTTTTACGATGGCACCACGGGTCAACGCGAGGTTTATATCACACCTTATGGACCTGGAGATGGTGTTCCTAAGATGTGGCCGTTCACATACAAGCTTCGTCGTAAGTTATCATTTACCAACACCGGAGATGAAGGCAAGAGTGGTGCTGTTCTAGCTGTGTTGAGTCTTCACGAGTCTAAATTTCATGAAAAATTACATCTGAAGATTTCCAGAAATGTCATAGAAGTAGGTACAATCATATTGCACTTTCGCGACAACATACTCTAAGATGACTAAATCATTTGCAAACAAACAGATCGGTACTCGCAATCAGGACTTAAATCTTCTTAAGTCGAAGGAGTACTACCTTGACTTGACAAAGGATTGGAAAGATGATCTTCCTCCTATGGTCATCAAGCAAATTGACGGGTTTAATATTATTGACGAAGCTGAACTACGTTTTGGAAGTAAGGCACGATTTGGTGACCTTCTTATCTCTCGTGTCAAACAGGACGAATTAGTGTACTGTCAACCACGCTTTGGATTTGCTGGAATCTCACTCTCATACCTTGCAAAAAAGCACAACAAGAAGCTCACTCTTTTCATGCCGGCCTGCAAGGAGATCTCTCAGCATCAGCTTACCTGCATCGAGAATGGAGCTAATCCTATCTTCAGACGCATAGCTGCTATGCCAAACCTGAACCTCTACGCCGCCGAATATGCCAAGCAGACAGGTTCATTCTTCATACCGCTTGGACTACGTCACGAGCTTGTAACCGCTGCTGCTGTTCGAGTGGTGCATGATCTGTTTGAAGGTAAAGAAAAGCCCAAGGAGCTATGGAGTGTCATATCGACAGGGGTATTGCAGCGTGCTTTACAGATTGCATTACCTGAAACAGAATTCCATGCAGTTGCAGTGGCTCGTAATATCCAAGATGGTGAACTGGGTGCTGCAAAGTTCTATTCCTATCATAAGGAATTCTCTGCAGATGCAGACACTATGCCAGATGGATTTGAGTCAGCTTCTAACTATGATGCGAAGGGTTACGAAATCATGAAGAAGCACGGATCACCTGGAGCATACTTCTATAATGTCGCAGGACTAATTGGCCCTAAGACATTACAAGCAAAAGATGTAGATTCATACCGACCATGGCCGACGAAATAGAATTTGACCTAGTTGATTTTGCAAATGAACTAGGCGATGCAATAGACAGTGAACGAGTCTTGTCAAATAAGATTCCGTACATCTACGTTCAACTGCAAGATTATCTCATTAATTCAGGCCAAGCTGTCTGGAACACAGAACTTAGAGGACTAGATAAAATTTAACAAGATATGATAACCAAGGAGCAAGCTATTATAGGAGCGCGCGTAGCCATTCCCAGTCGAAAGACTGCTGGTACAGAATTTGTACATTTCAACGCAGAGCTTATGGGCGGCAGGATGGAATGGACAACAACAGCTATACATAATCTTAATAGAAAGATGGTATTTGTACGATATGATATTATGAAGCCATACGAGTTGCCTTATCTTGTAATTGACAAGGTTTCCACATTTAAGGATGATGGATCACCTTGCATAACTTTAAGAAGAGATGATGCAGCTGATTGGCTTGGTAACGATACTTTTTCAAATGAAGACATTGAATTATACGGATGACAGTTACTATAACCATAAATTATCTTCCGGCCAATGATGGACTAGATCACATCAACGTCTATTCAAAAGGTCAAACGTTTCTAGGAAGACTCTTATCAAACTTCGCACATACTCCTTTTACCTGCGAGGACGGTAAGTTTGCATCCATAGAAGGCTATTGGTACTGGCTATCAATTGTTGATAAGAAAGAAAGAGAAGTACTAAGGACGTTGCACGGCTATGAAGCCAAAGAGGTCGGTAGGAAGTTAAGAACAGATCAATTTGGTGATAATGTGGATGCTTTCAAGAGAAAGATCTGCAAAGCCATCAAGATAAAAATTGAAGCACACAACCTTGATAAACTGTTGGCTGAAACTGATCTACCTCTCACACACTACTACCTCTACGGTAAGAAAAGGGTTGAAGGCGGCGGTGAATGGATCATCGTATTCCTTGAACGTCTTCGCACAAAATACAAGCAACAAATTGGTGAAGATTGACTGAACTTTATTCCTTCATATAGTGTTTACTAAATATACATAAACAACATGAAAACTTTCACAAACACATTTTCCTTTTTGGTTAACTTTTCGCTCATTCGCGATTGCCCACAAGCAGTCACGTAGAACGAAAATTAACCATAAATGAAAACACTAGATAAAAGAAGAACCGCAAAGTTAGCACGCATTGAGCGTGACAAACAGACCCGCAAAACCTACAAAGAGTATACTGAGACTTGGAGAGGTTGGAAAGAATCATATCAAGACTTGGATGAGCCATTGCGTAGAGGATTTAAGAGAAATCTTGTCCTTAAACCATCGTGCTACAGAAGAGCAGATATTCAGGTTCTCGAGAACTTGTTGCCACTTGTTGATGTTCAACTTGTTAGCAACAACAGAGTGTTTAAGAGCTGGGATTCCAAACTTGGAAGATATACCAAAGAACTCGTACACAATCCAAGTTCATTGAACCAGAAGGCGTATGATAAACTGACTCGTAAAGAGAAAGATTATTTCCACCCTGTTTGGCATCACAATCGTTGGGGTGACGGAGGTCATTGGAGTTATAGCTTCGCCAATAAACAGCT
>Ga0326734_1000507_pt1 | contig 10796 bp, 4 predicted proteins | sample 15_GP2_1315_FD_207944 | JGI IMG/M metagenome (GOLD analysis project Ga0326734, IMG submission 207944) | Glacier ice microbial communities from Ngari, Tibet, China - 15_GP2_131.5 | ecosystem: Environmental > Aquatic > Freshwater > Ice > Glacier | place: China: Ngari, Tibet | collected 2018-07-18
GCCCCAGCCCGTCCGACCAGCAGTAAAGCTTCCCGCTCAGGTCGGTATAGAACAGTAAATAATCAGTTCCCCCGGCGCCGGATAGGCGCGGCTGGTTGGTGAACGTAGCCGCGTCAAAAATGATGACGCCAGTCCGGCTTTGCGTGATAACAATGGTAAAAGGAGCACCGGGCTTGCCTCGACCGTAAGACGAATTGGGGGCCATCAATAGCGTCAGCGAGATTCCGGCGGCGGGTGCCCGGAAAGTTTGCACCTCACACGTCGACGGAAAAAGCGAACGGTTGGTGGTGGATGCAACAATTACTTCCGCATTTAACGAGGCTCGGCCCAGCCTTTCCCAACGGTTAGTTATTAGTTCATCCGCAAAGGTAGCACCAGTTGCGCTGGTGTGAGCCAGGCTGCAATAGTGCAAAGCTATGTCGTTGCCGTTGCTGGTATGGCGGACTACCTGCCCTATCTCGTAAGTCGTGCCGGCAGACCAATACTGCGGGCCGGTATAGGCGCGTTCATACAAGGCATTTGCGGCAGTGGGGCTGGCGTTAATAAACGGCTCACCCTGCGGGTTGGCGATGTCCGCTTTGGCGTAGAACAAGACGGCGAGGCTGTTGAATTTAAACTGACCAGCTGCAATTGGCTGACCCGCGGTCCAGACTGTGGATCCTAGCTGGGGCAATTCGTTAAGCGGCACCTTACCGCCGACCAGGTTGGCTTTTAGTAAGGCGCGGGTGTCGAGGTACTGAACTAAGTAGTCCCTACGAACAAATGAAGCTCCATAAACGGTGTTTGTCCCGTCTAAGTCAGCCTTGTACTGACTATACGGAAGCGCCGATATAGCATGACGCCCTATCGTTAAGTCAAAACCAGTAAAAGTTAATAGTGGGGTAATCGTGTTTCCCACTGGGCTATGATAACTGAACCGCAATGCATCTACATCCGTATTAAGTGATACATAATCACCTATGTCCCCAAGACTACCTTGGTCAAACAGAAATCCTCCGGTTCCCTGTATGATTTTTTTGTACCCGGAAAAGGTTTCATTGCCAGTTTTATGTATTACGAGTGCATCATTCGCCGCGATTGCCGCGTCTATGGTTTGCACATTGGTACTACTCTTTTTTAACAGCCCCCAAAATTCCGAAACCGGCGCAGACATGCTGCTATCAGGGTTAACTATTACGTTGCCCGTAAGCGTGCCGCCTGCGCCTTTCACGCCGCCGAGCACTGTGCTTGAAGCAGCAGGTGGCGAAATAACTATAAGAGTCCAGTTTGCACCAGTTGGACCAAGCACAGTTGAAAGAGCAGTTGGACCGACACGACGAAACGCACCAGTGCCGTCGTAGTAAATGTAACCTTGAACTGTGTTTTGTGGAATGGCAACCGTTCCAGTGAACGGTATCCACAACCCTAAGTCTGATATAGGTGTCGGAGTAGTGTACGTGAGTGGCGTTAGCGCGTAGCTATCTTTAGCTGTTACATTTTTCATCGTGTGGTATTCTATCTAATGAAATTAAAATACGACAACAAATGAAGTAGTTAGAGGTCCACCTGCAAGTTGTATTGTGAACGTGACAGTAAGGGTCACGTTCTTTATTCCAATAGCAACTGTTGCACCGTTGGTGTTGGCTGTCTTGGGATTTCCTAAAGTCTGGATTAAGACAGATGTATTTGGTGCTTGTTGATCTAAAGGGACTGCTGTTGTAGATCCTGGAAGGTTGATGTATGTTGCGTTTAAAGCAGATACAGTTGCCTGTGTTGTTGTTGAAAATATTGAACCATTGAGAACAATTCTTGCTGGTCCTGCTGTGCTAGCTACTCCCGATGTGTAAGTGGAAACATTGTAATCCATTGTAAGGTTGAATGAATCTACCAATGCATTGGCAGGAACACCTAATGCTGCCCATGTAGTCGTATGGTCAAACGAAGGATTACCTGTAGTTAGGTTCTTTACGTTTCTTACAATAGCTGGGCTTGAAGTACCTGCTGCTGTAACGATACCAGTTGCTCCACCCACGTTTAAAGTGAATGGAGTTAATGTTGTTGTTGTTAAGAAAGCTGTGCTAGTTGTTGGCATATTATAGGGTCTCTACAACCGTTAGTGCTATGTTTACCAACGTGACAGTTGCAGGAGTTCCTGTCACGAAGTATTCTATGTATGCGCCAGCAGGTATAGCAGTCGTAGCCCAGTTAACTGTTGCAGAGTTACCAACCTGTGTAGTTAGGTTAGGCATCGTTCCAGCTCCTACCATCGTGTTAGATCCAACTGCAGCGTTGGAAGTTACCAACCTTACGTCAACAGTCAGTGAGCCAGAAGTTTCACCACGCATGATCCACTTAGTGACAGTACAGGCTCTTTCAAAATAGATTGCTCCTTTGTATCCGACAGTGATTACAGCTGTACCACCGGCAATTATAAAGTTGACAGCCTTTGTTGCACTCACAACACGTGGATCATCACCTCTAACTACTTCTGTTGTTGCAGCCCTTGCAGCCGCTGTAGCTGGTACGTTTAGAGTTGCTGATGTTCCAAGACCTAAGTTTGTTCTTGCAGATGCAATGTTAGCAAGGTCTGATAGGTTGTTTGCTTTTAATGCAGCAGTCAATGCAACAGTGGTTGCAATGTTGTCAATGAAGAATTTGATCCTGTTAAATGCACCAATCACAACATCAGTTGCTAGCAGAGTTGTGTTGCTGTTTGCAACCAACCCAGCCAAGGTTGTCTGAAGAACTCTTGTAGTTGTAAAGTACAGGTTGGTACCTTCTGCTATTGCAGAAGTTGTGGTAGCTGTTCCAAGTTTATTATTGAACGTGTTCCAATCTGTAGTAGTCAAGAAACCAGATGCAGTTGTGGTAGCAGCAGGTAAGGTTAAGATACCCGTAGAAGCTACATAAGTAAGAGCGCTACCTGCTGTTACGCTGATTGCATTTCTTGATCTTGTGTCTGTGTAGTACAGATTGGTACCTTCACCGATAGCAGAGGTAGTTGTAGCAGTCCCTAATTTATTATTGAAGGTAGTCCAATCAGTCGAAGACAAGTAACCGTTGGTTGTCGTAGTCGACAAGGCAAGATCATATGCTCCTGTTGTGCTGCTGTAAGTCAAGCCGCTACCTGCTGTTGCGCTATGCGCAGCTCTTGCACGAGTGTCTGTGTAGTACAGGTTAGTACCTTCACCTATAGCAGAAGTAGTTGTGCCAGTTCCTAATTTATTATTAAATGTGTTCCAATCTGTAGTAGTCAGGAAACCAGATACAGTTGTGGTAGCAGCAGGTAAGGTTAATATTCCAGTAGAAGCTACGTAAGTAAGGGCGCTGCCTATTGCTACGCTGATTGCAGCCCTTGCACGTGTGTCTGTGTAGTAGAGGTTTGTACCTTCTCCTATTGAAGAAGTTGTTGTGCCAGATCCAAACTTACCGTTGAATGTGTTCCAGTCAATTGAAGACAAGTAACCGTTGGTTGTTGTAGTTGCCAAGGCAAGATCATGAACTCCCGTTGCGCTGTTGTAAGTCAACCCGCTACCAGCAGTTGCACTTTGTGATGCCCTAGCACGTGCATCTGTGTAGTAGAGGTTTGTACCTTCACCTATTACAGAAGTTGTGCTAGCTGTTCCAAGTTTACCGTTCAGTGCAGTCTGGACAGCGTTGACAGATGGTGCAAGCACTGCGGAAGCAATCATACTGTCCTGCACTTGTGAAGACGCTGCAACGTTGATGATACGACTGCCAGCTGTTGTTGTAGTATCAAATGTTACATTAGAACCTGCAATCAACGGCAGTAGGTTACTGAGCTTGGTCTTTTCAGTTGTGGTAAAATCATTAGAGCTTAGTCCAAATCCTGTCGCCTTGTCAACCTTAAGAGCAAGTCCACCCAATACTGCATCAACAGTTGGAGCAAGCGTTGAGCTAGGAGTAAGATTATTCTGAGCAGCAGCGCCACCGCCACCAGAAGTGATACCTTTTTTCTGTGTACGAATCCATTTCAATGTACCAGCATCGCCAGGCATGTGATCGTATGTGTAGATCTGATACGAGAAACGAGTACCGGCAGCTGATCCTACCGGAGTAGCTTCTATCATTTCACTTGATGACTCGCTGTAAGTTCCTTGGACAACTGCTAGACGAATAGTATTTGAGATTTCAAATTCATCAACGCCTAGTGTAGTTCCTGTAGAATTAATGATTATACTTCCAGGGGTGGTAGTCGTATCAAACGCGATTAGAGTACCCGCAATGATCGGGTACAGTCCAGCAAGCTTTGTCTTTTCTGTTGTAGTAAAGTCATTTGTGCTTTGTAAGTTTGCGCTTATTGTACCGCCTGCCACGCTCAACCCGCTTCCTACTATAACACCACCGAGTGAAGCTGTTGTTGCGGCAGGCAATGTGTACGGAGCAGCCACTGATATAGAACCTGTAGCATCTAATGTAATGTTTGCACCAATCTTAACAACGCCAACCACAGTGGATGTAGCGATAGACAACTGAGCTACAGGTACTTTCCCACCTACCAAGTCAGCCTTTAAAGCAGCACGCATATCGGTGTAGTACTTGTTGATCGCTCCTTCTGGCAATCCGTCCGTGTTGGTTGCACCGGCAGGGGCCGACATGCTACTGTCCGCGTTCACGACCACGTTGCCAGTGAGCGTGCCGCCAGCGCTCTTAACGCCACCTAAAGTGGTTGAAGTAGCTGTGGGTAATGTGTATGTGTAGCCAGCGCTGCGTTCATCAATCACGTTCACCCCTAGCCCCTGTAGATAGGCCACGCCAAAGGCGTGTGGCAATACGCTAGAACCCCGCAAGCGCACGGTGGCTGTGGTGTTGCCGCTGATTAGTGAGCCACCGACTACGGTCGCATCAGTCAAGATAATTTCTGCCGTGTTGCTAGGCTTCAAGCCACCGGCTGGGTTTGCGGTAAGGTCAACAACATATGATGAAAATTCGAGCTTTACGTTGTTGGCAAGAAAACCAAGCACTGCGAACTGATTGATAAGCGTCAAGCTGCCGTTGCGCACCTTTATGAACGCGTTGTCGTAGGACCCAAAAACGCTGGCCATGCCCATGGCCCGAATGTCTCCGACCAGCTCGTAGCGGGTCGTTCCATACAGCAAAATAGCGTTGGTGTTGCCGGTGCTGTCGAGCTGAGGATTTTCGATGTAGATGCTTCCACGGTGATAGTGAGTACCGCCGTATATCAAGATAGCATTGCCGCTGCCTCGGTACTCTATATTAATGTCTAGGTATGTCGCATTGACATTTACGCCGCCTGTGGAATAAAGCGAAACGGAACCAGGTCCGTTGGCTTTAAGTTTTGCGCCTCCTCCGTAAACAGTAAAATTACCAGTTCCAACAAGTGATAGACAATCCTGACTTTGAACCGTATCCAACGTGTATCCATTTAAGTCCAATGTAACATTGGCCGGAAGCTGAATGATTGGGGCGTATATGTTCAAAAAAGGCATTGTTACCGGCGTTGTGATCAGCAAGAAATCCCCGGCAGTTGCAGCCTTTACGGCACGTACTACGCCGTCATCGGAGTTTGGTCCCTGACTTATGCCATCCACAACTAATCCGCCAGCCGTACCAATCCCGGTAAAATACTGACGGGAACGGTTAGGCTTTACCAGAATCGCTTTGTTGTTATAAACCTCTTCTACTTGCCCGGATCCCGTGTAAGCAAGCTCATAAAGGGCGTTGGCTTGTAAGGTACTGCTTGGCAAAAATGGTTCAACTTGTGGATTGACAATGGCATCCTTTGCGTAGAACAGTACCATGAGGCTGTTGAATTTAAACTGACCAGCTGCAATTGGCTGACCAGCTACCCAGGCTGTTGCTCCTAATTGAGGTAGTTGTAAACGTGGGACTATGCCATTAACCAAGTCAGCCTTGTTAGTCAGAGAGAGGGTGTTGATGTCAATCTTATATTCCAGCTTACCTACTGCAACCTGCGTTGTGTCTCCATCGGCAACAGTTAATACTGATGCTGCTTTCGTATAACCAGAGAATGTGATTGCTCTAGTTGATGTTGTAATGTTGTCTTGGAAAAATGATAGCTTGTTAAAAGCTGAAAGCACTGTTTCATTAATAGTGATTGAACCGGCAACAGGTGTCAAAGTACCAAGAGAAGTAGACCTTACGGTTCCGCCAATACCGTTCGTAAAGTTCAGTAGTTTTCCAAAACCTGATAGAACAGAATCAGTTGCTACAAGTGTTCCACTAAGAGCTACCAAGCCAGTAAGTAAAGCAGTAAGCACTCTTGCGTCAGTGAAGTACAGGTTTGTTCCTTCTGCGATTGAACTAGTTGTAGTGCCGGTTCCAAATTTGTTATTGAAGGTAGTCCAATCTACAGAAAGCAAGTAACCGTCTGTAGTGCTGCTCGCAGCAGCCAGTGCATTTTGTTTGTTTGAAAACGTAACAAAGTCTGCAGCAGTTAAGTATCCGTTTACCGCAGCTGTTGCAGCAGCCATTGAGATAACTCCTGTTGTGCTGTTGTAAGCAACTGGTGCAGTTCCACTTATAGAAGTCCTAGCCCTTAGAGTCGTGAAGTATAAGTTAGTTGCACCTTCTGTAAGGTTATCAGTTGTTGTGATAGAGTTCTGCTTAGAAGCAAATGTAGTATAGTCTGCAGCCGAAAGATAACCTGAAGTGGTTGAAGTTGCGACAGGCAGTGTGTAAACACCGTTGGCATACGAGAGAGCACTTCCAGCTGGTGCAGCAGAAAAAACTGTTGGCAACCCAGCCAGTTTGTTTTTCTCTGTTGTCGTGAAGTCATTAGAGCTTTGAAGATCTGCAGAGATTGTCCCAGCAGTTACTGATAATCTTGTCCCTACTATCACACCACCTAATGAACTAGCAGTTGCATTAGGTAACGAATAAGGAGCAGCAACTGATATGATGCCAAAAGCATCTACTGTAATATTAGAACCTACACGGAGTATACCAGCATCAGTTGTAGTTCCAAAAGAAAGCTGACTGGCTGGAACCTTTCCAGTTACAAGGTCTGCTTTGTTGGCCAATGCATTTACAACTGCAGTTACACTTGGTGCCTTAGTAGTCTGCGGAGGAGTTAAGCTATCTTGAACCACAGAGATTCCACCGACAGTTGCATTAACAAACTCAGTAGTTGCTATCTGTTGAGTGTTTGTTCCTGTTGTAGCAGTTGGTGCTTGTGGAACACCTGTGAAGATCGGAGATACAAGTTGAGCAAGTAGCGAAGGCTTCACCGAACCTAAGTAAGAACCAGACCAAAGGTTAAGGATGCCGCTATGCTGATGTAGCATGACCACTTCGCCAGGGGCAAGTTCAAAAGTTGCAACTGCTGGGTTAGCTCCAAGCGCAATAAGATCTGGTGTTGAACCTGCGATCGTAACGTTGCCCGTGCCAGCGTTCCTAACAAAGATTGTTTGGTAATTGGAAACAGTCGGAAGGGTTAATGTATGGCCACCTATTCCAGTATAGACCTTGTGTACGCCTCCGATGTTCATCGGACCTGTTGCAGCAAATCTATCATCACGTAGAAAGAATGTACCGTCAACTCTAAGTGTTGAGTTAGTGCCAATCCAAAGAGTGGTGCTTGCAGCACCCATGGTAATATTACCATTGAAAGTTTTGTTACCCGTTACAGTTTCTATTCCTGCCAAGTGCATGACAAGTGAATCAGTTGCCTTCAAGGCCAAAGCAGAATTAACTGCATCTACAGAAGGAGCAAGCACAGTGCTAGAAACTTCAAGAGTGTTCGTAACTTCTACAGCTGGTGCAGGAACAGAGATGATTCCATCTACATCAATTGTGATGCCTGAACCAATTCGGACACCTCCTAGAGTTCCGGCCGAAGCTTTAGGTAATGTGTACGCACCTGCTACTGCACTTAAAACTCCGTCTACATCTACTGTAAGGTTTGCACCGACCTTGATACCACCGAGAACTAGCGCAGTTGCTTTAGGAAGATTGTAGTTATTGCTGGTTGCAATGGCACCATTCAACAACAGAAGACCTGCATCAGAAACTGTCAGCTTACCGGTGAATGTATTGCTAGGAGACCCAAGAACTAAACCAGTCCCAGGATAAAGAATTAAACCTTCTGTGTAATTGAATACAAAAATGGTAGGGGTAAGATCTGTTGGACTATCACAAAGTTTAATCTCCAGACCACCGTTGCCTGTCACAGAAGTATTTGTCCCAGCTGTATTATTAAACCAGATAGCTGCAGTACTTTGAAAGTTAATATTACCTGTTATGTTTGGGCCACTACCGTCGGCTAGTACAGCAAGAGCAAGAGTAGAATCTATTCTGGTTATATTAGTTTCTGTGGTGTTTACTCTACCCTTCAGATTAAGTATATCAGACGTATTGACAGTCACCTTGTTTGAAAGGTTGGTGACAGTCGTATCAACTCCATCAATACGTGTGTTGATGTTACCGATAGAAGATAAGATGCCAGCAACTCCAGTTTGGTCTGCAGCAATCTGATCAGCAATTTCTTTTAGCGTGTCAAGAACACCAGGAGCACCAACAATTAAAGTGTCTATACGATTCTTCTCTGCCAAAATTGCAGAGGTGTTGATGGCGAGTCCAGCGTTAACTGCATCTACGGTAGGTGCCAACGTTGAGCTTGGCGCCAGACTGTTTTGTGCAACAGATCCCTGTGCAGATAGAACACCATCAACATCCATGATTAGGTTAGTACCCACTTTAAATCCACCAAGTACAGAAGCAGATGCAACAGGCAAAACATAATTGCTAAGCCCAGCAAGTTTAGTCTTTTCAATGTTGGTGAAGACTCTGTATGTTGTACCGTCTGCAACCATGTCGGCAGTAAGTGCCTGCCATGTCAGGTCGCCTCTCCAGTACTGAGCAATTGTGCCAGGGGTGATAGTGTTCTGTTTGGCATCCAGTCCATTCTGTGTGGCCACAGGGTTTGTTGCAGACAGAGAGGTTGCAGCAGTTATGGCAGCCTTTTGATCAGGGGTCAGGTCAACAATCCACTTGGCTATTGCGCCGTCGTTACTCAGGATTTTTGCCGAAGAGGATCCATTAATCTTCGGCAGTGGTCTATTCAAAGGCATATCATATCTATCGACACGAAAAAACCTCTGATGATAAAGTCAGAGGTTTAATCTAAAAGATATGTAATTGCTTCCTAGCTTCCGAAATTAAGACACATCTTCACTGACATCTCTATTATGACGTACTCGACGTAATCGATTGCAAAGGTGACTCCATCATTGTGGATGACTGATTCAATCACAACAACCTTTCCGTTATGGCCAGGTGAAGTATCTTGCCAGCTAACACGAGTGATATTATGCAGGCTAATTAGATTACCATAGTGAGGACTGTCATCATGTGTCTTGACGATTACCTCAAAGCCAAGCATCGATAGATGATCAGTCACACATATCTCATGTGCTGTCATGTGAAGGAATGGAAATAATTTCATATAGCTTTTAAATGGGGATGGTGAAAGGTTGCATTCTTGAAGAGTGCTTCTATCTTAGGTTGGTCAACGATATTCTTGCTGTGCGATACAACATGAGGGAATGGAAGCTGATGATCGATGCAGAAATTAACAAGCCACTTCGCAAGGTCGAGGCCAATGATTTCTGTTTTGTCTGGTCCTGTGAAATCTTGTATGTCGTTGTCCAAAGACACGAAGGCAGGGATGCCGTTGTATGTTATCTGGTCTTTGAAATCTTGCGCTGTCCGGACTACGACCCATCGAGTCTTAACGTATTCAACTTCCTTCTTCCAGAAGACATCAGCTGGTGCTCTATCGTCATCTAAGAATAGATTATAAAACTTGCTCATTAGTTAACGTGTTGTTATTTTAAGATTGGCTGCCAACCGCCTGGGACGAAGCGATTCATCACATCAACAAACTGTGCAGGGTTTCCAACCTGGTACTTGTGAGCATTCTTTTCGTGAAGCAGTTCAATAGCCTTGGCATATGTTTCGAAGAGTTCCATGTCAGCAAGATAGTCTACCAGATACTTGGGATAGAGGTTGATCTCACCAGATTGTTTCATCTGCATGTATAGCTCTAGAAACCAGTAAGGAGCACCAATCATGTCTTCATCTGTCTTGTCATCCCACACATCACCCCTTGGTTGCAGATCTAGAATGACCTGAGGAACTCCAAGATGCTTGGAGAGTTTATAGACTTCGCTCTTGTACATGTCTGCTATTGGTTGCAGGTCAACAGCAGCATCAGAAGCTTTGCCAAAGAATCCGATGTAGCCACCCTCCGATAGGTTTGTCGTGCCGACCACCAGTGATTTGTAACCCTCAGCCTGAAGCATCGCTGCGTGGTAATAGAACACCGATGTCCGTAGCACTGAAGCCATCTGACCTTCTGCCCATATCACATCGAGTAGATCGACTTTATGATGCATGCTCCGTGATGCGCCTATGACAGAATTGTATGCATTAGCTAGGACTACTTCATTGGCAGGATAGCCAAGTGATTCCATTACAATGTTTGCATGTGCTGTCGCTGCTACCTGACCTGTCACACCTTCTGTTCCATAGATTGGAACAGTGATTGCTTCGATATTTTCAAGAGGAGAGTTCGGCAGATTCTTCACATAATCCAACAAGTAAAGGGTCAGCGAGGAATCAATACCGCCTGACATGCCGACCACTGCTGCGTTAAGGTTGGCATCACGAAAGAACTTAACAAGCCTGTCTGCCTTTTTATCCAAGAACTCTTCTACTTTGAAGTTCCTTATGCTCTTGTAACCTGCTGCTAAAGCTTCTAATCGCATGCGTTGCTCGTGGCTTTGCCTAACATTGTGAAGTAAACCAAGGAC
>Ga0326734_1000508_pt1 | contig 10785 bp, 7 predicted proteins | sample 15_GP2_1315_FD_207944 | JGI IMG/M metagenome (GOLD analysis project Ga0326734, IMG submission 207944) | Glacier ice microbial communities from Ngari, Tibet, China - 15_GP2_131.5 | ecosystem: Environmental > Aquatic > Freshwater > Ice > Glacier | place: China: Ngari, Tibet | collected 2018-07-18
CTGTGCTTTCCGTACATCTTTCGCGGCGCGCTGGATGCCGGTGCCTCGACCATCACTATCGAGATGGAAATTGCCGCCGTCCACGCGATTGCCGAGCTGGCGCAGGCCGAGCAGAGTGAAGTGGTGGCCGCTGCGTATGTCGGCGAAAAGCTGTCGTTCGGACCCGAATACCTGATTCCCAAGCCGTTTGATCCGCGTCTGATGATGAAAATTGCGCCGGCGGTGGCGCAGGCGGCAGCCGACAGCGGCGTGGCGCTGCGGCCCATTCAGGACATGAACGCGTATCGGGAACGCTTGCAGAGCTTCGTTTATGCCTCCGGCACGATCATGAAGCCCATCTTCACGGCGGCCAAGGCCGCCAGCCGCAAGCGCATCGCCTATGCTGAAGGCGAGGAAGAACGCGTGCTGCGCGCCTGCCAGATCGTGGTGGACGAAGGCCTGGCCCGGCCCACCCTGATCGGGCGCCCGGCCATCATTGCGCAGCGTATCGAGAAGTTCGGCCTGCGGCTGAAGGAAGAGCTTGACTACGACGTCGTCAATGTCGAGCAGGACCACCGCTACCGCGACTTCTGGCAAACCTACCACCGCATGACCGAACGCAGCGGCGTGACAGTGCAGATGGCCAAGATCGAAATGCGCCGGCGCCTGACCCTGATTGCCGGCATGCTGCTGCACAAGGGCGATGTGGACGGCCTGATCTGCGGCACCTGGGGCACCACCCACCACCACCTGGTCTACCTGGACCAGGTGGTCGGCAAGCGCGAAGGCGTGAACACCTACGCTTGCATGAACGGCCTGATGCTGCCAGGCCGCCAGGTGTTTTTGCTCGACACGCATGTCAACTACGACCCGACGGCCGAGCAACTGGCCGAAATCACCACCATGGCCGCCGAGGAAATGATGCGTTTTGGCATCAAGCCCAAGGCCGCGCTGTTGTCGCACTCGAACTTTGGTTCTTCCAGCCTGCCCAGCGCGCTGAAAATGCGCCGAACGCTCGACCTGCTGCGTGAACAGACGCCCTGGCTCGAGGTTGACGGCGAGATGCACGGCGACGTGGCGCTGGATGCGGCGGCCCGCAAGCTCATCATGCCCAACAGCACCCTGAGCGGTGAAGCCAACCTCCTGGTGCTGCCCAATATCGACGCCGCCAACATTTCCTACAACCTGCTCAAGACTGCAGCTGGCGGCAACATTGCCATCGGCCCGGTGCTGCTGGGTGCCAACAAACCGATGCACATTTTGACACCTACAGCCACGGTACGCCGGATTGTCAACATGACCGCTTTGACAGTAGCGGACGCCAACGCCGCCCGGTAAATCCATCCCACCAGAGGGTAACCATTACAGGGGACGTCATAGTCCCCTTTTTAATGCCTAAAATTTCAGCAATCGCTTGCCTTTTTTCACCACATGCGGCAAACTACCCCTCTTGAAATTTAAGGGTTAACCCGAAATCCGGCAGGTTAACAATGGATTCAAGAAAGGTATTTTCATGTGGGGGATACGGGGAAATAGGTACGAACGCTGGCGTCGAGCGGGTTTGACAGGTTTGCTGGCACTTGTTGTCAGCGCGCCGGTTGTGCATTCTGGTACAGCCCAGGCCAGGAACACATTTGTGCCGGCTGTTGCCGACACGGTTGCCGTTGCCCAGTTGCCGCCTCAAGGACGCAGCATGCTGACGCTGATTTATCAGGGCGGCCCTTTCAAATACGAAAAGGACGGCGTGGTATTTGGCAACCGTGAACGGCTCCTGCCTGGCAACGTACGCGCTTATTACCGTGAATATACCGTCAAGACTCCTGGAGAGCGCAGCCGAGGAGCCCGGCGCATTGTGTGTGGTGGCTTACAAGTCACCTTGCCCGATGCCTGTTTTTACACCGACGATCACTACGCGAGTTTTCGCAAAATCGTTCATTAACCAGGACTGTGGTCGTTATTTTGACTTTTGAATTAAGAGAAAGAGAAGCGAAGATGGATACACCACTTCGTAAGGACGACGAAATACCTTTGAAGGGCATCCGGCCCAACATTGTGCAGTCCATACGCGCCTTCCGCGTGCCCGAATTGCAGGAAGCTGCGACGACATTGAACCAACACTTCCTGTATGCCAACCTGAGCAATGCCCAGAGCAAGCAGGACATCCTGGACATGATCGCGGCGCAATACACCTTTCCTGCACATTTTGGCAAGAACTTCGACGCCTTGTACGACTGCATGACGGACCTGGTTCACAAGTCGGGCCCGCAGCCCGGCTTTATCGTCGTACTGGAGCAGATTCCTGCCCATGCCAAATTTGACAAGGAAGCGCGCGAGCAGCTGCTTGACATCTTTCGGGATGCATCGGACTACTGGGCGGATCGCAAGATACCGTTCAGATGCTTCTATTCTTTTCTGTAGCCCGCTCCCCGGACATTGGCCAAGGGGATCGGGCTAATCAGGCCCAGCAAGTCGCGCAAGATGGTGAAGAACCCATGCCGACTGACAAATTACTAGACGTATCGCCACTGGCGCTGCGCATGAGCAGCCCGTTCAACGCCAGCTACTGGCTGGCGGCGGCTTGAAACTTCAGGTTTCACTGCTTTTTAAAAAACCCGCAGTTCGCGGGTTTTTTTACGATCAAATCGCGCCTCGGCGCTTATTCAGCATACGTTGACAGCTATGGTTTTTACACCGATTCGGCGGACTCAAGCCGTGTGACGCTGTGGGCCACCTGCTGCGTCAGCGCCAAATACTCGGCCACCGGCACTTCTTCAGCCCGGCGCTTGACATCGAATTCACCAGAAAATGCGTGGGCTTCCAGCCATTTGCCCAGCGTGTGGCGCAGCAGCTTGCGCCGCTGGCTGAAAGCCACCCGCACGAGTTCGCTCAGCAGTTTGACGTCGAGCTTTTCCGGCTCGGCATGGGGCACCATGCGCACGATGGCGCTGTCCACGCGCGGGGGCGGATCAAAACTCTGCGGCGGCACGTGGAGCACGTTTTCCATGGCGTAGCGCCACTGCAGCATCACGCTCAGCCGGCCGTAGTCGCTGGTGGAAGGCCCGGCCACCATGCGGTCGATGACTTCCTTTTGCAGCATGAAATGCTGGTCTTCAATCACATCGACCGCATCGAGCAGGTGAAACAAGATGGGCGTCGAGATGTTGTAAGGCAGGTTGCCCACGACCCGGATCTTCTGAGCCCCGGCATTTTCCACTTGGGGGGCTTCCAGCCGGATCTGCGCTGCCAGCTGGCTGAAATCGACCCGCAGCACATCGGACTCGACCACGTGCAGTTGCGGATGCGTGCGCAGCTGACGCGCCAGATCGCGGTCCAGCTCGATCACTGTCAGGTGCCCCAGCCGCTCGACCAGCGGCCGCGTCATGGCGGCCAGGCCGGGTCCAATCTCGACCATCGGCTGGCCAGGCAAAGGCGCAATCGCCTCCACGATGCCCTGGATGATCAGCTTGTCAGTCAGAAAATGCTGGCCAAAGCGCTTGCGCGGAATGTGTTTCATACAGCGCTTACCAAGCTACAAAGCGTATCGACGAAGGCTGGGGCAGCACCTCTTCACCAGCAGGGGCCGCAGGACCGGCTTTGCCGGACTGCAGGCGCAGCGCCCCCTCGGGGGGCAGCGACCCGCGCAGCGGCGGAGCGTGGGGGCTATTGCTCTGCATGGGGGTCATACAGGCGGTTCCCGGAATTCAACATAGGCCCGGCCGCGAATGTCCTCGGCCCAGCGCGCCAAGGCTTCACCCTGCTTTTTCTCGCGCAACATGCCGCGCACCATTTCGCGCTGGTCACGCGGGGAAACCGGTACCTCGCGGCGCTCCAGCAGCTGCACCAAGTGAACGCCGAAGCGTGACACCAGGGGGTCGGATATCTGGTTGGGTGCCAAGGCATTCATGGCTTTTTCAAATTCAGGCACAAAAGCACCGGCAGGCGCCCAGCCCAGGTCGCCGCCTTCCTTGGCCGAGCCGTCCTGGCTGTTTTCACGCGCCAGCGCCGCAAAGTCGGCCTGGCCGGCAGCGATGCGTTTCTTGAAGCCGGCAAGCTTTTCGGTGGCGGCGGCTTCGGTCAGCTGGGGCGTGAGCCGCAGCAGAATATGGCGGGCGCGGGTTTGCGTGACGACAGCATCGGGCAGGCCGCCGCCCTGGCGCTTTTCAATCACCTTCAGGATGTGAAAACCGGCGGCGCTGCGCACCGGGCCGGCCAGGTCGCCCGCACGCAGGTTTTGCGTTGCCTCGACGAACAGCGGCGGGTAACGGTCGGCGCTGCGCAGCCCCATCTGGCCGCCATTGCTGCGCGAAGCCGATGCCGACACCTCGGTTGCCAGCGATGCGAAGTCGGCTCCGGCGGCGCGTGCGCGTTCCAGCGCCTGCTGGGCCTTGACCTGCAAAGCCGCGACCTGGTCGGGCGTGGCATTCTCAGGCACGGCCACCAAAATCTCTGCCAGGTTGAGCATTGCCGGCGATGCGGCGGTGGCTGCGCCTGCCGGGCTTTGCTGCTCGCGCAGGTAAGCGTCGATCTCCGACTCGCTGACCTCGATGCGCGACTCGACCTCGCGCTGGCGCAAGCGGCTGATGAGCAACTCGTCGCGGATGTCCGAGCGGAACTGGGCGTAGTCGATGCCGTCGGCGGTCAAGCGCCGGCGCAACTCATCGACCGTGACCTGGTTTTGCCGGGCCACCGTCTGGATGGCGCTTTCGATGGCGTTGTCGTCGATCTTCAGGCCGGATGACTGCGCGGCCTGCAACTGCGCCTTGTCGCTGATCATGCGCTCGATCAACTGCGGCACCAGTTCACTGCGCGGCGGCAAGGCGGTGCCCTGCTGTTGAAGCAGCTGCTCGGTCCGGAGCAGCTTGACGCGCACTTCGTTGTTGGTGATCGGCTCGGAATTGACCACGGCAATGATGAAGTCGGCAGATCGCTGCGTGGCAGCGCCCGCAGTGGCACTGGCCGCCGGCGGCGCAGGCATCGTCAGGCGCGGCACAGCCGAAGGCCGGGCGATCTGGGCCTGCACGCCCGCCAGGGGCAGTGCAAGCACAAGCGCCAGTGCGGCGGTCAGTGGCCGGACAGTCAAAAAACGGTGTTTAGTCATAAGTGGTGAAGCGGCTGGGGGAACTGATTTTGTCACGCAGGTTCTGGTAGCGCGGCACGTTGTTTTTGAGCGTTTCAAGCGGGCTGGAGCCGATGCGGGAAAAACCGACCATCTCGAGCTGGAACAAGATGCGGGTGTTGGCCGTTGCGGTGCTGTTCTGCGAGCGCTGCAGCACAACCCGGCCAATCCAGCAGCAGCCATCGTATTCAATGCCCACCACCGCATCGACCAGCTTTTTCTCCAGCGTGCTGTAGTTCAGCCGGCCGACGCTGTAGTAGCGCCCGCCGCCCTGGCCGCGTCCGGCGCCCAGGTCCTGGCCTTTGTCGCCCCACAAGTCGTTGAGGGGCCACTGCCAGCCGACATCGACCTGCTGGCTGATGTTGCGCTGGCGGCGAAAGGCGGCGCTGACGGTGCGGTAGTGGCCCGGGCTGTAGCGCAGGCCGACGGAGGCCAGTTCCGACTCCTTGATCTTGGGGTTGTACTGCACCGTGCTGTCGAACGTCCATTGCGGTACCCAGTTCACCGACGCGCCAAACAGCAGGTCGCTGACGCGGTCGGTCACCGGCAGGGCGCCAGGTGCAGGGGTGGTGCCCAGGGCCGGCAGGCTCACCCGCTGGTCGGCAAAGCGCAGGCGCTGGGCCACGCCCAGGCGCACGGCCTCGGCGCCGGTGGCCGGGTCGAGCAGGCGCGAGGTCAGGCCCAGCGTCAGCAGATTGGCGTCCGAGATGCGGTCGTTGCCGACAAAGGCGTTTTCAGTGAAGACGGTGGCAAAGTTGAAGCTGTTGGCGCCCGAATCGTAGTTGGGCAAAAAGCTCTGGTCGCGGTAAGGCGTGCGCACATAAAAGGCGCGTGGCTCCAGCGTCTGGATGAGGCTACGGCCAAAATAGCGGGCATCGCGCTCGAACGTCACGCCGCTGTCCAGGCTGAAGGTGGGCACCACCCGGGAAGCCGACGTGGCGCCGTTCGCCAGTGGTGATTCAAACTGGTAGCTGCTGGCATGCAGCTGCACCTTGGGCGTGATGTAGCCCCACGGCGCCAGCCACGGATGGCTGACCTGCAAACGGCTGAAGGCCCGGTTGCCGTTGGGCTGCCGGGTCAGGTTCTGGTCGGCGGAAAACCGGGTGAAATCGGCCTCGGCGGACCAGTCAAAGCCTCCGCCCAGTGCCGCCAGCCCGAGCAGCGGTGCATCGATGCGGGTGTAGGCCGCGTTGATCTGCGGCAGGCGGTCATACGGCGGAATGATGGGCGAATTGACGTCCTGGAGCGTTTGCCACTTGAGCGCCCGCACCGACGAGGAAAAAAAGCCGCGTCCCCAGCTCAAGGAAGCGTCCTGGGTCAGCAGCCGCTGCGTGACCTGGCCGGTAGCCACCGGAAAATCGCGCCAGTAGTCGTTGTCGCTGACCTGGTTCAGGTTCAGGTTCAGGCCCAGTCCGCCGACGGCCGCCATGCCGGTGTCGATCGTGCCGGTGTGCTGGAGCGAATAAGACCAGCGGTCGCGCCCGCGCAGCTTGTCGCCCGGCAGGACATTGGCGCGCAACTGGCCCTGGTAGGTTGGCTCCAGGTAGCGGAATTCGCCCGCCAGGTCCACGCCGCGCTTGGCCATGAGGGCGGGTGAAAAGGTCGCATCGCGGTTGGGCGCGATGTCGAAGTAATACGGCTGGCGGATTTCAAAGCCGTTGAGCGAGTCCAGGCCCAGCGTAGGCGGCAAGAAGCCCGACTTGCGCTTGTCGCTGAGCGGAAAACTGACCTTGGGGAAAGCCAGGATCGGCACCTGCTTGAAACGCACGACTGCCCCGGTGGCCACGCCCACTTCCCGGTCCAGGTCAAAGTCAACCCGGGTGGCGGTCAGTTGCCAGGCGGGCTTCCAGCTTTCCTCGTTGCCGCGTTCGCAGGTGGTGTAGGTGGCGCGGTGCGCGGTGAAATGCTTGTCGTCGATGAAATCGACCCGTTCGGCCTGGCCGTTGCCGCCATTTTGCAAGAAACGGTAGCTGGGTTTGATGAAAAAGCCTTCAAAACGGTCCAGCTTGAGTTGCAGTTCCGGGCCTTCAAAACGGTTTCCATCACGGTTGATGCGCACCTTGCCCGTGCTGATGAGCTGGTCGTCGGGCTGGTAGTACTCGATGCGGTCGGCGCGCATCGACGTCGTGCCGCGGCGCAGCTCTGCATTGCCCTCGATGACTGTTTCCAGGTCGGGACGGCCGGAAATCTTGTCGCCAATGACGAACGTCGGCCCTTGGTCCTCAGGCGCATTCGAAACATCCTCGGCCAGCCGGGGCGAGCTTTGAAGCGTCAACGGGGGCGGTGGCACGGCGGCCCCGGCCAGCGCCTGCGCATGGCCGGGTCCGGCAGCGGCCAGCCCCAGCGAAGCGAGCATTGCCAGCCGGGAGGCCGCATGGGCTACCGGGGTGAGAACATAGAAGGGGCGGGATGCAAGGCGCATCGTTTGTATGAGATAAACCCGTTTGTAAAATCAGGCTTGATTATCCATGACCCTCTTGCCCCGGCCTGTGCCGGGTTGCCGCACCGACCAAGGGCTTTGTAAACATGACCGCTTCCCCTCCCGACTGGCTTGATCCCGCGCGTGCCAGCGCCTTTGCACAGTGGCTGGCCGCCGTGGCGCCAGCGCATGGCCTGCAGGCCGACAGTGTCCGGCTGGCCTCGGCCGACGCCAGTTTTCGCCGCTACTTTCGAGTCGACAGCCGCAACGGCCCCAGCAGCTTCATCATCATGGATGCGCCGCCAGCCCAGGAAGACAGCGCGCCCTTTGTCCAGGTGGCGGGCCTGATGGCGGACGCCGGCCTGAAGGCACCGCGTGTGCTGGCCTGGGACGCGCCGCTGGGCTTCATGCTGCTCAGCGACCTGGGCACGCAGACGATGCTCGACGTGATCGCGCCGCCTGCCGCCGTCGATGCCAGGCCGGAGGCAACGCCGGCGCATTTCGAGCTTTACATGCAGGCGGTCGACGTGCTGATTCGCTGGCAGCTGGCGTCCAGGCCCGGCGTGCTGCCGGCGTATGACGAGGCATTGCTGACGCGCGAACTGGCGCTGTTCCCCGACTGGTATGTCGGCCGGCACCGGGACTTCGCCATCGACGCCAACCTCATCAGCCGGTTCGAGCCGCTGTTTGCGCAGATCAAGGCCAGCAACCTGAACGCGCTCGACGGCGCGCGCGTGTTCGTGCACCGCGACTTCATGCCGCGCAACCTGATGGTCGATGCAAACGGCGACCTCGGCGTGCTGGACTTCCAGGACGCAGTCTATGGCCCGGTCACCTACGACATCGCCAGCCTGATGCGCGATGCGTTCCTGAGCTGGGACGAGGAATTCGTGCTCGACATCACCGTGCGCTACTGGCAAAAAGCGCGCAAGGCCGGTTTGCCGGTGGGCGATGATTTCGGCGAGTTCTACCGGGCGGTCGAATGGATGGGGCTGCAGCGCCACCTCAAGGTGCTGGGCATTTTTGCGCGCCTGAGCCTGCGCGACGGCAAGCCCCAGTACCTGGCCGACACGCCGCGCTTCGTCAAGTACGCCCGCAGCACCTGCGCCCGCTACCGCCAGCTGGGGCCGCTGATGGTGCTGCTCGACGAGATCGAGGGCAACGAAACCCGCGTCGGGTACACGTTTTGATGTCAAAAACGCCTTGCGCGCAATATGAACGGGCGCCTATAACTATTCATTCAATAGCGATTCATGGGTTTCGTTTTTCGCGGATTTCACGGCGATGAGCGCCCGTTTTTATGCCGATGTGGCGCTTGTTCCCGGCACCTCCCTCACCCTGCCTGAGCAGACCGCCCGCCATGTGCAGGTGCTGCGCCTGCAACCCGGCGAGCGCATCACGCTCTTCAACGGCCGGGGCGACGAAGAAGGCGAATTTGACGCCACCGTCGAGCGCATGGGCCGCAGCGACGTGGATGTCGTCGTTGGCGCCTGGACGGTCACTGCGCGCGAGGCCGTGCGCGCCATCCACCTCGTGGTGGCCATGCCGGCCAACGACCGCATGGACTGGCTGATTGAAAAAGCCACCGAACTGGGCGCCGCCAGCATCCAGCCCGTCATGAGCGAGCGCAGCGTGCTGCGCCTCAAGCCGGACCGGGCCGACAAGAAAGTGGCGCACTGGCGCGGCATTGCCATTGCGGCCAGCGAGCAGTGCGGGCGCAACCGGCTCCCGCTGGTTCATGAGGTGGTCACACTAGCCAACTGGTTCAAGCAAGCCGCCGCCCAGCCTGCGGCAGCCGGTTGTCGCTTGCTGCTGTCCCTGCGGGAAGGCACGCGCCCGTTGGGCGAGGCAGTCGCGCCCGGTCACGCCCTGGTGTTTCTAAGCGGCCCGGAAGGCGGCCTGAGCCCGGCGGAAGAAGCCGCTGCCATGGCCTGCGGTTTCAGCCCGGTCACGTTGGGGGCCCGCGTGCTTCGGGCCGAAACCGCACCGCTGGCGGTGCTGGCGGTACTGGCCAACCGGGACTGACCCGGCCACCGTCCGACCGGCCACCTCAACCCGGCATGCTGGCGATCACCTGCGCCACGGCGGCTGTGAGTTTTTTGGCATACGGCACATGCAAAAACTCGTTCGGCCCGTGGGCGTTGCTCTTGGGGCCCAGCACGCCGCAGACCATCATCTGCGCTTTGGGAAAGCCCTTGCTCAGCATGCCCATCAGCGGAATCGTGCCGCCCTGGCCGATGGTGCCGCAGGGTGCGCCGAAGAAATTTTGTGAGGCGTCGTTGAGGGCGTCTTCAAACCAGGGCGCCGTGCCCGGCGCGTTCCAGCCGGTGGCGCCGCCATGGCTTTCGAACGTGACTTTGGCCTGGTAAGGCGCGTTGTCTTCCAGCAGCTTTTTCAGTTCCTGCACCGCAACCGACGCATCGACCAGTGGCGGAAAACGCAGCGACAGCTTGAAGGCGGTGTAGGGCCGCAGCACATTGCCCGCATCGCGGAACGACGGAAAGCCTTCGGCACCGGTCACACTGAGCGTGGGCCGCCAGGTGCGGTTGAGCAACGCCTCGACCGGATCGGTGGTGGTGGGCAACGCAAAGGCGGGCGAGCCCTCGCAGTCGTAATGCGCCCACGGAAAGCGCTTGTAAATTTCGTCGCCCAGGATGTTGGCGGTGGCCTGCGCCTGCAGCAGGCGATCAGCGGGCACTTCGCAATGAAAGCTGTGCGGCAGCAGCCGTCCGGTCTTGCTGTCTTCCAGCCGGTCGAGCACCTGGCGCATGATGCGAAAGCTCGACGGCACCAGGCCGCTGGCGTCGCCCGAATGCACGCCTTCGGTCAGCACCTCGACCTTGAGCACGCCGGCGGCGTTGCCGCGCAGGCTGGTGGTCAGCCAGAGCTGGTCGTAGTTGCCGGCGCCCGAGTCCAGGCAGACCACCAGCGCGACCTCGCCAAGCCGGTCCTTCAAGGCCTCGACGTAAGGGAGCAGGTCGTAGGAGCCGCTTTCCTCGCAGGTCTCGATCAGCCCGACGATGCGCGGATGCGGCAGGTTCTGCGCTTTCAGCGCCTGCACGGCGGCAATGCTGGCGTAGACCGCATAGCCGTCATCGGCCCCGCCCCGCCCATACAGCTTGCCGTCCTCGTACTTGGGCGTCCACGGGCCCAGGTCATTGCGCCAGCCGGTGAACTCGGGCTGCTTGTCGAGGTGGCCGTACATCAGGACCGTGGCCCCCATGCTCCCCGCCGCGCGTGGTTTGCTGCCCCCCGAGGGGGCCGCTGCGCC
>Ga0326734_1000509_pt1 | contig 10771 bp, 12 predicted proteins | sample 15_GP2_1315_FD_207944 | JGI IMG/M metagenome (GOLD analysis project Ga0326734, IMG submission 207944) | Glacier ice microbial communities from Ngari, Tibet, China - 15_GP2_131.5 | ecosystem: Environmental > Aquatic > Freshwater > Ice > Glacier | place: China: Ngari, Tibet | collected 2018-07-18
GTTTCGTAGCGTACCTGCTTGCTTGCACATCCTACAAGTGTCACGGCGGCGACGATGATTGATGCAATTGAGTTACTGAGCGACATATAGAACTTCCTCAAAAAGTTGGCTTGCAGCTGTGCAGTCCGTTACTCCTGAAGGCATAGTCCGCGTTGCCAGGCTCTTGGCGCGCGTTTGCGCCGCCTTGGTGTCGTCTTTGGCTTTCGACAGTGCAAGCGCGTTCTGTGCGTCTTTTAGCTCTTGCTCGCGCTTCATGTCATCTATTGCACGGTTCTGCTTTGCAACTGCCGTTTTCATGTCTTCCGCGTTTAGTTTCCAGACGGCTGTTTGTGCGACTTGCTTCTCGAGTCTGTCGAGGGCGTTATCGCCGCGTAGCTTGTAATGCACGACCGCCAGCGCCATGAAAAAAACGATGATTGCAGCAGCTGCAAGAATGGGTTTTGTTAGAAATATCATGCTGTATCTTTCTGTGCACGCAATTGGGCAAGATTTAAGCCGCCGGTATCTTGGAAGTGAGGACGGTCCGGGAAGTTTTTCCACGAGCCACCCCACTCCAGTCCGCATTCCTGGCCGATTTCTCCGATGTCTTTCCACAGTTGCACGTTATCCCACACGGCTTTACCGTCAATGATTGGAACTACATCAAAAGCCACTTGGAAATTGTGCCAAGAATGCCCCGCTTTCGCGTTGGTTACAATGCTTCCGGGGCGTGTGCGTCCTTGCGAATGCAAAAAAGATTGATAGTCGTAATCCCTATACGTGGATGTAACTCGGAGCTCAGAAATTGGCAGCTCGTCTTCGCACATTTCAATCATGGCGCGCGCTTTTTCGGCTACGTGTTCCAGTAAGTCATCAAGGGATTTTGAGTTCAACATTTTTATTATTCTTTTTTTTGATTAAAACGACATCCCTTCTTCAAATTATCAGAAGCAGGGACTATCTGAAAATTGGCTTCGCAGTGCAAACCGCATACAACATGAACGCCGTTGTGTTTTCCAACTAAGGGGACAATGTGGTCCACGTGATGCTTTATACCCGTCTCTTTGGATATCCGGTAGCACTCGCGGTATATAGCGACCATGGCGTCTGTATCTGCCCAAGCTGGCCTGGCTTGACGTATGCGCTCATCTCTTTCTGCTCTACTTCTGAAACGCCCGTCTGGACTATTTTTTGTCGCTTTCCGGTTGAGTGCATACTCTGGGCATGCCGCAATCTTACGTTTACGTCTGCGCTCTGCTCGGGCTATGTTTAGGCGTTCATCGTAATAGGTGCAAAGATAGTCTGCCCACTCTTGGACGTGGCGCGGTGTCCACTCTTCAAGCGGCACTTCATCTAGCACCAATAACTTGAACGTTATAAACTTAATAGTCTTATGGCGGACTTTATACGTTCCTTTATATGTATCGTATAAGTCTGGTATATATGTGGGCATTCAAACAAGCTACCAGAAAAAACAAAAACCGCATTAAATAGGTGGCTTTTCTTTTAAATTCTTTTTCTTGCGTAAAGTGCCGGGGTTTGCTGGCTCGTCGATATCTACTTCGATGCGTTCGTTCATCTCGTTATGTGTAGACTTCTTATTTGTGTAATAAGAGTCGGCAGTCTCAATGACGCTTTTATTTAAAGATGTAGAGTTAAGTACTTTCATCCGCACTGCATCAATAAGCCAATCAACGCCTTCTTTACCCGACCAGCCACAGATTCCGGCGATTGCAAAGAGAACGCGCTCGTGACCAACGCCCATATAAATAGCTATATTGCTGGCTACGAGCGCGGACACAATAGAAGCTGTCAGATGCGCGAAAAATCGCATCCATGACCACTTTCGCGGCTCTTGTCCATCGGGTCCTGCGTGTCGATTTAAGAAGCTTGCAAGGCTTGCGAGAACTGCAACAAAAATTATGTTTAAAAAATCGACGTTAAAAAGGTCAAAATACGATTTTTGATGTTGGTCTTGTGGATATATAGCGTACATTTTTATTATTCTTTTTGTATCTTTTAGTATACGCAACCGACGCGTATAGTCAAACTCTTAGATAAAAGCGTAAGGACGAACGCCGTTGATTACACACTGTCCAGTAACCGGATGATACGCGGAGTGATAATTCCCGGCTGGTTCGTTAAAAATTGGGTTATCTGCTTTACCGTGTCCTGGGACGTTATTAACCGCTTTAGCGCCCGTGTAGCAGTTCCATGTAGTTTTTCGCAGATTGTTGCCGATTGCTAGCGTTTCTACAAAATAGGAATACGTTTCTGAAGCGGGTAGCTCGATTACGCCAGCACTATATCCACTATTTGCAAAAGTTGCAGAAACCAGTTTATTTGATTCAAGCCTAACGAAAAAACGCAGTTTTGCAAAAGGTGCGTCTACGTCTGCAACAGACGTATTACGTATAATGCCAGCGCTTCCACCGGCCTGTTTTACTGGTAAATAACCTCCCGCATAATTTATTGGGCCCGCTATTCCTGGAAGCGCTGGGGAATAGGTGTTGACAGTTAAAGGGTCCGGAGATGGGTCTGTGACTGATGTAGGGTCACCAATAAGACCCAGCAAAACAGACCCCTCCTCGCCCGAAAAGCCATAGCTACCCGTGTGCGTAGTCTTCTGCAGCGGCAAAGCGTGCTCTACTTGAAAAAAGTCGACTAGTATGCCTTTTACGCGTAGCTCTATGCACTTCCTAGAATACTGCTCGCGCCCGGTGACTACTGTAAAACCGCCATTTCCAGTTCCTTCTTTTAGTCGACTAGAGCCTCGTGTATACGTGTAACGACCGCTTCCAAAAGTATTTGCGCTCAGAGTAGTCTCGATCAATCCGTCACTGATCTGAGTGTACGAGACAGTAATTGGCACTAAAACGTCTGAGGAGTCGTAGCACATATGTATAGTACGCATAAACTGTATATCATCAGCACTTGGTCCTATTCGTCTAGAATGCCCAATTTTTTGAGGAAATTCAATCAAGCCTACAGCAATATTTTGGTCGCCTGTCGAAACATAGTCCGGCTGACTTATAAAGCCCAAACCCACACGCATGACGCCCGGTATAATATCGTCGCCGAATTCGGTTTTTTCATATGGTCCACTAGAATCTTCACCGTAGGCGCCAACATACATTAAATCGGGGAGGCCATCCATAAGGCTATCTTTTCGAAGCTGTCCGGGCATTGTTATAGCTTGATTACCGCTTACAAAACTGTTGCCCTCACGCACGTTTGTACCCTTATATGTCTGCACAATGCGACCCGTTACAGTTACGGTTCCAAAACCGCTTAAGCTAAAAGAGCACTCAGCAAAAGAAACGCACCAAGAGCCAACTTGATTAACGCCGTCATCGTCGCCGCTTAATGGACTAATTATATGCATACCAAGCACGCATTTAACGCCGTTTTTAGCTACATCGCAAAGCCGCAGACCGAAGGGCACACTGTAGTTAAGACCAACAATTTCAGCAGTTATAAGACTGTTTGCTGTATAGTCTTTTACTCCAGTATCGTAATCAATCTGGTACTCTTCACTCGGCAAGCCAAATACACCGAACCGCACGACATTAAAGTGTATTTTTCTGTTTAAAGTCGGTGAGCCCGTCGTTCCTACTTGCGTAATCCAAAACGTTTTGCCAACGCCTGTAGTAAAAATAAAACCGCCTTTTCCAAGCTCCATACCAAGAACAAAGCCGCGCTGAGTGCTTCTAAGCGCGTAATCTTTCCAGCAAATAAAAGCCGCTTTATCTTGTGAAGTGGGTACGCGCGGCAGCGTGCCGGGCACTTGTATAATAGTCGCGGAACCGCACAGATAGCCCGTTGCGATGCTAGAAACTTTAATACGCTCTTTTTGTTGAACAAGCTTCACGCCGTCCCATGCAACATCTGTAGGATCAAAAGATGAAATAGTCAGCGTGCTAAATCTCTCTGTCAGCTCTATCGTAGCTGGTCCGGCAAAATCCAAAGTATTGAGTACAAAATTTCCGAAGTGCAGACCATGTACCGGCTTACCAATGCATGCTTGTCTGAACGTGATTGATGCATAGCCCGGTATGCTCAAAGCAGCCCAGGAGCTCCCCGTGAAATCCGTGTCTGGCTCAACGCCTTCATACATCGGAAAATTTTGATAAATAGGAAAATTCAATTTATTGGCTCCGCAAAGATAAATACCACATCTTTTGGTACAGAGTCGGCCGTTTTAAAAGTCATTTTCTTAATGGGTTTTACTGTGTACAAAATAAGCCGGGAGCTATCCGTGAAAGTGCGCGGCGGATAGTATTCGCGCTTTGCACCGTCTTCGGTTAACGGGCTTTTAATTCCTCCACCCTCTAATCGGCTCGGCTGTACCTTTTCTTGAACGCGCACTATTTGCTCAGGCTTGCCTGCTGGCGCTACTAATGGTGTAGGTGAGCTACCGAAATAGTTAGTACCCAACTGATTAGCTGAATTGCTAATTGTTGAGTTGATTAACTTTTCTATTTGTTTTGCAGTGTTTTTCATGTGCTGAAATCAATTGCAACGTTTACTACTTCGAAATCCCGACCCATAGCTGGTAATTGCTGCGCTTCTGTAAGGGTAGGTCTAAATAGCCGCAGTTCGCCATTTGGGAATTCCGCGTCAGTACTTGGTATAAGCGACCGCGAAAAATAGCCAAGCACCTTGGCTCGGTCTGGACCCATAGCTGGATAATTGTCGCGGCCGTAGACATAGAAACCAATTGGATAATTAAAACTCATTTTTTATGCTCGCGTGAAAGTTGTAGATGTAATCAGGTTGCCGTTGAAACCAACGGCAGCGGTTAGCGGCGTTACAGAATTAAGCGGTATAGGTGGCGCAACGCCAGTTGCAGCCGGTGCGATATTTGTAGTTAAAGTTAAAGCTAGATGCGCACTTCCGTCTGGAGACATCGTCGCTACAGTACTAGAAACAACGCCAGACACGGTCCATATGCTTGTTTGAACGGCTACACTGTTGCCAACATCCAAGAGCGCGCTATCGCTCGTTAAAAGAACCTTGTACTCTGTGCTAATCAAAGTACTTGAGCCAATTTCGTTTGTAAGAGATGCAGCATGCGCGACTTTTATTTTTCTGCTCGCTTGCGCAACTAGAGCCGTAATAGCGCGCAACGCTTCTTGCCTTGTCGACGTCGACTTTACGCCAAGCGCGGAGAAATGCGCTTCATCGCGTACTTCCATAACTCCTGAAACGTTGAAGTTTGGAGCAATTGTTCTAGCGTTCCAGCCGCTCCAGTCTGTTGAGTCACTTACCGAGACTTCCATCGTCTCCTTCGTCTCGCCAAATCGCCGGATGCTTTCATCGCAGCGCACTTCTCGCTCATAGACGTACTCGCAATCTTGTATATAACGTCGAGCAACGGCAACGTCAAAAGTTTGCACCAAGGCGCCTTGCACACTTGGATGAACGCCAATGCCGGGATTAGTAATGTCGGAGCCAATTAGCGGGGGGTGCGTGTATGCTTTGTACACGGTCGCCATTTGCGTGCCTGCCATGGCGCTTTCTAGGGCTTCCAGTGTTAACCAGTTTGCGGCAACTTCCAGATGATCTGTTATTACGTTACCGCCGTAATAGTAGTAACCAAAACGCTCTTGTACCAAGCGTTTAAAGCGGTGCACAACGCGGCAAGTAATCCTATTAACAGGCGCCAGGGCTACAACATCGGCGGGCACAACGGTCTCACTTGTTCCAATAGCCGGCGCGCTTAGCTTTGGCTCGCTAAAATTTATCGTGAACGGCTCCGAGATATCTCCGCCTGGTGAATCCTTGGCGATTACATCGTCGGCAGTATGAAACGCGGTATAACTTAAAACCGGGTTAAGAGGCTCGCCAAGTTTTTTATGGAACTTGACAAGCGTATCCAGCGTTACTAAGCCGGCGGAACCTACAAAATAATTTGAGGCGTTGAGCAGCTTCTCAAATTGCTCTCGCCGGCTGAGTGGTGCACGCTCGCCAAAGACGATAGTGGACCATGGGACTGCGGCCTCAAGTTGCTTGAAAACGGCGTCGCTGTTGACAACAACGTCTTTCGTCATTGACGCGCATGAGTACGTGATAACGCCCTGCAATGGGGATTGTTGGCTGCCTCTTAGTTGTCCTTCAAAAAGTTTAAAGGTTCCATCGGGAGTAATGTACGAAACGCGCACCGGCGTGAGGAACCAGGACGCCGGGTTTGCTGGTGCAGCAGAGCGCGCGACGGTAATGTCCCCGAGCGTCGCCTCGCCTCGTGACCGGTCTACTTCAACGGTACCCATGAACGCGTCCATCGGCAATGTGCGCCAAATGCCGCCCTCGTTTACTTCAATTTTTGGGGTCCACTTCATAGGCTTCTATCAATATTTGTAACAAACTCGAATGACCAAGAAACGCTCTCAAGCCCGGCTGTTGTAACTTTCACCGGCTGCACAATGTAGCCCTGGTATATGGGGAAGTAGTTAACTTTTAGCTTGTCAAAAACCAAGGGTACTAAGGCGTATACGAAATCACCGCGATGGTAGTTATCGCCTCGGTACGTTTCTTTTTCCGCAAACATTGCATGCAGAATAGGCTCATAATACAAATCAACGCGCGCAGGCTTTAATGCAGCAAATTCCGATATACTCATCTTTGCAAACTGATAGCCTTCTGGCGCTGTGCGGCTTTCGAAAACGGTTTGGTATGCTATAACTATAGAAGCGGGTAAAGCCATGGAACTTTGGCGGCCGGTGTACAACGTAATATCCACACCCAGGGGCAACTCATCGAGGTCTGGGTTTACTTCCCCGCTTCCCTGCACCGAAATTGTTAAGGTACCAAAGGGCAGCATTTGAGGGCGAAGCTTTCCGCTCATCATTACAGGCAAAGAGATAGCGGCGTTTTCTTGTGCGTCGAACGTAACGCCGTTTTTCCATGCGCCAAGGCTTGGGGCATATGTAGTAGTAGAAGTTTTTAGATAAAATGGAATCATGATCGGCGCTGGTTCTGTTTACGTAATTCGCGGTTCAACTGGTCTTGTGTCGTATTGGGTGTTACGTTTATAGTGCCAGAATTCGTACGGATATCAAGAGTCCACGCATTACCGGTATTGCCAGACATTTGCGGCATAACTCCACCGCCGTCAGCGAACTTATTACGCGCGCCAATGTTGCGCATATTAAGACCGCCGCCTCGTAAAGACTCCATAAGATCGTACATACCAGCTTGCCGCATACGGTGCGCTGGCATGATGTATTCGTTAGCGCTCACCCAAATGGGTATATTGTCCTGTCGACTGGTTCCAGGCCCATGTACACGGCCTCCGTCTGCGTATTTCTTTGCAGTGTCGCGCGGGTCTGCTTGCAGTCCTTTACTGTCGTAGTTCTGTGTAAGCTTTCCAGGCAATACAATTGCGTCAATTTTGTCTTGTATAGTCTTGGCAATGCGCGTTGCTTCTCTAATAATAGACTCGTCCTCAACGCCAAACTCTACTTTTTTGATCATCGCGCGAAGCTCTTCCAGCTTTGCTTTAGTTTTCTCAAGCTGCGCCTCGTTTTCTGCTTTTGCGGTGTCTTTGTCTGTCTTTGCAGCAGCGTTTGCTAGCTTCTCTATTTCGCTTGCGTACTTTGATATTTCTGTAGCGCTAAATACCCCGGTTGCCTTGTCCTTGTTTTCTTGCAGAAGCGCACCAATTGCGCGAAGTCGCTCAATTTCTCCTTCATTAGATGTGTTTGCTTTTTCGTTTTTGTCTATTTGCGCGTATATGTCTTTTAGCTCCGATGCAGCCGCCGCGCGGATGTCGTCGCGCTTTTGTTCGCTTATAGCTTTTTCGGCTGCTTCTTTATCAGCTGCGTCAAGCTCTGCTTGTCTTGATCTTTCTTTTTGGAAATATTGCTCATTTGCTAGCTCTGTCTGTGCGTCGCGGAGCGCCTGTTGAGCGTAGAAGCCGGCGTCTTTTTCTGCTGCTGCTTGCGCTGCTGCCACGCGTGCTTGTAGCGATGTTATGCGCTGCCCGTCTGCTTCTGCGGCGTCTGCGGCTGCAAACTTTTCTAAAAGGCTGCCCTTTTTTAGTCGGAGCTCATCTGCTTTAGATGCCTTGTCAATCTTCTGCCCGAGCGTTCCATCTTTTGGCGCAATTTTGTTGAGCGACTTGACGAGCTTTTCAAAGTCGTCAACTACTTTTTTCTGGTCTTCAAAAGCTTTTTTTGCTTTAGCTGATGCTTTTTCGCTTACAACGCCCAGGGCATCTATTTGATCCAGCGTCGTTTTTATCTGTGCAGAGCCGACGGATGCAAGCATCTTTACCGCGCCCTCTCCTGCTTTGCCCGCTTCTCCTGCAGCGGCCTGCATTTTTTTCATTGCAGCGGTTCCCGAGCGTTCCAACTTGGACCAAAATCGCTCGCCAGAAAATCTTTTTTCCAAATCGACGGCCAAGTCATCGTCCATCTTCTTTGCTCTTTTTGCGCTATCGTATAGTGCAGCGTATGCACCTTTTACATCACCGCTGATGAAGGCAACTAGAAATCCTTTATACGCGGCGATGTCGCTTATAAACTTTTGAATACCGTTATTCACTGACTTAAAAACCGCTGTTGTTATGTCGTACAGCGCTTCAAAAACGTTGCCAACCGCTCCAACAATATTTATTACTGTTTCAAGTACAGAGCCAATTCCGCTAAAACCTTCCTTTGCTTTGTCTGCTGAGTTTCCACCCTCGCGAGCGATTGCGGCGAATTCTATGAACGTACCAAGCAGTAGGTTAAAGGCCGGCAGCAAGCCGCCTAGCATGTCGTTTGTAATGCCTTTGAATACAAGTCCAACACGCTGCAAGTTGTCGTTGAAATCGCCAGATAGCTTTGCTACAGCCGTTGACGTCTCGCCGCCAAGTCGTTTTGTATCATCAGCCCAGGCTTTCATGCCAGCACTTCCAGTTTTCAATACTGGCAGCAGTTCAAGGCCTGCTTTTCCAAATAATGCCGTTGCAGCGGCCGCTTGCCGCGCTGGGTCAGATATTCCAGCAATTATGTCAGCAGACTCTGCAAACAAGGCGTCCGAGCTTTTAAGCTTCCCGCTTGCGTCGTTTACGCTTATACCAAATGCTTCAAAAATTTCTGGCGTCTTTACTGCTGCAACTCCGAGCTTATACAGCGACTTAGCAAGGGTCTCAAGGCTAACGTCGCTAGCCGCCGCAATTTGCGTAAGACCAGCTAGTTTTTCAACAGATACGCCAGTGCGGTCAGACATATCTTGCATTGCGTCATTGGCATTTATAACGCTTTTTACAAAAGTACCAACGGCCGCAACGCCTACAACGGCAGCCAAGGCACCAAGCTTTTTAGTGAGCTTTGAGACCGTTCCAGTTGTATGCTCTGCTTCTTTTGCAAAGTTGGATAGCACTTTGGAAGCGCCATCTCTAGCGCTTAAAATTAGCTCAAATGTTTTTGAAATATTGCCCATTACTTAACTTAAAATTTTAGTTATTTCATCCAGAGATTTCACGTTACTAGCGATAAAACGCAGTTGTGTAGTCATCTTCCTTTGTACGTCGTCTTCTTCACGCCATGCGAGCAGCAGGAGCCGGAAAGCGGTGATTGGCAGCTCGCGAATTTCTCGGAGCGGCATACCCTTGGTTATTGCGTAAGCAATAGCTTGAACGATGGCTTTCGCTTCGTCTTCGCTGTCGCCGTTTTCGTCTTTTGTTTCGCCGCCGCCGGTTTGTACCGTCGCACGGCGTCCGCGAAAAAATCGGCGTTTGTCCCAACCATGACACTAAACGACAACATAAACGCTTCTTTATCTAGAGCGATGATTTCCTCTTCGCTAATAGTCGTACCGCATGCTAATAGCGTCCATGCTTGTACCTTTGCGTCGCTCATCATTGCGTCGATAAAATCGTTCTCGTCCGTTTTATTAGCCAGGGCGTTTTGTACTACTTTGAACGCGCCGCGAAGGTCATCCCAGTCGCGTACCATGAACCGCTGTGACATGTATTGCTTACCATTTATTTCAAACGGCGCGGCTTTGTTTTGTAGGATTGCTTCTATACTCATGTCACTAGAGTAAGCGCACGTATAAGTATAGTCAAGAGACATGAAAAAGCCCGCTCAGGGCGGGCTTTTTATATAACGTTGCGCTATATACTATTACACAACTACTACACGCGATTTTACGGCGATGAAGAATTGCGACTTGCCAGCGGGCTTTGTTGCATCCGAGAGTACGGCGCCCTTCAACTCGATTTTTGTCTCAGCATTACCCAACAAATTTAAAGAAGCCAAAGGAGCAAGCGACACGCGATGGAATTTCACGTTGTAACGAACACCAGGCTCAAAATCGCTTGTCATCGTGCAAGCAATAGAAACAACAGGAAATTTAACCGTTAACGCTTCGATTGTATCCACTGCATCATAAGAGCCGCTTAGCTTGTAGTTGGCTACTTTCAGAGCTATAACGCCAGCGATACTGTACTCAAAATCAACGCCTTCTACAGCTGCACCGTATACTCCCGCAGTCTCGATCTTTACGGCTGTAATCGTTGCCATGCGTGCGAGCTCCATGAGCCTGTCCACTTTACCAGCAATCACAACGTCAACAAATGGCAGAGCTGTCTCGGTTGTCAAAGTACCAAACACACCCAGAGCCAAGTTCTCCGGCGTGCTGTCGAGCAACGTAGCAGAGAACTCAACGCTCTCGGTGCTGTTTTCGTCAATAACGTTGCCCTTGCCCGTGCGAAAGTCTTTTACTTTAAAATTTCCGGTTGTAATACCAGCGCTAACTACTTCAACGTTACCAACATCGCGTCCGTTAACGAACATTACAC
>Ga0326734_1000511_pt1 | contig 10726 bp, 9 predicted proteins | sample 15_GP2_1315_FD_207944 | JGI IMG/M metagenome (GOLD analysis project Ga0326734, IMG submission 207944) | Glacier ice microbial communities from Ngari, Tibet, China - 15_GP2_131.5 | ecosystem: Environmental > Aquatic > Freshwater > Ice > Glacier | place: China: Ngari, Tibet | collected 2018-07-18
GGCATTCACGGTGACTTGCTCCAAGACTTTATCTCAGACCATAAGGTATTTACCACCTCTGAGTGGATGACTGAGTATGACCTCCAGAAACTGCCACGGCCAAATGCAAAGGCCATCCCTACGCTGTTACTTGAGGTTGGGTATATCAACACACAGAAAACGGTACGCGGCGTCAGGATGAAGATATGCCACCCAACGCGTATGACCTCAGAGGAAATTACAGCAGCCTATCCCTGCCCGTTTACTGAGAACACTGCAAGGGCAGCGCAAGGGTAGTGCAATGGCTAGTGCAAGGGCAGTAATACCGTACAACCGCGTAAACAGGGCTTCTCCAGCCTGTGCAAGGACAGCAAGGGCTAGCTCTGAGTATGTATTAAGTAAAGGCTTTTCCTTGAGCCTTATTCAATTTTAAAAGGTTCACCCAAGAGTGTGCCTTGAATATCCCCACTAAGAAAGATTAAATAACATGAAAAATCATATCGGCTTCAATGGCATTTTGCACGACTCAAAAACTGAGGCTAAAGCATCCCACCCGCTCGCCAAGCTAGGCTTCTATGCCAGCGCCAAGAAGTTTAGCCAGCGATTCAACGACTCAGACGGCACATCCTTTGGGGCTTATGACGACTTTTTTAATGCCAAGTACAGCGTGCACTTGGAGTGGAAAGACTGCAAACTAAATGGTGTCAAAACTAAGGCCAGCTCATTAAAGCAATTAGCGGATAAGGCGGCATGGCGCAACGCCCCGAACACAGCTAAAGAGAATATAGACTTTGGGTGGAATCAAGCGTGGCGAAAGCAGTCCATTGTCCAGACAGCGTTAACGCCAGACCGATTCATTGTTTGTTTTAGCAAGGCGCCACCATTTGAAGAAGCCTTAACTTACATCAAGGCAGGCATAGTGTTCTGCACGCTCAGTTCTTTGCCATCCTATTTGGCCTACCTCCATCTTAGTCAGCGCGGCCTAGCAGTTGGCTTCAACCTCAACTACACCCTGACAGACGAAGCTACCGGCGAAACACACCCAGCAGGATTCACTTACGGCTCTGCCGTCGAGGCGCCACCCCCAAAACCAAAAGCAACTAGAAAGGCAAAGGCCGCTCAATGACACAGTTCAACAAGCACACCAGCGCTCAAAGCCGCACCTATTCCAGCTCGCCGCCGATTGCAAGGCATCCATGTGCTCCACACCTTAGATAGGCGTCAAGCTGCATTTATCTAGTTAGCGCGGCGCTCATAGGGTCATCCAGTTGGGCGTGCGCGACCAAGCCTGAAGCAGGGAGGGAGCGCTTGCCGGATCGGCTGCATGCGCATCGAATGTGCTGTCCGGGTTGAAAAGTTTAAAAATCTCCTTCGTTTTCTCGTTCCAGGTGAGCAAGGCCATCGACCATTTCGGATACGCACGCTGCGAGATCTGGTCGTGGACGAGTAGTTTGGTCTGGCTGTGGCGCGGGTCGGTTTCAATTTTTTTGTATAGAGCGCTAACAGCCGAGGCTTCGCCCTCAAGATACTGCAAGTAAACGCCATCGAGGAAACACAGGGCGCCGGTGATGCCTAAAACAAGGTTGGTTTTGCTCGCTGCGAAAAGAATGTCCTTGATGTCAAGGGGCATGGCCGAAAGGGCTCGGCTGACGTAAATGATTCGTGTGAGCAATTTAATAAAACTGTGTAAGGTGAAAAATCTGAAACGAATTATTACTTCAGAAAATACTTTTTACTGAAATATAGGTTCTCGTTAACCCGTAGGACAAAGCAACCTAGCGCGGTGAATTTCTTGTAGTTCCGCACGCTGGCCAAGCTAGGCTTCCCCTCTGAGTACGGCATCAAGGGCCATAACTTCAAGTCGCATGGGGAGGTCTGACGTTCTAAAAAGCCCTTTTGGTCTAACGAACGCACTTGCAACAGTGTCTAAATTGCAGCGGCGACACTCTCAGCCTTCCTCAGACTCAGTAAATCCCTAATAACCATACAAATAACATGGTTATTCGTTCAAACATTGTAAAAAACCACATAAGAGTTAATTCCACTGCTCTAAAAAGCCTCACTTCTAGAGGTAAATCAGCCCCTTTCATGCCTTTTTGACCACTTTCCACGCTGCTAAAACTTCAGCCTCGGTGCGTGCAGCTTCTCCCATCAGGGGGTGGCCTTACCCGCCCCACTATTGGTGTCATTAGGGCATGCCTCAACAGCACCAGATAAAACGCCTCAAAATAGTACCAATAATACTTATAGAACCATCCATACGACACCTTATAATTGGAACCATCCAAATCGAACCAGCAAGGCAATCAATGTTCATTCGTGCATATCTCAGGGCAAGTACCGATTCTCAAGACTCCCAGCGTGCAAGAGCCGACCTGGACGCCTTCGCTACTGAGCGCGGACTGACCATCGCGGCCTACTACAGTGAGAATGAATCTGGTGCCAGCCTCACACGGCCTGAACTGTTCCGCCTGCTGAATGACAGTAGCCCCGGCGACGTTCTACTTACCGAACAAGTTGACCGCCTGTCACGCCTCACTGGCCCTGATTGGGACGTACTCAAGGCCAAACTTCAAGAGAAGCGTGTTCGTGTGGTTGCTCTTGATCTGCCGACCTCATGGCAGCTGGCCGCTCAAGGTGATGACCTGACCCAACGGATGCTGGAAGCCCTCAATAGCATGATGCTCGACATGCTTGCAGCCATCGCCCGTAAGGACTATGAAGATAGACGCCGCCGCACCGCTCAGGGCATTGTCAAAGCGAAGGAAGCAGGCCGATATGCAGGCAGGCCAATTAACCACGCCCGCGTTAAAAACATCATCGACATGCTGGCTAAGGACATGTCTTGGTCACAGGTGTGCGACATAACAGGCGCCTCACGCTCTACCCTAGCAAGGATTGTGAAAGAGCAGCGCAATCCCACCGAATAGAGGGCAAATAGGTATCCCCTACAGCAGCCTCGGAAGGCCTCAAACAGCCCCAAGCCACTACCCTACCTCCAAGTCTGCAAGAACGTTTAAAGGTCTCATAGGCCCCACATAAGCCGCCTTCGCCGTGGATATTTCAGGCCATTTTCCCGCCTAAAACACTAATCCTGGCCGCTGCCTGACCGCCCTTTCGCCTTGGAGGCCCGCACTCGATTTCAGCCGTTTTCCAGGCAATAGCCCCACCTCAATTTTTTATTTTTCCAACTTTTCAGTCTTTGGCTCGATAGCCCACTGCTAAATTTTTGCGGTCTATAAGTCACCGACACGGCGTAGATTTTGTGCAAGTTTCGAGCATTTTTCACTGGCAACCCTCATGACCTCTGCCATCTGCCATCTGCAAAATCGTGTTCGCCTGATGTGCCGCGCACTTTTCATTGGCTGCTTTCATAACCTCTGCCATCTCTAGAATTGTGTTGGCTTGATACCTGTTTTGGTCCCACAACGTCACAAGAAGTTCTTCCTTGGGAGTAGCTGTCCAGTTTTCAACACGCTTGTTTGCTGCAACGTAAATGTCTTGTTTAGTAGCTATTTTTTCCATGGTTTCTTGCCCTAGAGGTTTAAAAAACCATCCTAAGTCAAAACTTTACGGTTAAAAACCCACCAATGAATTGTTGCCTTTGTCACGCTGCACTGTATTAACGCTAGGAGGTGTAAGATCGTCTCAGGTGTGACACTAAACTGATGCACAAGCTCCAAGCTAATCAGAGGAAGTTGTTTTAAATCAAGTATTTAGCTTCTTGCCTACCACGGTCAAGGCTCGTCACCTTATTTTCTTCAGCGAATTTTTTCATGATGCACGCCAAACGCGCTGAATCATCAGCCTGCACACTGGCACAGCTCACCTTATTCACTGACTTCTTCAATCGCCAATGTGGTTTGCAGCGCATGGCTGGCAATCTGCTCAGCCATCAGGGCCAGTGACGCCAGCGCATAGGTGCCGCTGATGATTCCCTTGTAGGCTATTTCGGCAGCCACGGCCTCCTGGTCCAGCCCTTCCGTGGCGGCGACGATGCAGTCCTCGATGGAGCCCAGGCCGACATCGGCATACAGGGGCTCGCCTTCGTAGCTGACGCTGTACTCATACAGGTCTTGCTCCATCGGATCTATGTGAAAACGAACAATCATGCAATTCCCTGGTCGGTTGATTATTTAAAAATGATAGCTGAAAACGCTTGCCGTTAATGCGCAAAAGCAAGATAAGACCCGTACCCTAGGCTTTCCCAGTGCCGTTACCTGCCTTGCCAGATTCAAGCCGGTGAACCCGCAATTCGCTTGCGCCAACAGCGCTGGACGCCAGCGCCAGCAGGTGGTGATGGTGGGTAAACACCAGCACTTGCGATGCTGCGGCGAATTTTGCCAGTGCGCGAAACATCTGGGTGGCTCGTTCGTCATCGGCGGTCATGAAGACATCGTCCAGCACCAGCGGCATCATCCGGTCGGGCTTGCGCTGGATTTGCAGTGCTGCCAGCCGCAGCGCCAGGTACAACTGGTCGGCCGTGCCTTCGCTCAAGGCTGAAATCTCCAGCGCCTTGCCGTCGCCTTGCTGGGCCAGCAGCAGCGGCGTGTCGCTGTCGGCATCGACCATCAGCCGCACAAAGCGTCCTGCGGTCATGAGCCGAAAATAGTCACTGGCCAAAGCCACCACCGGACCTTGTGCCTTGTCGCGGTGGCGGCGCAAGGCTTCGGCCAGCAGGGCTTCCGCCAGCTTGAGCTGCGCCCACGGCCGCACACCGGCACGGTAGCGGGCAATGGCGGATTCCATTTCTTCCTTGGCTTGGGCGGCTTCACCGGATGTGTCGATCTGCGCGAGCGCCAGCCGCGCGGCCTGTTCAGCCTCGGTGGCGGTTTTTTCGCCAGACTCCAGGCGCTCGATTTCTGCCGCGCAAGTCTGCTTTTCCAGGTCGATGGCCACGCTGTCCAGGCTGGCCAGTTCCTGGCGCAAGAGAGCAACGTCTTTGCTGGAAGTTCTGGCGAGCTGGTCCTGAAGTCCCTGGAGCCGCACTTGCAGCGTGTGCCGGTGCTCGGAGCGAAGCTCGGCTTCCGGCAGGTCATCGGCTTGGCCTACGCCGGCCTGGCGCACCAGCTTTTCAAGTACCTGCCGGACAGCTTCCAGGTCGGCCAGCGCGCGCTGACGGCGTTTGATTTCATCTGATTGCCTGCTTGCCAATGCCGCCCGGGTCACAGCGGCTTCACGTGATTGCAACAGCCGCCGGGACACCTCATCAACCCAGGCATCGAGGTGCTCGCCGACCGCCTCATTCAACAGCCGACCCAGGGCAACTGCCGAACCGGCAGCGGCTTGTTCGCTGACCTGCATTTGCCGGAGCTGCTGCAACTGGCTGGTGTGCACCTGGTAGCCCTGGGTCCACTGCTGAAGTTCGGCCAGCCGTGCCTGGATGGTCTGCGCCTTTGCGCCCTGGTTCAGATGAAGGCGGCTGCAGTTGCGGTCCAAAACAAGCTGGCAGGCCTGCGCTTCCAGCGTTGACTCGGCATGGCGCGCCTGGTCAAGCTGAATGCCCTGCGTCAAGCTGCCCAGGTCACGGTGCCATCGCTGCAGGGCGGCCTGCGCCGTGACCAGTTCACGGTCGGCAGCCGTTCCCAAGGCCACCAGTGCATCCAGCGGCAACGCGATGTGAGGCAACGCCTGTCCCAGTGCGCGCAGCGCAGCCGACAGCGCCTGGCAAGCTGCGACGGTTTGCTGCGCCAGCAGCGCATGCGCCAGTCGGGCCTGTAGAACGCGCTCCTGGCAGTCCAGGGCGTTTTGCCGGGCCACCAGCCATTCACGCACGCCAGCGGCCGTTGTGCACGGAATTTCCAGGCCCAAAAGGATTTTCTGCCAGCGGGCATCCAGCGCCCGCAGTGCCGTTGCATCGTCAGACTGGCGGGCCTGCAAAGCCTCAAGCGCCTGGCCCATGTCAACGATTCGCTGGCTGCATTCCGCCACTTCGGCGGCGCGCTGCGCGCCTTCGCGCAGCAAGTCAGCCTGCCGGTCGGACTGGGCCTGGGCCTGCTCGAAATGCCCCGGCAGGCTGTCAGTGGCCCGGTCGCCCGCCAACGGTATACCGGCAGCACTGCCCGGGTTGATGAACGCGGCCCGCAGGGCCTGCCAGCTGGCTTCGCGCAGTGTCCGGGCATGGCGCAAGGTGTCTGCCGTCACCACCTCGCCGGTGGCGGCCAGGCGCTTGCTGCGGCGCTGCTGCAGCGCCAGGTCGGTTTGCAGCTGTTCCATCGCGTTCTGGCTCAGCACCACGCGCTGGGCCAAGTCACTGCGGTCGCGTTCCCAGGCATCGATTTCGGCAGCTGCCAACCAGCGCGAGTGCGCCAGCTGTTCCGTTGACATCAAGCCCATGCCGCTCAACAAGCCGTCCAGCTTACGCTGCTCCGCATCCAGTCCGGCCTGCAAACCGAACAGCCGCTGCGGCGCGTCGCCCAGTGCTTGTGCCTGCTCCAAGGCCTGGGCCAGGGCTTGGAGCAAATGGGGCGCGGGCTCCAGGGCTTGTTCGCGCTGCAGTTGCGCCAGCTTGTTGGTGTCAGCCGCCAGGCGCGCCTGGACATGCTGAAGTTCAATGCCCAGCGCTTGAACTGTTTCCAGGCTGCGCAATACCTCGGCCTGGTCAGCGGACGAAGGTGCCTGCTTGAAGAATTCTTCCAGGCTGGGGGCGCTGGTGCTCACGGGCTGCATCTGCTGCGCCTGCAGCATCAGCTGCCTGGCTTGGCCATCGGTGGCGACTTGCAGCCTGAGCCTGGCTTCACGCTCGCGCCGCACCAGGGACACATCGGACGCCAGACGGTCAATGGCGTTGGCATGGGTGAGGAGCAGGGGCTCAATGGCCAGCGTCAGCTGTGCGTGCTGGCAGTCGGCGATGGCTTCGTCGGCCTCGGCCTGTGCAGCTTGCGCGCCGGTCTGGCGCTGGCACGCAGCCAGGCGGCTTTCGCGGGCGCCCTGCGGCAGGGCCATGTGGTCTTGCGCTGCGGCCCACAGGCGCTCGGCCAGGTCAAGTGCGCTCAGCAAGGGCTCGACAGCGCGCAATTCGGTCAGCTCTTCAAGCCGCCGGCGCTGACCGGCAAGCAGGTTTCTGGTTTGCACAAGCTGGGCCTGGGCCTCGTCATGCCCGCGCTTGAGCGTCTTCCACTGGTCCGGCTTGGTCACGGCCTGCCGGTACCGCTGCCGGGCATCTTCAAGCTGCCGCGCCGCTTCATTGAGCACGGGCAGCTGGCCTTTGGGAACAAAATACTTTTTGGCATCGGCTTGCAGGGTCTGCAGCATCTGCTTGATGCCGGCAGCGCCGGTGCTGGCCTCGAACAGCGCCGCGCCCAGTTCGCCTTCACCCTGGACCAGCATCTGCCCGCCCTTGCGCAGGTGTTGGGAATTGAGGCCGTACATGGTGTCGAACTGTTCCCGCGCCACGCCGCCAGTCAGCGCCAGCAGCACATCGGCGCCCACCACCGCATTCACCGCCGCATTCACCGCCGCATTCACCGCCGCGTTCGCCACAGGCAAGCCGGTGGCAGGGTCGGCGTTCATCAGCGTGTCCCGGTTGCCCTTGCGGCGCGCCAGCCCCACGGTGCGGCCGGCGGCATCTTCAAAACAGCCTGCCAGCAGCATGTCCTTGAAGCCGTGGACAAAATCGTCCTTGCTGCGCGCCGGTATGCCATAGCGCAGATCAGTCATGGCACGCAGCGCTGAAGACTTGCCGGCTTCGTTGGCGCCGTACACCAGGTGAAGATTGGCCGGCCCGGTGAAATCCAGCGCGGCGTCGGTGAACGGGCCGAAAGCCTTGAGGAACAACTGGCGAATTTTCATGCTTGAAGCTCAAGGGTCGTCAGGCGCGCCAGCAGCGTGGATTCAGCATCCTTCAGCAAGGCCAGCAGCGCCGCTTCATCGTCAAGGCGGGGAATGTCCGTCAGCGCGTCAGCGGTCTCATGGGCCATGTCCGCCAGCACCTCGGCAGGCAATTTTCCCAAGACATCGGCCAGCGCACCCCGACAAAAATTCTCAAGACCCGGCCCGTCCTGAGCCAGCAGGTCCACCCAGCGCACCAGTTCGCCCAGGGCATCTGCGCCCTGCCCCAGCCGGGCGCGGTCCAGGGGCGAGCGCACATCAAGCCGGACCTGCTCGATCCAGACTTCAACGCCTGAAACATCCTGGGAAGCGGCCTGCACGGTTGCGGCCAGGGTTCCAGGCTGCCGCGCTTCCAGGGCGTGCAAAGCGGTTTCGCCGGACAAAATAATGCGCACGGCGTGCAGCACGTCGCCCGCATCCAGCGCAGCGAGCTGCAGGGTTTGCGTGACCAGGCCGGCCAGCGCGTCCAGTGTCCTCACGGCTTGCAGGTCGATGCCGATCTGGTGCCAGCGAACCACGGCCAGGGGCACGAACCGGGCGGTCAGGTGCCCATCTTCGACCGTGACCAGTTCACACCCCTTGCTGCCGGTTTCACGCGCATGGCGTCCCTGCAGATTGCCGGGAAACACCACCCGGGGCTGTTCGCACACCACCTGCCGGGCGTGAACGTGGCCCAGCGCCCAGTAGTCGTAGCCCTTCGACCTCAAGGCCTGCAAGGTGGTCGGCGCGTAGGTGTCGTGTCCGCCAATGCCGGTCAGGCTGGTGTGCAGCAGGCCGATGTTGAAGCAGCCGGGCACGGCCACAGGGTAGCCCGGCACCAGGTCTTCAGGCACCTCCCGGTCGGGGAAACTGTGCCCGTGAATCGCCACGCCCAGGGCTTCAAGGCGGTGCGTTTCGGCGGCGCGGCTGGAAAACACCTTGACGTTCTCAGGCCACGGAATCTGCCGCGTGATCACGCCGCGCGCGTCGTGGTTGCCCTGCACGATGAACACGCGAATGCCCTTTCGGCCCAGGCGCACCATTTGCTCGCGCACGAACAGGCCGGTATGAAAATCCTGCCAGTCGCGGTCGTACAGGTCGCCGGCAATCACCACAAAATCGACCTGCTCATCCAGCGCCAGATCCACCAGGCGCTCCAGCGCACGGCGCGTGGCACCTCGCAGCCGCTCCAGCGGCGCCCCTTCATAGCGGCTCAGCCCGCGCAAGGGGCTGTCGATATGCAGGTCTGCAGTGTGAATGAATCGCATGGAAATTTCTTTCTGGTCGGAATAGGTGCTGAATCGGCTCACCAGGCGCGGCACAGTTTAGCAATGTGCAGACCGTTACCAAATATTTGACGCTACACTTTTTATAGCTACAACTGCATGATTTTTAAGCGCAAACGGCTTTTTTATCCATAAATAACCTTGGGTGGCAGCCAAGCGCATAAAGCGGCCCGAATGCGGGCTGGTCACAGAGGTTTGCCCGTTCTTCTTGCCTTTGCGGGAAATGCCTGATTTTTAGGCACGCCCTGGAAATCCAGCAGGGACGCCACTTTCAGGACTTGTCCCCGTGCTTATCCACAAGCTAAGCCACAGCGCGCGGGGACAAGTGGCCTGCCGGTCTGCGGTTCGGCAAGTTGCGCCGCAGCCCATTACCATGGCCGCATGTGCAGCCACTATGAATCCGTTCAGGACCGGGCGCGTTACCAGCGCCATTTTGCAGTCGAGCCGCCTGCTGACCTGGGCCGCGCCGATATCTGGCCCTTGTATGCAGCCAGCCTGATCCGCCGCCCGCCCGAGGCCGATGCCGGGGATGAAGCTGTCCCGGAGCGAGAAGCCTTGTCAGGCCAGTTCGGCCTGGTTGCACACTGGGCCAAGGACGCGTCCGTGGGCAAAAGAGCTTACAACGCGCGCAGTGAAACAGCAGCGACCAAGCCCAGTTTTCGCGATGCCTGGCGCCATGGCCAGCGCTGCATCATCCCGGTGGAGGCTTTTTATGAGCCGGACTGGCGCAGCGGCAAGGCCGTGCCGACCCGTATCGTCCGCGCCGATGGCCAACCCATCGGCCTGGCGGGCCTGTGGTCCAGGTGGAAGTCGCCTGCGGGGGAAGTCCTGTACAGCTACGCCATGCTGACGATCAATGCGGAGCACCATGCACTGATGAAAAATTTTCACAAGCCAGCCGATGAAAAAAGGATGGTGGTGGTGCTGCCGAATGGCGCTTACGACGACTGGCTGACCACGCCTGTGGAGCAGACCCTGGACTTCCTGCAGCCCTTCCCTGCCGGTCAGCTGCAAGCTGCAGCCGTAGACAAGAAAAGCAAGAAGGGCTTGTTTGACGAGGAAGGATGAAGCGGCAGGGATTCATGCAGCCAAGGCATTACCATCACCCTTCAAACCATGTTGATGATGCACCGCTTTATTTATCTGTTGCTTTTTGCCTTCACGCTTTTTCAGCTTTCTGCTCCAGGTTTTCCAGGCACCGCTGGCCAATCCAGTGCGGCAGTGGCCGCCGGCATGAATGAAGGAGCGCTGAACTTGCCAACTCGCATTGCTGTGAAACCTGCGGGTGACTGTTTGCCAGGCGAAAAACAAGCCACCCCCTCTAGCGCTTGTGATTTAAAAGCGCCCTGCGGCTTGTGCAATTTGTGCGCAGCGTGCTATCAGCCCGTTTTATCAGGCACTGAGCCCAAGCTCATGCGTATTGCGTTGATCCGGCTTAACTCTCTGTTTGCAGTGCCCCGCTACCTGAGTGCGGAGCGCGCACAAAGCTTCAGACCTCCGATTCTGTAGATCCCTGTCCTGGTGACCTGGTGACCTGTTTGGCAGGGCTGCATCACACCGGTGTCCGGCATTTTGCCGCGGCCCGAACCTCATGCATTTTTGAGCTTGGATCATGTTTTCTACCTTCGCTTCATTCATTACACGCCCTGCGC
>Ga0326734_1000512_pt1 | contig 10698 bp, 11 predicted proteins | sample 15_GP2_1315_FD_207944 | JGI IMG/M metagenome (GOLD analysis project Ga0326734, IMG submission 207944) | Glacier ice microbial communities from Ngari, Tibet, China - 15_GP2_131.5 | ecosystem: Environmental > Aquatic > Freshwater > Ice > Glacier | place: China: Ngari, Tibet | collected 2018-07-18
GCTGAATTGGTATCATGAAACAAGATAATATCACCATTTTTAAGATTGGGAGTTATGCGATTTAACACCTCCATTTTATTTGTACTGACGGTATCAAAAGAACGTACATTCCACCCAATTGCCTGCATATGCAAGGCTTTTACAGCCTTGGCAATATTTGGATTCGTTACGCCAAATGGCGGCCGATATAACTTTAACGAACTGCCGACACAAGCAATAATTGCCTGTTCAGTTTGTTCAATCTCTGCACTAACTTTAGAAGTTGAATACATACCAATCATATTAGAATGATTGTAACTGTGATTGGCAACAATATGTCCTTCTGCAACAATCTGCTTGACCAACTCTGGATAGGCGGCAATATTTTTTCCAATACAGAAAAAAATTGCCTTCGCTTGAAACTGTTTCAAAATATCCAGTATTTGTGGAGTGCACGTTGGATGTGGACCATCATCAAACGTTACCAATAAATTAGTTGCAGAAAGCTGAGGTAAGCTACATACTGAAGTCATAAAAATTTCTGCACGCATGCGGAAAGCTCCGACAACAATATACGTGAGCCAGACACAAATTAAACCAATAAAAAAATATGGAGTTATGTTTTGTACAAACAAAGAATACAGGATCGTGCTTACACAGATAGCCCAAAAGAAATACTTGAGTGTATTATACTTCAACATCTGTCAACAAACAGAATGAATGATACTTTCCTCTAAATTGATTGTACACTAAAATGTGTTTGGGTGCACGTTGTTTATCAGACAAGATACAGAAAGGTTCGATCTTTTGTGTACGAATAAACTGCGCGCCCAGCCAATAGGCAAATGACGAAGCAGTAAACGATTCACCAAATAAATGCTTGTATACCAATTGCGTTGAATCTGAAAACATAGTACGTACAGGTTCATAATAACAATCGTTTGATGGATCGCCATTCATACCTAATAGTATCACTTCAATATCTGTAACAGAAAGTGATGCCTCTTGTAAAAACAATTGCAATTGTGCTTCAATACTGCTTTCAGCCGGAAGTTTATAAAGTAATTTATATGCTTTAATTTGTGCAAGGGATGAATTCTTCTTTTCAGACGAAATGATCATACTCACTACGCCTTCTCCGATTGTTACTGGCATGCCAGCTTGTTGGGCAATAGATTCGGAACGATCCCATAACCGCATACGCTTGATGATGGTATGTACAGATGGAATCACTTCATCCGCAGCATTTACCATAACATGTTTGCAGCTGTTATCCTGCAACATAAGAATGCCATCCAATAAAGATGATTCAAAAGAAAAATATCTATTTGAATAGGTATAGTTCGGATGATAACACGTAATCATCATAGCGATTTGTCCGCTGATGGTATTGTGTGTAGACTGAATAAATGCTGTTGGAGAAAGCATGGATTCATGGTTTTCAATCAATGCTCCCAAAAATTTTTCTGTATCTTCTAAACATCCTAAACCTGTACCGGTAATAATTGCTTCAGGCATTACACCATCTGCCATGGCAATACTTTTTTGCGCAGCAACCAAAGACATTTTGATTAATCTACTGAAACGTCGGCTGGCTGTAGGATTCAGGTATTGCTTGTAATCGGGTTCAACTCCTTTTTTGTACGCAGCAGTTGGCTCTTGAATATTTCCACTCAAAAATGTTTCATCGAACGTTGGTTGCGCTGAAATACCTGATAATCCATTGATGTATACGTTTTGGATCAACATGCTGAAATAAGTAGGGATGAATTATTGCCACCAAATCCAAATGAATTGGATAGAATGTGTTTAATAGTTTTATTGGTTTGAAGTTCGGTTACAGGAACAATTCCTGTTTCTTCAATGGCATCATTGAAATTTTTATTGGGGAATATCCACCCATGCTGAATAGCCAACACAGACATAACAGCTTCGATACCGCCCGCGGCTGCAAGCGTATGACCTGTCATTGCTTTGGTTGAACTTACTGGAGGTAAATTCTCCGAAAATATGCGTAATAAGGCAACACTCTCCGACATATCGTTGTTCTGTGTACCAGTACCATGCGCATTGATGTAATCGATCTCCGTTGGTTTATATCCACTAACATTAATTGCTTGCATCATTGCAAGATATGCACCTTCCCCGTTGGGAGAAGAAGCTGTTTGATGGTATGCATCACACGCGTTACCATATCCGGATAATACAGCTAAGGGCTTTGCTCCTCTTCGTTTGACAGATGCTTCAGACTCTAATACAAAATAACCTGCAGCTTCGCCTAAATTTAATCCCGTTCTGTTCTTGTCAAATGGTTTGCACGGTTCTTCTGACAAGATCATTAATGAATTAAAGCCATTGATCGTAAATTTACATATGGCGTCTGAACCACCAGCGACTACGACATCGCATAAACCAGCCTTTATCAGGCGTGCTCCATGCATCATAGCATTTGCAGCAGAAGAGCAAGCCGTACTGATCGTAGTTATATACTGCTCAATATGAAGCAATGCAGCCATTTGTTCGGCCGCGTCACCACAATCATGTGTTTGAGCAAATTTTAAATTTCCCTTTGTTGGTGATTTTAAATAGTCAGCATAAAAAAATTCACCTTTATCCATTCCGCCTGCACTGGTTGAATTAACCAAACCAGCAGCTTTGCAATTACTCTGTGTCAATCCAGCCATAGCAACCGCTTCAGATGCTGCAAGCATTCCAAGTAAGGCTGTTCTTGAATAAACGTTTTTACAAGATAAACCAGGAATGCGGCTTTTCAATTGCTCATCGCTCAACTGAATTTGGGCAGTTGGTAATGAGCGGGCCAAAATAGAGTCTAATCTTGTTTTACGAGATACTCCGCTATCAGATTTCAAAATTGAATCTGTTAATTCCTGAATAGTTAACCCAATAGAAGAAACAGAACCTATTCCTGTAATCAGAACTCGTGAAGACATTTATAATGAAAATTATTGTTGTTGCTGTTGTTGCTGATTTGCATATACAAACTCTGCCATTGATTGTACAGAGTAAAATACAGACTTTCCTTCTTCAGCTCCATTCACTTTAATACCATACTTTTTTCGAAGTAATACGATTAATTCTAACACATCAATAGAATCAAGGCCCAACCCATCGCCAAACAAAGGTGCATTATCTTCGATTTCTTCTGGTGTAACGCCTTGAAGATTGAGTTGTAAAATAATTTCTTTTTTTAATTCAGTTATTAACTGGTTCATAAGAGGTATAATGATTCTATGTGATGTGAAGTGAATTCTATTTCGCTTGTATCTTTTAGATCGGTTTTTTCAACTAAAAGTAAAAGTACATCAGGCTTTCCAAGCGAATATTCTACCCAACCAACTACTGCAGTTTGTATCGATTCTTTTTCGAACAAATCGGATACAAAGCTTTGCAATAACTCAAATTGAACAGATTCAGAGAGAAAAAACATATTTTCTCCCTTGATTTTGTATTTGATACAAATCTCGCCCATTACGATGTTTGAGAGTGTGTATACAAATATAGCAGGACTCGGGAAAAAACTCACCTTATTGTTGATAGTTTTCTGAAATTCTGCATCTGTATCCAACGAACCTGAGGCATTTGATAAAACAATACCCATGTCAGTTTCGGAATATTTTTCTTTTAAATCAATCCCTTTTAATAGGTATTCTGCGGCAATAATTCCGTATTTTGAGATGGAGTCCATCTTAAAATACTTCGGATAGTCAATTTCTGCATGTTTATACAAAGCAAAAAAATCACTATTTTGAATTTCATCCAATGCATGCGTTTGTATGCGTACAGAATTAGGCAGAGTCAAATCAAGGCTTATACGACAAAAACGAGTTATTATGTACTTCATTTTTGTTTCTTTAGAATAAGTGCTGTGTTGCCACCTCCAAAACCTGAAGCTGTTTTTAACCCTATTTTTATTTTTTTTGTAGTTGCCTGTGTAACAATATTCAGGCCAATACTGGTTCCCGATTCTGAAAAACCAATAGAAGGAATTAATTTATCTTGTTGAATACTATGCGCTAAATAGATTGTTTCTATAATACCTGCTGCCCCTAAGGTATGGCCTATATTACCTTTAACACTATATACTGGAGCAGCACTCACGCCTGTGGTTTGAAATGCGAGTGCTTCCATTTCGTCGTTATACAAAGTGGCAGTTCCGTGTGCAGATATCACATCAATTTCCGATGATTGAATGCCCGCTTCTTTAATGGCTCCTGCAATTGCAGACGCTAAGCCCTCTCCTGTTCTGGACGGGCCAGACAAATGATTCGCATCATTTGATGATACTACAGAACATATCTCGATATTCGTTTCGGATACTGGTATGGTTGATAAAATAAGGGTTCCACAGCCTTCGCCAAGAGATACACCCGCACGTTTTTTATCAAAAGGTGTACATGCAAACGGACTTAATGCTTGAAAAGAATGAAAACCCGACGATACAAATTCGGATATACAATCCGCTCCGGTTACCACAACGTGGGTATTTTTTTTATTCTGTAAAGCCTGACATGCATATTGTATTGCCTGAGAGCCCGAAATACATGCATTGGATACAACGATAGATGGAATGGTATTGTTAAAGTATGCTGCAATATGATTTGCCATAAAACCAATACGTAACCGATTATGATCAAAATCAGGATCCGTCAAATATTCAATGTTTCCTTTTGTAGAAGCAAATACCAGCAATACCTGAGATAAATCTATAGGGAATGATAGTTTTGATACGGCTTGTTCAATAGAGAAAATAAACAAGCGTTCAATTTTGGTAAACGAATCAGAATTGTTTTTCGTCGGGAATGTACTTGTATCTGCAAATTTAGATCGGTATAACGTCCCCATCTGCTCATGCGACTCTGCTTGAACTGCAGACACTTTCGAATATAGCTTATCCATATTCTCAGCAATGGTTTGTCCCAAAGGAGTAATAACTGAATCAGAAAGTATATATACGGGACTTTTCATATTATGCGATACCATTGCTTTTTTTCCATGAACTAAAAAAAGGAGGAATCATTAAACATAAGTCTTTATTTGAATCTAAAAATACTTGTGTGGTTTCACCCGTAGCAATTACTTCCTTCGTTTCTTTATTTCGAATGATAAATGTAAAGATAAGCTTAGCAGCCTCTGCATGTACAAATGTAGCTTCTACGAGAGCTGTATCACCATACTTTAATGATCGTTTGTAATCACACTGTACTTTAACAATTGGTGTTGAGTAACCCGCCTTGTGTACGTCTAAGTAATGAATGCCGTATTTTAATCCGAATGCTTCGCGCGCATCTTCAAAATAACGAACGTAATGTCCGTGCCACACAATCAGTAAAGAATCAACTTCACTAAAGCGCACCAACACTTCTGTTTCATGACTTAATGCTTTCATTTATTATTTTTTCAAAACAATTTTCATTTCACAAACCAATACACGCTTTTCGTTAACAAAGCTTTCGCCTTTTATAAGCGACATATCAAAGATCTCTTCTAAAACTTCTACTCGTGTATTCAGTACCTCTCCAACCTTTGGTAAATACTCAATGGTTAAATTTTTAACTGCACCAATAAAACCAACAGGAACTGCTTCATTATTTACCGCACATTGATAACCTACACCAGCTGCAGCCGTCTGAGCAATATTTTCTATCAAACCTGCTTCCTGCAAAATACCCTCTTCAACAAACAGTGCTCCGACCTTTACTAAAAAAGAAGTCTCAGTAACTTTCTCATGCACTGCAACAAGTGTATCAATCATAACAATTGGTTGGCGCTGCGGGATATAGCGAACGATGTCTGAATCCGGAAGTACTGTTGAGCTCATCCTTATTTTTTTCTGCAAATTAATACTGTATGACTGATACCAACATTGTTGATGTCTTCTTCAATTTTAAAGCCAGCCTTTTCTACACAGCGAATAAATACTTCTGAATGATACATTTGGCTATTACCATTTGCTATACATGTAAAATATAGAGAAGTCTGTTGCAAACAAAATGCTGCAGCTTCAAACTTTTGTCTATCCCAAAAGGTTTCCATGATAATTAACTTTCCATCTTTATTCAAAGAAGAAATCGCTTTCATAAGAATACCAACAATTTCATCTTCTGAAAAACAATCCAAAAATTGGCTCATCCAAACTACATCAAAGCCAGTGGGCAAAGTAGATTCCGGCTTTAAAATATCTAATGAATGATACGAAATTCTATTTCCCTCTTTGTATTGAGCGATGTTTTCTTTTGCCATTACAATTTGTTGAGGCAAGTCAGCAATCGTCATTTGAACGTCCTTGCTGTGATGCACACAACTTAATGACCACTTACCTGTATTGCCGCCAACATCCAATATTTTCTTCGGATTGAATCTGAATACCATTGGCAACACTTTGCTAAATGAATCATCCGAATAAAAATGATCGAATGCCAACCAGCTGTTTTTCTCTTTTTCCGGTAATTCAGAAAGCGCCTGATAAAATGTTTCGTACTGTTCGCCAAATACCTTTAAACCCTGTGGTTTGCCTGACACAATGGATTCTTTTAAATTAAAGAAACCCTGGTAATTAATATCCTGAACAAAATCCATATTGGCAATTGTCATCGGATCATTTAAGATATAATACCCAACACGTGTAATGCTATATTTCCCATCATTAAAGATCAACAAACCCATGCCCAAACCTGCTTCTACAAGCACCCTTACCCCATAATTTGAAAGTGTAAGCTGAGCAACAATGTCTTCTTGGCTGATACCAACATTACCGGCATCTTCAATAACTTGTAAGATTCCCAGATCTCTCAATGCGATTGAAGCCTGAAATACAAAAGGTGCAAAAGCTATTTTTTGTGCTTCGAATTTTGCATCCACAGCAGCCAGCTTCTCTTCTTGATAAAATCTCATCGATGATCTTGTTTCTTTTGTTTGCATAGTGCTATTTTCCTGTTTGCCAAAAATTATAATAATTAAACCATTGGTATGGATATTTCTTAATCTTTTGTTCGGTTAGCTGAACGAATATTTTTAACGTATTTTTTAGCTGTTCAGCTTGTTTTATTTTGTCACGATCGTACGTGTATATAATGCCAGGCGTAGCACTAAAATAATAATGCGAGGAATTTTCTTTCATTGCAAATACAAAGGAAACTGGCACATTGTATTTCGAGGCCATTAATAAGGGCCCACTTGGGAAACAAGCAGAGTCACTAAAAAAAGGAACTTCAACGGTACGTGTTCCCGGCAGAAAACGATCGCCGTGCATGCAAACCAATTCTTTACGTTCAAAGGCATCATTTATTGCATACAAATGCGACAAATCATCCTTAATAGCAATAATATTTAAGGTTTTTTCACCTTTAACGCTATCCATATACTCTTTAACATTTTCATGTTCACCTTCAAACATAACTACATTTATTTTCGCTTTTACACGATACAATAAATGTCCGGCTATTTCCCAATTACCTAAATGCGCACTAACCAATAAACCACCTGTACCTTCTTCTACCATTCGGATCAAATTCTCTTCACCATCAAACGTAAAGGTAAATTTCCCGTAACCGGCCATCACAATAACTCTGTCAACAAGTGTCTGTCCAAATATGTAGAAGTTTTTATAAACTCCTATAAATGCTTTAAACGGAGACAAGCCAACTTTGGTTCGCAAGAAAGAATAGATGGATTTCCAGGCCTGATTTGGCTGAATAAAAAAATAAAAGGCTGCAGGGTACAAAACAATATACGTGGGCCAAACGCCAAACGTTCTGAGTATAAATACAAAGAAAGAGTAACCAGATTTTGAACCTTTCGATTTACCATCCCAAGCTGCCATGTATTATTGATTAAATTATTTTATAGTGAAATTTAATTTACCAGTTAGTTATAAATTAAATTTTACATTAACGTCTGTAGCGTTTCTATTCTACGATTATGAATACAAACCTCCGTTAATAGAAATTACTTCAGCACTAATGTATGAAGCCTTTTTAGATGCAAGAAAGGATACCAGCTCAGCAACTTCTTCTGGTTCGCCAAATCTATTGGCAGGTATCTGTGCTTTTGCTTCATTTTCATTTATATCCTGTGTCATATCTGTTTTGATATAACCCGGTGCAACGGCATTTACGGTAATGCCACGTTTACCCACTTCCTGAGCTAAGGCTTTCGTAGCACCTATCACACCAGCCTTTGCAGCTGAGTAGTTCATCTGTCCGGGTACACCTTTGAGGCCGGATAGAGAAACGATGTTTACAATGCGACCGTAACGGTTCAATAACATTTGATTAATCAATGCCTTTGTAACATTATAAAAACCTGTAAGGTTGACATCGATTACACCATCCCAATCCTGAGGTTCCATCCACATCAATAAATTATCGTTGCGAATACCTGCATTGTTAATCAGTACTTCTATGATAGCATCATCCTGATGCTGCTCTAGCCATGTTGTCAATACACTGTTTACTCCTGCACGATCCGAAACATCAAATTTCATTAATGTTGCATTCCCGCCTTGTTCGATGATTGCAGCTTTTGTCTTTTCGGCTTCGGCATCATTTGATTTGTAATTGATCAATACATGATAGCCATCCGTTGCAAGCTTTATTGCAATTGCTTTACCAATGCCTCTAGCAGCACCTGTAACTAACGCATATTTAGTTTTAGTCGACATAGGTTAGTTTGTAGAAGATTTTGAAATGCGAATCTTCTCTAAGACCTGTTGAATTTCTTTGTATTTAGGTTGATCATCTGTAAACGGTACAAAAGCAACAGTAGCTAATACTTTTGTATTGTATGCAGACAAACGTTCTGTTAATTTTAAAATATCAATCGCCTGCGTCAATGACATCAATTCAATCGCCATTACCTGATAGGCATTCTCAATTACTTTCGCACAGATCAATGCAGAGTTTGTACCCATACTAACGATATCCTGATTATCGTTGTTGTTTGGAATACTGTGTACATACATCGGATTAGACAATGTCTGACATTCTGCAACTGTTGATGTAGCAGTAAACTGTACACCTTGCAATCCAAAGTTTAAACCCAACACTCCTTTATTTAAGAACGGAGGTAGCATGTTGTTTAATTTACTATTCATTAAATAATTTACCTGACGCTCTGCTAACATTGCCAATTTTGTAATAGCAATTTTAACTTTATCCATTTCAAGAGAAATATAATCTCCATGAAAATTTCCACCGTGGTAAATGTTATTTGACTCCTCATCAACTACCGGATTATCATTTACAGAATTTACTTCATTCTCAATAACCTGAGTTGCGTAGGTGATGGTATCAGCAATAGGACCAACAACCTGAGGCACACAACGGATTGAATAGTATTCCTGAACCTTATCTTCAAAATACATCTCATCCACTTTTTTGTATAAGTGCGCTGCTCTGGACTTAATTAATGTACTACCTTCTAATCTCTTTCTAATTGCTGTTGCTACCGTTCGTTGTCCGGAGTGAAGTTTTACTTCATTTAATTCTGCAGAAAAATAATCGTCATAGGACGAAATTAATTCATTGATTAATGAAGCAGAATTGATCGACCATTCAACAAGATTGTGTGCCTGAATTAAGTTCACAACACCAATACCTGTCATAAAGGATGTGCCATTCATCACCGCTAAGCCTTCTCTAAGCTGAATGGTAATCGGTTTAATGCCAGCTTTAGCAAATGCTTCTGTTGCTTCGCATACGACACCATTGTAGTGGACACTACCTTCACCAATTAAACATTGACCCAAATGAGCAAGTTGAACCAAATCACCGCTTGCACCTACGCCACCATGTTCATATACAATTGGGGTAATATCGCTGTTGATCAGATCTCTTAACAAGAAAATCAAACTTTCATGCACACCAGACTTGCCAATTAAAAAACTGTTTAAGCGTACAATCATTGCCGCTTTAACATATATTGCATCTAAGACTATCCCTGTACCTGAACAATGACTGCGAATTAAATTGTATTGTAATGTGGTTCTATCTTCATCGCTGACTCTGTATTGGGCCATAGGACCAAATCCGGTATTGATTCCGTATATGATTTTATCGGTTGAAAAATCAACTAAAAATTGATAATTCTTTTTAACTCGATTGATTGCTTTATCGCTGATTTCAAGACGGTCATTAGAATATAAAAAGCCTTTTAATTGACTTAACGTTAGTATTTGGTCTCCAATAGTTGCCATTCAATTATTTCAATATACTTAATCTACAAAAGTACGGTTTTGTATGGATATTTCATGAAATTGTGAATAAACAATACCCTAAAAATGGTTTTATTTAGCTTCAACAGTGTTTTGAAGGGCAAATAAGTTTAGCAATAACCGTAATACGTACCTTATTTACGTTTATCCATAAAATCGACAGGCTTTCTAAAGTTCAAGCTATTACGTACTTTTTCAATCGTTTCAAATTTTTCGTACACAACTTCAGGAGTAACCCGGATCTTCGCTTTAAAATGATCTTTGATTATTTTATCATTTTCTTCGTTATCGTTGATGCATGACGCATGCACCCGAATCATGTCCAAGCCTAATTCATTATGATACACTTCTGTATAGTAAGACCGGATACAAGATATTTCATTTAAAATCTCATTTAATGCAGGAGGATACAACGTAGTGCCTTTAAATTTTATCATTTGCTTCTTGCGGCCAACAATAGGACCTACACGCTTCGTATTGCGGCCACA
>Ga0326734_1000513_pt1 | contig 10695 bp, 10 predicted proteins | sample 15_GP2_1315_FD_207944 | JGI IMG/M metagenome (GOLD analysis project Ga0326734, IMG submission 207944) | Glacier ice microbial communities from Ngari, Tibet, China - 15_GP2_131.5 | ecosystem: Environmental > Aquatic > Freshwater > Ice > Glacier | place: China: Ngari, Tibet | collected 2018-07-18
GTTCAGATCAATGGGAAATATCGGGTTGTACGGGTTCATAGGGATGAAATGTTATACTCAACCGGCTCTGCCAATGGCGATGGAAGTCGCCTGCAGGGTAAATCGCAAATCAGCCACACAAGGTGTCGTCCGGAATGTTCCGCGGCGATAAGCGCTGGTTTTAGAAACAACCTTTGGAGTTAATTATGTCTACAAACATGCGCGAAATGCTGGAAGCCGGCGTCCATTTTGGTCACCAGACCCGTTTCTGGGACCCAAAAATGGCTCCGTTCATTTTTGGCCATCGCAACCGCATCCACATCATCAACCTGGAAAAATCGCTGCCGATGTTCCAGGAAGCGATGAAGTTCGCCAAGCAGCTGACCGCCAACAACGGCACCATCCTGATGGTCGGCACCAAGCGCACCGCCCGCGAAACCGTGGCGGCCGAAGCCCAACGCGCCGGCATTCCTTATGTGGACCAGCGCTGGCTGGGCGGCATGCTGACCAACTTCAAGACGGTCAAGACCTCGATCAAGCGTCTGAAGGAAATGAAGGCCCAGCAAGAAGCCGGCCTGGATACCATCAGCAAGAAAGAACAGCTGACCTTCAAGCGCGAAATCGAAAAGCTTGAAAAAGACATCGGCGGCATTCAGGACATGGCCGCGCTGCCAGACGCCATTTTCGTGATCGACGTGGGTTTCCACAAGATTGCGATTCTGGAAGCCAAGAAACTGGGCATTCCGCTGATCGGCGTGGTTGACACCAACCACTCGCCACTCGGAATTGACTATGTGATTCCCGGTAATGATGACTCTTCCAAGGCTGTGGCGCTGTATGCCCGCGGTATTGCAGATGCCGTCATTGAAGGCCGCGCCAGCGCCAAGGACGCGGTGATCCGCGCCGTGCCCGAAGAGGCTTCGGACGAATTCGTCGAAGTGGAAAACGCAGCCGCCTGATAGGCATTGGCCTGGTGCCAGATACATAAAAGGGGCTCGTGTAGCCCCTTTTTTACAAGCTAACAAGATGAAGGGCGCTGCTTGATGCGCACTTCCAGGTCGAAACGAAATTACGGAGAATCAAAAATGGCAATGGCAATTACCGCAAAGATGGTCGCAGAGTTGCGCGCAAAGACCGACGCCCCCATGATGGAGTGCAAAAAAGCACTGACTGAGGCCGAAGGTGATTTTGAAAAAGCCGAAGAGTTGCTGCGCGTCAAGCTGGGCAGCAAGGCGGGCAAGGCGGCTTCCCGTGTCACGGCTGAAGGCGTGGTTGCCATTGCGCGCGATGGCGATACTGCCGGCCTGGTCGAAATCAACTGCGAAACCGACTTCGTGACCAAGAACGACAGCTTCCTGGCGTTTGCCAATGCGGTTGCCGAAGGCGTCGTCAAGCACAACCCTGCTGACCTGGCTGCCTTGGGTGCCATGCCGCTGTCGATGGACAGCTTTGGCCCTACGGTTGAAGACGTCCGCAGAGGCTTGATTGGCAAAATCGGTGAAAACATGACCGTTCGCCGTTTCAAGCATTTTGCCGATGGCAAGTCAGCGGTTTACCTGCATGGCACGCGCATTGGCGTGGTGGTGGAATTTGTCGGTGACGAAACTGCCGCCAAGGACGTGGCCATGCATGTCGCCGCCATGAAGCCGGTCGCCTTGTCCAGCGGCGATGTGCCTGCTGAACTGGTTGCCCGGGAGCGTTCGGTGGCTGCAGCCAAGGCGGCCGAAGACGCCTCTGTCGCGCAAGCTGCGGGCAAGCCGGTGCAGTCTGCGGAAATCGTGGCCAAGCGCATCGAAGGCGGCGTGCAGAAATACTTGAAGGAAGTCAGCCTCAACAACCAGACTTTCGTCAAGAACGACAAGCAGACCGTTGAGCAGATGCTCAAGGAAAAGGCAACCACCGTGAAGTCATTCACGATGTATGTTGTCGGCGAAGGCATTGAAAAAAAGGTTGACGATTTTGCTGCTGAAGTGGCTGCCCAGGTGGCTGCTGCCAAAGGTGCCTGAGCCTTTGCTTGCGTGTAAAAGGCCGGTCTTTATTTATTTACCCATCACGAAAGCCACTGCATGCCAGCTTACAAGCGCATCTTGTTGAAACTGTCAGGCGAGGCCTTGATGGGTGATGACGCATTCGGCATCAACCGTGCCACTATCGTGCGCATGGTTGAAGAAATTGCCGAAATCACCCGGATGGGTGTGCAGGTGGCCGTGGTGATTGGCGGCGGCAACATCTTCAGGGGTGTGGCGGGCGGATCAGTCGGCATGGACCGCGCCACGGCCGACTACATGGGCATGCTGGCCACCGTCATGAATGCGCTGGCGTTGGGTGACACCATGGACAAGGCCGGCCTGATTGCCCGGGTGATGTCTGCCATCGCCATCGAACGCGTGGTCGAGCCTTATGTTCGCCCCAAGGCTTTGCAATACCTGGAAGAGGGCAAGGTGGTCGTCTTTGCGGCCGGTACCGGCAATCCATTTTTCACCACCGACACGGCGGCCGCTTTGCGCGGAGCCGAAATGGGGGCCGAGATTGTGCTCAAGGCCACCAAGGTCGATGGCGTGTACTCTGCAGACCCGAAAAAAGACCCGGCGGCAACGCGCTACACCAGCATTACTTTTGACGAGGTTATCGGCAAGAATCTTGAAGTGATGGATGCCACGGCATTTGCCCTGTGCCGCGACCAGAAGCTGCCGATCAAGATATTCAGCATTTTCAAGCTCGGCGCGCTCAAGCGCGTGGTGATGGGCGAGGACGAAGGCACGCTGGTCCACGTCTGAGACAGATTGGGCGTGAAAGCGTGAATGCAGTTTTGCATTTTTTTGAATTCAGTCATCAGGAGATTCGATAATGAGCATTGTTGAGATCAAACAGCAGGCAACACAAAAAATGCAGCAGTCGCTGGAGTCTTTTCAGCACAACCTGACAAAAATCCGCACCGGCCGTGCCAATCCGGGCCTGCTCGATACGGTGCATGTGGACTATTACGGCTCGATGGTGCCGATCAGCCAGGTGGCCAATGTGGCCTTGCTCGATGCGCGCACCATCAGCGTGTCGCCGTGGGAAAAAAGCATGAGCGCCAAGATCGAGAAAGCCATTCGTGACTCTGATCTGGGCTTGAATCCGGCATCGCAGGGCGACCTGATTCGCGTGCCCATGCCGGCCATGACGGAAGAGCGGCGCAAGGAGCTTACCAAGGTGGTGCGCGCCGAAGGTGAGCACGCCAAGGTTGCCATACGCAACCTGCGCAGGGATGCCAACGACGGCGTTAAAAGGCTGGTCAAGGATAAATTGGCTTCTGAGGACGACGAGCGCCGTTCACAAGACGAAATCCAGAAGTCCACTGATCGTTTTATTGCCGATGTCGATAAAATGGTCGCCGGCAAAGAGCTAGACCTGATGGCGGTTTGACTTCGTTTCACCGGGCCTGATGTTACCCATGGCCGCTTCCGACCTGATCATTCCGCGCCATATAGCCATCGTCATGGATGGCAATGGCCGCTGGGCCAAGAAACGGTTTTTGCCCCGCATTGCCGGCCACAAGCATGGTGTCGATTCCCTCAGCGCGTGCGTCAAGGCGTGCATGGAGCGCGGCGTCGGTGTGCTGACGGTATTTGCGTTTTCATCAGAAAACTGGAACCGGCCTTCCGATGAAGTCTCCGGACTCATGGATTTGCTGGTGCTGGCATTGGCCAAGCAGGTGCCGCGCCTGAATGCCAACGGCGTCCGGCTTCACTTTATCGGCGATCGCCAGCGGCTCTCGAAAAAGGTCCAGGCTGGCCTGCTGGATGCTGAATTCAGAACCGCTGTCAATCAGCGCCTGATCTTCAATGTGTGTTTCAACTATGGCGGACGCTGGGACATCGCACAGGCGGCCCAGAAGCTGGTCAGCCGCGGAGAAGCCATCACCGAGCAGTCGCTGGACCAAGCCATGGCACTGGCCCATGTCCCTGACCCTGATTTGCTGATACGAACCGGTGGCGAATTGCGCATCAGCAATTTCATGCTGTGGCAGGCTGCCTATTCGGAGCTGTATTTTTCGGACAAGCTCTGGCCTGACTTTGACGCGGCAACGCTGGACGAAGCCATTGCTGCCTACAGCGCGCGGGAGCGCCGTTTTGGCAAAACCTCCGCCCAATTGGAAACGTGTCATACCCTTCCCAATGAAAAGACTGCCTGATGCTTAAACAGCGTGTCATGACAGCGCTCGTCCTGCTGGCTATTTTGCTGCCTGCGCTTTTCTACAAAACGCCTTTTCCCTTTTGCGCCCTGGCCTTGCTGATGATCACCGCAGGGGCTTGGGAATGGGGGCGGCTCAATGGCGCAGGGCAGGCGGGTTCGGTGGGGCTGGCCGTGCTTTGCATGCTGGCTTGCGGCTTGTCCTGGTACGGCGGACTGCTTGGGCAGGCGCTGCCCGTTTTGTGGACAGTTTCCGGTGCGGCCTGGGTGCTGGCGGGCGCCTGGCTGTTGCGAAGCGGCGTGGGTGGCTGGCCGCGCATTCCCAAAGCATGGCGTCTTGCTGGTGGCTTGGTCGCGCTGTGGCTGGCCTGGCTGGCTGTTGCGCAGGCGCGGGTGCGGGGCATTGAGTTTTTGCTGTCGGTTCTGGCGTTGGTGTGGGTTGCCGACATCTTTGCCTATTTTGCAGGCCGCGCCCTGGGGGGGCGATTCAGCAACAGCAAACTGGCGCCCTCCATCAGTCCGGGTAAAAGCTGGGAAGGGGTCTGGGGCGGAATGGCCGGCGTGGTGGCGCTGTCGCTGGCATGGCGCTTTGGCGGCGGCGACTCGCTTTTCAGCCAGCTTGCCCAGCGTCATGGGGTGGCGGTCATGCTGCTGGCGGTGGTTTTCCTGGCGGCCATGAGCGTGGTGGGCGACCTGGTCGAGTCGCTGATCAAGCGCAGCGCTGGCGTCAAGGATTCAAGCGGCCTGTTGCCCGGCCATGGCGGGGTGCTGGACCGCGTTGATGCGCTGTTGCCTGCCTTGCCACTGGCCATGATGCTGGCTACCTTGTAACTATTATTTTTCATCACATGAGCATCCAGAAGCAGCGCATCACCATTTTGGGCTCGACCGGTTCCATTGGCGTCAGTACCCTGGAGGTGATTGCCCTGCACCCCGAGCGTTTTGACGTGTTTGCACTCAGTGCGGCGACTCAGGTTGACCTGCTGCTGGCGCAGTGCGCGCGGTACAAGCCGAAGTATGCCGTGATGGTGAGTGAGCCCCATGCAAGGCTACTGGCCGATAAAATCAAGGCTAATGGGCTGTCTGCGCAAGTCCTGTATGCGCAAGATGCTCTTGAAATGATAGCGTCGCACGAGCAGGTTGATGCCGTGATGGCCGCCATTGTGGGCGCTGCTGGCCTGCCAGCCTGCATGGCTGCGGCGCGGGCGGGCAAGCGCCTGCTGCTGGCCAACAAGGAGGCCCTCGTGGTGGGCGGCGATGTCTTCATGCAGGCTGTGCGCACGGGAGGCGCCAGGTTGCTGCCCATCGACAGTGAGCATTCGGCGATTTTTCAATCGTTGCCCGACGACGCTGCAAGCTGGCCGCACCGCGTTGAAAAAATCATTCTTACCGCATCAGGCGGGCCATTTCGGACCCGTTTGCCTGCCAGTTTGCGGGATGTCACGCCCGACGAAGCCTGCGCGCATCCCAACTGGGTCATGGGCCGCAAAATTTCGGTTGATTCCGCCACCATGATGAACAAGGCGCTTGAAGTCATTGAGGCCAAATACCTGTTCGGCATGCGTCCTGAGCAGATCGAAGTGGTGATTCACCCGCAAAGCATCATCCATTCGATGGTGCAGTACCACGACAGCTCGGTCGTGGCGCAACTGGGAACGCCCGACATGCGGGTTCCTATTGCTTATGGCCTGGCATGGCCCGAGCGCATCAGTTCCGGGGCCAAGACACTGGATTTCAGAAGCCTGGCCGCCATGACGTTCGAAGCCCCCGATGCGGCACGTTTTCCAAGCCTGCCCTTGGCTTGGGACGTGCTGAACGCGCCCGTAGGCAGCGCTGCCGTTTTAAATGCGGCCAATGAAATAGCCGTGGCGGCCTTTCTGGACAGGCGCATCCGGTTTGACCACATTCACCAGGTCAACCATGCAACTTTGGAGACGGTTGCAGTCTCTGACATCCACGATATCGAGAGCCTTCTGGCGCTCGACGCACAGTCCCGCCGCGTGGCGGGCCAAATAGCTGAACGTCTGGAGTTGTGACATGCTGACGCTGGTTTCTTTTGTGGTGACGCTGGGCATCCTGATCGCAGTGCACGAGTACGGCCACTACCGCGTGGCCGTAGCGTGCGGCATCAAGGTACTCAAATTTTCCATCGGCTTCGGGAAGCCCCTTTATACCTGGCGAATCAAGGGAAAAGACACTGATTTTTCCATTGGCATGCTGCCCCTGGGGGGCTATGTCAAGATGCTTGACGAGCGGGAAGCCCCGGTCGATCCGGCCGAGCGCCACCTGGCCTTCAACACCCAGCCGCTCAAGTCGCGCGCCGCAGTCGTCGCGGCTGGACCCGCGGCGAACCTGCTGCTGGCGGTGCTGCTTTATGCGGTGGTCAACTGGGCTGGCGTACAAGAGCCCAGGGCTGTCCTGGCCAGCCCCGTGGCAGGTTCGCTTGCCGAGCGCGCCGGACTGACCGGACGCGAAATTGTCCAGAAAGCAGCACTTGACGGTCAAGACTTCGAAGCAGTCCGCTCTTTTGAAGACCTGCGCTGGCGCTTGACTCAGGGCGCGCTTGATGGCCAGGACGTGCAACTGGTGCTCGGTGACGAGGCTGGTTCTACGACGCGGACAGTTTCCCTGCCGCTCAGCAAGCTGGATGCGGCAGATGCCGATGCCCAGTTGTTCCGCAAAATCGGCATTCTTGGCCCGTGGACGCAGCCGGTGATTGGCGAGGTCATGGCCGGCAGCGTGGCTGAAAAGTCCGGTCTTCGCGCAGGCGACATGGTTCAGCGCATTGGGCAGGCTGTGGTGGTCGATGGTCAGCAGCTGCGTGAAACCATTCGCGGCTCTGCCCAGTCGTTGGTTGCAGGCCAAGGCGTTCAGGTACCGCAGAACTGGCAGGTCTTGCGCGCAGGCCAGGCATTGACATTGCAGGTCACGCCTGAAATTAGCCAGGAAAACAATGTCGCGGTGGCCCGCATAGGCGCTTACGTCGGCGCTCCGCCTGAATTCGTGACCGTGCGCTATGGGCCGCTGGAAGGCTTGTGGCAAGGCGCGGTACGGACGTGGGAAGTGTCTGCGCTGACATTGAAAATGATGGGCAAGATGGTCATTGGCGAGGCTTCGCTTAAAAATCTCAGCGGCCCCCTTACCATTGCCGACTATGCCGGCAAATCCGCTAGCATGGGATGGACTTCTTATGTGGTGTTTTTGGCCCTGGTCAGTGTCAGTCTGGGGGTCTTGAACCTGCTGCCGCTGCCGGTTTTGGACGGTGGGCACCTGATGTATTATCTTTGGGAGTGGATCACCGGTCACGGCGTGTCAGACGCCTGGATGGACCGTTTGCAGCGCGGTGGCGTTGCGATCCTGTTGGGCATGATGAGCATCGCCCTTTTCAATGATGTCACCCGGCTTGTCGGCTAATTTTTACCAATTCATGCAAAAGCAATTCAATCATTTTAAAGTCCGTGCCGTCAGCGCGATAGCCGCAGGCTTGTTGTTTGCCCATGCGGCCTGGGCTGTGGATCCGTTCACTGTCCGCGACATTCGGGTCGAGGGACTGCAGCGGGTTGAACCGGGCACCATTTTTGCCTCGCTGCCTTTTCGCATCGGCGAAACCTACAACGACGACAAGGGCTCAAGCGCCATTCGTTCCTTGTTTGGCCTGGGCCTGTTCAAGGACGTGCGTCTGGAAGTCAGCGGCGATGTGCTGGTGGTGATTGTCGAGGAGCGTCCCACCGTGGCCGATGTCGATTTTGTAGGCACCAAGGAATTTGACAAGGAAGTGCTGAAAAAGGCGCTCCGCGATGCGGGCATCGCCGATGGCCAGCCTTTCGACAAAGCGCTCGCTGACAAGGCTGAGCAAGAACTCAAGCGCCAGTACATCAACAAGAGCCTGTACGGCGTTGAAGTGGTCACTACCGTGACCCCGATCGAGCGCAACAGGGTTAATTTGACTTTCAACGTCACCGAGGGCGATGTTGCAAAAATCAATGAACTCCGCATCACCGGCAACAAAGCGTTCAGCGAATCCACATTGCTCGGATTGTTCGACCTGGACACGGGTGGATGGCTGAGCTGGTACACCAAGTCAGACCGCTATTCACGCACCAAGCTCAATGCCGACATAGAAACGCTTCGCTCTTATTACTTGTCGCGCGGCTACCTGGAATTCAAGGTGGAAACCACCCAGGTGGCTATTTCCCCCGACAAGCAGGGCATTGCCATCACGCTGAACGTGACCGAAGGCGAGCGTTTTGTGGTCTCAGGCATCAAGCTTGAAGGCAACTACCTGGGCAAGGAAGAAGAATTCAAATCCCTGGTGGTTATCAAGCCCGGCCAGCCCTACAACGCCGATGCGGTGGCGGAAACCACCAAAGCCTTCACCGACTATTTCGGCGTTTTCGGATTTGCCTTTGCCAAGGTCACTGCCGTTCCTGAAATTGACCGGGTCAACAACCGTGTGGCTTTTGTGGTTCAGGCAGAACCTTCGCGCCGGGCTTACGTGCGGCGCATCGACGTGTCAGGCAACAACCGCACGCGCGATGAAGTCGTGCGGCGTGAATTCCGGCAGTTCGAGTCGTCCTGGTACGACGGCGACAAGATACGCCTGTCGCGTGACCGGGTGGACCGCCTGGGCTTTTTTACCGAAGTGAATGTCGAAACCCAGGAAGTGACTGGCACGCCCGACCAGGTTGACATCACGGTCAATGTGGCTGAAAAGCCCACCGGCAACCTTCAGCTGGGTGCCGGCTACTCAAGCGCAGACAGCGTTTCCCTGATGTTCGGCATCAAGCAGGAAAATGTGTTCGGCTCGGGCAACTACCTGGGCATCGAAGTCAATACCAGCAAGTCCAACCGGCAGCTGGTGCTGAGCACGGTGGACCCGTATTTCACAGCCGACGGTATTTCGCGCTCCATCGACGTGTATGACCGAACGTCCCAGCCGCTGTCAGGCCAGGGTGGCGACTACAAGCTGAAGACGCGGGGCGCCAGCATTCGCTTTGGCGTTCCTTTCACAGAGATCGACACGGTTTATTTTGGCTCTGGCTACGAGTCGTTGACGATTGTGGAGGGCACTAACCTTCCTGTCCCTTATCGAAATTTTGCTAATGAACGTGGTTTCAAAACAAATTCCATTCCCTTAACCATAGGCTGGTCGCGCGACAGCAGGGACAGTGCGCTGGTACCGACAGCGGGGCGCTTTCAGCGTGTATATGGCGACTGGGGTATTGCAGGTGATATCCGGTTTGTTCGTGCCAATTATCAAGTTCAGCAATATATTCCTCTCAACAAGCAATTTACGATTGCGCTAAATGGTGAATTGGGATGGGGTAAAGGCTTAAATGGCCAAACATTTCCGATTTTCAAGAACTACTATTCCGGTGGTTTAGGATCAGTTCGCGGTTTCCAGCAGGGTTCTCTGGGCCCTCTTGATGGGACTCTTGCGGTTGGCGCGCCCAAGAAGTTGACGCTCAATGCCGAATTGATTGCGCCGTTTCCAGGCGCAGGCAATGACCGGACCTTGCGCATGTACGGCTTTGTGGATGCTGGCAATGTTTTCAAGGACAGCTACAAGCTCAGCGGACCCGATGGCCTGCGGGCCTCAACCGGCCTGGGCATCAGCTGGATTTCTCCCGTTGGCCCTCTTCGCATTGCTTATGCAGTACCCCTGCGCAAACAAGCCGGCGATAAAATCGAACGCCTTCAATTCCAAATCGGTACTTCTTTCTAATGAAAAAAATGTCTAGCAAAATTATTTTCGGTTTGCTGATTGCGATGGCCGGCTTTTCAGCCAGCGCTCAGGAATTCAAGGTGGGTGTTGTCAATCTGGACCGCATTTTCCGCGAAGCCAACTCGGCCAAAGCGGCCCAGACCAAGCTGGAGTCGGAATTCAGCAAACGTGAAAAAGAATTGACCGACCTGGGCGCCCAGCTCAAGACCCAGTCAGACAAATTCGAACGGGAAGCACCCACGCTGGCAGAAAGCCAGCGTACCTTGCGCCAGCGGCAGCTGGCGGACCAGGATCGGACCTTCCAGACCAAGCGCCGCGAATTCCAGGAAGACCTGAGCGCCCGCAAGAATGAAGAGCTGCAACTCGTCATCGAGCGCGCCAACAAGGTGGTGAAGACGTTGGCCGAATCGGAAAAGTACGACCTGATCCTTCAAGAATCGGTGTATGTCAACCCCAAGCATGACATCACCGACAAGGTGATCAAGGCACTCAACGCTGCGCGTTAAGGCCCGGTGGCAGTCGTCGTCAGGCACATGAGCGCGGAAACGGCAGGCGCTGCATGACATTGCGTCTTGCAGACATCACCCGGCTGCTGGCAGACTGGGTGCCTGCCGAACTGGTGGGCAGTCCGGAGGTGCAGATTGAACAGCTGTCAACCCTGGAAGCCTCCGGTCCGAACGACCTGACGTTTCTCAGCCATCCCAAGTACCTTAAGCAGCTGGCGCAATCTGCTGCTGCCTGCGTGATCGTGGCGCCGGCTGTCCGCGAAGCAGCAGTCGCGCGCGGCGCGTGCATTGTGGTGGACGATCCCTACC
>Ga0326734_1000514_pt1 | contig 10688 bp, 7 predicted proteins | sample 15_GP2_1315_FD_207944 | JGI IMG/M metagenome (GOLD analysis project Ga0326734, IMG submission 207944) | Glacier ice microbial communities from Ngari, Tibet, China - 15_GP2_131.5 | ecosystem: Environmental > Aquatic > Freshwater > Ice > Glacier | place: China: Ngari, Tibet | collected 2018-07-18
CCCTAAACCCTTTAGGGTTACCCTAAAGGGATTAGGGGGCCCACTACCAAAAATAAAGGTATTATAAAGCACCCCTAACCCCTTTAGGGTACCCCTAAAGGGGCCTTCAAGGTAAGAAGAGTTAGCGCGATAGAAATCTGTTATACGCTTCGCTGCAAATTAGCATATAAGTTTGTTAGACTTACTTAGCCGTCCTTGCAATTCACCCAATTATTGCCCTACTTTCTCAAGTAGGCGGGACAATGTTTATCCCTAGAGTAACTTTTATCCGTTGAGCGACGGCCCTTCCACACGGCACCGTCGGATCACTAAGGCCGACTTACGTCCCTGCTCGACTTGTCGGTCTTGCAGTCAAGCTCTCTTTTGCCTTTACACTCAATGTCTGATTTCCGTCCAGACTGAGAGAACCTTTGCACACCTCAGTTACCTTTTATGAGGTATCCGCCCCAGATAAACTGTCCATCTGAAACTGTCAAGTGTCTTGATTCAAAGATCACCATTAGGATTCTAGCTCTTCCAGAGAGGTCTCTCAATGATGGCTCCGATTTTCCCAGAAGAAAACCCTCATAGCCTCCCTCCTAGGCTGCGCAAGAAAAGCCCGAACCCAATTCCAGAATACAGTCAAGCTTCATAGGGTCTTTCTGTCCAAGTGCAGGTAGTCCGCATCTTCACGGACAAGTCTATTTCACCGAGTCTCTCTCCGAGACAGCGCTATGATCATTACATCTTTCGTGCAGGCCAAAACTTACTTGGCAAGGAATTTTGCTCAGATAATCTTATCTCTTTCGAAAAAAGCTGGACTCTATCTTAAATCTCTATTTACTTGAACCTTAAACTCTTTGCAAGGGCAGCAATTTCTTTCAAACCTTCTTCTGTTAAGTGAAGCCCGTCGTTCATTTTTAAACAAATGTTTCGAAATCGTTGAAATTCAATCTTTTTTTTTGTATGAAATTGATGTTTTTCAAAAAAAGGAATTATAATTTCTATTAAATGTTGTAAGTCTCGGACTCGCCAAGCATAGCGATCCCCGTTCACCCCCTTTATAAAGGGGTGGGACTGATTGACGACAACTTGCCCACATCCAAATTGATGTCTTAAACCTTCAAGAACTTGAATGTCCCTTATATGTTGAACAACAACAAATTCAGCTTGAATTTGATAACCAAATCTTAACTTAGGGTTTCTGTTGACACCTACATAAAAACAACCTTCTCCATCTACAAAGCCTACTACCCATTGTGCATCGAATTTTGTCATAATTTTTATTAATTGTTTGAAGAAATTTCCGAACGTATAGTCTCTGAGGGTTATGTTTATAGAAATCGACCGATTCAAGGTTGCCTACCTTTTCTGCGTATTTCAAACATTCTTCCCTGCTGATTGCCCCCTTGTCTGATCGAATTTTCACATATCTTGGCAAATTATGACTCAAAGAGTCTCTATTTATTTAAGGTAATAAATAGAAGATATGTACCGATCAGCTGTCATAAAAGCAAAAGCTTTTAAGAAGTATTTATTATTTTTATGGCTTGCCATAAAAAGACTTTGAGGGGTTTCCAGCATATAGTTCAGTTTTACTAAAGCTAGCTAAAACCTTAGGATCGTTATAGTTACGACCGCCGTTCACCGGGGCTTCAGTCGTCAGCTTTTTTGAAAAATCAAATAACCAACTTCCTTAACCTTCCGGCACTGGGCAGATGTCACCCCCAATACATTGTCTTTCGACGTTGCTGAGAGCTGTGTTTTTGATAAACAGTTGCCATAGCCTGGTCACTGCGACCCTCTAAGAGGGCGCCCCTTCTTCCGAAGTTACGGGGCCAGTTTGCCGAGTTCCTTAGAGAGAGTTCTCTCGCGCCCCTTGGTATACTCTACCAACCTACCTGTGTCGGTTTCAGGTACAGGTGTTTCTATTGTTAAGGTGTTCAAGTTTTTCTTGGAAGTATGGCATCACTTACTACCTCATGATAAGATAGGGATCACGTCTTAGCTCAAGCATAGTTTTTATTCTAGCTCTCAACACCTAAACGCTTCCACCGCAATCCAATAACAGTTAAAGCTTAGCCTCCTTCGTCACTCGGTTCCCAATAGAACAGTACAGGAATATTAACCTGTTACCCATCGGGTACGCCTTTCGGCCTATCCTTAGGACCTGACTTACCCCCCATCGACGAACGTATTGGAGGAACCCTTAGGTTTTCGGGGCATTGGATTCTCACCAATGTTTTCGTTACTCAAGTTTACATTCTCTCTTTGATAATGTCCAACCCCACTTACGTGAAGACTTCACCCATATATCAAACGCTCCCCTACCTATTTCTTCTAATTATAAAAAGTACCCCAATTATATTTTAGGGGAGAAGATTATAATTAGAAAACAAATACCACAGCTTCGGCAGGTCACTTAGTCCCGGCCATTGTCGGCGCAAGAACGCTTTACCAGTGAGCTATTACGCACTCTTTCAATAATTGCTGCCTCTAAGCGAATATTCTGGTTGTTTCAGCATTCTCACATCCTTTTCCACTTAGTGACCATTTAGGGGCCTTAGCTGGTGATCTGGGCTGTTTCCCTCTTAACACAGAAGCTTATCCCTCCATGTTTCACTGGATATACGACTCAAACATCTAGTATTCTGAGTTTGCCACGATTTGGTACCGCTTTCGCAGCCCGCATCGAAACAGTAGCTTTACCCCTAGATGGTGCGTACATCCGCTGCGCCTCAACGCATTTCGGGGAGATCCAGCTAGCTCCGAGTTCGATTGGAATTTCTCCCCTAATCACAACTCATCCGCCGATTTTTCAACATCGGTCGGTTCGGACCTCCATTTGGTGTTACCCAAGTTTCATCCTGGCCATGATTAGATCACCCGGGTTCGGGTCCATAAGAAGTGACTCAAATCGCCCTATTCAGACTCGCTTTCGCTTAGGCTCCGGATATAACTCCTTAACCTTTGCCACTCCCTATAAGTCGCAAACTCATTCTTCAACAGGCACGCGGTCAGATTCGAAGTCCTCCCACTGCTTGTCAGCTTACGGTTTCATGTTCTATTTCACTCCCCTCCAGGGGTTCTATTTCACCTTTCCCTCGCGGTACTACTTCACTATCGGTCACCCAGGAGTATTTAGCCTTACGAGGTGGTCCTCGCTGATTCACACGGGATTCCACGTGTCCCATGCTACTCGGGATATGATCTTTTATTAGATAATCTAATAAAGCTTTAGTTCATAACTACTGGACTTTCACCATCTATGGTACAGGATTCAGCTGTTTCGTCTTATACTATTAATTTTTATATGCCCTGTCTTCAACCCCTTAACCCCTCCCTTATTTGAAAGGGGTTAATAGCTAAAGCTTTTTTGAGTTTTAGCGGAGGGAAAAATAAGGGCATAAAGATCTTCCCACTACCCCTTTTGACAGGTTTAGGCTGTTCCCGTTTCGCTCGCCGCTACTAAGGGAATCGCGTTTGCTTTCTCTTCCTCCGGCTACTAAGATGTTTCAATTCACCGGGTTGCCTCTTTCCTACTTATGAATTCTGTAGGAAGTTCTTGGGGTTGACCCATTCGGGGATCTTCGGATCAAAGCTTACTACCAGCTCCCCGAAGCGTATCGCCGGTACCTGCGCCCTTCATCGTCTCTGGGTGCCTAGGTCTCCACCGTAAGCCTTCGTTCATTTGACCTTCTTTAAGGGGCCACCAAGCCTGCGCTCATTTCCCTCTATTTCAAAAAGTTAGACCCCCGCATATTTCAGCGCCCTTAATAAGGGGCCTTTTTATAAAGGAGGTTGTTTTTAAATAGAGTGTCTTGTGGGCTCTATCTTGTTTTCACAAACCCTTTCCCTTTTTAAGGGTAAGGGGTTCATTTCAAGTTTTTTGGAGGGTGACCCCGGATTTGCCCGCCCATAGACAATATACCCAGGGACCCCTTTTTATTAAGGGGTCCCGGTTACAAAGCCTAAAGGGTGGATGCGACAGGTCTCGAACCTGCGACCCCCGCCTTGCAAAGGCGGTGCTCTACCAACTGAGCTACGCACCCTTAAGTTTTAGTGCGAAATCTATAATTGAAAGCCCTTTATAGAGGGGCCCCTTAATAAAAAGGGGCCGAGTGGGCCCCTTAATAAAAAGGGGCCCTCTATAAAGGCGGGCTATATCTTTTCTTCTAAAAAAAATAAGGGCATTCCCGCAAGCCCCTCCTTTATAAACCCACTACCCCTTTATAAAGGAGGGGTGACCCCCCATTTATAAAGGGGGCCCACTAGGAAGGAAGGAAGGGGCCCATTTTTTAGTTGGGTGGGCTATGGAAGATTTGAACTTCCGACCTCACCCTTATCAGGGGTGCGCTCTAACCAACTGAGCTAATAGCCCTTGGCCATTCTAAAATACCCTTAGATTATAAGGCGCGCTGGTTCTCTTTATAGCTACCCTTTTCTGTTAACCCCCTTTATAAAGGCCCCTTAATAAAAAGGGTAGCCCTAAAGGGGCCTTTATAAAGGGGTAGTGGGCCCCTAAAGGGCTTTAATAAGGGCATGCATTGCATTGAAGCTATAAAGAGAACCAGCGCGCCCTATAATCTAAGGGTATTTTAGAATGGTTTATTAAGGAGGGTAAGGTTCTACCTGCGCCCCCTTAAAAGGGTGTCTTTATAGCTTTAGCTATAAAGATCAAAAAAGCGTACTCCAACTGGCCCATCTTGTCTTCCCCCTAAAAAACCTCACAAACCTCAAAAATAAGGGTGGCTTGTTTATGGGGGGCATATTAAATAGGCCCCAACCGGTTCAAGATTAAAGACAGTTAATGGGGAAGTTTGAACGCGATTTTAGCATCTAATCATACCTATATTAAGGTATAGTGCTTTTTATTATTTGAAAGGAGGTGATCCAAGGCCACCTTCCAGTAGCCTTACCTTGTTACGACTTCACCATGATCAGTTGCATGAGGGTAGGCCCCGTCCTCCAAACGGTTGGACTAAGAATTTTGCCTCCGGCATCCTTTCTTGGTGTGACGGGCGGTATGTACAAGGCCTGGGAACGTATTCACCGCCGTATAGCTGACCGGCGATTACTAGCGATTCCGGCTTCATGCAGGCGAGTTGCAGCCAGCAATCCGAACTAAGGCAGAGTTTAACAGATTCAGTTCATTAATAGCGATTTAGCTAACCTTTAACAGGCGACCTTCTGATTGTCTCGCGCCATTGTATTACGTGTGTAGCCCAGGGTGTAAGGGGCATGCTGACTTGACATCATCCTCACCTTCCTCCAGTTTGCACTGGCAGTCTCTCTAGAGTATATCAACTAAAGACGAGGGTTGCGCTCGTTGCAGGACTTAACCGTACACGTCAACGCACGAGCTGACGACAGCCATGCACCACCTGTGTCCTAGTTCCATTTCTGGCACTTTCCCATCTCTGGGAAATTCTAGGCATGTCAAACCCTGGTAAGGTTCTTCGTGTAACATCGAATTAAACCACATAATCCCATTAAACAATGACCCTTTTTTATTAAGGGGAGAATTATGTATACCTTTATTCACATAAAGGATTAGACTATACCTTAATCTTAATTAGTTAATCAACTAGTCTTTTAACAAATGTGCCAGATGCAAGTTTTTCTAAAACTTCTTCTTTTGTTTAAGAACTTTAAGATCCTGGCGTGTTAGTGCTTTTTGTTAAGCACTCTGATTCTTTTGTACTTTTTTCTTTTTTTGAAAAAAAAAATGCATTATGCTTATGATTAATAAACTCGAATCAAGTCGTTACGGGGTCACTAAGACTTCCCTCGGTATTGTCTTTAAAAAGCTTCGTTACTTTTTAGAGAGTTTCACCGATATGAGCCAGATATTTGCCTTACCTAACCCCTTTAGGGGCTTGCGGGCTGCAAGCTTTTCTGTTAGAAAAGTTTGGACGTTTTTTAAAACCTTTCCCTTGGTTGAAAGAGTTTTTTCTAGAGCACTGCTTTGCAATTAAAGACTAAGTCATTTCACAATGACTTGCGGCAGATATGTGGTTTACCGCTTGTGCAGGCCCCCGTCAATTCCTTTGAGTTTCACTCTTGCGAGCATACTCCCCAGGCGGGAAACTTAACGCGTTAGCTACAGCACTGCTTTTTTGCAGCACTTAGTTTCCATCGTTTACGGCTAAGAATACTAGGGTCATATTATTGGACTATATCTTCTTCTGACTTTCTTGCTTGCAAAGCATAAAATTGCAACTTTTTATAGAAGTAAATTTTATCTAGTTCTTCATGCCACTCATGGCGAACCAGTTTTTTTAAGTCAGAGGCCCAGCGTTGTTGAAGGGATACATCATGCGGAAAAAAACAAACTTTATATAACATTGACTTAACAGGAATAATAGGTGCGATGATTGTCAATAATTTCATTAAATTATCTTGATCTATAAGATCTATACGCGTTGGATAATGACCGTTTTGCATTGGTCGTGTCGTAAGTTCAGTGACCCTACATTCAAAACCCCAAACTGTGTGAAAATATTGAGATAATATTTTGGCTTGGTCTATAGGCATAGAACCCGTTGAAAAAAAACCTTGACGGCCTAGTTCACCCATTAGTGAACCATCGTCTAACCACAGAGTCATTAAAAAATAATTGTCCATATGGTTTAACCAAGATCGCTTGATTGTTTTTTTATTATTGGGTGCTATTATACCTTGTAACTCTGTCAATTTGACATTGACGCGGGTAGATGCTTTTAATTGACCTAAGATCTCACACCCAGTTAGTTGAACCTCTTTTTGATACCCGTCTGGTATACTGAATTGAATTGCGTCTTCATTAGAAAAAAACTCTTCGAAAATAAAAAGAGTTTTCCATAAAAACCACTCCATTTGACGAGTAGAATGTCGATAACTCAAACGAGCGCTCTTGTACTGGTTTGGAATACATAGATGAGAGTCACCAAAAGTAGTTCCACAAATAATTGACAGAAGAATAGGATTCAACCCAATCTCGACGATTTGTTTTTGCTCTAAGCGTACAGTTTCTAACGAGGGTGGTGTTATACGGGTATCGTCTAACAACGCCCAATCAAAACCCGCATAGTTGATTCGAAACTCTTTAATAAATATTTTGATCAAAGCTTTACGGATTTCTATAGACTCCTTTTTGAGTGACTTTTTTTTGCCTTTATTTTCGCACATCTCTTTAACAAGAGGTGCTTTTTTTTTATTATTTTCATTTGTCATAGTTAATTTTTGTGTTTATTTTTTATTGCTTGAAACCGGCTTATTATGGGCCCATTTTATAAAAGAACCAAAAGAGGTTCTCAAATGGGCCCATACAAGACAAGACAAGGACTTACAGTTTACGAAGAAGCCCAAAAAAATTGTCTTCCCAGTATAAGTGCCTGGTTGTTCCCTTCATAGTCTCTACGGGGTCAAGGAAAACAATTTCAAAACCCCCCTTAAAATTCAATTAAAAAGGGTTATTCTTTCCAGAAATAAGGCCCTTTATAAACCCCTTTAGGGTAGTGGGCCCCTTCCTTCGGAGGGCTTTATAAAGGGCCCCAGTTTTTAAAAGAGGATTGTTTTTGACTTCCCTCGGGGTTGCCTATTTGTCTGCTAGTAGATCAGATTTTTTCATTTAAATAGGGTTTCACCGATATAGCTGGGTGCACCTTATAAATCACTAAATAAGGGGACACCTTTGGCATTTTATTTTAGAGAGTGCCGGATTTATCTAATCCTATTCTCTCCCTTAGCTTTCGTCTCTCAGTGTCAGTTTTGGCCCAGTAGAGCGCCTTCGCCTCTGGTGTTCTCCCTAAAATCAACACATTTCACTGTTACGCTAGGGGTTCCCTCTACCTCTACCATACTCAAGCTTAGAAGTACCCCACTGCCTGACCAAGGTTGAGCCTTGGGATTTGACAGTGGACTTTCTAAACCACCTACAGACGCTTTACGCCCAATCATTCCGGATAACGCTTGCTCCCCCCGTATTCGAGACCTCCATTATTTCTAATGGCTCAGACTATACATTCATCTCACTAGCAGAACTTAGAATAATTCATTCAATTAAAAAAAATATTTGAAATAATAATTGTTCATATTCTTGCTGAAACCAATATGAGCGCCAGCGTGTTATAATAAGTAGTAAAAACTTAAAATCTCCCTTTTCAGGTCAGTCGTTACGGGGTTCTATTAAGTTTAAATAATAGTTCTTATTTAAAAACTGTATTATTTATGGATAGATTACGTAATAATTACAATTTTATGTTGATATTATTATTTCATCCGGTTTCTAAAGTAATAGAACTTCCCACGGTATTATCATGTAAGTTACAACAAAATAGTTGTACTTATTTAGACTTCACCGTTATGAGCTGGATTTTTACTTAAGGATCACTCCCTAAGGCGGCATTTCTAACAAAAACTGTTAGAGCCAGACCGCGGCTGCTGGCACGGAGTTCATCAAATCCAAAGTTTCTTTTGGCATAGACTATACCATCTTCTTTATTTATAAGGTAATTCTTGTTTAAACACTCAAAAATTACAAAAAGAAGCTCTGCGTGTTATGGAGTTGTTTAATCACGGAAAAGCCCTCTATATCAAAGGAAAAGCTTAGCCTTTTTGTCACAAATTTCCATCTCATACTTACATTTGCTCCCCTAAGTATAAGTAGGGGAGCAAATGTGTTCTTCAGTCGTTACAGGGTTTCAATTGAAAAAAAGGGGTTCAAGCCTTTAAAAATACTAAAAATGGAACAAATTAAACTAACCCCGGATTTGCTCGCCCCCCTTTAGGGTAACCCTAAAGGGGGGCCCACTCATTCTTTACCCCTTTATAAAGGGGTTTGTTTTGGTTACCCCTTTAGGGTAACCCTAAAGGGGTAGTGGGCCCCCTAATCCCTTTAGGGTAGTGGGCCCCTAAAGGGTTTAGGGTAGTGGGCCCCTAAAGGGGGGCGACACTTATTAAGTTTGTATACCATGTCTGGAATTTCAGACACAGTTGATTCAATGATTTCAACCAATCTAGGAAAAGCTTTGCGTGGAATATATAAATAATATTGCCCACTTTTTTTTGAATGTTTCACAATATTACAATTAATGTCCCATTTTTTAAAATAATCTTTCAATAAATGGTGCTCTTCTAACGAAAAGCATTGTGTTGCCAGATTCCCAGCATAACAATCATTTCTTGCACTTCCGTCATCCATAAACCAAACTGCTAGTAGAATTGGATCTAAGGGCAATTTTTGTATTAACTCAGGAGTAATTGTTTTCACAAAATTACCAGTTGGTGATTGTTTATAAAACAATTCAAAAAATTCTTTCAAGTATTCCCCAGAACTTGTATAAAATTCAACACTAACAAAATCACTTTTATTAGTGACTTCTTTAGGTGGTTGGGTTGTTTGACACAATCTATTTAGCTTTGTATGTTTCCACTCGACATAACTTTTTTGTGAGACAGAGTGAGCAACTCTGTGTCTAAAGCTATTTCGTCCTCTTTTTTGAAGAGTCCCATCACCTAAAATAGAACCCATTAAAATAGCTCTCTCTATATCTGAAAGAGGGTTTAAATCTGTTTTTATATTCATAGTTTGTTTTTTTTATGTAAAGATGTTTAAATTTATCAATTTAAGGGCCTTGAGAGCCCTTTGAAACTTCCCACGGTATTGCCCACAGCTAAGATTCACAAAAAAGTGAATAACCTAATTTTTTTAAGGGGTTGTCCGCCTTACTGTTTGGGTTTCACCGTTATGAGCAGAGTATAACACTATCTCTCACGAGATAGTAGGCCAACAATTTAGCCGGAGCTTATTCCTCAGATACCGTCAGGGCTTCTTCTCTGAGAAAAGGAGTTTATGATCCACAGACCTATACCTCCACGCGGTATTGCTCCGTCAGGCTTTCGCCCATTGCGGAAAATTCCTCACTGCTGCCTCCCGTAGGAGTCTGGGCCGTGTCTCAGTCCCAGTGTGGCTGATCATCCTCTCAGACCAGCTACTGATCGTAGTCTTGGGAGGCCGTTACCCTCACCAACAAACTAATCAGACGCAAGCTCCTCTTTCGGCGATTTAAAACTTTAGCTCCTCAGCATTATGGGGTATTAACACCGGTTTCCCGGTGGTATCCCCCTCCGAAAGGTAGATTCTTACGCGTTACTCACCCGTCCGCCACTACAACCTGTCTAGATCAGACAAACTAGTTAAGTTTGACTTTCACATAGCGACTGGTCTCGTACGACTTGCATGTGTTAAGCATACCGCCAGCGTTCATCCTGAGCCAGGATCAAACTCTCCATTGATAGTTATATTTTTTATATAAAAAGATATTACTTTTTATTATATATATGGGTTACCTAATTTTTATAGCTAAAGCTATATTAATTAGATAAGTTTTTTATTTAACTTTATCAACCCCTATTTATGGGGGTTAATAAGATAGCTAATTAGCTTGTTACTTAGTTAAATAACTATTTACTTTTTTAGAACATTCCTAGATTTCAATTTATCAAACATCCTTTTTTTGTCAACCTTCATTTCAATATTTCGCTTGAAAGTCCTAGGGAAAAGCTTTTTTTTAAACTTATATGGGCCACCAAACTTATCTAGAATTAAGGCCCCCCTCACCCCACCCCTTTTTTATTAAGGGGGCCCACTACCCTAAGTGGGCCCCTTTAGGGGCCCACTACCCTAAAGGGATTAGGGGGCCCACTACCCCTTTATAAAGGCCCCT
>Ga0326734_1000515_pt1 | contig 10674 bp, 2 predicted proteins | sample 15_GP2_1315_FD_207944 | JGI IMG/M metagenome (GOLD analysis project Ga0326734, IMG submission 207944) | Glacier ice microbial communities from Ngari, Tibet, China - 15_GP2_131.5 | ecosystem: Environmental > Aquatic > Freshwater > Ice > Glacier | place: China: Ngari, Tibet | collected 2018-07-18
ATTTTAGAACGGATACCCAATTGCAATATTTAATATAATGTTCTGCCTTCTCCATGCGCTATTACCTAATTTTGCATCATCCAATACCCATCGTTCACCTTCAGCAAGCCAAGGCTTTCGTATGGGTGTAGCCAGATCCAGTCGAATAATAAAAAAACTTAAGTCTACTCTCAGACCAAATCCTGCACCAACTGCAAGTTCTTTAAATGCTTTTTGCATTTGGAATTGCGCGCCCGGAAGCAGATCGTTATTTTTATGCAACCAAACGTTTCCCGCATCTACAAAAAGTGCACCTTTTAAAATACTTATAATTGGGAAGCGATATTCTGCACTCCATTCAATTTTTATGTCGCCACCTTGTTGAACAAAATAAGAGCTTTGTAAACTGTCAGGTAAGCGATAGGTGCCAGGCCCAACGGAATTTACTGGAAAGGCGCGTAAACTATTTGCACCACCAGAGAAAAAACCTTTTACAAAAGGTAATGCAGTAGAATTTCCATAAGGAATACCCCAACCCAATATCATATGACTAGCAAATACAGACTTTTTAGATATTTTTTGATAGTTACGCAAATCGATATCGAATTTAGCGTATTGTGCGTAGGCTATGCCAATAACGGTCTTTGCTCCAAGGGCATTTTCAGGGCTGCCTGTTAGTTTATTAACTGCACTTAAGGTATTACCTGCTAAATCAATATTTCCAGTAAAATAAATTTGATTTTTTCTTTTCTGGTACACTTGCTGATTGTAGGTATATGAATACATAATGCCCGAAATGAGTTGATCTTCATAACGGCGATTTAATGCAGGATTTTCTTTTAATAAAATATTGAAATCATCACTTATGTTATCAATGTTAAATAAGCTAATGTAAATAGGTTTTAAATAATGTTCAATAGGTAATGTTTCTTTCCATTTGTATCCAAAGGATAATTGAAGCGAACGCATTTCAAAATAATTAACACGCTTGAGGTATGTGTAACTTGAAGTGAATAATGTATTGGGGGTAAAATTGCTTGAAGCCTTAACCTTAAAAGGCAATACGAATCTTGGGATAGTAAGATTTAATTGCGGTCCGATTTCAAACGTGTAGAGACCTTTAAATTGACCGTTAAGTTGTGTTTCAACAGATCCATGAAATCCTAAACTTAACTTTTCGCCCCCTTTGTAAACATTCTTGTCTGTGTAATTTAAATTGACACCTGGGCCTATAAAATTATTTGATTTACTTGTAAGTTCAATTTCAATACTGACCGAACGTTTTGGTAGAGGAGAGATGTGAATGTATGCTTCTAAATGCGTTGAATCTTTCTCAATAATAGTAACGTCAACATATTTAAATAAATTCATGCCCATAAGTCTGCTTATAGTCATTTGCTGATTTTCTCTTGAATAATAATCGCCGGCTCTTAAATATACATGTTCTGCTATAGGAGAGGGTCTAAAATCTTTATTTAAGTAAAATATTACATTGTTTATTACAGAAGTGTCTGTTGAATTATAATTACTATCAGTGTAGCTGCTATCAAACATTACATGTACTTCTGTGAATGTATATCGCCTTAAACTTTCCTCTGTTATTTGAGGCTTAAATTTTAAGCGCATGGTCACGCTTGTTTTCGCCCCTGATGTATCTGCTTCATATACCAAATATTCAGGATTGAAATGGTAGTAACCATTATTTTTCAGGATATCATCTATTTCGGCACGTTCTTTTCTTAACTGTTCAAGACTGTATCTTCGATCTGTTTTAATATCACTGTTGTTTGTAGATTCAATCAGGCGTAGGATTGCAGTATCCTTAATTTGTATTGAGTAACTGTTTATTTTATAAGATTTACCTGTTTCAATTTTATAAATAATGCTGGCTTTTTTACCATTTTTATTTTTAATAATCTCATAACTTACTTCTGCGTCAAACAAACCTCTGTTGAATAATGCAGCTGATAATGCTTTTTGTGTAAATGATGGACTTACTGCTGATAAAAGAACAGGTGTTTCACCGAACTTTCTACTAAGATTATATTTTAGCCCTTTTTGTTTTTTAGGTTTTCCTAATAGGGTATATAAATTCAATTTTAATGGAAGTCCTAAAATATAGGTATTGGGTTTTGGTTTCAGTTGATCCCGTAAATCTGACTTGATGCTTTTGATGAATCGTTTTGGTTCATCTGTTTCAAGGATGAATTCCGATCCGGTATAGAGGCTATCTCCTTCAGGGACGAATTTGGTTGACCTACAGCCTATGCAAACTGTAATTATAAAAATTATATATATAAATGTATTAAGTTTCATTGAAGAAATCATTCTTATTCTTATTCTTGTTCTTTTACTTTTTCACTTAACTTTTTCCGTTTCTTTTCAGAAATAAATAGTTCTTTAAATTGTGTGAAATTTCGAACGTATATAATGCCTGCACCTGATTCTACAATCGTTCCATTTGAAATACCATCGTATTGATTTGTTCTAAAAGCTTTGACTTTATATCTGCCATTTTTAGTTAACTTATATTCAACAAGCACGTCGCCGGTAATATTTTGTGCATTGCTGGTTCCCGCACCCTGTCCTTCGATAGGTACATTTCCTCCAACCTGAACTGTTAACCGCTCATCTAATAGACTTTTTGTAACTCCAAGTTCTACTTGAGTATTCCCTTGTTGTTGTCCATTATTAACATTGTTATAAGATTGAACATCTACATCAATTTGCAAGCCTTCAATGTACTTAGCAGAAAGCTTATTGAGTTCATTGCTCATCATTCTGCTTACACTTCTTCTTGCAAAATCAGAGGCTCCAGAGCCTGAACTGTTGTCAGGAGTAATGAAACGATTTAATACAAGTAAGGCAAATACCTGTTTGTTCACTTCAGCTTCATTTGCATTGATACTTGTGATTTTAGAATATACTTCGCCGCCTACAGCACCCTTTGCATTGTCAGGCATGTCTAATTGAAAGCTGATAAATGGTTTTAATAATTCGCCTTGCATAGACATCACAACAATAAATGGCAAGGGTTTGCGTAAAGCGCTAGAGTCAATAACTGCGCTATTTGCTAACAAGCCATCAGGCGCTGTTTTTGTTGCATACGTTGCTTTAATATCTACAAGTGCATCATAAGGGTCTCCGCTCCATATAATTTTACTACCTCGAGTAATACTGAATTTTCGGACAATTAAATTTTCCAATGAAGCTTTATAACTTCCTTCATGAACCGTATAAATACCGGTTAAGCTAGTCCTACCACTTGCATCCATATTAAAATTTAAATCTGCATCGCCTTTTACAGATAACGAATCTCCTGAAATGGGATCGACCAATAATTTCAATGTGCTACTTCTATCTATTTTTATTTTTGCCGATAAATCAATGCCTGTTATTTTTTTTGAAACAATTTTTTCGTTCTGTCTCAACATGATTGGGTCCAAAGAAGAAGAATCACTTGTAAAAATTACAATACCATCTCCACGGTCAACGCTAACCTTAGAATCCGGGACAGCAAAAGTAAAGTGACTTCCTTTTACTATGTTGATATTTGCATCAATGATGGGAAGATTTTGATCGCCCCTAACAGAGATCTTACTATCAAGAATGACTTTTCCATAATAGAGTGTGTTGTTTGTGGCAGAAGTGTTGAGAACCATAAAGTTATTTGTTGTAACATTTAGATTAAACGTTACATTATCTAGTTCCTTGATTCCCACAAAACCGTTAATGATTGCTTCATTATTCTCCGAGTCTTTTATGTTAAACGAATTAAATGCAATCTTTTCAGGTGTAATAAATATTGTTTCTTTTTTCATATACAACCTCTGATTTATGAAAGCTACTTTAGTAGAAGCATCAATAAATTTAAGATCGCCATTGAATATAGGTTTTTTTATTGATCCGGTGATAGCAATACCTCCCTGCACAACACCGGTACTGCCTTCTATTTGTCCGGCCGTAAAAGCATCTAATGAACTAAGCTCAATTGATTCTATGTCGGCATTAAAATGCAATGCATTTTTTTCATCTGAACTTAAATAGTAGCCGCTTATGTTGGCCTTGTTGAGTGAGTCTATTAATTCAATACGTGCAGTATACCTATCGGCCGTGAGGTTGTCGGCACTGATCTGCAAATTGCCAATGCGTGATTTTTTAAACGAAAGATTTTTAATGTTTAACTTAGAAGTAAATGCAGGATTTTCATGAACGTTTTTAAGTTCAATATTTCCATCTAATACTCCTTGTACAAGCAATGAATCTTTAGCTTCAATAATTTGTGATAGGGTATGTAAATTAAATTCATTGAATTTAAGTGCCATATCTTTGCCATCATTAGATGACTGCAGATGGAGGAATTGAGCGCCGTTTGAAAGTTTAAATTGATCGGCAAAAATATAATTTGACGCTATTTCAATATAGTTTTTATCAGATACATCCCATTTATTTTCCTGAAGTGTTAGGCCATTTTTGGAAATGCTAAACCTGTAATGATTATTTGAAGCTTTTGTTATCGTTGAATTCAATACAATCTTATCTGCACCTTCTTCATTCTTGATTTTTAAATTTATAGAAGCTGTGTCACGTTGTACTTTTCCATCTATGTTTGTTTGTTGAATGGTAATGCCATCTTTTTTTAAATAAGTGCAGCCTGTATTGTACTTTAATTGTTCTGGATCTGAATCTAAAGAAAACAAAAAATTATTTACCGTCAACCCATCATATGTAGCAGTAGGTATAATAGCATTGACAGCTAATTTGGATTCTTCACTATTGAAGGAGCCATTTATGCTCATAGGGTGATAATTGGTAAGTGATGGAAAAACAACTTCCCGTAATAGGGGGGAGTCATTCAGTTTTAGTGCAAAGACAAAGTTTTGAGGTTTCGGTTTTTGAAATTGTTTGTCTGTTAAATGAAAATACCGATTGAAATGATTTGTTATGGCGTCGCTTACAGAGAATACATCAATATTGCCATCGAAACTCGCAGCAAACATAGAACTGTTTAGTTTAACATTATTTTTTCCGGGCTCATTGATTGACACAAGAACCAGGGAATCTTCTTTGTATCTTTTATCATCCTGAATAACTAAAATATTTCGGCACGAAACATGGCCGTTGATGTTTTGTGTTGGATCACCTGTTAAATGCAAATCGGTATTTGCCGAGACCATTATATGTTTTTTTGTTATTTTTAATCCATAAAGATCTGCACCCGATAGATTTAATTTTAGATCGTAAAATTCTGATTCTTTATTTAAGTTTACTTTTGCTAAAAGCGTAAAATTCAAATTGCTGTCTGCTACTTCGCCTTCGGCATCGATAAGACCATTTGTTATTGTTCCGTCAAGGTTAATGTTGTGGTAGTTGTACGCGTTTACAACAAAGGATTCTATATCTGTATGAATGGCAGCAGTTGCATTGTCTAATTCAAACCCGCTGCCTTTTATATCTACGGCACCATTAACAATGCCAATCTTGGATTGTTTTAGCAATTTTCCAAGATCGAAGCTATGTGTTTGTACTGCGATGTTATACGAAGGAACGTCTTTCTGTATATTCTTCATATCTGCATGGATAAATGCGCCGCCAATAGAGCTGCTCATATCTATCGAAGATCGAAAATCAGATAATGTTCCTTTGTAATTTCCTTTAGCATACAACTCCGCAGGTAGTTGGATGCTAACTGGCAACGTACTATCGGGTAGGATAGACGCTAAATCTGATGCGCCGGTTTGAATGCGGTTAAATGTCAGATCTATATATAATTTATCCGGATTGGTAACAAAACGTAATTGACCTTTTGTATCAATGCTGCTCTGAAGGGTTTTAATATAAAATTGTTTGATATTTAGTTGATTCAGATTTCCCTTTGCAATCAAGTTAAATGTTGCCAGACGATTTTTATTCTTGTGAATAATTTCTATCGTATCAAGTTCGGGAACAAGAAGCAATAAATCCTTAACAGCAATTTGATTGTTTTGCATAGAACAATCAACTGTTAAAGACGACATTATTTCCTTTAATGAGGTGTACGTAATTTTAATATCCTGACCTATTTTAGAATAATTTGTTTCAAGCGATAGGTTGGTGAGACTTGCTTTAGTTGCATCCATGTATGCAACTGTTTTTAATGCGCGTACACCAAATCCACTTTTGTCTTGCGCAGATAGTGATTCTACTGAAGCTTGGATAAGCGGGCCATTATAAACAATTTCTTTTATGGAAGTATTGATAGATGTAAGTGCCAAATGATTCCAGTCAATCCCTTTTTTTATTTTATCTTCATTCAGTATATTCAGTTTGAATGCACTTTGTTTTACGTCGAATGTTTCCAATTGCATATTCCATCCGGGTCCAATAGAATCCGCATTAGTAATTGTATCCAAACTGGCTTTCGCAGTAGATTTTGTAAGATTGATAAGGCCGCTGCTTTGATAAATCGACAATCCGTCACTTCTTATTTTTCGAGTATGCAAATCAAGTGTACTACTTTCTAATTTCAGATCACCAACAATTGCAGCAATGAGCATATCTGTACTTGCATCTGAATAATTGAATGAAGAGCGTTGGATGGTTAGTTCTGATAGTGAAACGCCATTCCAGTTAGTAGAACTAGTTGTGGTGTCAATAGGGGAGACTTTGGTAGTGCGTATAATTCCATGTACATCTGAAAGATTTACATTACCTATATCGGCAATGCTTTTATCTAGATCTAGTTTATTTAATTCTGCATCAATAGTGCCAATTGATACGTACATATTCAAACCACTTAACGAGTCGGTCATTTTAAAGCGACCATGCATAAGTGAAATTAAATTTGCTTTTATAGTCCATGGTGTACCTGTACTTGTATCAACCTCCGCTTCTTTCGTTTTATCCGAAACAAAAGCATCAATCAAAAATTGATAATTAAATGAACTGTCTTTATTGTTTCTTTTTAATTGAACGTAGAAATCTTTCAATTTAAACGTTTCGATAGAAACAGTTTTTGAAAGTAACGCAAGCATGTTGATGTCAACTTCCAATTCATCAACGGATACAAGTGTGTCGTGATCTAAATCTTCAAGAAAAACACCTTGTAGTAAAATTGATTTTGGAAATGCCAGATCAATATATTTTAATTGTACACGTGTATGTGTTTTATTGCTTAAATAGGAAGTAGCTTTTGTAACTAAAAAATTCTGTACGGTAGGTACTTTTAAAATTAACCACAGAGAAGTAAACAGGACGATAAATAACCCTATTATTCCCAAAAGTATTTTGGAAGCGATTTTAATTGCCTTCCTTCCGACACTCATTTGTTTAAGCCTGATTATTGTATTAACGGTTTATTCTTAATTTAACATTATTTCAACCAAAAAACAACTTTAATGGGGGCTGATGGTTCTAAAATAGAACTTTACAGGCATTTTACTTTTCATGTCGGTTTGTATTACAAATCAGGTCGCTATTGCTTACTATTAAAATTTGAACCGGGTATATTTTCAGACAGTATTTCCTTTGATAAATATTGGCTCTGGTAAATTATAAAAGCAAAAGTCTTCTTTGATTTAACAAAGAAGACTTTTGCTTTTAAGTAAAAATAAGATCTTGATTTTTATCGAACAATATAAAACTTGTAACTATCTCCTGTTTCAGTTTGTATTAAATACAAGCCGTTTTCTAAGGCACTTGTTTCAATGGACATTGCTTCTGTAAATGATAAAACAATTGAACCTTTGGCGTCATATACAGACCCGCTTATTTTATCTGAGAAATACAAATTGGTTTGGGTAAGAGGATTTGGGAATAACACAAATGCTTTGCGGCCTGTATTATTGTTAATACCTGTGGAGACACAGCTTGCTTCTGTCTCACCGCAACCACATACTCCCGGCTCTGTTTTGTTTGCATCCGTAGGGCATTGATCTCCGGCAACGGAAACATAGCCATTTGGTTTTGTACAAGAACTGATTGTTATATGAGCTTCTCCGGTGCCATCGGCATCTGTATCAGCATACCATGTCACAGAAGTTACAACAGATAAGGTAACGTCTTCCGAAGTATTTACACAGTTATCATTGCTTGTAACTTCTACAGAAAACACACCCGCAATTGTTGAAGAATAGGTTGAATTTGTTTCACCAGCGATTAAGCCACTGCCATTAAACCATTGGTATGATTTTCCTGCAGTTGAAACAAGTTCAACAGAATTTCCTGAACAGAATGTGGTTGATGTAACTGTTATTTCAGCAGTTGGTAAACTGTTTTCGGTTAAGATTAGTTGCGAAGAAACATTTGTACAACTGTTTGCATTGCTAACCGCTACTGTATACGAATCTCCGGTAGTTGCTGTGTATGCCGCATTTGTTGCACTTGGAATTGTACCTGCTGCATTTGACCATTGATATGTTAATTCAGTTCCGGTGTTTGCAGAAAGAATTAAAGAAGTGCCAGTACAGAAAGAAGTAACAGGTGCAGTAATTGTTGCAGTAGGCAACGCATTCACTGTAATGGTTGTTCCCGCAGAAGTTTCAGAACAGTTGTTCGCATTTGTTACTTTAACCGTGTATGTTCCTGCAGCATTTACTGAGTAGGTAGAATTTGTTGCGCTTGCAATTATACCTGCAGCGTCTGACCATTCATAAATGAATCCTGTACTAGTATTTGCAGAAAGAAGTACAGAACCTCCTGTACAAAATGAAGTAGCAGGAGCTGTAATTGTAGCTGTCGGCAACGCATTCTCTGTAATAGTTGTTCCCGCAGAAGTTGCAGAACAGTTGTTCGCATTTGTTACCTTAACAGTGTACGTTCCAGCCGTTGATACCGTGTAAGCTGCATTTGTTGCACTAGCAATGATACCTGCTGCATTTGACCATTGATATGTTAATCCTGTTCCGGTGTTTGCAGAAAGAATTAAAGAAGCACCCGTACAGAATGAAGTAACAGGTGCAGTAATTGTTGCTGTTGGCAAAGCATTTACTGTAATGGTTGTTCCAGCAGAAGTTGCAGTACAGTTGTTCGTGTTTGTTATTTCTACTGTATATGTTCCAGCAGCAGTTGCTGTGTACGTTGCATTTGTTGCACTAGAAATGATACCAGCTGCGTTTGACCATTGATACGTTAATCCGGCACCTGTATTTGCAGAAAGAATGACAGAACCACCTGTACAGAATGAAGTTGCAGAAGAAGTAATTGTTGCTGTCGGCAATATATTCACTGTAATTGTTGTTCCTGCAGAAGTTTCAGAACAGTTGTTCGTGTTTGTTACTTTAACAGTGTATGTTCCAGCCGCTGATACCGTGTAAGCTGCATTTGTTGCACTAGCAATGATACCTGCAGCGTTTGACCATTGATATGTTAATCCAGTTCCGGTGTTTGCAGAAAGTATGACAGAACCTCCAGTGCAGAATGAAGTACTCGTCGAAGTAATTGTTGCTGCAGGCAATGCATTCACTGTAACGATTGTTCCAGCAGAAGTTGCAGTACAGTTGTTCGTGTTTGTTATTTCTACTGTATATGTTCCAGCAGCAGTTGCTGTGTACGTTGCATTTGTTGCACTAGAAATGATACCAGCTGCGTTTGACCATTGATACGTTAATCCGGCACCTGTATTTGCAGAAAGAATGACAGAACCACCTGTACAGAATGAAGTTGCAGAAGAAGTAATTGTTGCTGTCGGCAATGTATTCACTGTAATTGTTGTTCCTGCAGAAGTTGCAGAACAGTTGTTCGTGTTTGTTACTTTAACAGTGTATGTTCCAGCCGCTGATACCGTGTAAGCTGCATTTGTTGCACTAGCAATGATACCTGCAGCGTTTGACCATTGATACGTTAATCCAGTTCCGGTGTTTGCAGAAAGTATGACAGAACCTCCAGTGCAGAATGAAGTACTCGTCGAAGTAATGGTTGCTGCAGGCAATGCATTCACTGTAACGATTGTTCCTGTTGAAGTAGCAGAGCAATTGTTGGTGTTTGTTACTTTAACAGTGTATGTATCGGCTGCAGTTACTGTGTAAGTCGCATTTGTTGCACTGGCAATAACACCTGCAGCATTTGACCATTGATATGTTAAACCTGTACCCGTATTTGCAGAAAGGATAACTGACCCACCTGTACAAAAAGAAGTACTAGTCGAAGTAATTGTTGCTGTTGGCAATGCATTCACTGTAATGATTGTTCCTGTTGAAGTAGCAGAGCAATTGTTGGTGTTTGTTACTTTAACAGTGTATGTATCGGCTGCAGTTACTGTGTAAGCCGCATTTGTTGCACTGGCAATAACACCTGCAGCGTTTGACCATTGATATGCTAAACCTGTACCCGTGTTTGCAGAAAGGATGACTGAACCACCTGTACAAAAAGAATTAGCAGGAGAAGTAACTGTTGCAGTAGGTAAAGGGTTTGAAGTTACTGATGTTGGCGCAGAAGTAGCGGAACAGTTGCTTGCATTTGTTACCTTAACACTATATGTTCCGGTAGCATTTGCTACATATGTTACATTTGTTGCAGTAGTAATAATACCTGCTGCATTCGACCATTGATATACTAAGCCTGTTCCTGTATTAGCAGAAAGTGTAACCGAACCACCTTCACAGAATGAAGTAGCAGGAGCTGTAATGTTTGCTGTTGGCAATGCCGCCTGAGTAACTAAAATCACATTAGATACTTTAATACATCCGGTTGCATTTGTAATCTGAACCGTGTAAGATC
>Ga0326734_1000516_pt1 | contig 10660 bp, 14 predicted proteins | sample 15_GP2_1315_FD_207944 | JGI IMG/M metagenome (GOLD analysis project Ga0326734, IMG submission 207944) | Glacier ice microbial communities from Ngari, Tibet, China - 15_GP2_131.5 | ecosystem: Environmental > Aquatic > Freshwater > Ice > Glacier | place: China: Ngari, Tibet | collected 2018-07-18
GCATCGACTCGATTACTGACGCTGCTGCTGCCATTGAGAGCCGCGTATTCAACGGTAACCCTGTACAGGTCACTAACCTGACTCTCATGGTTCCACCGGCCCTTGCTGCTGAGGCTCGCCGTCTGCTAGGTATCTCTAGCTTCCTTGTTGTGGACCCGGTTAACGGAACCTACAACGCGGCTAACCCGGTCAGCGGAATCCGCCTGATCGTTAACCCTTGGCTGACTGTCATCGACAAGTCGGCTACGGCTAACACCACCTGGTACATGCTGCCGTTTGCTGGTGCGGGTAACCGTCCGAGCATCGTGTTCTCGAAGATTCGTGGCCGTGAGGCTCCTGAACTTCGTATCTCGAACGCGACTGGCGACTACCTTGGCGGGGGACCTGTGCCCGGTCGTGAAGGTTCGTTCGTTAACGACGACATTGAGTTCCGTGTTCGTCACTTCGTTGGTGCTGCTGGTATCGCCTTTGAGACTGTAATCGTCTCTAAGGGTAACGCTGTAGCGTAATCCTAACTAAGCTAGGCCCCGACCTCTCCTGTAAAAACGGGATTGAGGTTGGGGCCTTTCTTTTGCTGTAGAATAAGTAACTAGGAGGAAACATGGCAATTGATGCTACAGTACTGCGCAGAATCCGAAATCAGATTCCTGACGCTGACCCTGTTTTTGGTGTCGCTGAAAATGAGTACATGCTTGACAATCAAGCAGTGGAAGATTTTTACACTGACGCTTCTGAAACGCACCCACTTTCAGCCCCAGTAGCTAACATACTTAGGGCTGCTGCCTTCGCGTGCCTTGCTATCTCAGCTAGTGAAGCTATCGTTAGCAAGGTAATCCGCACGCAAGACTTGCAGACAAACGGTGCTGTAGTAGCTGCTGAACTTCGCCAGCGCGCAAACGTGCTGTTTGAACAGGCCGATAAGATAGACCTTAAGGCTACGCTGGATTACTTTGAGATTATAGATTTCCGTCAGGGCTGGGGACGTGCGCGCCCGGAGCTTACTGAATACGATATCAACTCTCAAGAGAACAATTTTTAATGGGTCTGAACAGCCGTAAGCCACTCGATCCGCGCTGGACTACGCACCACATCAGCGTTCCGGTTGGCTTTATGGAGGCCCGAGTTAGGGTTATTAGAAAGCTTCCTAACTCACCTAGAGCTTACGATCAGACTACAAGTACGTGGAACCTTGACGGCTTTGTGCTGGTCTTTGTAGGACTGGCACGCATCCAGCCTTACGGCATTATAGGTGACCAGTTGGTTGCTCAGGATGCTACAGGTCGCAGACTTATGCGCGTGCAGGTTAAGGATAAGACTACAGGCATTGAGCTTGACGATATGCTGCTTATTGATAGCGCACCAGACAACCCGGAGCTTACAGGTTATGCGCTAGAGATTCGCGGGGCTATCGGTAGTTCTAACGCTTGGGTTACTGACCTTGTATGTGAAGCCGACCTTAAGCGCGGGCCTATGGCAGGTACTAGTACAGCCGTATTTCCGATGCTTTACCCCGGAGGAACTGCTAATACTTATAAGGATGAAGCAATCGGAACTAGTGACTTGGGATTGCAGTGGTCCACCATTGTGCCTTTGGCTACTTGGAACATTCCTATTCCCGCAACCTTTAATCGTATCCCTTCTGTGACAGTGTATGATAGTGCTGGGGATACAGTACAGCCTGACGTAAATATAAACTCAGCTAGAACAATGGTTACCCTAACTTTTTCTGCACCAACAACCGGCACAGCGCTACTAAACTAAGGAAATAAAATGGCTTTTAAGATTGACCAAGGTGTTAACAACAACAACCAGCGCGGTATAAACTTTGCCGATCCGTCTAACGCTACAGATGCTGCAACTAAGCAGTATGTTGATCTGTTTGTTAACGGTATTACGCTTAAGGGTCCTGTACGAGTAGCTACTACAGCTAACATTACTCTGTCTGCTCCGCAGACTATTGACGGTGTGGCGCTTGTTGCCGGTGACCGTGTTCTTGTTAAGGACCAGACTACCGCTAGTGCTAACGGTATCTATGTTGTAGCGGCTGCTGCTTGGGCGCGCTCTACTGACGCTGACGCATCCGCAGAGGTTATTGCCGGTCTGACTGTCTTTGTTACTGAGGGTACAGTTAACGTTGACCGTCAAATGTCTCTCACAACAAACAACCCTATTACTCTGGGTACTACTTCACTTGTGTTTGCTCAGACAGCCGCTACAGGAACAACATACACAGCCGGTAACGGTATCAGCCTTGCCGGTAACGCTATTACAGCACTAGCAAAGGCCGGGGGTTCGCTTGGAGTTGACGCTGGGGGTATCTTCATCGACGCTGCGGGTCCGTTGGCGGCAAAGCGTTACGCCATTAACGTACCGAACGTTACACCTGCAACTATCACACACGCACTTAATACTCTTGACGTTCAGGTGCAGGTTTGGGAAGTTGCTACAAACTCGCTAGTTCAGCCCGACGTTGCTTTGTCAGGTGTTAACGCTGTTGTTCTTACGTTTGCTGTCGCTCCGACTGCTGGACAGTACCGCGCCGTGGTGCTTGGCTAATGGCAGTAAAGCAAGTTGGTGCTGCACCATCAGGAGCACAGGATGCGTCAACAAAAGGTTACGCTGACAGGGGGGCAACTTTCGGGCCTATAGATAACAACAGTGTAGCTTGGACAGGTGACCCGCGAGGTACAACAACAGCGTTGTTTGCTACCGGACGTATTCATTACTTCCAAGCGAAAATGGCTGTTACCTCTGTTATTACTAACGTCAATGTGTTCTGCAACGTAGCCGGTGCCACAGTCACTGCGGGTTACTTCGGTATCTACACGTTTGACGGGCAGACTCAGTTGGGTATAACAGCAAACCAGACAACCAGCTTGCAGTCAGTGGGTATTAAAACAATTCCTTTGGCTGTACCTACAATTAGCATTGCAGCGGGAACAAAGTTTTTGGTTGTGTATCTTGCGGCTGCAACTACTATGCCCTCCCTTACGGCTTGGCCCTCTTCAGTAGGTACAAACATGCTGCTCGTGCCACCGGCTACCGTAATGCAATCACAGGGTACAGCTACGGGAGTAACTGTACTACCGGCATCGCTTACTATGTCAGCGTTTACCGCTGGCGGTAACGGTCTATTTGCAATACTGAGCTAAAGAAAGAATTAGTAACAATGGAACCAGAAGTAATTAGAGGGCACATTGAACTCAAGCCTGACAACCTAACAGGCTTTGGTAATTTTATAGTTACCAGCACGGGCGATATTGTCAGCTTGCCAAGACACTTCTATCTTTTTGATTCCAACTTGGTACCGCTGTTTCTTGTTACTGAAGTTATCATTGACGGTAGAATTATTTACCCCGGACCACTGCTGTTTCCTGATCCTACATTGTTTACTTCTTTCACACCTGCGCGGGCAGTGTAATAATTTCGGCTATAATTTAGTCATACCCTAGTAACGGAGAAAAAATGCCTTATACCCCCCAAGTGTGGGAAGATTTGCCCGCGACAACTACGCCTATCACTGCGGCAAGGTTGGCGTATATTGAGTCCGGTATCGTTGCGGCTACCTCTTTGGCAGAACTGCCCGGAGATTTTACGCTGCTTATTAATAAGCCTCTAACGTTTGCGCCAAGTACCCACACGCATACTGCCGCGCAGATAACAAACTTTAATGACTCCGTTGCTAGCTTTGTTAGCACTATGGTAGTTGCTGGGGCAAACACAACTGTAGTCTACGATGCCGCTACTAAGAAGCTGACTATCTCAGCCACTGGTGGAGGCTCAGTCACATCTAGTGACGTAGTGCCTATTGTTAACACTGCGCTCGTCGCCGGTAATGACATTGCTATTACTTACGACGCTGCCACGAGCAAGATCACACTTGCAAGCACTACTCCTAACGCTTTCGGACACGGTGTACTGCCTGTCGTGCGCTACACAGGTTCTTGGGCTGCTAGAAGTACTAACCTTCCTCTCGGCTACGCTGGGCCTATTATGTGGGATTCTTTTGCCTACGAAGTTTCCACTAACGTTTTTGCTGCTGCCCCTCCCACACACGCTACAGGCGACTTGTGGACTCGTAGAAAGACAGCTTAATGCCCGCGCAGGTTTTGCTAGCATCCGCACTTGAGTGGGTTCCTATGTTTGGTGGCGGAGTTCGGTTTGCACGCAATCAGGATTTGTTTAGCCTCGGTATTACTAAGCCTCTTAGCAATATTACTGGCGCTGGTATTATTCGACCTTACCCAACTCGTATTGTAAACGGTAACGTTACTCTTACTGCTGGACAGTCGCTTGTTGACACTATTGTAAATGGTAAAGTTTCTTGTCAGGGCGCTGGTTGGCTTATTGAGAACTGCGTTATTCGTGGTAGTGCTGCCGGGTTTGCGCAAGGTGACTGGCTTGTAAACACCGGCTCGTCTGCTGGTGGAACTATTCGTTTCAGTAATGTTAACCCTCAGACACCCAACGCTTACACTAACGGTATTGGACCGCGTAAGTACACAGCGTACCGTAACGAAGTTTGGGAGTGCACGGATTGCTTCTCAGCCTTTCCTACTCTTGCTGGTGTTGCTGTTGATGTGACTATTCAGGGTTGCTACGCGCACGATATGACGCGCTTCTCTCCTGACTACGCTACTAATAACCGCGCCGAAACTCACAACGATATCTTCCAGTCTCAGGGCGGGTCGAACATTCGTATTACGGGTAACTGGTTCTCCGCTTACCACAGCACAACTAAGGGTGAGCCCACACAGGTGCTTCCACACATTCAGATTGCTGCTATTATGATTAACAATAACATCGGTGATACTACTGATATCTTTGTTACTAAGAACTGGCTTGACGGTGGAGAGTTTACTGTTAATGCTGGTGCAGCCACAGGTAACCCGGTTATCACAGATAACATCTTTGACTATGGTGCGCGACAGTTCCCTGACGGAAGCGGAACAACTTACGCTATCTCAGTCAAGTCTACCCAGAACTACATTGTTTCTGGCAATGTTTATAACGACGGCGTGCCTGTTGTTAGGAGAAATGGTTAATGGCAATTACGCTAATAGGTACAGCCTTCGGGCCGGTAACCTCAGCTTCTACACTAACAAACGCTGCGGCGCTACCTGCGGGTACTAGTGCAGGTGACATTGTTATTGCTGTAGCTGCTGCCGAGCGCTCGACAGACATTCCTACTCTGCCTACGGGATTTACAATTGTTATGTCAACAACGCAATTGACAGTTGTTGCGACAACTATTGGTTGGAAGCGTCTAGAGGCTGCTGACGTTTCTAACGGCTCTATCACAATGACTAACGCATCTGGTAGACGACAGAAAATTGGTATTGCGATTTATCGCGGTGCTGACAATCCTGTCTGGACTGCGGGTACTAGTCCTGCTAACGCAGGCGGTCAGGATACCCTTACGGGTCCTGCCGTTACTCCGGGTTTTAATGACTCGCGCCTTGTGTCTATCTTTGGTATGTCGTCGGCAACTGCTCCGCTACAGGGAAGAAATTACTCAGTTGCTTCTGGCGGATATACCGAGCTTGTAGACCAGCAATCTAACTCCACTAGCGCTAACGCTGGTGTACACATTGCTGAGCGCGCTCTTGTCGGTCAAGCTAATATCTCTCAAGCTGCCATAACCCTAACAGATGTTACAGGATTTAGTACGGCGTACCTTGGAGGCGCTTTTGCACTAAGCCCTACCAGCGCTACTCCGCCTGTGCTTGTTGTTTCTGCAAGCTACGACTGGTCAGTTGTGGATGCTACAGCTAGCACAAGTGGGGCTTCTGGAACTCTTAGCTACAGCATTAGTCCTCAGCCGGGCACGCAAGAGTTTTCTGTAGGTAAGTTCCTCGTGCCTCGCAAAACCGTCGATGTTGTATACACGGTTACTGTTAGCGAGGCTGGTAACGGTACGGACAGCACGCCGACAATTATAGTGCTTAAGGCTGGTGCTGGAACAACTACCAGCGAGGCAGAGATTGTCGTGTCCAACGGAACTGTCTGGTTCTAATGGCTGACTGGGCTGCTATTCGAGTACAGACAGAACCAGACAAACTAAAATACGTTAGTCAAAAACTGTCTGCCTACACAACAGATTACATCGGTAAGTATTACTTTCAGAAGCTGCAACAGGTTGCTGCTCTGGCTGCCGACGTTGGTAGGAACTACATTGAGTACAGCCCTTCAGTAAGAACTCCAACCGGTGAAGCTCGTGGGGCTAAGGGTCGTGTTCTGACCGGCGAAATGCGGGACAACTTTAAAGCTAGTGTTGTTTCTATTCAAGCAAGAACTAAATATAGTGTGACGCTGGGGTGGCTTGACGGTCGCCCCGGCTACGCTATATTTCAGGAACTAGGTACAAGCAACGGTATTAAAGCTATGGGCGCTGTGAGATTCACGGCTGAATTCTTTAGGCTAGAAATGCAGTTGTCTGGTAGCACCGGTAATTTTCCGGGTAACCCACCTAGACAGTTTATTAAGGACGCAGAATAATGCCACTCGATTCCATTCTTGGTGAGGACGACATTATTGCCAAGCTCAAAACTATTCCCGGCGTAGATGTTATGGAGGGTGAGTACACCGTAGATGGTTACGCGCCTAAGCTTGACGTTAACAAAATGTTTAAGCCTTACCTGTTGGTAAAGTTTAACGGTGCGTTCCCTACTACAGACAATGGTATTGTTGGGCCGCAGTATGATACACAGCGAGCTACATTTTCTGTGTATGTTGTAACTCCTGACGACAGAACTACAAGAGTTATCAGAAGTCAAGTGCGCGAAATGATGCTGACAAACTTTGCTCCTAGGGACGGAAGCATGCTAAAGCCTGCGGGTAGTTTTAGCTTTGTTGACGTTGACTTGGGCTATAACAGATATTGTCACAACATAGGATTTGCTTACCAATTCAACCTCTCATAGAATGTGATAAACTAATTAAATGCAGAACTTTGTAACTTTCAGGCACAAGAGCAATGGCGTAGTCGCTGACTACCCTGCTCACTATGCCGACCACCCCGTATTCGGGTTCGACCTTGAGGTCTACTACGCGGAAGAATACGAAGAAGATAAAGTGGTTTCAGACAGTCACGTCCTTCCGGTGGAGCAACGTGTGACTAAAGTAGCTACACCCAAAAATAGCGAGGACAACTAATGGCAGGTAACAAGCTTCTTAGGGGTAACTACTCAGTTTACGCCTTCTTCCCTGAAGCACTAACTAACTGGGCGGCTCCGAGCGGCACGCTGCTACAGACGGCTATCACTAACGGTCTGGGCTTCGATCTTTCGTGCGCCCTAAAGGATGATGCTGTTACTATCAACCTTACAGACTCAGACACTGACGACTCTATCAGCATCTGCGATATTGGTAACGTAAGCACACCTACATTCTTCAACTATGAAGTTTCGTTTGACAGCTTCCGCAACGGACCCGTAGCCTCTGGCGCCACCGTGCCGGTATTCGAACTGCCTGTTAAGCTCTTCACAAGTGCTGACCGTCCGTTCTACATCGTTACCCGCATTGGTCAGGTACAGGGAACTACGCTCACTGCTGGACAGCTTGTTTCTGTCTACGGTGTAAACACAGACTTCCCAACTGACATTCTTGCAGACGGTGAGAACATTCTGTTCGGCTCACGCTTTAAGCCTTCAGGTCAAGTATTCACTAACGCGACACTGATCTAAGGACTGGCTGACTAATGGCTAAAATTACCGCTAACGAATTCGTTAAAGTAGCGTGGGTTCCCGACGCTTACATGACTGTTGCTCAGGCATCTAACCCTACTGACGTTATTCTCAATGCTGCTACAACAGTAAAGCTTTCGCCCGCTATCGCGTGGCAGGACTTCACACTTGGGGCTTCTGATTCTGACGACGTTGAGGACAGAGGTATTACCGATCCGGGTAACGCTGTCTCTCGCGGGTTCGCCAACTTTGAGGCGACTATCAGCTACTTCCGTGACAGCAACCTAGCTGACGGTGGCTCTGACTACAACAAGGCTTTCAACACTTTCCGCACGCCGCGAACATATGGTTACCTTGTGCTCCGCGTTGCTGAGTCAAAGTGGGACCTGCCTTGGACTGTTGGTGACCGCGTAAGCGTGTTCAAGGTTATCGCTGACATTATTGTTGACGACACTGAGGGTGATGACTCTGTTAAGTTCACAGTCTCGTACCTACCTCAGGGACTTATGTACCCTTACACTATCGTGCGAGGAACTACAGCTTCTGCTATCACAGGCGTACCCGCAACTGGTACCCTAGCTGTTAACGCAAACCGAGTTCTCCTTCCTGTGCTTTCTGGCAAGGACATTCGCGCTGTAGCAACTTACACATCGTCTGACTCGTCTAAGGTTACTGTATCTTCTAATGGTGTTGTTGTAGGTATCGCTGCCGGTACTTCTAACGTCACTGTTAGCCACCCGTCTGCGCTAGCTCCTGTAGTGCAGGCTATCACCGTAGCCTAATAGCCGCTCCGGTTTTCCATAGAGAACCCCGTTCTGTACTGACTACTCCCCAGTACAGGGCGGGGTTTCTTTGTGTCTGAAAACATATGATAGACTTTGCGGTATGGAAAACACTATGGACCCTATCGAGGCCGCACAGGAAATTGGAACGTTTGACGTTCTTGACTTTATTAACAACATTGCTTACCCGCAACAGACTACAGTTATCTACACTGACGCTCAGGGCGCGCAGAATTATATCAAGCTAGTAGAAGAACGCTATAAGCTAGAAGCGCTAAGACCTAAGCGCGTAGAAACTACTAAGAAGATTGCCGAGCTTTCTGAAAACATCGAGGCTATTGGCGACAGAATTTCTAGGTCAGCTATTATCTTTAAGCTTATGGGCCTTTCACCGCACGAGGTAGAAGAGATTATTAAGCCTGCTTCTGAGACAGAAGATGACGAATCAGACGTTACCCAAGCCAAAGAGAATGTTCTTATGGCTCGCAGTATTGTGAGTATTTCTAATCACGCGGGTGTTACAGACACTAAGGCAATTACCGCTGATACTATTGCAGCTTTTCGTAAGCGCCTTAAGCAAGGTGAGTTTGCTAAGCTTGTTAGGGATATAGCAGACGTTAACTTTAACGCGGTACTGTTTGATCGGGCTACTGATGCCGGATTTTCTGGCAGAGGTTCTGACTTGGCCTAGCAACTACGGCATCGCCCTAGCCGTGCAAACGGCTATGGATTTGAACTTGCCACCAACAGTAATGATCTTAGCTGATCGCCAACCTACAGATGGTTGGTCACCACAGGATAAAAAGCTAGCTATAGCTTGGACAGTTCTACAGCGCGAAACATGTACTAAGTGCGGTCAACCCATGTGGGTTTGCCGAGGGAGTAATAAAAATATCGGGTTCAGTGTGCGCAAAGGTATGTGTTACCAAAGCGCTGAGCTTGAGAAAAGAAGCGACAGAGAAGGTGCTAAGCTTAAGAAAGGTGAGTATTTCTACGCTACACCTAAGACTTATGATGACACACCGCTTCCCGGCGCACTCCGTAAAGCATACATGGAAGAACTAGCAGAAGAGTAATTAATGTCAGATGAACTAGACCTTAGTTTTAAGGTTGATGCTGAGGTCAGTGGCGAAGCTGCCGTTAGTAAACTCGCTGATGCTGTCAGCGTTCTGGGTGAGTCCCTCACTGAAATGGCCCAGAACGCTGTCCGTGCTGCTGCGCAATCTAACAAAATTGAAAGAAGCATTGTAGCCAGCACTAAGGCTGCGAAAGACAATGTTCGTTCCGTGCAGGGTATAGCTAACGCTTACGCTGAAATGAATCGCTCTGGTGATGACGCTAGCCGTTATGCGCGAGAGCACGCTGCCGGTATTATCGCACGGCAAAAGGCAGAAGATCAGGCTTCACAGGCCACATTCAAGGGTGTAGCTGCTAATAAAGAGTACGCTCAGTGGCAGGAAAGAGTAGCTGCTAAGTCTGCTATTCAGGCTGCGGCGCTAAAGACTGTAGAAGATGCACAGAATAGACTTAACCGAGCGCTAGGTAGAAATCCCGGTGAGTCCTCTCCCCTAGCTGACAAGCGTTACGCTCAGCCCGGTAGAGCTTCTAGCAATGTTGCAGAGCCGGCAAGTCGGGGTGCCGCACAAAACACTTATAAGAACGACCAGCTTGCTAGCATGGGTGCTTACTACCGCGAAATGGAAGCGGGCAATAAGGTACTTAAGCAGAACGAGCACGCATCATTCGGCGCGCGCTTTGCTCTGCTTGACCTAAGCCGCGGGTTCCTTATTGCTGGTGCCGGTCTGCTTACATTCAACGGTCTGGTGCTTAAGGCTGCCATTGACTACGAGAATGCTTTCGCTGCTATTCAGCGTACCTCTGGTTTGTCTGGTCAGGCGCTTGATAACCTTAAGGCTGACTTCGTTGAGCTAGCACAGACAGTGCCGCTAGCCTTTGCCGACCTTGCTAAGATTGGTACACTCGCTGGTCAGCTTAACATTCCTGCTGATAGCATTGCTGCGTTTACTAAGACTGTTGCCCAGTTCGCATCGTCTACAGACGTTACAGTTGAGGCTGCTGCTACTGCGTTTGGTCGCCTAGACGCGCTGCTACCTGACGTTATGGGTAACTACAACGCTCTGGGTAGCTCTATCCTTACTGTTGGTGTTAACTCTGTTGCTACAGAGTCTCAGA